>Ga0082212_10003470_pt1 | contig 22337 bp, 21 predicted proteins | sample TergutNt197P3_FD_71548 | JGI IMG/M metagenome (GOLD analysis project Ga0082212, IMG submission 71548) | Neocapritermes taracua P3 segment gut microbial communities from Petit-Saut dam, French Guiana - Nt197 P3 | ecosystem: Host-associated > Arthropoda: Insects > Digestive system > Gut ...
AGGGCTTTTTGCAGAATGCTTTTTGTTTGTTCATCGCGCGAAGACTCTTTGGCTTGCGTGTTAAATCCTATTCCAAATCCGAACTCCGAAATTTGCCTTGTCCCAATGTTTGAAGTAAGAATTACAATGGTATTTCTGAAATCAATTTTTCGTCCAAGACTGTCGGTAAGTTGCCCTTCATCAAGGAGTTGAAGCAAGATATGAAACACATCTGGGTGCGCTTTTTCTATCTCGTCGAGCAACACCACCGAGTATGGTTTGCGCCTCACTTTTTCGGTAAGTTGTCCGCCCTCTTCGTAGCCCACATATCCGGGTGGCGCTCCAACAAGGCGCGATACGGTAAATTTTTCCATATATTCGCTCATATCTATCCGCACAAGATTGTCGGCAGAGTCGAATAAAAATTTAGTTAATACTTTGGCTAATTGAGTTTTACCAACTCCGGTGGGACCAAGAAATATAAACGTTCCGATTGGTTTATTGGGGTCTTTAAGTCCGGCGCGATTACGCTGAATTGATTTCACAACCTTCTGAATGGCTTCATCTTGACCAATAACGCTGCCTTGCAGTTCGTCAGCCATTTTCAGAAGTCGCGTTCCTTCGGTTTGTGCAATTCGCTGCACCGGCACACCTGTCATCATTGCAACAACTTCGGCAACTCTGTCAGCATCTACGGTTTCACGATTAAGCGCAAGTTCTTTTTCCCATTTTTTCTTTTCAATGTCAATCATATCCTGAACATCTTTTTCTTGGTCGCGAAAACTTGCGGCTTTTTCAAAGTTTTGATTTTTTACGGCTGCCATTTTTTCCTTTTTTATTTCTTCCATTTGCTTTTCGAACAGAAGAATTTTTTCGGGAACAACGATATTCGTTATATGAACCCGCGAGCCTGCCTCGTCGAGCGCATCAATTGCCTTGTCGGGAAGATGGCGGTCGGATATGTACCTGTTTGTCAGTTTCACGCACGCTTCAATTGCTTCGGCGGTGTACGAAACGTTGTGGTGCTCTTCGTATCTGCCTTTTATATTATTAAGTATGTGAACGGTTTCTTCGGTGGAAGTTGGCTCAACCAGAACCTTTTGGAAACGGCGTTCGAGGGCGCCGTCTTTTTCAATATGCTGCCTGTATTCGTTTAGCGTTGTGGCTCCTATACATTGTATCTCGCCACGAGCAAGTGCGGGTTTCAGCATATTGGCGGCATCGAGCGAGCCTGATGCTCCGCCGGCTCCTACAATGGTGTGAATTTCGTCAATAAACAAAATTATGTTGTCGTTTTTCGACAATTCATTGAGTATCGCTTTCATTCGCTCTTCAAACTGCCCGCGATATTTTGTTCCTGCAACAATCGATGCCAAATCGAGCGTAACAACCCTTCTGTTGAAAAGCGCGCGCGACACATTTTTATTTACTATCCGCAACGCAAGTCCCTCGGCAATAGCCGATTTGCCAACGCCGGGCTCGCCGATAAGAACAGGATTGTTTTTCTTTCTTCGCGAAAGTATTTGCACCAAACGTTCTATCTCGCGCTCTCTGCCAACAACGGGGTCGAGCCGTCCCTCTTCGGCGCCTTTTGTAAGGTCGATGCCAAAGTTGTCAAGCACAGGCGTTTCCGATGACGACTTGGCGGTTGTTGCTGATTGTCCTTTTGATGTTCCGCCGCCGCCGCTGCTGCCGGAGCCTTGCCGTTCATCGTCTTCATCTTTATGAAAATCGACTTTTGCAGTTGGCGGCTCGGTTTCCACTGCTCGCCTTATCGACTGATAACTGACATCTAATTCGGTTAAATATCTGGTTATCAAAGCAGCATCGTCTTTCAAAATAGCCAAAAGAAGATGTTCGGTTTCAATTGTTTCGCTTTTTAACGATTTTGCTTCAAGATATACAAGTTTTAAAATCCGTTCCGAACTTCTTAATAAAGGTACTATTTCTTGATTTGTTACAAAAATAGGCACTTCAGCCCTTATGCTTTTTTCAATGGACGATTTCAAAACCATCAGGTCAATACCTTGATTAAGAAGTATTTCAATTGCTGAACTTTCGCCATCGCGCAAGATGCCAAGAAAGAGATGTTCGGGACTTATATGACTGTTGCCCAGCCGTATGGCTTCTTCTTTTGAATAGGTTAAAATATCTTTTACCCTTGGGGAAAATTGTGCATTCATATCTGTTTATTTTTCTGTACTACGTCATAATGTCAGTAAAAACTGACAATTATGTTAAATTACAAAATTATTCATTTTTAAATTAAGTATAAAACTAATTTACAATATCTGTGCCTATTTATGAACAATTATTGTTAAAAAAACGACAAAAATAACAACAAAAATCGGTAAATTATGAGTATTTTTGCGGTTCTGAACTCAAAATTATAGGGTTGGAGTTATGTATTTACTTAATAATCTGTTATGTCAGAAGAACAAGAGAAAATAATAAAAGTAAACATTGAGGAAGAAATGAAATCGGCATACATCGATTATTCGATGTCGGTCATTGTTTCAAGAGCGTTGCCTGATGTTAGAGACGGGTTTAAGCCTGTTCACAGAAGAATTTTATACGGAATGTCAGAACTTGGAGTTCAGGCAAATAAGCCGTATAAGAAAAGTGCGAGGATAACGGGAGATGTGATGGGAAAGTATCACCCTCACGGCGATGGGGCTATTTATGATGCAATGGTGAGAATGGCTCAGGACTGGTCGCTGCGGTATCCTTTGGTTGACGGTCAGGGAAATTTCGGCTCGGTTGACGGCGACAGTCCGGCGGCTATGCGTTACACAGAGGCGCGTCTTAAAAGAATAGCGGAAGAGGTTCTTGCTGATATAGATAAAAATACGGTCGATTTTCAGCCAAACTATGATGACTCGCTGGTTGAGCCAATGGTGTTGCCGACTCGCATTCCGAATATGCTTGTAAACGGCGCATCGGGTATTGCGGTGGGTATGGCAACAAATATGCCGCCTCACAATTTGTCGGAAGTTATCGATGCTACAATTGCATACATTGATAATAATGACATAACCTCCGATGAAATTCTTCAATATATAAAAGGTCCCGATTTTCCTACGGGCGGAATAATATATGGTAATCAGGGAATAAAAGATGCCTGCGAAACAGGTCGCGGAAGGATAGTGATAAGGGCAAAAACCGAAATAGAATTAACTCATTCGGGGCGCGAATGTATAATCGTTACCGAAATTCCCTATCAGATAAACAAGGCTGAAATGATACGCAAAATAGCCGACCTTATTAACGAGAAAAAAATTGAAGGAATTTCCTACATCAACGATGAGTCGGACAGAGACGGAATGCGCATTGTTATTATTCTCAAAAAAGATGCAACTGCGAATGTGGTTCTTAATAATCTCTTTAAGTTGTCTTCGCTGCAAACATCGTTTGGCGTTAACAATGTAGCGCTGGTTAAAGGACGACCAAGAACGTTCAATACAAAAGACCTTATACATTATTTCGTAAAACACAGGCACGAAATAGTTATAAGAAGAACACAATTCGAACTTGAGCAGGCAGAAAAACGAGCCCATATACTTGAAGGCTTGATAATTGCCAGCGATAATATTGATGAAGTTATTGCAATTATCAGAGCCTCGCAAACGCCCGACAAGGCAAGAGAAGGTTTGATGGAACGGTTTAATCTGTCGGAAATTCAGTCGCGCGCAATAGTAGAAATGAGGCTAAGGCAACTGACCGGACTTGAACAGGAAAAACTTAGAGCCGAATATCAGGAAGTATTAAATCTTATCGAACATTTGAAGGAAATACTAAGCAACATTGACCTTCAGATGAAAATTATAAAAGAAGAACTTACTGAAATAAAAGAAAAATATGGCGATGAACGCCGCACCGAAATAGTTCCGAATGCCGAAGAATTTAATCCCGAAGATTTTTATGCAGACGAAGAAATGGTAATTACCATCTCGCACATGGGCTACATAAAAAGAACTCCGCTGACCGAATTTCGCAGGCAAAATAGGGGAGGGACCGGCGCAAAAGGCGGCTCAACACGCGATGAAGATTTTATTGAACACCTCTACATTGCCACAATGCACAACACAATGCTGTTCTTTACAAGAAACGGCAAATGCTACTGGCTGAAAGTTTATGAAATACCCGAAGGCTCAAGGACTTCGAAAGGAAGGGCAATGCAAAACCTTATTAACATTGAACCAAATGACAACGTACGCGCCTTTATTAATGTCAAAAATCTTAATGACGAAGAATATATAAATAACAACTTCATAGTTCTTTGCACAACAAAAGGCATTATAAAGAAAACATCGCTTGAAGCATATTCGCGTCCAAGGTCGAACGGCATTAATGCAATTACCGTGCGGGAAGGCGATGAACTTCTTGAAGCCAGAATGACAAACGGCAAACATTATATAATGCTTGCAATTAAATCGGGCAGGGCGATAAGATTTCCCGAAGCATCGGTGCGACCAATGGGCAGAACAGCATCGGGCGTAAAAGGCATAACGCTTGCTGACGAAGAGAAAGATTTTGTTATCGGCATGATTACCGTAGAAGATAAAGAAAAAGAAATACTTGTAGTTTCAGAAAAAGGCTACGGAAAACGCTCTGACATTGACGAATACAGAATTACCAATAGGGGAGGGAAAGGAGTTAAAACCATCAACATTACCGAAAAAACAGGTAATCTGATTGCCCTTAAAGATGTTACCGACAATCACGACCTTATGATTATTACGCAGAATGGTAATATATTAAGGAGTCCGGTTTCGGCGTTAAGAATTATGGGACGCGCAACACAAGGCGTGCGACTTATAAATTTACGCGAAAATGACACCATTGCATCGGTTGCCAACGCATTGGTGAATGATGATGAAAATGAGAATGTTAACGATATTTCATAAATAAATAACATAAACATTGAAGAAAATAATTAAAAAATTTGATATTTAATTAATAAGAATTCATATATTTGACAAATTTTTTAAAAGAAACAAATTTAAAAACAGAAAATAAATTAAAAAAGATGATCATGAAAAAATTCATTATGCTCGTAGCATTAGTAAGCATTTCAATTGGAGCAATGTCTCAAAAAGGAAACGTAACAAAAGCTGAAAAATTAATTAACGAAGGCGACTTAGTTAAAGCGAAAGAGCTTTTAGACCCGGCTTTAGTCCACCCGAAATCTGCCAACCTGCCAAATACTTTCTTTGTAAAAGGCAAATTGGCACAAGCTCTTTTTTATTCGGATAATCCGACTGAAAGAGCACTATATAATGACCCTCTTGGTGAAGCTTTAGTAGCTTACGAAAAAGCCATGCAACTTGACCCCAAGGGACAAATTAAAAAGAAAATCCTGTCGTCGATGATTTATAACACATTGGCGTTTGATTTTTTAGAGCAGGGAGGAGAATTGTTTGAAGAAGGCGATTTTGCAGGCGCTCTTAAAGCATTCGAAAATCAGATTCTTATTATTGAAGGCGATAAATTTGCAGGAGGTCTTGATACGGGAATGTATTATAATGCAGGAATTGCAGCTATGAATGCGGATAAGTACGATGCTGCTCTCAAATATTTTAAAATATGCGCTGATATGAAATATATGGGAATAGCGCCATATTATCAGATGTACGAAGTAAATGTTGCTAAAGGTGACATGACAGCTGCCGAGGCTATGCTTACAGAACTGCCAAAACTTTTCCCAAACGATAAAATGGTTACCCTTCAGTTAATTGACCTCTATATTAAGAGTGGAAAAAATGATGAAGCTATAAAGTATATTGAAGTGGCAAAACGAGATGACCCATCAAACTCCATACTTTATTTTGCAGCAGGTATTATTTATCTTAATGAAGAAAAGTATGACGAAGCAATTACCGAGTTGCAAAAATCAATTGATTTAGAACCTGACATGTTTGATGCTCAATACGGAATAGGAGCAGCATATATTAATAAAGCAGCGGGTCTATATAGAGAAGCCAATGATATTATGGACGTTAATGAATATACTGTGGCTATTGATAAAGCGAATGCGACTTATGCTAATGCCTTGTCTTATATGGAGAAAGCTCATCAACTTAATCCTAATGACATTTATGCAATGCAAAACCTTAAAGAGCTTTATTACAGGTTGAATATGACTGAAAAATATGATGCAATTAGCGCTAAAATTGATGCACTTTAAAATATAGAACATAAACTAAGATGTATTTTGTTGGTTGATTTTTTAAAAAGGCGTGGAGTTTTTCACGCCTTTTTCATGTTTTTACTATTTTTATTTTACATAATATTAATTATAGGCAAAACGGGGTAACATAATGTATTGAAAAACAAGTATTGTTTTGTTGATATAAGAGAAATAGTAATTTTTTATAATAATTTTATGATTTTTAATAATTATAAAAACCATGTTTTATTTACTTTTGTATCGCATTATTTTATCATATTGATTTATGAAACAAAATATTCACGATAGCGTAGTTATTATTACAGGAGCTTCTTCTGGAATTGGATTGGCTTGTGCTCACGTTTTTTATAACGAAGGTGCTAAATTGGTATTAGCGGCTCGCTCTGAGGAAATTATAAAAGAATTAGCCGATAAGTTTAATGCTGACGGAAAAATATGTGCCATTGCAGTAAAAACCGATGTGGCAATTGAGCAAGATTGTAAATACCTGATTGAAAAGGCTATCGAAACTTTTGGAAAAATTGACATTCTTATCAATAATGCCGGCGTTTCGATGCGTGCCAATTTTCTCGATGTTAACTTAGACGTGCTGAGAAAGTTAATGGATATTAATTTCTGGGGAACAGTTTACTGCACAAAATACGCCTATCCTCACATTATAGCCTCCAAAGGCTCTGTTGTAGGCGTTTCATCGGTAGCAGGTATTCATGGAATGCCCTGTCGCACAGGATATTCATCTTCAAAACATGCCGTACAGGGATTTTTGGATACCATTCGAATAGAAACGATGAAAAAAGGTATTCAGGTAATGATTGTTGTACCCGGATTTATCTCTACCAACGTGCGCAAAGTGGCTCTTGTTGCCGATGGTTCGGCTCAAGGCGAAAGCCCCAGAGATGAAAATAAAATGATGTCGCCGGAGGAGTTGGCAAGACGCATTTTAAATGGCATCAAGAAAAATAAACGCTATCTGGCGCCATCGTACGAAGGAAAATTCACGCCAATTCTCTCTCTTTTATTTCCAAAATTGGTGGACAAAATTTATTATAACCTGATGAAAAGAGAGCCCCACTCCCCTCTCGATTAAATTTTTCAGACAATTACAAAAAAATGCTTGTTAACGAAACAAAATTAAGAGTCCAATATTACGAAACCGACCAAATGGGCGTAGTTCATCATTCAAACTATGTTCGCTATTTTGAAGTAGGACGCACCGAATTTATGCGCCGTATAGGTTTGTCGTACAAAAAATGTGAAGACTCGGGAGTTATCATGCCCATTACCAATGTCGAGGTGCGATATTTCTATCCTGCTTATTATGATGATATTATATGCATAAAAAGCCATATAAAAGAGATGCCGAAGGCTCGTGTAACGTTTTTCATTGAAATTTACAACGAACAGGGAAAATTACTGGCAAACGGCACGACAACGCTGGCATTTGTGAACAAAGAAACAGGACGACCGCAACGCGTTCCCGAAACAATGATGAAAATTCTTTCCGAATATTTCAAAAACGATATTAGTAGTTAATCCCTTAAATATCAGGAGATTTTCATCACTCCTACTCCGGCACGATTATTTAAAACAAGTTTGCCTTCTTTTACTGTTACCCCGTCAAAAACATCATTCGAGATAAGAAGATTTCCGTCAAGGTCAGCCCAGTCAACCAACGGCGACAGTTGCGTTGCTGCGCTTATGGCACAAGATGTTTCGGTCATACAACCTATCATAACCTTCATATCCAACGCTCTGGCTGTATTTATCATTTTAAACGCCGACCTCATTCCTCCGCATTTCATCAACTTGATATTAATACCGCTGTATGCACCGTAAACCGATTTAATGTCGCTTATGGTTTGCACTGCTTCATCGGCAATTACAGGCAGAGGGCTTCTTTCGGTAAGCCACGCATGGTCGTCAATCAACTCCTTTGGCATAGGCTGCTCAACAAACAGAACATTCCGTTCATTGAGCCAGTTAATCATGTCGAGAGCCACGTTTTTATCTGTCCAGCCCTGATTAACATCAACGCATAACGGAACATCGGTTACGCTGCGGATAGTCTCAACCATCTCTTTATCATTGTATTGTCCGAGTTTTACTTTTAGAATTTTAAATTCGGAAGCCTCCCCTACTTTAACTCTCACTACATCAGGCGTATCGATACCTATTGTGAATGATGTATGCGGCGTTTTATCGGGATTTAGTCCCCAAATTCTGTGCCAAGGCTGATTAATAATTTTGCCGACAAGGTCATGAAGCGCAATATCAATCGAAGCCTTTGCTGCATAGTTGCCGGGCGCTATATTATCAATATAATCAAGTATGTCTTCCATCAAAAACGGGTCTGCAAACTTTGATAAATCTACTTTTTGCAGAAAATTACTTACCGTTTCATGACTTTCGCCAAGATATGGCGGCATTGACGCTTCACCATAGCCGATTATTCCGTCAAACTCAATCTCTGTGAGCATTACCGGCGTTGACCTGCGCGAATTTCCCGCTATTGCAAAAACGTGTTTTAACTCAATTTCGTATGGTTTAAATCTCAGTATCATATTTTTAGAAGATTTAGATTTTCGTTCTCTGCCATTACCGCTGCCACAGCCATAATTCAATATACCAATAGCCCCCGATATTATGCCGGCTTTTTTTATAAACTCCCTCCTATCAGACATTTATCACATTTTTTAGTTAAACAATTGATGATTTTTTATAGCAACAATGCCCTCTTCTGCACTGTGTCCTATGACCCTTTTTGCAAGCAACAATGAGTTTTTCAAGGACCTGCTGAAATTTACTTTTGTAGAATCGAAACTGTTTATTTTTACCATTCCCGACGAATGTATAAAGTCGCCATCGCCTTTGTAAATGCCAACATGAGTTACGCGAGGCTTCGAATTTCGTATCGAGCCAAAGAAAAGCAAGTCGCCTTTTTGCAGTTCGCTCCAGTCGTTTGCCACATCAACATCTAAGCCATGCAATGCCTGAAGTGAAGCATCGCGACTAAGAATTATTCCGTTGCGAAAATAAACGTTTTGCACAAATCCGCTGCAATCTGCTCCTTTTGAGGAAGTTCCGCCCCAAAGATATGGTATTCCCATCACAGTAACAGCAGTTTTTAAAATATCGTCTCCGGTTGGTTCAGGTTTATTTTTCCAAACAAAACAGTCTTCAAAAGTTTTATTTCTCAAGTAACCTGTTCTGCCATCGGGAAGAGAAACTTTTTGATGGTTTCTGAAAATGCCGTAGTCTTCCATAACGCAACCTGCAACAAAATCGCCTATAACTCCGTTTTCTTCAGGCGTTTCGTATATCCAACCTGAAGTTTCGGTACAGATAAGTTTTTTTGCACTTGTCCAATTTTTCAATTCTGTAAGCGTCATTGTTTTGACAGCGCTTTTTTCCGTCCATGCTATATATTTATCGGGCGTTTGAACCAACAGCCAACTTTCTGTGCTTTTGAGAATTTTGACGGGCATTCCCATTAATGCTTGCGACACCAGTTCGGCACTATGCGCGGGAGTTGCACGCAAGTTTATAACACTAAGAGCAACAACGCCGTATATATGGTTACCTAAAGTTTTAGATGGCAGAGTTTCTAAACTGTCAATTACTTGATAACCTTGGTTACTCAATACATTAATTAATTCATTTTTTAAATCATGGCAATCCGTTTCGCCTTTAATGATTATGCTGTTTTTATTGGCAACAAAGTCAATTTTTGCAACACCTTCACGCAAATCAGGAATCCATTTTTGCGACAGGGAGTCAATAGTAGTCTTTATCTCAACTGTTTGAGATGTTTGGCATGAGTGGCAGGCAATACAGACTGCCAAAACTGCGATGCTGTAAAAAAATAGTTTTTTTATATACATATTTTATTCATTTATAGGGTTCTGTTGTCGAATTTTATCCAAGTTAAAAGTAATACTTTTTTTTCAATTACAGAAATTCTGCAATTAATTTTTTAAAATATGTTATTTTTTTGTATTTTTGACCATAATCAATTTATTGCTTCACTATGACCACAACAATAGATAAAAACACGATTGAGTTTCTGCGGCTTCTTGCAGAGAATAATAACAAGGAATGGTTTGATAATCATAGAGTTCAATATATGGCGGCAAAAAGCAATTTTGAGGCATTTGTTCAGGAAGCGATAGATGGAATTGTTGAGTTTGAGCCAATACTGAAAGGTCTTGAAGCAAAAAGTTGCATTTACAGGATAAACAGAGACATAAGATTTTCGCACGATAAAACACCTTACAAAACCAATTTTGGCGCATTAATTACAAGAGGCGGGAAAAAGAATTTCTGTAAATATACGGGATATTATATTCATCTTGAGCATGATGGCTGTCTTTTGGCGGGAGGTGCGTATATGCCGCCTGCAGATTGGCTGACTGCAATAAGAGAAAAAATAAGCGAGCAACCTGATGAATTTCTTGAAATTATTAACAATGCCGAGTTTAAAAAGTATTTTGGCTGCATTGCCGGCGATAAATTAAAAAAGGCTCCCAAAGGTTTTGACCCTGCGCATGAACAGATTGAATTGCTTAAATATAAAAATTATTTTGTTCAGGTACAAATATCAAATAAACAAGTTCTTGAAGCAAGTTATTTAAAGTATATCTTAAATATATTTCGAGCAGTTAAGCCGTTTCATGATTTTTTGGATATTGGATAATATTTGATAGTTCATTAAAACGCTCTTACCACAGGTATTTTTCTCATTCTTAAATTCAGGGGTGTTACTTCAAGGTATTCATCATCTTTAATATGCTCCATAGATTCTTCGAGCGAGAATTTAATTTTTGGTGCTATTTTTAAATTTTCATCGCTTCCCGAAGCACGCATATTAGTGAGTTTCTTGCCTTTAACTACATTTACTTCAAGGTCTCCTTGACGTGTATTTTCACCGACAACCTGTCCTTTGTAAACCTTTTCGCCCGGGTCAATATAAAACCTTCCTCTATCTTGCAGTCGGTCAATTGCATAACCTGCTGCCATTCCGGGTTCAAGGGAAATGAGCGAGCCGTTAATTTTGGGTATTAGGTCATCGCCTTTGTACTTGCCGTATGCTTTAAAACGGTGGTGCATAACTGCTTCGCCTGAAGTTGCGGTTAGCATATTGTTTCTCAATCCAATAAGTCCGCGCGATGGTATATCAAATTCTATATGAATAAGGTCGCCTTTGGGTTCGATGGAAATCATATCGCCTTTTCGCTGGGTAACAAGTTCTATTGCCTTGCCCGACAGGTGATTAGGTACATCAACGATAAGCGTTTCATAGGGTTCGTATTTTTCGCCATCAATGTTTTTAAATATCACTTTAGGCTTACCAACCTGAAACTCATATCCTTCGCGGCGCATCGTTTCAATTAAAATAGAGAGATGCAGAATGCCGCGCCCGTAAACGTTGAATGTGTCTTCCGATTTTGTTTCTTCAACTTTAAGGGCAAGATTTTTTTCGATTTCAGCCATCAGTCTCGACCTTAGGCGCTGCGAGGTTACATATTTTCCTTCCTGACCAAAAAGAGGCGAATTGTTTATGGTAAAAACCATACTCATTGTAGGTTCGTCAACTTCAATTCGTTGCAGCGGTTCGGGGTTCAAAAGGTCGGCAATGGTATCGCCTATTTCAAAGTCGTCGAGACCGGTAACTGCACATAAGTCGCCGCAATGAACAATGTCGGCTTTTGTTTTTCCAAGTCCTTCAAATGCAAACAGTTCCTTCACTTTGACTTTTTTTACAATGCCGTTTCTTTTGCATAGTGTGTATTCGTTTCCAACAACTATGTCGCCGCGAAACACGCGTCCGATTGCAATTCTGCCCACGTAACTGGAATAATCGAGCGAGGCTATTTGCATTTGAGCGGTGCCTTCGTTATATTTTGCTTCGGGAATTTCTTTCAATATGGTATCGAGAAGAAAAGTTATATCTTCGGTTGGTGTTTTCCAGTCTTTGCCCATCCAACCTTGTTTCGAAGAACCGTAAACCGTTTCAAAATTCATCTGGTCGTCTGAAGCATCGAGGTTGAACATCAACTCAAATACGTCTTGCTGAACCTCTTCGGGATTACAATTTTCTTTATCCACTTTGTTTATCACAACAACAGGCTTCAGTCCCAACGAGATTGCCTTTTCGAGCACAAAGCGTGTTTGCGGCATTGGTCCTTCAAAAGCATCAACAAGCAAAAGAACGCCGTCTGCCATTTTGAGCGCTCTTTCAACTTCGCCTCCAAAGTCGGCATGCCCCGGCGTGTCGATAATGTTGATTTTTACATCTTTATATATTACGGCTATATTTTTAGAAATAATTGTTATCCCCCGTTCTCTTTCAAGGTCGTTGTTATCGAGAATAAGTTCGCCTGTTTCTTTTCGCTCGTCAATTATACGGCATTCGTGTATAATTCTATCTACCAGCGTTGTTTTGCCATGGTCAACATGTGCAATAATTGCAATATTTCGTATTGGTTGCATAAAATAAATTAGGGCGCAAAGGTAATATTGTTAGTTGATATTACAATTTCTTATACATTTACACAAAAATTCTTATTTATGAAAAAGTTTAGCATCATAATTCTGTTAAGTATTGTTTGTTCGGGTTTTCTTGTCGCTCAAAATACCATAAATGATTCTTTAGCAATTATTTCTATAAAATGGGAACAGGAAAAAATACGAAAAGGCGTTGTGTGGAAAAGTGCACAAACAACATTGTACAATTCGCCTCAAAGCATAAATATAATAGAAATAAAGCCAAAAAGAAAAAATCGGCTTGGTATTGGTTATTGCGTTGATACCCTGATTACTACCAGTTCACTGTGTAATCAGATTAATGCTATTGCCGGCGTTAATGCTTCATTTTTCGATATGCAAAATGGCGGGTCTGTCGATTATATGCGGGTAAATGGAAATGTTATTCACGAAGGACGTATTAATTTTGATAATTCAAATGCAGCGATTGTAATTAACAACAACAAATTAGTTATAGTAAAACAAAATAATGATTCACTCTGGGCACACAGATTAGATGGGAATGATGTGCTTGTTGCCGGTCCCATGCTGGTAAGTAACGGTAAAATCGAAAATTTTCCTGAAACCAGTTTTTACCTGACACGCCACCCGCGTACCTGTGCCGCTATTTGCCAAAACGGAACTATTTTACTTGTAACCGTAGATGGACGGCACGAAGCCAAAGCCGAAGGTATGAGCACAAATGAACTTGCATACTTTTTGAAAATACTCAACGCAAAACAAGCCATGAATTTTGATGGAGGCGGTTCAACTACTATGTTTATTAAAAATAAAGGGCATAACGGCGTTATAAACTTTCCAAGCGATAACCAAAAGTTTGATAATGAGGGCGAACGAAAAGTGGCTAACGTAGTTTACCTAAAGTAATAATGTCAATAATAATAAATAGTAATAATTAAACTTTCTACTGCTATGGAATACTATAACAAATTTTTTGCCCTTTTTCTTTGCCTTGCATTTGGTGCTTGTTCAAGAACGAAAGTGATAAACAACCCCGAAATCATGGCAAGAAACACACTTGCTATCAATATTAAGCGTATAGAATTATCCAAAAAAGCCACAGTCTTTTATGTAAACGTTTATAATGCGCCCGGGCAATGGATAAGCATATCTTCTGAAACTTTTCTCGAAGGAAATATAACAGGCAAACAATATAAGCTGATTCGTTCCGAAGGTTTTGAATTAGACACACAAGTAAATATGCCCGAATCGGGAACCGTATCATTTAAACTCTTTTTTGAGCCATTGGATAAAAATGAAACCGCTGTGGAATTTGTAGAAGGTTACGGCAGCGGAGCCTTTATACTCAGCGGGATACAGTTGAAAGAGCAAAAAGAAAAAAAGCCAACAAGTAAAATAAAGTGTCACATCAGTGGTACAGTGGTTGACCGCCCACAAAGCAGCCGGCTTGTGTTGCAGCCATGGAACAGCGATGACCGCGTGTATCCATGGATGTCGGTACCTATACGCGATGGAAAATTCGATTATACATTTTATGTTGATGCAGAGGAAGTTTATGAGCTTATATTTTATGAACACACGCAAGGAGGATTCTGGTGGCCGCCTGTTTATTTCTTTGCCGAAGAGGGCGATATAGAATTTACCCTGTATTCCAATAACAGATGGGAAGAGAACATTATCTCGGCTGAGGCTCCTTTGAATGTAATGCATAAACAAGTATTAATGGATATGAAAAATTCAGGTAGAATTGATTATCTTACAAATAACCCATCACTGCCGGCATATTATGAATTGGTGTCGTTTGTAAATGCCGAAACAATAATAATGCGGTATGAAAGTTATACCCCTGAAATGATGGATGCTTATATATATGTGTATGAAGATATCTATAAAAGTAAATACCCTGACCATCCCTATACGGATAGAATGGAAGCGTATATTCACGGCAATTCTGCAAAAGTAGGCAGCAAGTATATTGATTTTTCCGCTCCCGACGCAAATGGTAAAGAGTTTAAACTCTCTGAGCAGATAGCAGGAAAAGTGGCATTAATAGATTTATGGGCTTCATGGTGCGGAGGGTGTCGTTTAGCTTCCAAAAGTATGATTCCTGTCTATGAACAGTATAAAGACAAAGGTTTTACCATTGTTGGTGTAGCGCGCGAAAAAGCTGTTACCAGTATGGTTCTCGCCGCGGAACGAGACGGCTACCCTTGGCTTAACCTTGTTGAACTTGATGACCGCGGCAGAATATGGAATAAATACGGAATCGGTAATGCCGGCGGCGGCACATTCCTTGTTGACCAAACAGGAACAATACTTGCCGTACATCCCACTGCCGAAGAAGTTATCGCTATTCTTGAAGAACAATTATAACATTTTGTAACACAATTAATAATAACTAACTATATAAAGTAAATAATTAACTAAAAACCAATGTATATGAAAACATGTTTTTTGAAACCTATTGCATTATTCATGATTGCGGCAATGCTCGGCTCGTGCGTTGTTGGCAAGAAAAAATTTGAAGCCTCCGAAAACGGACGTCTTAACGCCGAACAAAGAGTCAGATCGTTAACGTCAACCGTTAATGACCAGAACAATAAAATTTCAGGGCTTGAAACCACTATTGCCGGCTTGGAAAGAAAAATAGCCGGTCTGGAATCAGATACAGCCCGTCTGGGTAATAATATTCGGGAATTGCAGAGAATGTTGTCCTCTAACCTGTCGCAGCAGGAACAAATGGACGCCATGCTCAGAAACCAAAGAGAAGCGCTTGCAGAACGCGAACGCACCATAAACGACCTGAGAGAGATCATCCAAAGGCAAAACGATATGGTCAACAGCCTGCTTACACAGGTTACCGATGCGCTTACAGGGTTTAGCTCCGACGAACTGACCGTTCAGATGCGCGACGGCAAGGTATATGTGGCAATGTCTGACAAACTGCTGTTCCGCTCGGGCAGTGCCGACGTGGACAATCGCGGAAAGCAAGCACTTGCAATGCTTGCCGACGTATTGACGAAACAGCCCGATATTGACATTTTCATTGAAGGACACACTGACAATGTACCAATCAGAACCGCCCGCTTTACCGATAACTGGGATTTGAGCGTGCTTCGTTCCACATCGGTAGTTCGCATTCTCACGGTCGAGTATAATGTAAATCCCATGCAAATCATTCCATCGGGACGCAGTCAGTATTTCCCAGTCGATGATAATTCAACAGCCGACGGCAGAGCGAAAAACCGCCGCACTGAAATTATCCTGTCGCCAAAACTCGACAGACTTTTCCAAATGCTGAATGAGTATCAAGCGTTGTAAAAGTGTTACTCCGAGTGGGGATTATCGTTTATAATGTCCACGAAGAGAATAAACATAAATTTTATCGGACACAGCATACACGAGTCGGTGTTCAATATTGATACGACGCGACCATTTGCCGGCAAGTTCATTTTTAAGAGGTTCCGGTTTGCCGATGCCTTCGAAAGGGGTTATTTTGATTGAGTCGAGAAGCGAAGATATTTTTGCCTGAATAATTTTATTTCCGCTCCGTTTCCAAAAATCCAGATCAGCAAGCGCATCAGGAGTAAAAATCACTTCCATAGCGCATCGGTATTGACTACTATGCCTTTACCTGCAATCAGGTCTCTGTCTCCTTTTGCTATTTTCCTTACAAAATCTTCGTCATACGAAAACTTTTCAATGACAATAGCTCCCATATTTTTCAGACCATTCAGCACTTGTTTAACCGCCTTGTTTCTGTTGTTGTATTTAACGATTAGTGTTTCCATTACAGACTGTTTTTTTGCAAAGATAATTCTTTTATTTTTGATTAATGAATAATTCTTCTTCAGGTATTATTACACTTACCCAACCGGTTCTCCCAAAAAATCAAATTCAGATGTCTGAGTTATTTTTATCTGGTAAAAATTACCTGTTTTAAGATTATATTTTGACGGAATAAGCACCTCTTGGTCAACTTCGGGAGTGTCGTATTCTGTTCTGCCTACAAAATAATCTCCTTCTCGCCTGTCGATTATTGTTTTTAAAGTTTTTCCCAAATACCGTCTGTTCAACGTTTCGGAAATATCCTGTTGTATTGTCATCAGTTCTGCAACGCGCAACTCTTTTTCTTCTTCTGAAATGTCGTCGCTGTACGATTTTCCCGAGTAGGTTCCCTCCTCGGGCGAATATTTGAAAACGCCAAGCCTGTCGAATTTAAAACTTTCAATAAACTCTTTCAACTCGTTAAATTCCTTTTCGGTTTCGCCCGGGTGTCCGGCAATAAGTGTTGTGCGGATAACCGCATCGGGAATTTCATTTCTCAGTCTGTTCAAAATTTTCTCGGTTTCGTAGCGGTTATGCGAGCGGCGCATCAGCCCCAGCATCTTGTCGGAAATATGCTGAATGGGAAGATCAATATATTTACATACTTTGGGATTATCGCGTATTGCGTCAATCAACTCTTCGGGAAAATTTGCCGGATAGAGATAATTTAACCTTATCCACTCAAACCGGTCAATTTTACTCAACTCCTCAATTAGTGCAGGAAGTTTTGGTTTTTTATAAATATCAAGTCCGTAATAACTCAAATCCTGAGCAATCAGTATAAGTTCCTTTACTCCTTTTTCGGCAAGTTTCGATGCTTCGTCAATCATATTTTCAACAGGCTGTGAGGCATATTTTCCCCTGATGCCCGGGATAGCGCAAAAAGAGCACGTGCGATCGCATCCTTCGGCAATTTTCAGATATGCGTAATGACCAGGATTAGTTAAAGTTCGGTCGGTTAATAGCAGACTGTTCTGTTTTATTCCAAGTTCCGCAAGTATATCGTTCATGCTGTTTACACCAAAATATTTATCGACTTCGGGAATCTCTTTTTTCAGCGTTTCCGAATATTTTTCCGACAGGCAACCCATAACGTAAAGCCGTTCTATCCTACCAGATTTCAACTCTTTAACCTGTTGCAGAATCACATCAATGCTTTCCTCGCGCGCATCGTTAATAAAGCCGCAGGTGTTTATAATAACAATTCCGGCGTCTGAGAAGGCAGAGTTGTGGGTTATCTCAAAGCCCCCTTCGCTAATTTGCTTTAAAAGTTTCTCCGAATCAACAATATTCTTCGAGCATCCAAGCGTAATGACGTTGATTTTCATTATTATAGTTACAAGTTACAAGAAGTTATTATTTAGAACTATCTTTGTTTGAGCCTGTTTTTAATCGAATTCGCCATGCAAAATCAATGCTTATCAAATGTTCGTATTTGAATGAAGGACTTGCATTTAACCTATAAAAGTTTGGACGATAAATAACTCCTAAACCAAAACTTTTTTTAGAAAGCCAATAGGAAGTAAACATTAATCCTAAGGTATTGTCAGTATATTCTCTATCAGGAGGAATATCGTCTGATTTGTCGCCACGATAAAAATATCTGTGTCGCCATGAATTGTGCGAATAGGACAATCCATAACCAAATGATAAAAATTTGTATCTATGATTATTGGTCAATCCAATAAAGGACGAAGAACAAAATTCTTTTTCTCCCTCAAAATAATCCACAGGCGCAGGAAAAGGAAGAAAAAAATCAATAACACCACCAGCAATTACACTCAAATATTGATTATTTTTATGATAGTAATCGAAACCTATTGCAGCACCTAAAAATCCTGCGCTTGAGATATCTCTTTCTCCATCTGGTTTTAGTCTGAAATGATTGATATACGGCATGGTCAATCGTAAATCCCACGTACCTTTGCCGTAAGTTTCAAAAATACGAGGCTTTTTCTTGGCATAAAATAAATCGGGAGGCGACGAAAAATCGAAAACTTTTATTACATTCGCATGTAATTCATAATAAGATTTCAAAATGGTAGGTTCTCTGTACTTTTTCAATAGAAGAGCATTTCCTCCTGCTTTTTTTGCTTCGATTTCTGCCGTATGAAAAACGGAAACCGAATCACATTTTGTTGTATTAGTTTTTTTTGTAAATTCATAACAATAAAGATCTACTTTTCCTATTATTTCATATTCAATTGGGATTTGTTGCGGTTCATTGTATATAGCAAACTGAGCATCCTGTTCAAGCGGCAGGTATTCTTTTTGCTTTGTAACACCTCCTCTCATTACAGACCCGCACGAAGATAAAAGCAAAGTAATAAGACTTATCAAGACATATTTTGTTATTGGCAATTTAATACTCATCATTTTCAGGTATCTTGTATTTGTACAAAGATATAATCAATTACAAATTTGAGCCAAACAGCGAATCTACAAAATCGTGTCTGTTGAAAATAAGCAGGTCGTCGAGTTTTTCGCCAACGCCGATATATTTTACGGGAATATTAAACTGGTCGGATATGCCGATAACAACGCCGCCTTTTGCCGTTCCGTCGAGTTTTGTAATTGCCAGCGATGTTATGTCGGTAGCCGCCGTAAACTGCTTTGCCTGTTCAAAAGCGTTTTGTCCGGTAGAGCCGTCAAGCACAAGCAAAACCTCATTCGGCGCGGTTGGAGTAACTTTTTCCATCACTCTTTTTATTTTCGAAAGCTCTGTCATAAGGTTTACCTTGTTATGAAGCCTGCCCGCCGTATCAATAATAACAACATCCATTGCCGAAGCCATTGCCGAACGCAGCGTATCATACGCCACAGACGCCGGATCGGAACCCATTTGCTGTTTAACTAATTGAACTCCTACCCTATCAGCCCATATTTGCAGTTGATCAATAGCGGCGGCGCGAAAAGTGTCGGCGGCGCCAATCATTACCTTTTTGCCTGCCGTTTTATATTGATGCGCAAGTTTGGCAATGGTGGTGGTTTTGCCAACTCCGTTTACGCCAACTACCATTATTACATAAGGTTTGCTCGGAAGCGGCGAACTGAAATCGACAGTTTCTTCGTTTTGTTCTTTATTGAGCAACGCTGCAATTTCTTCTTTTAATATCGTGTTTAATTCGTTTGCATTAAGATATTTATCTTTCGAAACGCGCTTCTCAATTCTTTCAATAATTTTCAGCGTGGTAGCTACTCCCACATCTGACGAAACAAGAACTTCTTCAAGATTATCAAGAACTTCGTCGTCAATTTTCGATTTGCCTCCAATGGCTCTTGTGAGTTTTAAAAAAACGCTTTCTTTTGTTTTTTTAAGACCATTGTCGAGGCTCTCTTTTTTTTCTTTTCCAAATAATCCTAATAAAGCCATTTGGGTTGATTGTTAATAATGAAAAAAAGCTTTCCTCCGCAAAAGAAGAAAGCTAAAAACACATTTCTTTTTCAATTAATTTTTAGTGAAGAAATCGTTTACATGATCGTTATGAACGACCTCTTCTTTAAAGACATAAGCTCCGGTTTTTTCTGATTTGGTCATTTTAATGCACTTTGTAAATGACTTACCGGCTCCTGTTTTAAGCGTTGCAACAACTTTCTTTGCCATGTTTAAAAGTATTATTTAATTTCTCTGTGAACGGTACATTTTTTAAGAATCGGATTATACTTCTTTCTCTCAAGACGATCGGGCGTATTTTTCCTGTTCTTTGTTGTTATATATCTTGATGTTCCCGGCATACCGCTTTCTTTATGCTCGGTGCATTCCATAATAACCTGTATCCTGTTGCCTTTAGCCTTTTTTGCCATTTTTCAATAAATATTTAATATTTTGCTATATAGCCTTTTTCTGTAGCCTCTTTAAGAGTTTTGGTAATGCCGTTTTTATTGATAAGGCGAATTCCCGCTGCCGATATTTTGAGCGAAATCCATCTATCTTCTGCTGCTAAATAGTATTTCTTTACAAAAAGATTAGGATAAAATTTCCGTTTAGTCCTTCTTTTTGAATGAGAAACGTTGTTCCCTACAATAGCCTTTTTACCTGTTACCTGACAAATCTTTGACATCGATATTCGTTTTATTTCTTAACTCGTTTCTCCTTTTTTTAAGGAAGCGCAAAGAACGTAATTATTATCGAATAATACAAATGTTTAAATTACTTTTTTTATGAGATAATTTTTATTTACTGTCCAAAAAACAAAAAAGGCTCATTCGTGCGCCCTTCTTCTTTAGTTACAAGTCTGCTGAATTACAACTTCGGCAAGACGTAATTTTTTACATAGACTGTGTCCTCGACTATTATATCTTCATCATAGTCAAGCACATTGATTTCAGGTTTTTCGGGCAATGGCGCTAATTGTTCCGTAATTTTTCCAGCATCGCTAAAATACTCGATAAGAACATCTAATTCTATCTTCCTTTTTTGCTTATTTGCCTCCATTGCTTTTTCCAGTGTTTCTCTTTCAGCTTGCGACAACAGCAGCGAGTCAACACGCATATACATGTCGGTTAAATAAGTTTTAACTCCGTCTGTGCGGAATTGCAAATCGCAATCGCCATCTGATATTCCCCATCCGTAATGTATCTGAATGGGCGGGTCAAATACCGGATTATCTCCTATAAAAAAGAGTAACTCGGTATGAAGATTTATGCGAGATCTGATTTCTTCAAATTTCGATTCGGTAAAAATAATTTCGCCGTATAGAGCATTGAACGATACAATATCATCGCCCGTAAATACCAAGTCGGTTTTATCGCCTGCCCTCGTAGCAATTGCCGAACTTGAACCAATAACGTACAACTCGCCTGAAGTTTTTCCTTCATTTGAGTCTGTATTATCCGAACATCCGATGAGCAATGTTCCGCAGACCAACACAGCCGATAGTGCAAAGGCTGCAATCATAAATAATTTTCCGGTTTTCATGATTTCTGATAAAGTTAATAACCTATTGTGCATTTAGAAAAAAGATAAAAAAAGATTGTTTATTTGACCAAAGAAGCCGTATATTTAATTGTTTATCAAATAATTAAATATAATGAACAATCTGATACAAAATTACGAAATAATTCTCAAAGAATTGACAAAACATGCTCGCATATCGAAAGTTTTTCGCAAGTCAGGCAACCAAAACTGTCCGACCTTGAACCAGTTGCTCTTAACCTTACGGCTAATATATGTTATACAACACAGAATTACAGTTGTTTAGAATGATAAAAGGAACATATCTTGAAGGCAAAACAGAACGTTCGGTATATGACAGGCGGCGGCGCAAACTGTTTGGATATATTGAAACAATTCGTCAATGCATCAGCGCAAAGTTCAGTCATTTGAGCAGCGTTTTCATCATTGACTCTGCACCTGTTGAGATTTGCAGACCCTGTCGCGCAAAACGTTCAAACATCTGCTCTGCCAACAATATTTATCCCGAATTCGGGTAATGTGCAGCAAAAACATCACATTATTTCGGGTATAAAATTCATCTTGTAGCCAATGAAAATGCAGTGGTTCATTCGTTTGATTAAATATTCACGATGTCAATTATCTGAAAGATGTAAAATACAGTCTGCAAAACTGCGAACTTATCGGCGACAAAGGATACATATGTGCTGATTATCAACTCGATTTATTCAATCATAGCCGTATAAAACTAACCGTGCCGGCAAAAATAAATCAGAAAAATCAAGTCAGCATTATGCCCGAAAAACGAAAAAAACGAAAGCGTATTGAAACGCTTATTTCGCAACTTGACGGACAATTTGCTATGAACATGAATTTTGCCAAAACTTTTGATGAATTAATTACAAGAATCCTGTCAAAAATCACAGCATTAACTATGATTCA
>Ga0082212_10003471_pt1 | contig 22336 bp, 16 predicted proteins | sample TergutNt197P3_FD_71548 | JGI IMG/M metagenome (GOLD analysis project Ga0082212, IMG submission 71548) | Neocapritermes taracua P3 segment gut microbial communities from Petit-Saut dam, French Guiana - Nt197 P3 | ecosystem: Host-associated > Arthropoda: Insects > Digestive system > Gut ...
TGCGGAGAGTTGGATGTTCTGATAGTCTATGCAAGCTATCAGATTTTTCTAGCATGTCCACCTGTCCTTGTTGTGAAAATAAGATAATCAACAAGCTGTCTGGTGCAGTTCGGCGATATTATTGTTCAAATCAAACTTGTGAAGTATCTAACATCAATCGATTAGGAAATTGTCCAATATGTAAAGCGAAACTTATTAAACAGGAAAAAAACTCTGATGTGCTAACTAATATCTATTGCATAAATACTGTTTGTTTCGGTGTACTAAAATCTAGGTTGTATCATTTTGCATCAAGAAATGCCCTAAATATAGAAGGATTCGGGGAAGCCATAATCGATCAATTCATCAATACAAGACAAATCAATAATCCTTGGGATATTTATAAAATAACTGAAAACAAAGCAGATGGCCTAAATTTTATTATTAGCCTTGAGGGGATGGCAGAAATTTCTGCAAACAATTTGATGGATGCATTGATCAACAGCAAAACAAAACCATTTTGGCAATGGATACATGCTTTGGGTATTCCAAATATCGGAGCTGTAGAAAGTCAATCATTAGCGAAGGCATTTGTCAACATACATGTCTTGTGGAAGGTTGGTCAATGTAAATATGCCATACGGTCGTTAGAGGATATTGGTGAAGCAACTGAAGAATCACTACGGACATTCATAAATGAAAATAATGATTTGCCTATAATATTAGATAATTGGGGCATCCTGCCAAGTAATGAATTTACTTCGCTACCATACAAGTTCGATTTATTAAAGTGGATAAAAAAATTGTCCATTGCTGGTCTTGTTGAAACCACATTAGAAAAAATAACATCTGATTATTCGACTCCAGAAAAGCTATGGATACTAGCATCAAACCAGAGCGATTTTGAAATTCAGCGAACCAAAATGGGCGTTGACAGCAAAGTTGCCGAAAGATTGTTGAGATTCTGCCAAACAAATCTATCACTACCTGAATATATGAAATTGATTAGGTTTGCAGACACATCAGAATACACACAAAACTTGGTTTTGGCTGGGAAAACCATGGTAATAACCGGCACACTTTCAAAATATAGCAGAGCGCAGTCTTCAAAATTACTTGAATCGTTAGGAGCTAAAATTGTTGGCTCCGTTACTAAAAAGACATCGTGTTTATTAGTCGGAGAAGCACCAGGCTTAAACAAGATAGAATCTGCGAAAAAACATGGAACACAAATTGTTAATGAATTATGGCTAGATGATTTATTGTCGCAACAGCAAGGTGTGCAGTGACTTGAAAAACCACGCGACAATTAATCTAATATTTATTGGAAATGGCAACATGATCGACGCTCTCACTCTCTGGCCAGATATTTGTAAACGTCTGCAACCTGAGTTCAATCAGCTCTACAAAAAAAAACAACTTCATGGCGCACTAATATTTGTAGACACAGAGACTAGCGGATTTAAGGATGCCGATATTATTGAGCTGGGAGCAATATCAGTGACCCCTCCTGCTACAAGGGATGGTGACGTGGAACTAGATTTTTTCTGCCAATTAATCTTTCCGTACCAAGGCTATCGGGTTTCCCCGTGGGCTACGAATATTCATGGGATAACAAGCACTATGCTACAAAGGCATGGCCATCCACCCTTTGAAACCTTCCAAAATTTTATAGAATGGATAGATCAAAAATCCCCTGCATATTTAGTGGCTCACTGTGCATCCTTCGACAAAGGGATGTTGGAAAAAAATTTGTTGAAGCACGGGATCGATTACGCCTTGCCAAAGTTTTTATGTACCGTAAAAATGGCCAAAGCACTCCCGATAAAAAGTAGAAAACTAGCCTTTGTTGCCAGTTATTATAATTTTGACAATCAGCAGGCACACCGCGCTATTGCTGATGCAGAAGTATGTGCTTATATCTATACTCAGATGGTTTTGGATGGCATTAAGCAACGTTAGAACCTTTTGGATGCCAACCCAAATTCCTAAAATAATAGACTATGTTTCAATTCTGAGACAGAAGGCCTCGATGATTTTGCGTTGTAGCTGGGTGCTAACTCAGTGCGCTGGCGACCTTCTAGTCGTGCCCCATGCCCCTCCAGGAGTATATTCATCATGCCGATGTTTGCATACGAGGAAAAGCGTGAAGTTCTCACCTGTGGAGGGGGCACACATCACTGTATGTGTAGAATTTTTCGTAGGCTATCCTTACCTTTACCATGAGAAATAGGCATTTCGTTGCCCATAAATTTCCCAAAGTATGGCTGATTCCCAAAGCGTCCTTCATCGAAAAAACAAACGGTGGCATCTGGGTTTTTTCGCGAGTTCGGCAAATTTTTTTAGTACCTCTGTTAATATGGTCATGGGAGTGTGATAAATGCTCATCATTGCAAAAAACATACGGGTCTGCTACGGTGCCAAAATTGCTCTGGACGGCTTTAATTTTGAAATGGCTCCTGCTGAAATATCGGCTATTCTTGGGCCAAATGGATCAGGGAAGACCACTTTTTTTAGGCTCTTATTGGGGCTACTAAAGCAGAGGGCAGGAGATGTGGAAGTATTTGGAAATACGCCCGGAAACATCAATAGCCTATCTAAGATTGGGGCAACCATCGAAACTCCATCTTTATATGGCCACCTTTCGGCCTTGGAAAATATTCAGGTGACATCGCATCTGAAGGAAAAACAGCCAGACAACAAGGCAATCAGGGAGCTGATCGATGAGGTTGGTCTCGGCGATGTTGGTAAGTTACCCGCCTCCAAATACTCATTAGGAATGCGACAACGCTTGGCCCTGGCACAGGCACTTATTGGTGAACCTGAATTGTTGATTCTGGACGAACCTGCCAATGGCCTCGATCCAGTTGGTATACGCTGGTTTAGAGAATGGGCGGTAAACGCCCCTGTAACAAGGAAATTGAGTATTCTTTTTTCTAGCCACATACTAAACGAAGTCGCCCAGATAGCGCAAAAAGTTGTGTTGTTGAAAGAAGGGAAGATAAAGTTTTCTGGCACTTTGGAGCAACTAAAGGGTGAAAGTTCTCACAAAATTCGCGTAAGAACATCTGATAATGCAGGTACCAAGGCATTTTTGCAGTCCAATGGCTTTAACGTTACTAGCGACAAAGATGTGCTATTGCTGGATAGCCCCCCTGAGAAGATGTCAGAAATATCCAAATTGCTAGTTCAGGGGGGACAAGACTTGCTGGAGTTTACATGCCAGGAAACAACTCTGGAAGACCTCTATCTCTCCCTTATGGGAGATTCACACTGAGAAACCCAATGATGACAGAGTCGCAAGTTATATTAAAAAGGCCAATAAAATAAATTTTCTAAAGGTGAAAGCATGAGTGGGCAATTCAATAGTTTCTGCCACGCTATCAAGGCTGAATGGCTCAAAGGTCGGCGCACCTTTTTGCGATTTAGCCCGCTGGTAGTTTCTTTTGCTACTGTAATTATTCTATTGCCAATCGCCTGGAAAGTCATCACTGACGGGAAGTCAGGCAATACTGGCATCAATTGTCTCGATTTTTATTTTGTGATATGGCTATTTTTTATGATGCCAATGTATTCTATCCTAGTTGCAATCCTCAATTTTTCTACTGAGCATGGGCAGGGGCTGTGGAAGCATGTCAATGTCCAGCCAGTTTCCGGTGCTATACAGACGTTAGTGAAGCATTTTTATGGATGGTGTTATTTATTTGCTACAACAATAGCCATTTTGGCACTTGCCATTCTAGTATTGGTCGTCGCAAGCTTTTTCCCCGATATTACCGTTGGTTTCACAGATTTTAATTTTTGGCGAAAAGCTTTTCTCTACAGCATACTTTCATCTATAAGCGGAATTGTCATATTGACACTCCTCAACGTGTTAGCCGCAAGGGTCGCTGGTTTCAGCCTTCCTGCTTTGGTTGGATTTTTTGGAACCTTGCTTCCAATATTTGCCGACGCAAACAGTAAGGGTGCCCCTTTTATTCCATGGACAGTAGGAAAATTTTTGCTTTTCCCAGTAATTATGGAAGCCAGGACTGGCATCAAACCTTCTATAGAATTCTGGTGGATAGTTGTCCCAATTGCTCAGGTAGCATTGTTGTTGTGGGTTAACATATTCATACAAAAGAAAAAGCCACTGTATTAGGATATTCGTCTAGCCAAGGTGGAGCTAAATGAACAAGCAGATTGATAGTTTCAAACATGCGATACTGGCAGAATGGATCAAGGGGAGGCGGACGTTTTTGCGTCTTAGCCCAATTGTTTTTGCCATAATACCCATACTTATCCCCACAGCAATATTTTTCAGGGATTTTATACATACAGAGAGAGCTATTGAGTATATTCAAAATATGGGTATAGAGTATGACCCGATATTAAGTTTTTCAAAATTATGTTTTCGGTTTTGGGTATTCTTTGTTCTCCCGGTTTACTGCATTTTTTTCGCCATCTTGAATTATCAAACAGAACATACCCAAGGGCTATGGAAGCATATAAACGCCCAGCCAATTTCTGGCACCACACAGGCGATGGCAAAACAAGTTTACGCTTGGTGTTATATCACTTTCACTACATTGCTACTCTTTGCGCTGGTTGTAGCCATTTCGCTTTTTGTTAAATTTTATAATCCTCCACTTGGATTAAGCCTAAATTCTGCACCATTTTGGATACAAAGTTTTCAACATTCTATCGTCTCCATTGCCCATGGGATGATCATCGTATCTATTTTGAATTTTTTTGCCGCAAGATTTTCAGGTGCCACTGTTCCTATAATGGTAGGTTCTATCGGGTGTATGCTACCTATAGCCTATGAGCCAACCTATTCAATGGCTCCATATATTCCTTGGTTATATAACGTAGTTTTATTGGAACTAGGATCATTTTCTCCAGCATGGGTAGCTATCCCCGTCATCCATATTGCAACTGCCTTAGCCATACATTTTGTCTGGCAAAAGGATGCCCCGCTGTATTGATACCAACGTGCAACCAGGGGATTGCACATTGTAGTAGCCAGTATCGAGTAGCTAGAATAAGTAACGACTATAGTATTAAATTCTGTGCAGAATCAATTGCTTTTCAAAGCCAACTTCCTTTTGTATAGCTTCTCTGCCTCTGGCAGTAGCTCTATGGCCTTTTGGACTTGGGGGTCAATTAAACACTCATATTTAAATGATGTATCAACGTCATGGCCAACGGTTTGCATGTCAATTGTGAGGCGTTCTTTTATGTCGCTTTTAGCGGTTTCCCATTCGCTATCAGAAATGTTGATTTTTTGCGCTCCAAGCCAAGTCTTAAATTTTTGCAAAGTGGGATCATCAACTTCTTGGCCTTGTTTGATTACTCGTCCAGCGTATTTTTCTGCATTAGCAAATTTAAAGTAGGCTCCATTTATTGTCAAAAGCCTGAGTGCAAGAATGTTGTATAGCTTTGGTTTTACGATATAGTCAGGACGGATCCCGCCACCGCCATGAACCACACGCCCAAGGGATGTGGTAAATTCTTGCCTTGCTGAATTTATGTTTTCAGTTTCATCGTCATCATCAACAATATAATAATCATCCAGACCATGCTGATAGTCTCTCTGAATACATCTCCCTGAAGGTGTGTAATATCGAGCAACAGTCAAACTCAGTCCACGTGTACGGTTAATAGCCATGACATGCTGTACCAGCCCCTTTCCCCAACTAGTTTCTCCAACCAAAAGCCCCCGATCATGATCCTGTATAGCACCTGCAACGATTTCTGAAGCTGAAGCTGAGCCCCTGTTTATCAACACAACAACAGGAAAGGTATTAATGTTTTTTCTAGGTTCTGAGTCAGTGCGGTAAACAATAGGGTCTCTTCCCTCTTTGCCCTTCTGCGTCAAGACAAGTTCGTTTGGACCTAATAGCTGATTTGAAATGCCAACGGCAGATTCTAGTATTCCTCCAGGATTATAGCGAAGATCTAATATTAATGCGCGAAGACCCTGATTTTTTAATTCGTTGATCGACCTGGCAAATTCCTCAGATGTGGTTTCACCAAATTCACGAATTCTTATAAAGCCAATGTCTTTTGTTAGCATAAAGGAGTAGTTTACGCTACTGCTGGGTATTTCGGCGCGAGTAATTGGTACATTGAATGTTTGTTCAACTCCAGGGCGTTCCATAGTCAGGACAACTGTTGTCCCTTTATCACCGCGGAGTCGTCGCATAACTTGATTACTGCTCATGCCTTCTGTGCTTTTTCCATCGATCTCTCGAAAATAGTCTCCCGCCCGCAATCCAGCTTTTTCTGCTGGTCCACCCGGTGTAGTACTTATAATTACTACACCATCAGGCTGACTTTGAATCATTGAACCAATCCCAAAGAAAGCTCCCTTTTGGTCATTACGCATGTTACGGAATTCCTGCTCGTCCATAAAGTTTGAATGTGGGTCTAGTGTATGGAGCATCCCTTGGATAGACGCGAAGGCCACCTGTTTTGGGTTTGGGGGATCAATAGTTTGCTTTTGGATAAGCTCCATAATTTCGGTAAGTGCATCAAGCCCTTTCCTTTTGGCTCTTTCATCCTGACTATTGCCAACCAACGGAGCATAAACAGCTATTGTGCATAGAATCACTATCCAGAGCCAGTTTCGAGAAAGCCACTTTGTCATAAAAAGTCCACATAAAAGGTAATTGTCGGACACAAATCAAAAGGTATCAAGCACATTTTGAATAACACCTGCCATACGCTTCTTCGTTGTTCTGGTAGCAATAAACACAGATCTAAACTCATTGTATGCAGATTCTAAATCATCATTCAGAATAAAATGGTTGTAGCTGTCCCAATATTCAATTTCTTGTTTTGCGGCCTTTAGGCGAATGGATATTTGCTCTTCTGCATCCTTTCCACGCCCTCTAAGTCTATCCGATAACGATTGTGCGGAAGGTGGCAATAAAAAAATTAGAATTGCTTTGGGAAATATTTCTTTGATTTTTCTGGCACCAATTGTTTCAAGATCAAGTAAGACATCTTCTCCGCCGTTAATTTTTTCCTGTATCCAAGTTCTAGCTGTTCCATAGCGGTGTTGATAGACTTGCACCCATTCGACAAAGTCATTTTCGGCAAGCATTTTGTCAAAAGAAGCATCGTCGATGAAAAAATAATCTTTCCCATCAATCTCCCCCTCCCTTTGATTTCTAGTGGTAAAGGAAACGGAAAATGATATACCTCTTAGCTCATCAAACAGCCTTTTTATCAGGGTGGATTTACCAGTCCCTGATGGAGCAGAAAGAACAAAAATATCTCCTTGGCATCCCACTTGGTTTTCTCCCTTCCCTAACTATAGTTTAAGTAGAAATCAAAACCTAATTTGACTATACTGAATTTTTTCTTGAAAGTTTTTTACCGGACTTGTTCGCCATGCAAAAAGTACCTATCACAGCAAAATTGCTTGTGTATGTAGGAGTGGTGCTGGCTTTGTGTCATTGTTTGGCCGCATGGTTCATTGTTCGCTTTTTTAACAGTGAAGCTCAAAAGGCGTTTGGCGCACACTTGCAGGACATTGCAATCATAGCAAGTGAAACGGATCACCAAACCACAGCGGATCTATGCAAGAACAACTTGATGACGTTTCACCGCATAACCCTAAACCCTAACACCGGCGATTTTGACATTTACGAATTTGGAAACGAACCGGAGGAAAATGGAGTAATTGATAGCCTAAAAGAAAAAGAAATTGCCAAAGCTATTTTCAATGATTTTTTCAATGATCCATCGCTACTAGTTGTTACCAAAGAATTAAAACTTGCCAGCAACAACAGATTCGCTTATGCGTTTGTCCCCGGACGCAATAAAGACGACTGTGTATCATGCCATGTCTCCTCTGGAATTTCGCTAAATTACGGTAAAAACGAACTGGTTGCCGCTTTTGGAGTTTCCGCGTCTCTCGAAGAACTATATAAGCGAGAAAAGAAGTTTATGATTATTTGCGTTTTTGGGGCACTGCTGTTGGTATCAATTTTAGGCTGGATTATTCAGGTAGTAATTACCAAGCTAAAAGAAGTTGATAAACGCTCCAGAATGATGTTGGATTCTGCGCCATTTGGCAGTTTTTTTTGGGATGAACATTTTAATTTTATAGATTGCAATTTGGAAACCTTGAGATTATTCGAAATATCAACAAAAAAAGAGTTAATTAGTCGCTTTTTCGAGTTATCACCTGAATTTCAACCAGATGGAGCGTCCTCCAGGGAAAAGGCTTTTGAAGTGATTTCCACTGCCATAAAAAAAGGACGATGTGTCATCGAATGGATGCACCAAAAACTAAATGGTGAACTTATCCCAGTTGAGCTAACGCTTGTGCCTACTAATTTTAGTGAAGGTGGCAATAAAGATGTAATTGCCTATGCACGCGACTTAAGAGAGCTCAAAGATAAGACCGCAAAGTTAGACGTTGCCGAAAAGATGGCATTTAGCGATGCCCTGACAGGTATTTACAATAGGCGATATTTCATGCAGTGCGCTGATTTTGAATTTAATTCCCAATCCGATATCTCTACAAATATTGGTATCATTATGTTTGATATTGATCACTTCAAAAAGGTAAATGATACTTTTGGACATGATGCTGGAGATGAGGCCTTGAAATTGACAACTATTACTGCCGGTAGTGCACTGCGCGAAAATGACCTTTTTGCAAGGTTTGGAGGCGAAGAGTTCATAATACTAGTAAAAAATCTTGGGCTGGAGGGTCTTGCAAATCTGGCGACACGTATATGTAAAAAAGTTGAAAACATGGAATTTTTCTACGAAGACACAAGAATCCCTATCACAGTAAGCGCAGGTGTCACGGTGAGGAAGAATTTAGCTCATAATACTGAAGAAGTGATAAAACATGCCGATTTAGCCCTGTATCAAGCAAAAGAAAATGGGCGTAATCGAGTTGAAATATATAATGAAAGCTCATAAGGAGAATAAACATGGAACTTGCCACCCTATTTCAGGAGCACATCAACATCCGCCAACGAGCCGCAGAATCTGCTCTTCAGGCAACAGGATATGACGGGCTAGTAATCAGTTCTGGCTGTGTCTATACACATTTTTCTGACGACCAGGATGCACCCTTTCGCAGAACTCCACATTTTTCACATTGGACACCTATGTCCGGGGCACATCACCTGCTTGTCGTTAAACCCGGCAACAAACCAAAACTAACACGCTATGCCCCCGATGACTACTGGTACGAACAAACCCCACTTGGAAATCCATTTTGGGCAGATGCTTTCGAGATTCAAGAGGTAACTACTATTGATGCCGGCTGGGAGGCTCTTAAACTAACAGGTCGTATAGCTTATATCGGAAACGAAATTGGCATGGCCGAAAAAGCAGGGTTTGAAATTAACCCTGCAGACATTACTGCAAGGCTGGACTGGGATCGAGCCTATAAAAATGCCTACGAAATCAAATGTATAGAAGAAGCATCTGCACTAGGTATTAAGGCACATGAAGCAGGACGAGTAGCTTTCCTGAATGGTGCATCCGAACTTGAAATTCACCATGCGTATGTACAGAGCATTGGATGCCTCGACCATGAAGTTGCCTTTAGTAGTATCGTTGCCATGAATGAAAAAGGCGCGACCTTGCACTATGAAAATAAGCAAACTTTGCGAAACGGAAAAACTTTGGTGTTGGATTGTGGTGCCAACGTAAGAGGGTATGCATCCGACATCACTCGCACATTTGTATCTCCTACATGTGATTACCGCTTTAAATACCTGCTTGCAGGAATGGAAAAACTGGAGCGCGAGTTGGCTAGTGCGGTCAGAAAGGGACTTCCCTTTGGAGAGCTTCACCACACTGCCCACTTAAAAATTGGAACCCTTTTGTGCCAAGCGGGAATATTAAGAGCTGACCCAGAAGAAGCAGTAAAAAAAGGACTGACAAAACCATTTTTCCCTCATGGCTTGGGGCATCACCTGGGCATCCAAATACATGATGTCGGCGGTAAACTGGCCTCACCTGATGGAACACCCCAGCCCCCTCCTGAAGCCCACCCAGCCCTGCGAAACACAAGGACTTTGGAAGTCGGCCACCTTGTTACAATCGAGCCTGGTCTTTATTTCATCCCCATGCTACTCAAGCCACATAGGGAAGGGGCTGATTCTAGCTTGTTTGAATGGAAACTGATTGACGAATTGATGCCTCTCGGAGGAATTCGCATCGAAGACAACGTGCTACTAACTGACCAAGGGCCAAGGAATATTACTAGAGAGATAGCGGTTGAGCTGGGTATTGGATAGTGTATTGCACTTTGCCGTTACAATACCACTTGAAATGCCGGAAAAAGCCCTGATTGGAATGGATTCACTTGTTTTTATTCGGATTGAAATCATAAAATTTGAATTTCCCATCTTGCCAAATTAGAAAATGGCCATCGTTTGCCCAAGGGATTGACAAACCCTTTCCAAGTTTTTGATGGATATGGAAGTGACCTACAATAAACACATCTCCATCACTGCTATCTACGGCACTCTGAAAATCCTGTGTAGGAAAATTTACTTTATATTCTCTATTTGTCGTTTTAAGTTTTCGCTCTAAAACAGTGGACAACCATGTCCCAATAAATGTTGGAAGAAGGTTTGCGAATAGCCACACGGGTGTGCTCCGGCTACAAAAATTCCATAAGCGATACCATTTGTCCTTTGTATTTATCCAGTCTCCATGCTCAAAGACAAGGGACTCGCCTTGAAGATATCCCTGAGTCCCCTCCCCAATATAATCAAATTTTTCTGCTAGGCTATCCATAAAATATTCTCGATTTCCTAGCCACAGGCCAACCCAGCACCCCGTTCTTCTCCGTTCAGATACCCACCAAATAAAATTTCTCTGAGCATCCGTTTCAAACCCCTTTATCCCGACCCAAACATCAAAAACGTCACCCAAAAATAGCCAGTCAGCCTTAGGCATTACAAAAGTGGCTTCTTGCAACCCTGTTAATTCATTGCTCCAGTGTGGATCGGCGACAACTATCAAAGGACGTGCACCACCAGGTCGTTTATTTGTTCCCCTTTTCCAGCCAAGCGAAGGGGAGCGACTTCCGAATACCATTGGAAGACCACTAAGACATAGGCCAACAACAGACCCGACTACACACCCGCACCATGTATAGGCCAAATCTACTGTTTGCCAAACATACCAATCTTTAATAGAAATAACCAGTAATAATATTCCAAGAATCCCAAAATGCCTCTTATAGACTGGCAAACTATTGCTATATGCTCTCCAGAGATAGTCCGTAGATAATGAAACCATCGAATACAGTAACGGGGCTAACAGCCATTGATACAAAGGATAAGGTGGACAAACACCATGGTTGTGTCTGTATATGTCCAAGGACATTGCCACAGCCAAAAGTGCTATAGGTGGAAACCAATATTTCCCTCTGTTCATGCTTTATTCGTCCAAAGGGATAGTTTCCAGCAATGGCAAACTGAATTATTAGTCCAGAAAAAAATATGCACTAATCTCCAAAGCAAATTCCAACGTCTCGCCCTGTTCGCACTATATCGCAATCAAGAGGTACGCCCCTCATTCGCCCAGCTACTTCAAGGAGTGGGACATAATTTACATTCGGGTGAGCCAGCGCAACCATAACGCCAGATTGCCCTTCATCCAATGCGCGAACCGCCGCCGCACCGAACCTCAAGGCGGCAAGACGGTCAAATGTAGTTGGGCTACCTCCCCGTAGTAAGTGGCCTAAAACTACTACGCGGGCATCCTTGCCAGTCAACTCATGGAGCTTCCTTGCAACCATTTCCCCAACACCACCTAAACGTTCAGCATGGCCGATCTCTGCGGCTTCTACGACAGCCAAATCACCGCCCATGGGTTTGGCACCTTCGGCAACAACCACGAGGGAGTATTGCCGTCCTTCGTTTTCACGCCTGATTACTTTCTCTGCAACCTTTTTGATGTCGAAGGGAATTTCTGGAATCAGGATGGCATGTGCCCCTCCACTGATTCCAGCATGCAGTGCAATCCAGCCAGCATATCGCCCCATCACCTCTACTACCATAACTCGCTGATGGCTTTCTGCTGTGCTATGCAATCGATCTAAACTCTCTGTAGCAAACGATACAGCAGTGTCAAAGCCGAATGTTGTTTCTGTTTTGTCTAGGTCGTTATCAATTGTCTTTGGAACACCTACCACGCGAAGGCCCTTTTCGCATAATGCCGCCGCGATTGTCAAGCTACCATCACCTCCGATTGATACCAGGGCATCGATTTCTTTTTTGGCGAAGAACTCAATTATCTCTCCAGAGCGGTCGATCTCTTTTACACTGCCATCAGGCATTTGCAGGGGAAAATGTAATGGGTTGCCTCTGTTTGTTGTTCCTAGCATTGTGCCACCTAGGTGGGTGATGCCCCGCACTGACTCCCTTGTTAATCGAAAGACCCCGCCATCAGAGTAGCGTTCATTGAAAAAAATCCCGTTAAACCCATCTCTGATGCCATAGCACTCCCAGCCACGATTCGAAGCCGCCACAACAACTGCACGAATAACTGCATTGAGTCCTGGAGCATCTCCACCACCAGTGCAAATGGCAATGCGCTTTATGTGTTTGTTCATCTGGTATTCCTTTCACAAAGTGACCAACAAATAGAGTATAATATGAAGTCAAACCAAGTTGCATTTAAACTAATAGACTTGGTGCTAAGGACATTTTATACCAAGTAGCACCCGATAGGTAATACTAGGTTGCGTTTAATCGGGATTAAACGCGAAACGCAAAAGTTTTTGCAAACACGAGCAAAGCCCGTATTTTCAAAAACTTGCGGGCACTGCTTTCGCATTGCCGTCATACCAAGTTGCTCCCGGTTGGGTGCAACTTGGTATGAAATCTCGTATTAAATATAGGGGGCGACAGGAGTTACCAGCATACAATAAAACTACCAGCAGGTATCAGATGGCATTCAGCACCTGTTCCATTTCCCGCAAATCAGCTTTACCTTTGAAAATCTTGCGGTATTCGGCAAAATCTTTCAGAGCCTGTTCGCGATTACCCTCCAATTGCCTGACTCGCAATAGAGCAGACCAATAAATTTGAGACCAAGCGTTATTTGGTTTTGCATCTTTGTGGAGCACAGACAATATTTCTTGGGCTTCAACAGCGTTTCCTAGAGCAATACTTCTTTGGGCCAAGCGTAGGCGAGACCATGGATCGGTAGGGGTAGGCAAAGATCCGCTAGGATCCTCCAACTGCAATTTCCATGCAAACAGTAATCCTTCAGCAACATCTTTACGGTTGCTCGGAGCCTTTTGAGCAATCTCTTCCAACCTTGGTAGTGCATTGCGCATTCTTTGTGCCTTTTCTTCGAAGGGCAATGGATTTGAAAGACGACCTTCAACCTCAGTAATTAAGGCGGATAGAGCAGTTTCATGTTGCTCAATTTTGTGGTTGCGCCACATGTTCCAAAAAACCATCAGTGCCAAAGTTGCTATTACGACCGCCCCAGTTATTAGCAAGCGCTTTAACAGATAAGGGTTATCGTCAATAGACCCAGAAGAAACCTTACGCTGAAACGCCGTAAGACTTTGAGCTGGTTTTTGAATCTGGATTTCTTTCTGCTTGATATTTTTCTTTACAGCCATAGCACTGCCCTACCTCCAATGTGATTTCAATACCAAAAAAATTTCAGCCTTGAAATACGATTTTCCAAAATTATATTTTATACTAAGTTGCTCCAGTTTGGGTGCAACTTGCGTATCAGACCATATTTTGACATTCTTTTTGTTGAAACTGATACACATAACAATATTTCAGTTACGACTTGAAAAAGATAATTCATACTTGAAAAACTGCCTCAACATGGTAATCTCTTTATTTCTGCCTGGATAGCTCAGTTGGTAGAGCATTGGACTGAAAATCCATGTGTCGCTGGTTCGATTCCGGCTCCAGGCACCACTTCCCATCCGTAGCAGTGCGCTCATGTCCAGAAAATGTTGCAATACTTGCACAATCTAAGTTGGAGACGGTGGAACAGAGGAAGCAGGTGTATTACTGGGTTTTGCAACTACCTCCCTGTATAAGTCATTATCACCAACCATCTGTTTTGGTACATCGGGGCCTTGCCAATGAACTTTTAACTCTGTCCCTCCTGTTCCTTGGAAGTAGTCAAGCCTGATAGCGTGTAAGCCCTTTTCTAGGGCAACCACACCGCTTTTTACATCTGGTCCGTGTAGCTTATCGTTATCAACAATTTTTTCGCCGTCGATCCAAAGACAACTTCCATCGTCGCTAGTGGTATAAAAGGTAAAAACACCTGTGGCCGGAACGTAAATATATCCGCTGAACCTAAAACCAAAATGCTCCGGTCGCTTTGCAGGCTGAAGCTTAAAATTAGCAGACATACCTGATTCTATGGGCGTTATCATATCATCACATACCGTAAAGTCTCCCTCAAAATAGTCCCAATTAACGCCATCGACAAGATTATCTACTTTGAGTGCAGACTTGGGGAGTACCTTGACAAAAGTTTCTTCACTTGTTGAGCCGCTAGGAGTTTTGCCTCGGAATGTCCTGACTTTGATTGTTCTGGTTTGGTCAATCGTAATTTTGTTTTGTTTAATGATCGGATGGTGGATTGTAGGTTCTGAGCCATCAAGGGAATAGTGTAGCGTCAGGGATGGGTTGCCAGCAGTGACAATGACATCTAACTCTTTATCAAAAATATGATTGGTGGCCTTAATAGAAGGTGGCAGTGAAATATCAGGACTACCGTTGATTTCGACCACGACCACCGTGGCATGTGGGTCTCTAGCAGTGGGAGGCAGTTCAACTACCGGCTGTCTCTGGGATCGAGTGACCCGAATCCGCTTTGTGGGGTTTGATAAAAGATAGGCTCTGTTGACCTTGCTATATAGGCCAGGAATAGTTAGCTTGTTATCGGTAGGCCATTCAAAGACATGAAAGTACAACTTAGTAACTCGGTCGCTTATGGTACGCTGGGTGCAACGGCCAAAGTCAAGGCTTGGAAATGGGCTTGCCTTAGTACCATAGATTGATTCGCCATTGATTTTCATCCATTGGCCAATATCTTCCAGTCTTTCTATGCTCGCAGGGGGAAATTCTCCAAGAGCAGTAGGCCCTACGTTGAGTAAAAGGTTTCCGCCTTTGCTTGCTACATCTATCAGAATATGAATTAGCTCAGTACTGCTCTTCCAGTTTTGGTCAGCCTTGTTATATCCCCAATGGTCATTCATTGTCATACAGGTTTCCCAGTCTACACCGGGCAGACCCATTGGCGGAACTTCCTGCTCTGGTGTTCCATAGTCGCCCGCATAACTGCTGTCAACCGTCATCTGCATTGAACCGCCGCCCTTGTCTACTCGATTGTTTACAATAATTTGTGGTTGAAGAGAACGGGTATACTCATACAAATCCAAACCCATCTCGTGCGTCCAAGTAGATTCCCATTGGCCATCGTACCAAAGCACTGATATTGGCCCATATTGAGTGAGTAGTTCCTTTAATTGCCCCTTCAAGTACGCTAAGTATCTATCAAAAGTAGCCCCATCTGCCGAACGTTCTTCCCATGCACGTCGTGGCAAATAATCGGGATGGTGCCAATCCATGATCGAGTGATAAAAACCAAGTTTGATGTTGTATTTTTTACATGCATCTGCAAGTTCTTTAATTACGTCCCTCTTGAATGGTGTAGATGCTATACTCCAATCCGTTAGTTTTGAATCAAACAAACAAAATCCTTCATGGTGCTTAGTAGTGACCACAATGTATTTAAAGCCAGCGTCTACCGCCATCTTGACCCATACTTCGGCATCGAATTTTGTCGGATTGAAATGATTTCTAAAATTTTCATACTGGTTTACTGGAATCTTTGCGCTGTTGAGTATCCACTCTCCATATCCAGTTTTGCCATCCCATTCGCCTGCTGGAACAGAATATAGTCCCCAGTGAATAAACATTCCAAACCTAGCATCGCGCCACCACGCCATTCGATCAGGATCATTGTTCTGTTGTGCTGTGGGAGGGATTGATATTTCAGAAACCTGAGGAGAGGCAGTTAACAGTCCTGAAACTAATAGAATTGCGGTTATTGCTGATATGTGAAACATCGGATTTCCTCAATAGTGGCAATGAAAAAAGAACTGCATAGAAACGTCTGAAGATAATATCAATTATACCTCAAATTCAGCAATTTTTTGTAGTATTCCGAAATCCCGTGTTTTTATATCTATGCTCGAAAAGCATCGGGAAATATGGATTCTTAAAAATCCATCTAGATGTAAAATATATCTATGACTAAACGTGTCGAAATCGCCAGTTCCATTTTTTACAATACTCTCGGAGGATTCTGGATATATTTTTTCGGGACTTCAGGATTTCACCTAAATTGAATGTTTTGTTGACTGAATATAATTGCTTTTGAATATTCTTGAAGCAAATTGCAATTTACAAACAATTTACACTAAACATACATGTGCTTTGCTTGAATTCAGCAATACTGAGCAACGAGGTGATAATTGATAAAAGTCATTAATTTAGCCATTTTTTTGGTAGCAATTATTTCGCTTGTTTTTGGTTGCCGGCAAAAATCAGTTGCGGCGAAAAGCGGAATAGTAGTATACACAGCTTTGGAAAACGAACAGGTCGATAAGTACCTGAAACCTTTTAAGAAAGAATATCCAAAAATTGATGTAAAGATAGTGCGGGATTCCACCGGCGTGATTACAGCAAGGCTAGTTGCCGAAGGCACTAGTACGCCTGCAGATCTTATCTGGGGGACGGCGGCTTCGAGCCTTCTGATACTCAAACAAAAAGAGATGCTTGAACCCTACTCTCCTGTCGGCGTTGAGGAAGTATTGCCTCATCTTAAAGATTCTGCTACTTCGCCCCATTGGGTAGGTATTGCCGCTTGGGAATCTGCCATTGTCGTAAATACCGAAGAAGCTAAAAAAAAGAACCTGCCACAGATAAGATCATTTCAAGACCTGCTACAGCCTGAATTCAGAGGCCAGATAATCATGAGCAATCCTAGTTCTTCCAATGCCGGATTTCTTACTGTATCAGGGTTAATTCAACTTTTGGGTGAAGAAAGAGCCTTTGAATATTTGGACAAGCTTCATGAAAATGTCGCAATGTATCTGCATTCCGGCTCTGCTCCTGCAAAGAAAGTGGGGGCCGGTGAATTTGCAATTGGAATATCTTATGGTTATGCGGCCGTTTCGCAAAAAAAGAAAGGATACCCCATAGAAGTAATTTTTCCGGCGGAGGGAAGTGGATGGGATGTTGAAGCTAACGCTCTAATAAAAAAGGAAGCTATCAAAGATGAAGCTAGACAATTCCTTGATTGGGCTATCTCAAAGCGCGCGATGGATGACCTGAAAGAAGATTATGCAGTTACCAGCATCAAAACAGGTAGCCTAGTCCCACTAGGGTACGCACAAGACCCCTTTTCGCAACTAATTCCCAATAACGATCTAAGATGGGCCGCAGAAAATAGGGATAGAATCCTTCAAAAATGGATAGGCAAATACGACGGCAAATCGGAGGCCAAACAATGAGCCACTTGAAAATTGAAAATATCACAAAACGGTATGGGAGACACACTGTTCTCAGCGATGTTAGTTTGGAGGTTGAAAAAGGCGAGTTTGTTTGTATCTTGGGCCCTTCTGGATGCGGGAAAAGCACACTTCTGAGAGTCCTTGCTGGGCTGGAAAACATAGAGTCTGGTTACGTAATCATTAATGGCAAGGATGTGACTACAGTGCCACCGTCAAAGAGAAACTTTGGCATTGTGTTCCAGTCCTATGCTCTATTCCCAAATATGACCGTATTGCAAAATGTAGCCTACGGTCTTTCTGGGAAAAAATTAAACAAAGGCGAGATCGCCGCAAAGGTTGATCAGGCTATCGAAACTGTCAATCTTGGAGACCACAAGAATAAATATCCTCAGCAATTGTCAGGTGGTCAACAGCAACGAGTTGCACTTGCTCGTGCGATTGTTATAGAACCAGATTTCTTGTTGCTTGATGAGCCACTCTCGGCCCTTGATGCAAAAGTCCGCATAAAGCTCCGCCGCGAAATAAAAACCCTTCAAAAAAAGTTTGGTATTACCACCATAATGGTAACGCATGATCAGGACGAGGCTCTTTCCATGGCCGACAGAATCGTTGTTATGAACAATGCTGTCATAGAGCAAGTTGGTTCGCCGGTTGAAATCTATGAAACTCCTAAAACAGCTTTTGTGGCCGACTTTATAGGCACTGTGAATTTCATCAACAGCACATCCGCTGTGCGCCCTGAGTGGGTTGGCATAGGGTCGGAAGGGGGAGTTCCAGGCAAGGTTACAGATATCGAGTATAGGGGTGCATTCTACCGTTTGTTTGTCGACTCTCAGCACGGACATTTGACAGTAGATGTTAAAGCCGATGTTAAAAATCATGTCAATGTTGAGTACGGCACGGACATTTTTATTAATATCCCCAATGAAAAGATAATTTGTTTAGAAGCAGTCTAGTGAAAAAGGTAAAAAGTAACAACAACATTCAAATTGTTTGCTTGATTATTAGTAGTTTGCTGTTAATGACTCTTGTTGTCTTGCCTTTAATAATTCTATTTGTCAAAGCCTTTGAGGGATCTGATGGAAGTTTTATTGGCTTGGCAAATTTTATTCAGTATTTCACCACGCCTAATCTTACTAATTCATTATTTAATACTATTTTCGTATCAATAACAACTGCGATTATTTCAGTATCTCTCGCATTTCTTTATGCCTACGCGATTACCCGCACAGGAGTGAAGTGTAAAAAATTGTTTAAATTTACCTCAATGTTACCCCTTTTTGCCCCAACTATGATGCTGGGTATTGGACTAATCTATTTGTTTGGGAACCAAGGAATTTTTACTCATTTGGGGCTGAGACTTCCGCTATATGGCCCATTGGGCATAATCATTTCCGAAGTGATTTACACATTCCCCCAGGTCTTTTTAGTATTGCTTGTGTCTTTTTCCTTTGCTGATAATCGTCTTTACGAAGTAGCAGAAGTTATAGGTACTTCTCCGATAAAAACATTTTTTACTATCACTCTGCCAAGCGTAAAATACGGATTGATCAGCTCAATTTTTATCGCATTTTCCCTCAGTTTTACAGATTTTGGTGCGCCAAAAGTTGTAGGTGGCAACTACAATGTGTTGGCGACAGATATTTACAAACGCGTTGTGGGACAGCAGGATTTCATAATGGGTGCCGTCGTGGGTATGATTTTAATGCTTCCTGCAATACTTTCATTTACAGTTGACAGATTCACACAAAGCAAAAACCAAAGCACGATCTCGTCAAAATCAGAAGATTACAAAATTAAGCCCAACAAGTGCAGAGACTTAGTTTTTACAGCATACTGTGCTGTGATAAATTTGTTGATACTCATGCTTCTTGGCACTGTGGTATATGCTTCTTTCATTAAACTCTGGCCCTACGATAAAAGTTTGACACTGGCTCACTATTTTATGGACTCACCTGCCACAGGAGGCATATCTTCGTTCTTTAACAGTTTATTAATCGCTTCCTTGACCGCCACCATAGGTACCGCATTTGTATTTATTAATGCGTATTTGATTGAAAAAACAAGAAAGGCAACACTATTAAAGCAAACCGCATATTTTTTATCCATCATTCCTCTTGCACTACCAGGATTAGCAATTGGTATATCATTTATTTTCTTTTTTAATGCTGATTCCAATCCACTAAAATTTATTTATGGAAGCATGTGGATATTATTAATAGCAAATATTGTGCATTTCTATTCTGTTCCATTTGTAACGGCAACATCTTCTTTAAAAAAATTGGACAAAGAATTTGAGATTGTCTCTGAGGCAATGAAAGTCCCATTCTATAAAACATTTTATAAAGTTACAATACCGATGTGCCTTCCCGCTATTCTGGAAATTGCAGTATACCTATTTGTAAATGCAATGGTCACAATCTCTGCGGTCATTTTTTTATACCCTGCTCAATTCAAACTCGCCGCAATAGCAATTGTCAATATGGAGGATGCAGGCGATATTGCTCCCGCGGCGGCCATTTCGGTTCTGATTATTTTGACTAACGTAATTGTGCGTGTTTTATACGAATTAATAAACAAAAAAATCATGAACAAAAATTTACGAAGCCATGTCTGAGCCAATGTTGAAAGGAGAAAAGAGCCATGGAAAACGAAATCAAGGGAGTCATTTTTGATTGGGCGGGCACAACGGTGGATTTTGGCTGTTTCGCGCCCCTAAAAGTTTTTACAGAAATATTTAAGAACAAAGGGATTGACATAACAATTGAGGAAGCCAGATTACCGATGGGAATGCTCAAAATAGACCATGTACGCGCCATTTTATCCATGCCTCGAATCAGTCAGCTATGGTCAGAAAAATTTGGACGGGACTATAACGATGGCGACGTGGCTGAGCTGTACTCTGATTTTGAACCGTCATTAATGAAAATTTTGCCCAATTATACAGACGTTCTGGATGGCGTACTGCTTGTCTGCAAAGAGTTGCGTGAACGAGGAATAAAAATTGGTTCCACAACGGGCTACACAAAAGAAATGATGGAGGTGGTGGCTGATGGAGCTACCAAACAAGGCTATACACCTGACTGTCTGGTTACGGCAGATGATGTGGGCTCCGGCAGGCCGTACCCCTTTATGATTTATCGCAACATGCAAAACCTTGGCATATACCCACCCAAATGTATCATCAAGGTTGGCGACACGGTGAGTGACATCAAAGAAGGTGTTAATGCAGGGGTATGGAGCGTGGGCGTTATTGTCGGCAGTAGCGAGATGGGTCTTACACGAGAAGAGTATAGTCAACTCTCTGATGAACAAAAAATGGTGCTGACCCGCAAAATTACCAAGACATATTTCGATGCCGGAGCAGACTATGTAATTAACAACATGGCCGAACTACCGGCATTGATTGATGAAATAAACAAGGGCCTAGTTCCCTACCTTCTTTTGACCCCAGGTCCTCTCACTACAACAAAAACCGTCAAAAACGCAATGCTGAGGGACTGGTGTACTTGGGATAGCGATTACAACAACATTATACAAAAATTGCGTACGGACTTAATAAATTTGGCAACGGCCAACCCCCAAAACTATACAACAGTTTTAATGCAGGGGAGCGGTACTTTTTCTGTTGAGAGCGTGATCGGAACAGCTATTCCAAATAACGGGAAATTACTTGTGCTTACAAATGGTGCCTACGGCGATAGGATTGCCCACATAGCAGAAACACTCAAGATTCAGACTATTGTTCAAGACAGTGGTGAGACTGCACCGCCGGATTTATCCAAGTTGGCAAAAAATTTGAAAGCCAACCCAGACATAACCCATGTAGCAGTAGTTCATTGCGAAACCACCACTGGGATGCTGAACGATATTGAGGCTATTGGAAAGACAGTTAAAGAATTCGGTAAAATATTTATTGTTGATGCCATGAGCAGTTTTGGTGGCATACCAATGGATATTTTTAACTTAAAAATTGACTATCTGATTAGTAGTGCCAACAAGTGTGTACAGGGCGTACCTGGTTTTGGTTTTACCATCGCTAGCAAACAGGAATTGGAAAAATGTAAAGGCAATGCACGGTCATTGTCCCTTGATCTGTACGATCAATGGAAAGGGATGGAGAGTGGCAACGGAAAGTGGCGATATACATCACCAACTCATGTTGTAAAGGCATTTTGCCAAGCATTGAAAGAGCTTGAATTAGAAGGTGGAGTCGAGGCTAGGTTCAAACGCTACGCTGAAAACCAAAAAATATTAGCCGAAGGTATGAAGAATCTAAAATTTATGCCACTATTAGAATCTCATCTACAGTCGCCAATCATAACGTCTTTCTATTACCCTGAAAATTGCAATTTCACATTTTTTGAATTTTACAATTTTATTAAGAATAAAGGATATGTGATTTATCCCGGCAAGATCAGTAAGGCGGAAACATTTAGGATTGGAAATATTGGCAACGTCAATAGAAATGATATCCTTGGACTACTTGCGTCAATAGAGGCATTTTTACTTACACAATAATACAAATTGAAATATAATTTAAATAAAAATTAACTTATAGCAATTCACGCTTTTGTTGCTTGCTTATGGCGAGAGCAAGCCTATAAACAACAAACTGCCATGATTTGTGGCCCAAATTCCGCAAAAAATTTAACCTATGAGGGTAAGAAATTGCGAAAACCTTGTTGTTTCAAGCATTTATTTGACCGTCTGTCGTTACAATAGGTTAAAATATTTTAACCTATGCAAACTCATAAACCCATTAGAATCTGTCGGTTGCCTGTCCTAGGTTAAAAACTATGGGAATTTAGG
>Ga0082212_10003472_pt1 | contig 22333 bp, 11 predicted proteins | sample TergutNt197P3_FD_71548 | JGI IMG/M metagenome (GOLD analysis project Ga0082212, IMG submission 71548) | Neocapritermes taracua P3 segment gut microbial communities from Petit-Saut dam, French Guiana - Nt197 P3 | ecosystem: Host-associated > Arthropoda: Insects > Digestive system > Gut ...
AAAAGAAAAAGCAGGGAAAAGTTACGCAGCAAACCACGCTTCCCGGAAAAACGGCGGGAGAGTACATTGACGAATGGATTTTCCCTGAAACTTCACAGGATTTACAACCCAAACAGGTTGAGGTAAAACCTAAAAAAAAGCCGGTTCGCCAACCGGAAGTTAAAATAACAAAAGGAGAAATTGAATCATTTTCTCCATCGATGATGCCCATTGAATCCGGAGAAATAGGTGATTCTCTTATTTCGTTTGAAGATGAAGAAGAAATAAAGCGGGCGATTATTTATACGGAAATACTAAGAAAAAAAGAATATTAATCATTAATTGAATGAATTGTTATGAATTTTAAGAAAATTACAGCGGAAGAAGCTGCCGGTCTGATAAAAGACAATGATGTTGTCGGATTTAGTGGTTTCACAGCAGCAGGATGCCCCAAAGCAGTAACCAAAGCATTGGCAAAAAGAGCGGAAGAAGAACATGCCAAAGGCAACTCGTTAAAAATTGGTATGTACACCGGCGCATCCACCGGCGATTCTATTGATGGCGCTTTAGCAAGAGCGCATGCCATCAAATTCCGCACGCCGTATCAGTCGAACAACGATTTAAGAGCCGAATTAAACAATAGGGACGCACATTATTTTGATTTACATCTATCGGAATTGCAGCAATACCTCCGTTACGGATTTCTTCAGAAACCCGATTGGGCTATTTTGGAAGCCTGCGATATTACGGACGATGGGAAAGTGTATCTGACGTCTGCCGTTGGTATAGCGCCGACAGTTGCCCATTTGGCCGATCGCGTCATTATTGAATTAAACAAATACCATCCCAAAGAATTGGCGGGTATCCATGATATATACGAGCCGGCTGATCCTCCCTTGCGCCGAGAAATACCGGTTTTTAAGCCCAGCGACAGGATAGGAGCGCCTTATGTTCAGGTCGATCCGCAAAAAATAGCGGGTATCGTAGAAACCGACTTTCCCAATGAAGTAGGCGCTTTCACTCCTACCGATGCCGTTACCGATCAGATAGGTAAAAATGTGGCTGAATTTTTATCCATGGAAATGAAAGCCGGACGAATTCCTGCCGGTTTTGCACCGGTTCAGTCAGGCGTGGGCAATGTGGCAAATGCCGTCTTAGGAGCAATGGGAGCAAACAAAGATATTCCTCCGTTTGAAGTATATACCGAAGTTATTCAGGATTCGGTCATCCAATTAATGAAAGAAGGCAATGTGAAATTCGCCAGCGGATGTTCGCTGACTTTAAGCACGCCTGCTTTGGAAGAAGTATATAAAAACCTATCGGAATACAAGCAAAAAATAATGCTTCGTCCGCAGGAAATATCCAATTCTCCCGAAATCGCCCGCCGGTTAGGTCTTATATCAATCAACACAGCATTGGAAGCCGATATTTTCGGAAACATTAACTCTACGCACGTATTGGGTACGAAAATGATGAACGGCATCGGAGGTTCGGGCGATTTTTGCAGAAATGCTTATTTATCTATCTTCACAGCCCCATCGACAGCAAAAGATGGAAAAATCAGCGCCATTGTGCCGATGGTATCGCATGTCGATCACAGCGAACATTCGGTTAAAATCCTTATCACTGAACATGGAATTGCGGATCTGCGTGGTAAATCTCCGATTCAACGCGCCGAAGCTATCATCAATAATTGTGTCGATCCGCAATACAAAGGTTTGTTGAATGATTACCTCAAGTTGGGACAAAAAGGACATACGCCGCAAAATATGACGGCAGCGCTTGCTTTCCACGATACTTTTATCAAAACAAGCGATATGCGGAAAGTCAATTGGAGCGACTATAAATAAATAAGTGATAAACAATTATGAGCATTTCGATTCGTTCGTTGAACAAAGTTTACCCCAATGGCAATCATGCCTTGAAAGACATTAACTTGGATATTCCTACCGGAATGTTTGGTTTATTAGGCCCTAACGGCGCTGGCAAATCGACGCTGATGCGTATTCTTGTCGCTTTGATGGAACCTTCTTCCGGAGAAATTGATGTGTTCGGATACGATCTTCTTAAACAAAGAAGAGAAGTTAGAAACATTCTCGGATATCTCCCACAGGACTTCCGTTTTTTTGCCAAATACAAAACCTATGAGTTTTTGGATTATGCTGCCCGTTTATCGGGAATGAATAATGGGAAACAACGCCGTCAGGCAGTGGATACAATGCTCGAAAGCGTAGGTTTATTTGATGTGAGGGAACGGTATGCAAACAGGTTGTCAGGAGGTATGAAACGCCGTTTGGGTATTGCTCAAGCATTGATACATAATCCGAAACTTATCATTGTTGATGAACCTACTACCGGACTTGACCCCGAAGAACGCATCCGTTTTCGTAACCTGCTTGCGGAAATCAGTAAGAAAGATGTTTCCATTATTCTTTCGACACACATTGTCGGTGATATTTCAAGTACATGCAATTATATGGCGTTGATGAACAAGGGGGAAATAGCCTTTTTGGGTTCACCCCAGGAGATGCTTAAAGAAGCCGAGGGCAAGGTTTGGCGAATAAAGATTAATGGAGATGAGCTTCCGGTAATAGATAAAAAATATCCGGTCATTACCACCATCCCTTCAGGTTTGGGTTGGGAAGTTCAGGTTGTAGCCGATGAGATTAAGGATTATGATGCAGAGCCTTATCCGCCGAATTTGGAACATGCTTATGTTTATTATATGGAGAAAAAACTGAATCGTTGGATAAATGATTAAATTTTTTTTTACTACCCTTTTAAACCGTTTGCAAAAAAATTAGTCTTAATAGTAGCAGATATTATATTTTAAAGAAAAGTCCAAATGTCGATTTTAGACAATATCAGGTCTGTTGCTAAATATGAAAGCAAACTTCTAATGAGAAGTTGGTTCTATAGGGTGTTTTTAATATTGGCAATTATATTCCTTTGCGTATATAATTTCGCTGCTCTTATAAATGAAGACAGCGGCGTTATGTGGCTGATAAGGGCCATTCCTTCAAACATCCCGTATGCTAACCTCTTATTTCTTAACACAGGACAAGCTATAATTGCTGTATTCCTCTCGTCCGAATTTCTAAAAACCGATAAAAAATTAGACACTTCGGAAGTTTTCTATGTTCATCCCCTGAGTAACGCCGAATACGTGGTCGGAAAAATTTGGGGGAATTTATATGTATTTTTCCGGCTAAATCTTTGGGTATTGTTGATTGTCGTTATCTTTAATATGGCTTCAGGTGTTGAAATAGACTGGCTGGCATACATCACCTATTTTCTATTGATAAGTATTCCCACGCTCATTTATATTTTTGGATTGTCGGTAGCGCTTATGCTTATTTTGAAAAATCAAGCCATCACTTTTGTCATTTTATTGGGATATATTGCAATCACACTATTCTATATAAAAGCAAAATTTTACTACCTGTTTGACTACATGGTATATAATCTCCCGCTGGTGAAATCATCAATCGTCGGTTTCTCCAACTGGGGCGCTTTGGTAAACCATCGTTGTATTTACCTTTTGCTTGGTCTCGGCTTCCTTTGTGTATCCATTTTCTTATTCAGGAGGTTGCCGAATACAAAATATGGCCGTTACCGCTGGCTGCTGTTATCATTTTTCCTGTTTGTTGCAGGGGGGGGGGCTGCATATAATCACGTACATTCCATATTGTCAGATGCCAAAATGCGTGAATTATATACAAATATCAATAACAAATATGTACATACCGCTAAGATGGTTATTGATAATTATGATATCAAGTTAAATCAACATCCTGAATCAATCTCCTCAGAAGTTGAGATGAAAGCAGTGGCTTTAGAAGATGCTTCCGTATTTACTTTCTGTTTGAATCCGGGATTGAAAATAACTGGGATAACAGAAAACGGAAAAGAATTGTCATTCGATCGTGAAAATCAAATTATCCTGGTTGATTTTGGACGTAGAATCGCAAATGGTGAAAATGTTTCGTTTGTTATGAAGTATGAAGGCGTCATTTATGAAAATTTTTGTTATCTCGATATTCCTGCAGAAGTCCTGCAAGAAGAGTATTCGTCTGAATTATTTAACATAGATAAAAAATACAGTTTTCAAACAAAAAATTATTTGCTGCTAACTCCCGAAACCTATTGGTATCCGCGTCCGGGAACATCATTCAGTACTGAAAGCGCTGATTGGCAACAGGTGTATTTCAGTAATTTCCGCTTGACAGTGAAAACATTAAATGGTCTTCAAGCGCTATCTCAAGGCTCCTTGTTATGGCCCAAAGCAAGGAATATTGTGCCCAGTCCTATAAAGAGCAAAAAGAAAAAAATAGAAACTCAGGAATCCGACAGTATTAATACTTCAAATGAAGATAATCAAACTCAGCGAAATTTTCGTGAAGGCGGCCAGGATCAGGGACAACGTCGTCCTCAGGGAGACGATCAGCAGTTTCAGGGACAAAGGCGACCACCCCAGGGGGAGGATGGTCAGTTCCAGGGGCAAAGGAGACCCCAGGGGGGGGATGGTCAGTTTCAGGGGCAACGTCGTCCTCAGGGAGGCGATCAATTTCAGGGACAGAGGCGTCCTCAGGGGGAGGGTAGCGACAGCATAATAAATCAAAGGCAACGTCGTCCCCAGGGAGATGATCAGTTTCAGGGACAGAGGCGTCCTCAGGGGGAGGGTGGCGACAGTATAATGAATCAAAGGCAACGTCGTCCTCAGGGAGATGATCAGTTTCAGGGACAACGCCGTCCTCCTCAGGGGGAGGGTAGCGACAGTATCAGGGAGCAAAGAAGATTCCGTGAGAATTTGCAAGACAGCATCGTCAGCGAGAGAGCAGGTAATCTTCCGAAAGACAGTTTATTTATTTTTGAAACAGATTTTCCCGCCCCTTCATTATCTTTAATTATAGGTGATTACGAGCAAAAGAGCGTAGATGTGGATGGTACAGAATTTGCGATTTGGCATTTACGGGGACATAATTATTTCTATCCGGTTTTGGAAACAATTATCGACACCATTCCCTATTTATTAAAAGATCGCAGGGCTTCCATCGAAAATCAATTTTCTTTGGAATATTCATACAACCGCTTTTCTTTAGTCGAAGTTCCGGTACAATTCTATAGTTATGCCAGAACATGGACGCAGGCACAGGAAAAAATGCAACCGGAAATGATACTTATACCTGAAAAAGGATGTTTGTTTAACAATGCCGATTTTGAAAGAGCAGCCAAGAATCAGATAACATGGGAAAAAAGAAATGGGCGGGATATAAGTGAAAAAGATGCCGCTATCAGGATATTTAATAATTTTATGTGGACTTTTCAGAGAACCGAAAGCGACTTTAACTGGTCGACCGATCGGGGATCTGTAAATGTCACTGTAAAAACGAACCCTTATTATATTTTTCCGCAATTTTATAGTTTCAAATACAATGTGTTTTCGTATGAATGGCCGGTTTCCAACCGTTTGATCGAAATTTTTCTTCAAAACCGTGCCGATAACGATCGGTTTATAAGACAAATGAACGGCATAAGCAACAGTGAAAAAGCCAATCTTTTGATGGAAAAATACCCTTTCAAAGAATTACTTTCCAATACGGAGTATCGCAATTTATTAGACAATATTGTTGCGCTGAGGGCCAATCATTTGTTTGCTCCTGCTGAGAGAAATATCGGAAATGGAGAATACCGCGACTCTTTACGCAGTGTTTTACAAAGAAATGTGTTTACAAATTTGAGATTCGAAAATTTACTTGATACCATGGGTATGATTGCCGGTGAAGATTTATTAAAAACACTCGAATCATGGAATTATCCGAAAACCCTACCGGTATATATTGTGGGTACACCCGAAGTTACCCGTATTACCAACCGCGACATAGAGGTTTTTGTAACCAAGTTGCAAATAACCAATGATTCCGATGTGGATGGCATCATCAACTTACAAGTGAACGTAGGCGCAGGAGGTGGAAATATGCGCGGAGGATTTACATTTGGCAATTCTGCTACTTTCGATCCTCGAACAAATCGCAAAATATCCTTAGCAGCCCGTGAAACTCAACAACTCGTGGCTGTTTGGGACGAAGCGCCGAGAGGTATTGTGGTCAATACGCTTATTTCGGCCAATCTGCCCAATATCATTAATATGCCGATAAGTAATATACCACGAGAAAGAAATGTACCCATCGATAAAGAGGGCGATTTTATATTGGAGAATGTTTCATATAAAGTGCAGGGAGAAGTAATTGTCGACAATGAAGATTTTCATTTGTTTGAATTGTCCAAACCGGATGTGGTGGGTCTGCTTCCACAATGGTTGGAAGAGGTTGGCGATGATGCTTTCCCCTATTCGGGCGTATCAAGCTGGCGTCCGCCTTTGCAATGGACATTGACAACCAATGACAAATACTACGGAACACACGTTCGATCGGCTTATGTGGTTAAGAATGGTAACGGTAGCCAAACGGCTACATGGAAAGTCCCTGTCCCTTCATCGGGATTGTATGATCTTTACTACCATCTGACAAAAGCTGAAGATCCGCGAAAAGGAGGACGACCACCGGGTGGCGGCGGGCCACCTCCTCAGGGTGGACAAGGCGGAGGCAGAGGTCGTGATGCCGAATACCTGTTCAAGGTGAGGTACGACGATGTAGAGGAAAATGCATACATCAATCTCAGGCGTGCGAATGAAGGATGGACCGTGTTGGGAACCTATTTTTTAAATGAAGATACATTAAGAGTTTCGCTTTCAAACGATTCGAAATCAAATATGGTTATAGCAGATGCAGTCAAAATTGTAAAAAGACAGTAGATATAATTAGGAGTTAAGAGTTAGGAATTAAGAATTAAGAATTAAGAGGGTTAGAGGGTAATAATTAAGAAATTAGGTGTCATTGCGGGCTTGACCCGCAATCCCCTGAAAAATTATAAATATATGATATACAAAAAAATACTGATAAAATTTACTTGGACAGTTGTGATGATTGTGGGGATGTCGTGGTTGTCATCCGCTCAGAATGATTCGATTACTATTGAAAAAGCATTGGAAATAGCGGAAGTAAATAACCCTTCTTTGAGAAGTTCAAAATTAAGTCTCGAAAGGTCGCAGTTGAATCTTGAGGCGAATAAGTTGGCTTTGAAATCAAGATTTTCGCTTAATCTTGATCCTGTCAGTTATAATAAAGATCGAAGTTTTGATAATCGCTTCTCTGAGTGGTATGAAAATGAAAGATTCAATACGGGCGGCACTTTCAGGGTAACGCAACCCATTTTGCTGACAGACGGTACATTTACGCTTAGCGATGCATTTGGCTGGCAAAGCAACTATTCGGCCAGGGGAGATGAAGTCAATCAAAACAAAGCTTTCAGCAATAATATTTCCCTTAGATTTGATCAGCCCATTTTTACCCACAACACGCGTAAAATGGAATTGAAAAGATTAGAGATTGCCTACGAGAATTCAGGGATTGCATACGCTTTGGAACGACTGAGAACAGAAGTAAATATTGCCCGTCAATTCTATTCCGTTTATATGGCGCAGAACAATTTGAAAATCAGAAAAGAAGAATTAGAAAATGAAAGAGTAAACTACGAGATAATCAAAAGTAAGGCTGACGCCGAGTTGATTCCAAAAGTAGAATTGTTTCAGGCCGAAGTGAATTATGCATCTGCGCAGTCGACTGTCGAAAACCAGATCGCTACGCTTGAAAATGCCAAAGATGCCTTGAAGTTGACTTTAGGTATGCCTTTAGACGAAAATATCAATGTGAAAGGCGATATCGAAATCAATACCGTTTTGGTTAATTCGGAACAAGCCATCAGAAGCGGGATGGTTTCACGAATGGAGTTGCGCCAAAGGGAAATAGATATTGAATTGTCGGATTTGCAGATGATTGAAGCAAATGCATTTAATGAATTCAGGGGAAATATTTCCCTCTCTCTTGGAATTACGGGAGTTGATGAAATATTTGGAAATATGTATGATAAACCCACTCAAAATCCGAGAGTTTCTGTCAGTTTTTCAGTACCTATCTTTGACTGGGGCGAAAAGAAAGCGCGTGTTAAGGCGCAACAAACAGCCCAAACCATTGCAAAACTCAATTATGAAAATCAAAAAAATGATGTAGAACTAAATATTCGTCAAGTATTGCGTGAAATTGAGAGAATTTATGCCCAAATAGGTATCGAAGAAAAAAATCTTCGAAATGCACAGCTCACCTACGACTTGAATGTCATAAAGTATCGTGAAGGGGAACTAACAGGTATGCAAATGAGTCAATATCAGACCCAGCTTTCAACGAGAAAAATTTCCTATTCGCAAACACTTATCGATTACAAGATTGCTTTGTTGAATCTGAAAATTGCGGCGCTATATGATTTTGAAAATGATAAACCGGTTATTCCGGTAATGGGACTTGAGAATTAAGAGTTAAGAATTAAGAAATAGTTGTCATTGCGGGCTTGACCCGCAATCTCCTGATAAAGAAGATAATGAAAAAATAAAATAAGAATATATGAAATACAAAAGTTTATTAATTGCAGCGATTGTTGTTTTGTTTGCGGCATGTAACAATCAGCCTCAAAACAGTCCGAGTGATATTGAAATTCCCGTATCCGTAAAAGAAATACAGAAAGGGTCGATCAGCAGGTTGATCAATACTACGGGAACAGCTATGGCTACTTACGGTGTCGAACTGAATTCCGAAATGAGTGGTTTATACCGGCTGCAAAATAATCCCGGAACGGGCAAGCCGTTCAAGTTAGGAGATAAAGTCAGAAAAGGTCAGATTATCATCCGTTTGGAAGATAAAGCGTATGAAAACAATATTGCGATTGAGTCCAAAAAACTCAATCTTGAGATTCTTGAACAAGAGCAAAATAAACAAAAAGGTTTGCTTGAAATGGGAGGAGTGACTCCGAGCGATATCCGAAATACGGAAGTAAGACTTATCAATGCCCGTTACGACTTGGATAATGCCAATATTAATTTGGAAAAAATGTATGTGAGAGCGCCATTCGACGGAGTTATTGTCTCATTACCACATTATACCGCCAATGCCAGGGTAGAACAAAACCGACCCATGGTGGGAATAATGGATTATGCAAATATGTATATGGATATCAATCTTCCCGAAAGTACGATCGAATACGTGCAAGCAAATCAAGCGGTGTATATTACGCATTATACGCTACCGAATGATACGCTAAAAGGTATTATCAGTGAACTTTCGCCGGCAATTAGCAATGAAACCCGTACGTTCAAAGGCAAAATAATTATTAATAACGCAGACATGAAAATAAGACCCGGCATGTTTGTAAAAGCCGACGTTGTTGTCGACCGGGCAGAAAGCGCTATCATCATCCCCAAAAATGTAATTCTTTCAAACAGAAACAGACGGTATGTCTATGTAGTGGAAAGAGGAATAGCGGTGATTCGAAACATACGTACAGGTATTGAAGACGATGATAATGCACAAGTTATTGAAGGTTTGGCAGAAAACGACAACCTCATCATTCGGGGATTTGAGACCCTGCGTGAGAACAGTCGCGTAAAAGTACTGAAATAAAATTGATAATTGACACGATGTCATCCCGCGCTTGACGCGGGATCCCCTAAAAAATATCAGGGGATTGCGGATCAAGCCCGCAATGACAAAAGGGAATCAGGGGATTGCGGATCAAGCCCGCAATGACAAAAACTACAAAAAGATTTGTAAAACAATTGCAATGATGAAAAAAAACGTAAATAATAATTAGAAGTAAATAATGAGAAACATAGTCAAATTTGCGGTTAACAGTCCCGTCACTATAAGCATGATCGTCTTGGCCATCCTCCTGCTTGGGAAGATTTCTTACGACCGCCTGAATGTGGATTTGCTGCCCAATATGAATTCGCCACGTCTCTTTGTTGAAATTGAGGCAGGGGAGCGCCCACCTGAAGAAATAGAAAAGTTGTTCATGGAAAATATGGAGTCGATGGCTACCCGTCAGAAAGATGTAACTCAGGTTTCATCGATCATTAAAGCCGGATCTGCGCGTTTAACCGTCGAATACGTTCAAAACAAAGATATGGACGAAGCTTTTCTTGATCTTCAGAAAGCATTGAATCCCTTTTCACAAAATTCCGATATACAATCGATCAATATCACTCAACACGACCCCAATACTGCTCCGGTAGTTCTTATCGCAATGTCGCACCGTACCATAACCGATATGGCCGAGTTACGGAAAATGGCCGAAAGTTATATCAGAAATGAACTCATACGCCTTGAAGGAGTAGCGGAAGTTGCACTTTCAGGGCAGGAGATGCCAATCCTTACCATAAAAACCGATCCTTATTTGCTAAATTCGTTTGGTCTGACTATGGCTGATATAGCGGCGCGCATAGAATCGAATAATCAAAGTATTTCCGGAGGACGTGTCAGCGAAATGGGTTTGCAATATTTAGTAAAAAGTTCTACCTTATTCAATTCGGAAGCTGATTTTGAAAATCTTATTGTAAGCTACAGAGCAACAGATGCTTTAGGTACAACCTCAGCAACTTCTTCAACTGTTCAAAGCGAGAATCGCGCGCCGGTGCATTTGGGTGAAGTTGCTACAATTCAATTCGAAAATGACCGTCCAAACAATATTGTACGAATCAATGGCGAACGCTGTATCGGCATGTCGGTTTACAAAGAGATGCAGCAAAACACCGTCAGGGTGGTTGATAAGGTTAAACGTCAGCTGGGTCTTATCGAACAAGCCTTGCCCGGTTACAATTTTGTGGTTATTAACGATCAGGGAACATTTATTAAACAAGCCATAGGAGAAGTAAAAAACAGCGCCATACTGGGTATGCTACTTGCCGTAGTGATTCTGTTTCTCTTTCTTCGCAGGGTAGGCGCTACACTCATCGTTAGTTTGGCGATACCGGTATCTATTGTTGCAGCTTTTAATATGATGTATTTCAATGGATTGACCCTCAATATCATGACTTTAAGCGGACTTGCCTTAGGAGGAGGTATGTTGATTGACAACGCTATCGTGGTGATTGAAAGTATTTTCAGAAACCGTGAACAGGGAACCGATCGTGTAGAATCTATTGTCAACGGAACTACCGAAGTCTCGGGAGCAGTCATTGCCTCTACACTGACAACCGTGGTGGTTTTTCTCCCGATTGTCTATATTCATGGCGCGTCAGGTGCGCTTTTCAAAGACCAGGCATGGACGGTTGCTTTCACGCTTGTATCTTCTCTCTTTGTTGCTTTACTTGTTATACCTGCCTTTTATAATAAACTGACTGAAAGCAATAAAAATCAAACCTCGGCCAAATCTATCCAGTTTGGATGGTATCGTGATCTGTTAACTTCATTTATCAAATACCGTTGGATAGTTGTTCTTGTCTCTGTTTTGTTGCTGGCAGGTACAGCTATACTTCTTCCTTTTGTAGGTACGGAATTTTTGCCGCGTTCGGAAAGCAAGACTTTTACGGTATCGGTCAAACTACCCGAAGGTACGCGTATCGAACGGACAGATGCGGTGGTAAACAATTTGGAATATTTACTTTATACCATAAGCGGAGACAGTTTGTGTACCATATACAGTCATGCGGGTGTAGGTTCTTCGGAAAATGAGATTTTTGAAGGAGAACATACGGCTGTCATCAGGGTAAAACTGTCCGAAACATCCCCATTGTCGCCGGCAGAAGTGATGTCACGCTTTGTTGATGCAACGAACGATATCGAAGGCCTTGAACTTACTTTCAAACAGGATGATAATTCCTTAGGGTCGATATTCGGAGACGAAAGTGCACCGATTGTTGTAGAGATTAAAGGAGACGACCTGAACGAGATTGCTGATATCTCCGATGAAGTATTGTATCGAATGGAAAATATAGAGGGTATTTACAATATAAAATCGTCGATGGCCGATGGAGCGCCCGAATTGACGGTTTCGATTGATCGTACCATGGCCGGAATATACAACATTTCTATTCAGACCGTTATTGATCAATTAAGACAACAGTTACAGGGACGCAATATCGGAAAAATGGATTATAAAGGCGAAATGCGGAGTATCGTTATCAAAGTGCCCGACATCACCGTAAGCGATTTTCAGGACCTTGTGATTAGAAACGGGAATCAGGAATTTCGTCTGAGGGAAATTGCAACCGTTACCCGAACAGTGGCGCCGAAAGAAATATTCCGTCGCAATCAAAATAGAATAAATAAAATCCTTGCCGATAAAGTAGTGGATGTTTCGCTCGATAAAGTTGCAGAACAAATACGTCAGTCGGTCAAAGATATAGAACTTCCCGTAAACTATTCTATTACGGTTACTGGAGAAGAAGAAAAACGTCGTGAATCCATGAAAAGCCTGATGTTTGCCCTGATGCTTTCTATCGTTTTGGTTTATATGGTTTTGGCTTCGCAATTCGAGTCTCTGTTACATCCCTTTACCATATTGCTAACGATTCCGCTTGCGCTTGTTGGTGCGGTTTTGATGTTTTTAATTACCGGCACTACCCTGAATATTATGGGGGTAATAGGTATAATCATGTTGGCGGGTATTGCGGTGAATAATTCGATTATTTTGGTGGTGCGTATCAATCAGTTGAAAACTACAATGAACCTTACCGATGCAATCGTACAGGCAGGTCAGCAACGCATACGTCCCATTATAATGACAACACTGACGACTATTCTCGCCTTATTACCGATGTCGTTCAATATCGGAGAAGGTGCGGCATTGCGTTCATCGATGGCGATTGCAGTAATTGGAGGTCTTGTTACTTCCACGCTAATGAGTCTTGTTGTCATACCTTGTGTTTACTGCATATTTGAGCAAACAAAAAACAGCATAACAGGTAAGGAATGAATTTTTTGCTAAACAGAAGAATAACGATTACGATGCTGTTTGTATCGCTTACCCTGCTGGGGTATGTGTCGTACAAGCAACTTAAATTTGAGCTCTTTCCCAATGCAGAACTTCCGGTGCTGTTTGTGTCGGTCAGTTCGCAACAGGAAATGGATCCTGCATACGTCGAATCAGAGGTGATAATTCCTATTGAGGGAGCCATAAGCGCTGCAGGTGGCGTGGACCGGATTCAATCGAATATCAACAGCCGTTCGTCGTCGATACAAATTGAATTTAAGCATAACATAAATTTTAAGGCAACTGCCCTGAAATTGGAAGAACGGATGAAAGAAGTATTGGCTACGCTTCCCGATGGGTTTAATATCCGTGTCCAAAAAGTGGATTTATCGATGATGTCGAATAACTTCATGACTTTGCAGGTGAGAGGATCGGGAGGAGTAGACAGGGTGCGTACGCTCGTTGATGAAAAGGTAAAAACAGAGCTTGAAAATATCGATGGTGTTGCTGCCGTTAATGTTTACGGTGGGCGCGAAAAAGCCATCGAAATCAGATTGGATAAAGATGCCTGTCAAGCCTTAAACCTTACGACTTCGAGGATAAGCAGTTTGTTGAGCAGAAATACCCAGGAAAAAATATTTGTAGGTAGTGTGAAGGAGTCGGATAGCCAGTTTTTTGTCCATGTAAACTCATTATATACAAAAGTGTCTGAATTGGAAAACATCATTGTAGCTCCCGGTCCGGTGCTACTCAAAGATGTAGCCACCGTATTTCTTGACCTTAAAGAAGAAACCTCTTTTAGTCGTGTTAATGGAAAAGAAGCTATAGCTGTTTCACTTGTTAATGATTCACAGGCAAATCTGATTGATTTGTCGAAGAGAACAACAAATGTTATCAAACAGTTAAATGAACGCTTAGAATCGGAAGATCTTGAAATCGTAATAGATTCCAATACCGCCGATACAATGGAAAACAACCTCAATCAAATAATAAGTCTGGCGCTTATTGGCGGTTTATTGGCCATCATTGTACTTTGGTTTTTCCTGAAAAATTTGCGATTGGTTTTTTTCATTGCTTTATCCATTCCAATTTCCATTTTCACTGCATTTATCTTTTTCTATGCTGCGGAAATTTCAATCAATAGTCTTACGCTTGTCGGCATGGCGCTTGCGGTGGGAATGTTACTCGACAACAGTGTGGTTGTGCTTGAGAACATATATCGTTTATCGGGCTCCGGAATGTCGCCGGAACGTTCTGTTACACAGGGGACAAAAGAAGTTTGGCGTTCCATAGTTGCCGCAACCCTGACTACCATCACTGTTTTTCTTCCCTTTCTTTTTTCTGATAATTTTTTACTGAAACTACTCGGAAATCATATTGGCGTTTCAATTATTTCCACGCTTTTGGTATCTATGGCGGTTGCGCTATTATTTATACCTATGACAGCGTACATTGTGTTGCGGAGGAAAAACAGCAAGAGTGTTTTTTATGAGAAAGTTTCCATCGATCAGCGTCCGGTGCAAATCTACCTTGTCTTACTGAAAACCTGTATGCGCAAATCCGGCGTTGTTATTTTCGGTGCTATTATTTTACTGTTTACGACATTGATTTTATCTCTTGCCATGAATGTCCAGCAGAAACAGGAAGTAACCTCCGACCGTTTTAATATTTACGTTACCATGCGTACGGGAACCACACTTGAAAGTACGGATAAAGTAGTGCAACTTCTCGAAGAACGTTTGGGAGAAATACCTGAGAAACAAGATCTTATTTGCAGAATAAATGCAGAGACAGCTGTGATTACGTTTGTTCTACCGAAAGATTATCAGCAAGTAGGGAAACGAAAAATTTCTGAAATAAAAGCCGATATTCAATCAAGATTGCCAAGGATAGATGGAACAGAGATTACGGTATCGGATGCCATGAGTGGGCAAAACAGAGGTGGAAATAACGGTGGAATGGTTGCTTTCATGAGTATGCTTGGAATAGGAAGCAATCAGGAACGGTTGATAGTCAAAGGTTCCGATTATGATATGATGCAGTTAGTTGCCGAAGATTTGCGATTTTACCTTGATGAACAGGATTTTATTGCAAGTTCGTGGGTTTCATTCACAAGGCGGCAACCGGAAGTGGTTCTCAATTTCGATCAGGTCTTACTCACCTCTTACGACATTTCACGCGCCAACATAACATTGGGTTTGTCGTCGCTAAATTCCGAATTTTCTTCAGGAACAAGTTTTAAAGTGGGAGATAAGTCTTATGATATAATTATCAGGGAATTACCTCAGGAAGAAGAGGAAATAGAACAAAATAAGCAGAAAACAATAGACGACCTTCAAGTCGTTCAAATATCGAATGCAAATGGCGGTTTGCATAATCTGAAAGACATTGCAACGATTAATAAAGGATCCGGTCGGGCACAAATAACCCGAGTGAATCAAGACAAACAATTGGAAGTCCGCTTTAGCTTTATCCGGAGTGTCGAACAGTCAAAAGCCTTGCTTGAAGGCTACCGGGCTGATATCGATGAAATTATAGCGAATTATAATCTGCCTGCCGGAATTGCTATAGAGGTGATACACGAGGAAGACCAGTTTTCCGACTTTAAGTTTCTTATTTTGGCTGCCTTTATTCTGATATTCATGATTCTTGCCTGTGTTTTTGAATCAGTATCAACCCCTTTTGTAATGTTATTCGCAATTCCTTTAGCGGCAATCGGTTCACTTATGGCATTGCTGATGACCGGAAACAGTCTGCTTAATGCCAATACGCTGACCGGTTTCTTGATTTTAATTGGAGTCGTAGTAAATAACGGTATCATTTTGATTGATTATACAAATATATTGCGCAGTCGCGGTTTTCGTCGGGAACGTGCGATAATGACCGCAGGACTGTCCAGGATACGTCCGATATTGATTACAAGCATAACCACCATAATCGCTATGTTTCCAATGGCTATGGGAAACTCGGAATATGCAGGCGCTATTGGTGCGCCTTTCGCCATAACGGTTATCGGAGGGCTTGCTTTCTCTACTTTACTGACTTTAGTGATTGTTCCAACTGTGTATATGGGGTTGGAAAATACATTGCAGTGGTATCGCAGTTTGTCGCTCAAAATAAAAATTTTCCATCTTGTATTGATTTTAATAGGACTTGCATTAATATACCGCTATGCGGATGGAATGTTGTGGCAATCGATTTATTTCATTGCACTTATCGTTTTGGTTCCGGGAGTTACTTATTTTGCCCAGACAAGTCTCAGACAAGCGAAAGAAGATATTATTGCTCAGAACGAGGAACTGCATATTGTAACGCGTAACTTGGTGAAAATTTATGACAGAGAAGGGTTATTTTCCCGTCAATGGAACAGCGGTCTTCAAATAAGAAAACGGCTTGGAATCAGCAATGAATACCATTCTTTGAAAGATTTTCTATATGTCAGTTGGCAGTTTGCGCTTTGGTTTTTTGTAATATATTTTATCTATTTCTATTTAGAAAGTAAATTTTGGATATTCCTGCTCTCTTTTGCCTTATATGCTTTTACTATTTACCTATGGCGTAAAATCAGAACTTACCTGTTTTTTCGCTTCAGAGAGATAAGATTTATCAAATATTTGAATCGCATCGTATTTTGGAGTATACCGTTGCTTATTCTTTTTGCATTATACAAAAAACTCGATAATACGGCAATAACTGTAATCATTGGTTTTTTGTGGGGATTCGGAATAATTACATACGTCACATCACAGTATTTATATAGAAATGATATAAATATTGAACGTATTACCGGTCGTTTTGCAGGACTGAGGCGCTCATTTTTCCGCTTTGTCAAAAATGTTCCTGTTTTGGGTAAAAGGCGTAAACCTTTCAAAGCTTTACGCGGCGCATCGTTTACTATCAAAACGGGGATGTTCGGATTGCTTGGTCCTAATGGTGCGGGTAAATCAACATTTATGCGTATCATAACCGGTATTTTAGAGCCCAGCTACGGTAGTATTTGGATTAATGGACTTGATACCCGTGTCTATAGAGAAGAATTGCAAAGTTTGATTGGTTTTCTGCCACAGGAATTTGGAACTTACGAACACATGACCTCCTGGGAATTTTTAGATTATCAAGCGATATTGAAAGGTTTAACCGATATAAAAACGCGTGAAGACAGGATTGCGTATGTGCTTAAATCTGTGCACATGTACGATCGCAAAGACGATAAAATAGGCTCGTTCTCCGGCGGTATGAAACAACGCATAGGTATTGCTTTGATATTGTTGCATTTGCCACGTATTCTTGTGGTTGATGAGCCCACTGCCGGTCTCGATCCGCGTGAACGTATACGCTTTCGTAACCTATTGGTTGAATTGAGCAAAGACCGTGTGGTTATATTTTCGACACATATCATCGAAGATATTTCGAGTTCATGTAATCAGGTGGTTGTAATCAACAAAGGAGAACTTAAATATTTCGGCGAGCCGGAGAAAATGGTTGAAAAGGCGGTTGGGAAAATATGGAGTTTCCAAATCGACAAAGATTCGTTTGAAGAAAAATTGGATAAATCCTTGGTTGTGCATAATATTCAGGTTGGCGAAATGATACAGGTGCGTTATCTTTCATTGGAACAACCCTATGAGGGCGCTGTTCAGGTAGAGGCGAATCTTGAAGATGCCTATTTGTGTTTATTGAAAAACTTGTAAAAAGATGAAGCTAAAGAAATACTTAATATTGGTCTATAAAATCGTACAATATAATTTGAAAATTATATTCGCAGGAAAATTCTTTTGGTTTCTTCTATCGGCATTTGGATTTTTCGCATTCTTTATGTTCCAGATTGCATGGAACAAGGGCGAAATCAACGAAGGAACCATATACGATTTGTTGATATTTCCCTGTTTATTGCTAATTTTCTATCCTGTTGTTTTTGGTATACAAAACGACGAGGACAACCGCATATTAGAAATAATTTTCGGCATACCCAACTATCGTTTTAAAGTATGGGGCGTTCGTATGTTGATGATTTATGTAGCCAACTATTTCATTCTTGTAATATTTGCCTACGTAGCCCGTTTGTTGCTTTATCCGGTCAACAGCTTCGAGATGGCAGCACAATTGGTGTTCCCGATGTTGTTTTTTGGAAATCTTGCTTTCATGTTTTCGACGATTACAAGAAGCGGCAATGGAACAGCCGTGCTGATGATTCTTTTGGGTTTGGTATTCTTTATTTTTATGTCTGCCAACAATCAGGATGCACAGGGACTTGGAAATTCATTTTGGAATCCGTTTCTAAATCCTTTCTCAATACCCGAAAGCGTTCATCCCATGGTTTGGCAGGACACCATACTCAAGAGTCGGATATTTCTTATTGTTAGCGGAATCGTATGGCTGATGACAGGCTTGCTCAACCTTCAGAAACGAGAGAAGTTTGTGTAGAATATCACAAATACTTATTGTAGTTAGTACAATTTTCGTTTCAGACGGCGATGTTTATGTAGCAGGCGGTTATAGTAATCAAGCGAAACTATGGAAAAATGGTACAGAGGTAAATCTGAATGGAGGAACTTTCGCAAATTCTGTTTTTGTATCAGATGGTGATGTATACGCGGCAGGTTGTGGTGCTTCAAGTGCGAAATTATGGAAAAACGGAGCAGAGGTAAATCTCAATAGCGGAACCGAAGCCTATTCCGTTTATGTTTCCGGTAACGATGTATACGTAGCAGGTAGATATGGATTTGAAGCAGCGAGGCTATGGAAAAATGGTATTGTACAACATATCACGGATGATAAAGACGCAAAGGTGTTTTTTTCTGTTTTCGTATCCAACGAAAATGTATATACATCGGGGTATGTGTCGATAATTGAACCGATACAGGGTTCTTCTATTTCCATAGGATATTCAAAAGCCACCCTATGGAAAAACGGAAAAATATTAGATCTTCATACGGAAGGCAAAAATAATTCGAGTGCAGTGTCTATTTTTGTAAAATAATTTATCCGATCATTGCGAGGGCGTTAGCCCAAATTAATCCACCCCTCCCCACAAAGGGAGAGGGGAGCCGGATTGTTTTCTGCTTCGTTCCTTGCAGTTCGCAATGACGAATACTGCTGTCATTGCGGGCTTGGTTAGTGAGCATAGTCGAACTATGACCCGCAATCCCCTCGTGCTACTACTGCAAGTCAGGCAGGCACGTGGTGTGCCTATGCATTCGCAAATGGATCAACGAACACACGGGCTGCGAGTTCGGTATCAAGATTGTAGAGCAGCGCCGTATTGTCCCCGATGAGCCGAACTTTGGTCAGCAAATCATTGGCGGCGGCTTCCTCTTCAATCTGCTCATTCACATACCAAAGAATAAAATTGTAGGTTGCATGGTCGTTCTCGCGCAAGGCAATAGACGCAATGTTGTTGATTAACTCTGTAACGTGTTCCTCATGCGATACTGTTTTCGCATAAATCTCTTCAATGCTTTTAAATTCGGTTTGCGGTAGTTTGATGTCGGCAAAAACAGGCGTTGCTCCGCGTTCCAACAGATGTTGGTAGATATGCGTTCCGTGAGCCATTTCTTCCTGAGCCTGCACAAAAAGCCAGTTGGCAAAGCCTTTGAAACCCATACGATCGGCACTGGCCGACATTGCCAAATAAAGATAAGCCGAGTAATATTCGGCATTTACCTGTTCACTCAATACTTTGGATAAAGAAGCTTTCAACATAATAATTTTTATTTAAATAGTTTTTAATGTAATTACAGCACTATTGAAGTCACAAAGATAGCATAAAACCGACAATTATACACAAACAGATAAAAATTATTATGGATTGCTTCGCTCCGCTCGCAATGACGTAGTAGTGTCAAAGAATTATATACGTCATTGCGAACTGCGTAAGCAGTGAAGCAATCTATAGAATTTATAGGGGAAATGTATAAAAAAAAAATTAGATTCATGTATAAGCGGACAAAAATATTTGAATAATACGATTGTTTTATTACAAATTTACTGTCTTTATACCGTTGTTTTATTACAAATTTACTATCTTTGTATCGTTGTTTTATTACAAAAATATGATTAAAAGAAATATTATCAACGATTTAACTGATTGGGGCAAGCGGAAAAACCGAAAACCCCTCGTTCTGCGCGGCGCTCGTCAAGTGGGAAAAACTACTTTGGTTGATGAATTTGGACGGAATTTCGAGATTTATCTTAAAATGAATCTCGAAGAGCCGGAGCATATTCTACTATTTGAAACCTATATAAATATGGATACACTTCTGACCGGCATATACATGCTTAATGGCGTAGAGAAAAAAGAGGTTCCTACACTTTTGTTTATAGATGAAATTCAAAATTCGCCTCGTGCGGTGGCGCTTTTGAGATATTTTTATGAAAAGGCGCCTTGGTTATATGTTATTTCAGCAGGATCGCTTCTCGAAAGTTTGATTGGTAAACAGATTTCTTTTCCGGTGGGTCGTGTGGAATACATGGCTGTACATCCTTGTTCATTCAATGAATTTCTTGGAGCAATGGGAAATATTGAATTACAAAAGGCACAATGGGCAGGTGAAATACCGGACTCAATTCACCACTTGACCACCCGTTTATTTAACCAATACGCACTTGTAGGAGGAATGCCTGAAGTGCTTGCCAACTATGCAGATAATAAAGATATTCTTTCATTAGGAAGAATATATAATGGCTTATTATCAGGTTATCAAGATGATGCAGAGAAATATACTCCAACCGGAAATCTGCGCCATATTTTGCGTCATATTTTAAAGACAGGTTGGAATTATGCAGCACAGCGTATAAAATTTGAACGTTTTGGCGAGTCGGATTATCGATCACGTGAAGTAGGTGATGCTTTCCGTTTGTTGGAAAAAACCATGTTGTTGGAAATGGTATTTCCATACAGCGGATATAAAATTCCTATTATACAGGAATTGAAACGTTCCCCAAAACTCTTGTGGTTGGATACCGGAATTGTAAATTATGTGGCAGGAATACAAAAAGAAGTATTTAATGCCAGTGATATTACTGACGCTTGGCGTGGAAAAGTGGCTGAACACATTGTGGGCCAAGAACTTTTATCAAGAAGTGTTCGTTTTTCCGATCATAGGAATTATTGGGTACGGAATACACATGGTTCCGATGCGGAAATAGACTATATATTACAACACGACAGTCAGATAATCCCTGTAGAAGTGAAATCGGGACATAATTCGAAACTCCGCTCCCTACATTTATTTATGGATGAAGTGGAACATCGAACTGCCATTCGTATATGGTCGAAAAATTTTTCAGTAGATAAAGTGAAAACCCCAAGAGGAAAAACATTTAACCTGTATAATGTTCCATTTTATTATGCCGGAATATTGGAAAAATTGATTGATAAATGGAGTATTGACTCCGTCGATTACTTCGCAATTCATAACTCATAATTCATAATTAATACCTACCTTTGTGTCTTGAAAAGAAAACAAATAAACAGAATAATTTTATGAAGAAAACTCCTTTCAATGCCTTTCATCATGCGCTCGGCGCAAAAATGCATGAATTTGCCGGTTATGATATGCCCATCGAATATTCGGGCATTATCGACGAACACAATACCGTAGTCAATGCTGTGGGCGTATTCGACGTGTCCCACATGGGCGAATTTTGGATTAAAGGACCGAAAGCGCAGGCTTTTGTGCAAAAAATCACTTCCAATGATGTATCCGCCCTTCCGGTGGGAAAAGCGCAATATTCCTGTTTCCCAAACGACATGGGCGGGATTGTGGACGATTTATTGGTGTATCACTATGAACCGGAAAAATACATGCTCGTTGTCAATGCAGCCAATATTGAAAAAGACTGGAACTGGTGCGTAAAAAACAATACCGAAGGCACTGAGTTGGAAAATTCTTCGGACAATATCTCCCAGTTGGCAATACAAGGCCCTTTGGCGTTGAAAACACTGCAAAAACTGACGGACATTGACTTGACAGGCATACCTTACTATACTTTTCTAACCGAAAAATTGGCAGGCGTGGACGAGGTCATCATTTCCAACACCGGCTATACCGGTTGTGGTGGTTTTGAATTGTATTTCTACCCGCAATATGCGGAAAAAATCTGGAATGCTATTTTTGAAGCAGGATCCGAATTTGGAATTAAACCTATCGGATTGGGCGCCCGCGACACTTTGCGTCTGGAAGCAGGATTTCCGCTGTATGGCAATGAATTGGACGATGATACATCACCCCTGCAAGCCGGCTTGGGTTGGATTACGAAATTCACCGAAGGAAATGATTTTATTTCCCGACCCCTGTTGGAAGCAGAAAAAGCCAAAGGAATAGCCAAAAAGTTGGTTGGCTTTGAAATAATTGGCAAAGGTATCGCTCGTCACGGATATGAAATAGCCAATTCCGAGGGGGAAATCATAGGCGTTGTAACCTCCGGAACGATGTCGCCTTTTACAAGAAAAGCCATTGGGCTCGGTTATGTCAAGCCGGAATATGCCGCTTTG
>Ga0082212_10003473_pt1 | contig 22332 bp, 17 predicted proteins | sample TergutNt197P3_FD_71548 | JGI IMG/M metagenome (GOLD analysis project Ga0082212, IMG submission 71548) | Neocapritermes taracua P3 segment gut microbial communities from Petit-Saut dam, French Guiana - Nt197 P3 | ecosystem: Host-associated > Arthropoda: Insects > Digestive system > Gut ...
GTTGTGGTGGATGGCAGCAAGTGGAGTGGTACGGGCGATACGGTGATGTATGACAACGTGGCGTACAACGTATACCAGGACACATCGACCCTCGACCAGTACGTGCTGATACAGCAATACATGGTCGTGGTGTAATCTATTTTCCCCAAAGGAAGCGGCGAAAGCCGCTTCCTTCCCGGAACAACGTAGCGCGACGGCTGTGCGTGAAATCAGGGACTGGATTGATGATCGAAACAGGCGAAAGCATCCGCCGTGTCAACGACATCATGAATGAAACCACGATGGCCACGCAAGAGCAGGCGCGGTTACAGCCGGAAAATCGGCCAAACGTGCCGTCCCGGTGTCATCGGGCAGAAAGCCAACGGCAGGCACTGCCAAACACCTGGCCGCGCCTGCCAAAAAAGGGAGTGCCCGTTTCCACATCTGTTTTCCCGTGATCGTGGCGAAAGCCGGATCAAAGCAGCCGATGACCGGCAGGCTTATGGCCGCCGGAACCGATGGATTGCTGCTTTTTTGCAGCGTGACAGAGAAGGCGAAAAGGGGTTTTCAGCGTTTTCAAAAAAGAAAATGGTAGAATTCGCTTCTTTCCAGAAACGTTTTTCAAATAAGAGTAAAATAAAACGGTATTCGTGCAATATATCCGTTTACAGATGGAAAGACTGTGCAGTTGAGATGGTTTTATCGTTAATAAGTACAGTAGCTGATAACTATCCAGGCTGTTTGAAAATGATGATTTAATTAGGAGGAATCGCATAATGGCAACTCCCGCAATCAATATCGGAATCAGTGTTAAGGATCGAGAGAATATCACCAAGGGCCTTTCGCGCATATTGGCAGAAAGCTTTTTGCTGTATATGAAAACACATAATTATCATTGGAATGTGAAAGGGCCGATGTTCCAGACGTTGCATGTGATGTTTGAGGGGCAATACACGGAATTATGGAATGCGCTGGATCAAATTGCAGAACGCATTCGCTCACTTGGTTTTGCTGCTCCCGGCACGCTTAAGGAATACCTGCGTTTGGCTTCCATCAAGGAAATGGAGGGTGTGCCCAGCGCCGAAGACATGATTCGTGATGTGCTTGCCGGTTCCGAAGCGATCAGTCGCTTAAGCCGTGATGTACTGGCTGTTGCAGACAAGGTCGGCGATGATCCGACCGTTGATTTGCTGACGGAACGGATGCAGGTGCATGAGAAAAATGCCTGGATGCTGAGAAGTCTGATCGATACCAATGTTGCAGGGGTTTCTGCGCCGGCAAAAACAGTGGCCTCCCGGTCAGTTAAATCCACTGCTAAAGACAAGAAAAAATAACGCCTGACAAAAAACGCTTTCTGTTGCCCTGTCGGGCGCAGGAAGCGTTTTTTATTTCCGTGTTTTTTTGATGGTGATGGTTTTCGGTTCTGCAAAATCCGTTTCGTCGTCATCCCTGTTTTCCAGGGGTTCAAAAATGGTTTGCAAATCTTCAGGCGTAATTTGTACGCTCTGCATTTCTCCAGTCGATAAAATCGCATCGGCCAGGTCAGCCTTTTTCTGCTGCAATTCCTGAATTTTTTCTTCCAGTGTGCCCCGTGCAATCAGCTTGTAGACGAAAACAGGTTTATCCTGTCCGATACGCCAGGCGCGATCCGTTGCCTGGTTTTCCACAGCGGGATTCCACCAGGGGTCATAATGAATGACGGTATCTGCGGCTGTCAGGTTCAGGCCGACACCTCCCGCTTTCAGGCTGATTAAAAACAGGGGAACCTGTCCCTCCTGGAAAGCACGAATGGCTCCGGCACGATCTACGGTGTCTCCCGTCAGAACGGTATACGAAATATTGCGGGCCTTGAGTTCTGTTTCAATCAGGGCCAGCATGCTGGTGAATTGTGAAAATACGAGAATGCGTCGATTTTCCAGCAATAGTTCTTCCACCATTTCCATTAAGGCCGCCAGCTTGGCTGATGTTGCAGCCTTTCGGTTGGCGCCGCCTCGCAGCAGGCGTGGGTCACAGCAGACCTGACGCAATTTTAAGAGCGCATCCAGTATCACGATCTGGCTTCTGTCCACGCCTTTTTTAGCAATTTCATCCCGGATTTTCTTGTCCATGGCCAGGCGAACCGTTTCATAAATATCCCGTTGCGAAGAAGTGAGTTCCACATTACGGATCATCTCGGTTTTCGGCGGAAGTTCATCTGCGACCTTGTCCTTGGTTCGGCGCAGCAGAAACGGACGGATACGCCTTGCCAGCAGTGCCTTGCGATTATCGTCAGCGAGTTTCTCGATCGGGTGGCGAAACTCGCTGTTAAAGGTTTTTTCGTTGCCCAATAATCCTGGCAATAGGAAATAAAACTGGGACCACAGTTCGCCTAAATGATTTTCCAATGGTGTGCCGGTTAAGCACAGGCGGTGCCTTGCTTGCAGGGTTGTCGCGATTTGCGTCGCTTTGGAGCGGATGTTCTTGATGTACTGTGATTCATCCAGAATCAGCAGGTGATATTCATGTTCCTGCAATTCCTGCTCATCCCTGGGCAAAAGAGCGTAAGTTGTCAAAACCAGATCATACTGGGTGATGCGTTCAAAGCGTTTCAAACGATCCTTTCCCTGTAGGACCAGTACTCGCAGCTCCGGCGTGAAACGTTCCGCTTCTTCCTGCCAGTTGCTCATCAGGCTGGTTGGCGCGACAACCAGTGCCGGTTTGGTCAGTCGTCCGGATTCCTTTTCAAGCAAGATATGTGACAGCGTCTGGAGCGTTTTACCCAGTCCCATATCGTCAGCCAAAATACCGGCCAGTTCGTATTCTCGCAGAAATTGCATCCAGGCAAGTCCTTCGAGTTGGTAGTCCCGAAGGGATGCCCGCAGGGATTGAGGCGGGCTGACTTTTTGTACGCCATCGAATTCAGCCAGTCGTATGCCCATTTTAAGGAGGTGCTCGCCATTTAACCAGTGCAGAGGGAGTTCTTTGGATAGCTCGGCCAGACGGGGTGAATCCAATGTGTGCAGGCGAATGGACGGATCGGTTTTGTCCGTAAAATACAGTTCGCCCAGTGTGCGTAAAATGGGTTTGATTCGTCCCCATGGCAATGCAATGCGCATTCCATCCGGCAGTGTGGTCAACAGCGCATCATGGTCGGGTTTTTCCTCCAGTTTTTTGGGATCAAATTCCTCTGGCGCTGTCCGTATCAACGTGACTAAAAGCGGCAGGAGAGAAATGCGCTTTTTATTGACGACGATTCCCAGTTCCAGGTTAAACCAATCCTTGCGGGTTTCCTTGCTTTCATCAGCGATACGGGCATACCAATCCTCGATTTCGGCAACATCATAACGATACTCCTGTGTTTTTTCGATGTGCCAGCCCTGCTTTTCCAGCATCGGCATGATTTCCTTGGTAAAGCGCATCCAGTCAGCCTGCGAAGGCAGATCCAAAAGTCCGGGCAAAGTGGCATGCGGCGAAGCCGGATTGTCTTGTATGGCAAAACCGGCCTGGCGCAGAACGTCATGGAATCCGGCTTCTGCTTTTTCATGACGCAGGATACGTTCGAGGGTTGTACCCTGCGCGCGCATGATGGGAGAGGATGTCCCGTAAAATGCCTGCTGTCCGTCATAATCAAAAAGCAGTTGGGCATAGTCATACCAGGAAGGCAGTTCAGCCGGTGCAGCACCAATTGCGCCCTTGTTTTGTACGCTGCCCAGGCGCAAAACAGGAATGGGCCGGATATTCTTACGGACGGATTCTTTAATCGATTCAGGCGGTGGTATCAGCTCGGATAATCCTTGCGTGATCAGCATGCGTGATACAGTCGCCTTATCTTTGACAGGAACCAGCGGGGCCTGTAAAACCAGTTCATGCAGATCCTTTACGGAAATGCCTGTATTGTTTGTCGGCAAAATAAGTTCGCCGCATGTCAGGTTATCCATGTACCAGGCGGGTTCGGTTGGCAAAATGTAGTCAATCCGCTGTTTTCGGGTAGTACGCTGGTTTTCCTCATTTTCCGGCGGCGGCGCAAATTCCCAGGATAGCCTGAGTGCGGATTCTGTTTCCAACCAGACCAGATGGGCCAATCGTTGTGGTGCTGTGCGCAACGGAAAAAGCAATCCCTTTCCAAGATCACTCCATGAATTTGTCCACAACAATTGCTGCCGGTTAATTAAAATGCGCAGCAGTTGAGCGCCGATAGGGCCACGTGGTTCAACCATATTCTGGTTTTGAGAGCTATTGCCGCCACGCATGGCGATAAAAAGACGGATTGAATCGTCATCTTCCGGATGGATATAGTCCGGTTTTTCTGTCAGAAGCGTTTGCGGGTCGCTAATGGGTACAGCCGATGCAATCTCTCCATTGGGTTTAAAGCGGGCCTTGCACATGCCTAAAAAGACGTGCCTGTCGGACTGGTCCGGCGAAAGAATATATAAGAGGCGTTGTAAAGGCTTTTCTTGCATTTCGGTATCCGGCGCTGCTGCCGGATTGCTCATGCCGAATGTTGCCTGGCGCAGGCGCTGGAGCCATGAAGCAACAGGCGCGGATACGGGAGCGCTCGCTATTTTTTTCTTGTGAAGCATCGTTAACAGAACAGAAACAATATGTTTGCAATTAATGTGGTCAGGGCAGGTACAAGTTCCCTGAAAGAGCAGCCCCTTAACCGTCGATTTGAGAAAGATATTCTGCTGGAAAGTCTGGTTTCCAGATCCTTTAACTTGCGAACGGATCAAGTTGGCGGCAAGCTGTATCTGTTTGACATGATCATGTTTGGCATATTCCTGGCCAGCCTTGTAGGTGGCCTCATCAAATTGTTTGCGGATGTCTTCCTGGCTGAAGTTCATATATCCGTTATAACGTAGGTTATGCAATATCTTTTAAGCAAAATAAGACATTATTAATCATAAATGTTAAAAAAGGGAACGGATTTATTTTTTTGATGACATGCTTCAAGAAAAGAGATCATAAAAAAGTGAAATCAGCCAAAAGAATGGGCAGGGCTGGCATATTTTGCTGAATTCCGTATCATTTCGTCTTTTCGTTTTTATTCCTGATTTTTCATGCTGCTATCCATAGAACAATCCATAGCCGACACAATGGCGGTTTCCATCACACAGGTTAAAGCCGCCGTCAGCCTGCTGGACGAGGGGGCAACGGTTCCATTTATTGCCCGATACAGAAAAGAAGTTACCGGGGGGCTGGACGATTCCCAGCTCCGCCTTCTGGAAGAACGTCTCCATTATCTGCGCGAGTTGAACGAACGCCGGGATACAGTGCTTCGCAGCATTGAGGAGCAGGGCAAAATGACGCCTGAGCTGAAAATGGCCATTGAGACGGCAACGGATAAAACAACATTGGAAGATTTGTATCTCCCTTATCGGAAAAAACGCCGGACGAAAGCGCAGATGGCGCTGGAAGCGGGATTGCTGCCATTGGCAGACGCCCTTTTATCGAATCCGATGCTGGAGCCCGAAGTAGAGGCAAAACAATACATCTTGCCGGCCTTTATTGCAGAAACCGGCGAGAATCCCGGTGTGCCCGATGTGGCTGCGGCACTGGAGGGTGCGCGGCAAATCCTGATGGAGCGTTTTTCTGAGGACGCGGCCTTATTGCAAAAATTGCGCACTTTCCTGCATGAACATGGTGTATTGGAATCCCGTGTTGTGGAGGGAAAGGAACAGGAGGGCATCCGTTTTTTGGATTATTTTGACTATGCCGAATCATTTGCAACCATTCCCTCTCACCGTGCCTTGGCGTTTTTCAGAGGCCGCCGCGAAGAAATTCTGACGGTACGGTTGCGCCTGGATTCAGAGCCTGACCGGTTGCGATGGGATGAGCCGCATAATCCCTGTGAAGTCCGGATTGCCGCCTGTTTTGGGGTTGCCGACAAGAAGAGGCCGGCAGACAGATGGCTGATGGATACGGTTCGCTGGGCCTGGCGCGTGCGGATTTTTCCTCATCTTGAAAACAACCTCATGAATACGTTGCGTGAACAGGCTGAAGCGGAAGCTATTTCGGTCTTTGCGCAGAATCTCAAGGCGCTGTTGCTTGCGGCTCCGGCTGGCCCGCGTGTCACGATGGGACTTGATCCGGGTTTGCGCACCGGCGTAAAAGTAGCGGTAGTGGATGAGACCGGAAAGGTATTGGATACAGAGACAGTGTATCCGCATCAGCCTAAAAATGACTGGCAGGGCGCCATCAGATCGCTTTCGGCACTGATCAAAAAACATGGCGTTCACCTGATCGCTATCGGTAATGGTACCGCCTCTCGTGAAACCGACCGGCTTGCGCAGGAATTATTGAAACAGGAATCGAGACGAAAGCTTGCCAAAATTATCGTGTCTGAAGCCGGCGCTTCCGTCTATTCGGCATCCGAATATGCCTCAACGGAATTACCGGATATGGATGTTTCGCTTCGGGGCGCGGTTTCCATCGCGCGACGCCTGCAGGACCCGTTAGCCGAGTTAGTCAAGATCGATCCCAAATCCATTGGTGTGGGACAGTATCAGCATGACGTTTCACAATATGGCCTGGCCCGTACGCTGGATGCCGTTGTCGAGGATTGCGTGAATGCGGTTGGGGTGGATGTGAATACCGCTTCCGCGCCCCTTTTGGCGCGGGTTTCCGGTATTGGTGAAACACTGGCAAAAAATATTGTCGCCCACCGTGATAAAAACGGTCGATTTGCTTCACGTGCCGATCTGAAATCAGTCCCTCGCCTGGGTGAAAAGACATTCGAACTTTCGGCAGGTTTCCTTCGCATTCCCGATGGTAAAAATCCGCTGGATGCCTCGGCTGTTCATCCTGAATCGTATCCGATGGTGGAAAAGATTTTGGCGGACATCAAAAAAGACATCAAATCCGTCATTGGAGATAAATCGCTTTTAGAGTCGCTTGATCCGAAAAAATATGCGGATGCGCGTTTTGGCATTCCGACGGTTACGGATATTCTGACTGAACTCGAAAAGCCGGGACGTGATCCGAGGCCGGTTTTTGTGAGCGCAACCTTCAAGGAAGGCGTTGAGAAAATATCCGATCTGGAACCAGATATGATTTTGGAGGGTGTCGTAACGAATGTCACCGCTTTTGGCGCGTTTGTCGATATCGGCGTTCACCAGGACGGGCTGGTTCATATTTCGGCGCTGTCTGACCGGTTTGTCAAAGACCCGCACCAGATTGTCAGTGCAGGGCAAATCGTGAAAGTCAAGGTCATGGAAGTCGATATGAAACGCAATCGGATTAGCCTGTCCATGCGTCTGACAGACCGTAGCGAGTCGGATAAAGTGAAACCAGTCGAGGAATCCGCAAAATGGAGGAAGGGAAACCATAGGAAAATGGCAAACAGCACAAAATCAGCCGTGTCTGATACCACAATGGCCGATGCTTTTTCTCGGCTGAAACAAAAGGCCGATTGATAACCGCTTACGTGCTTTCGGAAATATCCTCATCGGGAAATGTGCCGTTGGTTTCGGATAACAATGCTGCTTTATCCTCAACAAACATTTTCCATAAAGTCATAAAGAGGGCAGCAATGACCGGGCCGATCACAAAGCCGTTTAACCCGAAAAGGCTTAATCCCGCAAACGTGGATGTCAGGACGATATAGTCCGGCATCCGGGTGTCTTTCCCCACCAGGATTGGCCGCAGCAGGTTGTCAACCAATCCGATGACAAATACGCAAAAAGCGATCATAACGATGCCTTTTAAGATGGCGCCTGTACTCAGTAGGTAAATGGATGCAGGCAGCCAGATAATGGCGGGCCCCTCCGGAAAAAGAGAAAGAAAAAACATGACAGCGCCCCATAAAACCGGTGCCTGTATGCCCAGAATCCAGAAGATAACACCTCCCAGTCCGCCCTGTATGATAGCGACAATCAGGTTGCCCTTGACAGTGGCGCGGATAACGCCGGTAAACCGGATCAGCAACTCATGTTTTTGATGCTCATTTAAAGGGATCGCTTTCCGGATGGCCAGTGCAAGGGTATTGCCGTCACGCAAAAAGAAAAAAAGCAGGTAAAGCATCACGATAAAACCAATGCTGAAACTGAAAACGTTCTGTCCAATAGTGAGGACTTTTCCTGCGATAAAGCGACTGGTTTGCATCAATCCACTGATGATTTTATCTTGGATGTCTTTTATATCGTTGATACCGAAGACTTGCAGGATATGGGTTATCCAGTCGGGCAGGCTGCCATGGATTTCCATGAAGACGCGGTTGAAGTCGATTTCTCCCGTCAGGATTTTTTGGTAAAGCATTTCGCCTTCCTGTATCAGTAGCGGGATGATGATTATCAGAGGCAAAATCGCGATCAGCAGGCAACTAAAGAGGGTCAGCATAGCGGCCAGATTTCTTTTACTCGGTATTTTCTTTGCAATGCGTTCAAAAAGCGGAATAAAAAGAATGGCAAAAACAAAAGCCCAGAAAATAGCGCCTGAAAAAGGCAGCATCAACCAGGCAAAAGCCAGTGTAATGACAGCTAACAGGGCCAGAAAAAATTTCTGGTGAAGCAGGGATCGGTTCATCTGAAATTCCCGTCGGGTTGTGCCATCAAAATCATAAAAGGTACGTATTCCAGCAGAGTGTGATAAATCAATATCCAGGGGAAAGATAGTAAAGGGGGATCCGGACTGATTATGATAGCGCAAAACCGGTATGGGATTGTTCAAATTAACAGTCTGCCGGCAGACAGATCGGCAAGAAGCGGCTAGTCTTAAAAACGCTTTATTTGACACCTCTCAAAAATGACTTTGCAAATCGCATCACCATAGGCGGAAAACATTGATTACCGCACAGCGAAGGAAGATGTTTATGAGAACAAAGAGCAAACGGCCAAAACCGAAAAAGATCCGTGAACAGGAATATACCGATGGATTTAATCCCGATATCATCGACGAATATGATGCAAGTTTCGAAGTGGATGATAATTCGTTTTATGACATGTTTCATCAGATGGAGCGGGATCGCTCGCTGGGACGTGACGAGCTCTACGACTGAGCTGGCCACGTCATTGAATCGGGCGGCCGGGTTTATACCAGACGCGCGATATGTTCCATGCGGTCGCCTGCCAGCATTAAAACGGGCGGAATATCGATAATGGTATGACAACCAGGCGCCATGCGGGTCGCGGCACGGGCGCAGGAAACCAGGACTTGCGATGTCAGCGCCGGATTGTCGATCCGCATGTCGAATCTCAGGCGCTGGTTGGAGGTACTGCCGGATGCACCAATTCTTTCCATCAGCACGCCATGCGAATTATCGGCCAGTGTCGCCATTTCCTCAGGCGTTGCAACCGGACGGATATCAAGCGGATCACGACTAAAATAAGGATCAGCCGCCAGATTGGATTTGATTTGTTCAAAAGAGGCTTTCGGTTCCGGCAAAATATAAACGAGCCGGGAGTGGCGTCCGCCCCCGATAGGGATGGTGATCGAGATGGCGTCTGCAACACCTTCTATCGAGCGGGCAGCGACAGAGTGCCCCATGGATCGGCCCCGCCCGAAGTTGGTAAACGTAATGCCGATCGGCGCCATCGCTTCAAACAGCGCACGGAAGACAGAATCAGTGCCGGGGTCCCATCCTGCAGCGGTAATGGCGACGCTGCCATTTTTTTTTGCGACTTCATCCAGTGAGCGTACCAGGTTGGGAATTTCTTCGTGAATATCAAAGCTGTCAACGGTACAGATGCCCTTGGCAAGGTATTGCTTGGCATCTTCCGGAACGGAGCGTGAAGGACCACAAAGAATGATCACATCCGGTTTCCCGCGATGCTGGATCAATTCATCAATGGATGCAAAATCAGGCAGGTTCTGGCGTTCCAATGCCTGTGTTCCCAGTGATTCCGCCCGGCGGATCACGCCAAGGCACTCAAAGTCAGGTGCGCAAGTCAGGCAGTCAATGACATGTTTGCCGATGTTTCCGAGAGAGTGTACTGCTGCTTTAATGGTTTTCATGCAAAAACTTCCTTTTTGATTGGCGATGCACGTGCATCGGAGCGACGATTAATAGATGAGTATAGACACAGACTTCATTGAAGATCAAGCCTGCATTTTTGCTGATTTAAAAGCAAACAGGACTAAGATGTCCCTATCCAAAATAATGTGATAATTAATTTTTCCTTTATCATGTCAAATTTTGCCGCGCAAGGCGCGGATTATTCGGGGGATTTTTATGGCTCGGGCAGTATGGGGCTCACGTCTGGGTTTTATTCTGGCTGCGGCTGGTTCAGCGGTTGGTTTGGGCGCCATCTGGAAATTTCCCTATGTTGCGGCACAAAATGGAGGCGGCGCTTTTCTCCTGCTTTTTCTGGTAATGGTTTTTACACTGGGCATTTCCATCATGATTGCGGAAATGACAGTCGGACAGATTTCCCAGAAAAGTCCGGTGGGGGCTTACCGCTATTTCGGGGGCAAGCCCTGGTCGCTGGTAGGTTATATTGGCGTCGCCTGCGGTTTTTTGATTCTTTCCTTTTATAGTGTGGTCGGCGGCTGGACTATTTTCTATATGGTTCAGTCAGTTGACGGCAGCATTCTCATACCGGATACCCTACTGCTGAAGCAGATTTTCGATGCCTTTATCACGAATCCGGTTGAGCCGCTTGGGTATCATGCTGCATTTATGGCGGTGACAGCCGGCGTGGTTCTGGTTGGCGTGCAAAAGGGAATCGAGCGGGTCAGCAAATCGCTGATGCTCATGCTGTTTTTGCTTATCCTGGTTCTGATCGTCCGCAGCCTGACTTTGCCTGGGGCATCGGAAGGCGTCATGTATTTTTTGACGCCGGACTTTAGCAAGGTCAATGCAAAAATGATGCTGGAAGCCATGGGGCTGGCTTTCTTTTCCCTTTCTCTTGGCATGGGGTGCATGATGACATATGGCTCATATGTATCCAATGAAACCAATATTGCCAATTCAGCAGCCAGTGTTGTCGGGCTGACTACGGCTGTCTGTGTTTTGGCGGGGCTCATGATTTTGCCGGCCGTGTTTGCTTTCAAACTGAGTCCGGCGGAAGGTCCCGGATTGACATTCATTATCATGCCTGCCGTTTTTTCCCATCTGGGGGGAGGGCAGTTTTTTGCAATCCTGTTTTTTTTCCTGCTGTTTGTTGCGGCATTGACGTCATCGGTTTCATTGATGGAAGTCGTCACCAGTTTCTTTATTGATGAATTTAATATGCCACGTATCGGCGTCTCGATTATCATGGCCATTCTGATGTTCGTGGTTGGGATTGCGGCATCTCTTTCACTGGGGGCCTGGAAGGAATACACCCTATTTGGCAGCAATATCTTCCATCTACTTGATTATGTGACATCGCACCTGATGATGCCCTTTGGCGGCATCATGATTACGGTATTGGTTGGCTGGAAAGCATCGAGGCCGGTTGCTGCACGGCTGGCATTGGCTGATGGTACAAATCCATGGTGGTGGCCGGCTATGAAACAGTTCTGCCGTTACATTGCGCCGTTGCTTATCTTGCTGGTTTTATTTCAGAATCTCTGATTTTCAGGCGTGACCTATGGCAATGGGATCGTTTTATGAAAACATAAAAAAACCCTTAAATTCAGCCATTCGGTTCAGTCGAGAATAGGATCAAAATGAGGCGTGGCAGTGATGGTACTGTCTTGATCCATCATGAATCCGGCTAAATCATAGTATCGTGATAACCATTCCATTTTTTCCAGAAAGCCTTTTGGCGTTTCATTGAAAAGGCCGGTGGACACAATATCGCCAATCATGCAATTTTGACTGACGATGCCGAGCAGCTTGTTGGTAGAAGGGAAACCGGTTTTTGCATTCAGGATATGGCCATACTGCTTGCCGTCAATATCAACAAAGGCCGTTGTCTGGGAAGAAGTCGAATAACACCGGTTATCGAGGTTCAAGGTGAACAGATGTTCTTCGTTCTCAGGCCGGACAACATTCACCTGCCAGGGTAAATCGAAATGGCGGTTAATGGCTCGGATGGTGCTGCCTCCTGCATTGATAATCGCATTATCCATGCCGATTTTCTGCATGGCGTCAACCAGTCTGTCAATCGCATAAGCCTTGATAAAGGAACCGGTAATGATTTCCTGTTCCTTGCCAATTCGGATGTGGTTGCCGTCAATCTCGATTTTCCTGTAATCAATCTGGTGGCGAATCGCTTCAATTTCACGGTGTGCCGGTACATGCCGGAGATCATCCTTGTAAAATCCCCACAGGCGAATGAGGGGCATGATCGTAATATCGTAGGTGCCATCGAAAAAATCGGAAAGCGCCATAATCTGTTTCAGTATGCTGACGGTTTCATCATCGACTTCCACAAAATTACCGGCATGCCGGTTAATCCGGTCGATATAGGAGCCGGGCTGGTATGAATTGTATTTCCGGTCAATGTCTTCCAGTAAAGCATACAGATCATCGAAAATCGCATCCGGATAAGCGGCTGGCACCTTGATTTTAATGTGGGAGTGAAACAAAAAGCGCGTTTGCGTTTTATAAAGCATATCCATGACAATTTATTCCGGACAAGATGATTCTTCCGGCGGTTTTTGATCCTTGCGCTTTGTTATCTTGTCTTGGGTCATTTCCGCATGGATTTACCAGATGGATATAGTCAACAGACCTTCAAATATAAAGAGGCTGTTTTTTTTCAGTGATGGCATCACATCATTCATGATGGGGACACCTTTATGGCATGACGTTACTGGAAACTGCCATGAATTGTACAGGATGCAAGAAGTCGCCTTGAATCATTTTCGCTTTTTTTGCTGCATTGAAGCGCTTTTTTCCGCTCTCACGTCTGTTATTGACCAACAAGAAACAACGTCGATTTACAATTGCCTGCAAGCAGCCGGTTGTACGGGCATGTTCAGGCAGAGTGGCGGAACGGAAAAGAGATAGGGCAACAAAAGGACGGCTGATATTTTTGCCTGAGAATAAACCGATCCGTGATGTGATAGGATGCCTTAATGTGCGGCAGATGTACTGCCTTTTTGCTTTTACAATAAAACCATGCCTAAGATCAGCTCTATCCGAATCATCGAACTGTCAGCTGCCAAAGGTTTGACGCCTGACACGCTTGATGCGGACCTGGAATGGGTAAAAAAGCGTGGGGTAACTGTAGAACGGCTATATCAAGATTCATCATCGCCGGAGCCTGATTCTGGTGATTTTGCCGGAAATGCCATTGCAGCACTTCATTCATTGCCGCTCGTTTTAATCGATGGAAATATCGCACTATCCGGTCGTTATCCTACTCGCGAGGAAATGGGGATATGGATGTTATTCGGTCTGGTTCGTGCTGATGACAGAAATAGGGGAAGCGTTCGCTGCTGTACGTTGTAGCTTGTTTTTGCCGTAAGTGCGGCAATCGCATTTTTCTCAAAGAATATGAACTCATTTTTAAGATGGAATCCTCGCTTCAAATTTTAAAGCGAGGATGATGGCGCAAAAATAAGCGGTTCATTTTTCCCGCATGACATGCGGCTTCATCAAATGCAGATAAGTTTTGTTGCTTGTTGGAAATAAATGGCGGAGTTTGCTAAAATGTATAAAAATGTTGCCGTAGAGTATAAAAAACATATGTTTACATGTGGTTTTTTTCCAGAGTTTAATTGGGATTAAAGCAGATCGGCACATTCGAGGTTTGGCAGCGAAATGGCGCTGCAAGGGATATCGTAAAAAAATGCGTAGCAGAGTTTATATTAAGAGGACAAACAGTTACCCTCTGTTTGAGCGCTTTAAAAATACAGGGTTAGAAAGAATATTTGCCACGGTTGTTGAATGAAGGGGCATGTGGAAACAATGAAGCTTTCCCATAGAAATTTATTTGTCCGGTGGCTGACAGCTTGGATGGAAGCGCCTTGTCTCATTGCCGTGAGAGACGGGCTTGCGCTGACTATGCCGATCATGCTGGCGGGGACGGTTGCTATCCTGATCAACTCCTTTCCATTGGCGGCTTACCAGAATTTCATGTTATCCACTTTTGGTGAACAGTGGAAATTATTCGGGCAATACATTTATATCGGGACATTTGGGATCATGTCGGTTTTCATGGTTCCGACAATCGCATGTAGCCTGGCTGAAAATTATAATGAACGTTATCCGTTTGACCGGATTTCTCCGGTTATCGCAGCCGTTGTTGTTTTCAGCAGCGTTTTTTGTATATTGGAACCTGTCAATAACAACACGGCCCTGCCGTTGCAATGGATGGGCGTGTATGGCCTTTTACTATCCATCGTAACAGCGGTTTTATCCTGGACGTTTTTCCGGTTTTTGTTGCGGTTTCCTCAGCTTCGGGTGAATTTTTATACGGGCAGTTCGGCCGTATCAATGACCCAGGTTATGAATACGCTGTTTCCGGCAGTGCTCACCATCTTCTTTTTTGCCGGTATCAAAGCGCTGACAAAGGCTTACGGTATTACCGACCTGCATGAAACCGTTTACCGGCTGCTTTCGACACCGTTCCATACGTTGGGCGGCCACCATCTGGGAACCGCAATTTTATATGGTTTTGCCCGCCATTTCCTATGGTTTTTCGGTATTCATGGTTCCAATGTGCTGGAGCCTGTTATGCGGGAATTGTATATTCCGGCCAGCCTCGTCAATATCGAAAATGTTCGGGCTGGCCTTGAACCGCTTTACATTCTGACGAAACCATTTTTTGACTGTTATACATCCGTTGGCGGCGCCGGATCGACCGGTGCTCTGTTGATTGCCCTGCTACTGAGGCATCGGGATAATGGCGTCCGGAAAATCGCTAAGATTTCGATTGTTCCTTCGATTTTTAATGTCAATGAAATTTTGATGTTCGGTTTGCCGATCGTGTTAAATCCAGTTTTTATTGTGCCGTTCATTTTGGTTCCGATCGTTAGCACCATCATCTCATATTACGCATGCCAGTTCGGTATTGTTCCTATGACCGCGCATGATGTCGCCTGGAATATTCCGGTGATTATCAATGCCTATTTATCGACAGGATCGGTTAATGCGATTGTTCTCCAACTGATCAACGTGTTGATTGGCGTTATGATCTATCTGCCTTTTGTGATACTGGATGACCGTATCAAGACCAACCGGTTTCGTGAAAATTTCAGGAGACTGCTTAACATGGCACTGGATTATAATTCTGCCGCTATATCAGGCCAGCGGCTTTTAAACCAGCCGGGAGAGGTCGGCCTGATGGCTTACAATCTGGCCAATGATTTCAGACAGGCAATCAACAGAAACGAACTTTATCTGGAATACCAGCCTCAGATCGACAGCAACACCGGCAAAGTTTACGGTGTTGAAAGCTTGGCACGCTGGCATCACCCGACTATTGGCAGAATACCGCCTCCCCTCTTTATTACCCTATCCGAAGATACCGGTTTCATTCTTCCACTTGGTTTGTGGGTGCTGGAAGAATCCGTTCGTCAGGCTGCTGAATGGCGAAAGGCCGGGTTGACGGATTTGGTTATGTCAGTGAATATTTCTGCCAGGCAATTGGAAGACCCTGAGTTGCCGGAAAAGATACTCGAAATTATCCAGCGGCACGCGCTGCCGGTTGAAAATCTCAAACTGGAAGTAACCGAGTCCATTGCCCTGACAACCCATATGGCTCAAAGTGGCGTGCTGGCTCGCTTAAACGAATCCAACATTCGTTTGGCAATTGACGATTTTGGCATGGGGCATAGTTCATTGACGTATCTGAAGCGTTTTTCTGTTGCCAGCCTGAAAGTAGATAGTGTATTAAGCCGTGATGTGCTAACGAGTCGCAGCAGTTGCGAGATTGTTGCCACTATTGCCGAATTGTGCCACTCGTTAAATATCGAATTGATTGCGGAGTTCGTTGATAACGAACCGCAGCTGCTCAAGTTGCGTTCACTTGGTTGCTACAATATCCAGGGTTATTTTTACAGTCCACCATTGCGGGCAAAAGAAGCCTTTGCCTATATTACACAACACCAGAAAGCCTATGGCAAAGCAGAGGTGAACTGGAATGTTGTCAGACACGTGCAGGAAGCCGTTATATAAGGTTGTATGGTTTCATGATTGCTTTTTGCCTTAGCCCCCTTTTGTCTATCATGCGCGCTAACCCTTGTTTTTGCCTGTTGGCGCTGTGTTTGTTGGCGCCGTTTCCAGTGTATGCCCAGTTCACAGACATTGATCACTATACCTATAACCAGGATGGATCGATGACCAGTACCACCAATCCGCAAGCTGATTATTTTTCACCGGAATATGAAATCCCGGATATGATTTCGGCCCTGGGTCAGGGTGCCGATTTCTGGAATAAAAGCAAAATCTATACCCAATATACTTACTATGGCCGTGCACGGACTTCAGATAACAAGAAAAATCAAATTCATGTCAATGCCTTGGGTATCGGTATCGGTTTCACGTCCGGTTATGCGTGGGATACGGTTGGCTTTGATATGCGTCTTAATAGCAATCTGGGACGAGGTAACGGCTGGTCGGAAGTGCTTTTGCACGATGTAGATAAAGACACCGACCGCAGCAATTTTAATGTCGGTGAAGCGGCCCTAAAGGCAAAACTGGGGCAGCCGGATGCAGGTCTGGAATTTCGGGGCGGTTATCTGCCTATCCGGATTGGCACACTGGGTACGTTGGGAGGCTTGCATCCTCACTCATACCGTGGTTTTGAAGTCAAGGCCCTGATGGGGGATTTTTGGCTAGGTTACGGTTGGGCGGATCGTTTTCATAATGAGTGGGATAACAAATATCGCAAGATGACGACGGCCTGGCACCAGAATCGTGGGTCCTTTGCGGGGAAAGCGCCTGATATTGATCACATACACAGTATTGGCGGTCGTTACAGTTTTGGTCCCGACAAAAAAGCGTTTGTTGATGCCGGCGTTGGTGAAGGCAAAGGTTATCGTAAAAATGCCCAGTTCACTTCCCATTACCCGCTCAAATTGCAGACAATGGGTGATCTGACTTTCACCACATATGCCCTCTGGGGCAAGTATAAAGAAGAAAAGAGCCATATCCGCTATCCCAAAAATGAATACCATTACAGCACCTCTGCGGAACTGAAAACCGGCAACTGGTACTTTTTTGGCGCTTATGGACAAACCCATTCGCCTGATTCGGGTGAAATGAATTTTAGGATGACAGCCTGGGCAAATAGTGACAACCGCAACTTCATCCAGACCTGGCTACAATTGGATGACTTTGTCTGGAATGGACAAAAAGTCATTCAAGCCGGTATCGGCCACGAAATCGGCAAATTAATCGGCCTGCCCGGTTTCAGTTTGAGCGGGCGTTTCAATTATGGCTGGAACATGCGTGTGCCAGGCCGGGAAGCCAGGGGAAAAGCATGGGAATTTAATGGCGGCATCCAGTACGCAGTACCGGATGGCATGCTAAAAGGCGTGACATTCGGTATCTATCCGGCGCGCTTAAGAACCCGCGATTTCTACATTGATGGTTACGGCAAGCAAAGTCGGGACGACATCAAGGTTGTCATCAGTTATGCCACGACCTTTGATATGAATCAATCCGTGAAAAAAGAAAGCGCTCCTGCCAGATAAAGAGCGCTTATTCGCTACGCTTGCTGTTGCAGGCAAGGTTAAATATGGACTAAATTTGGCTCACCGGAATGAGAAATATTTATTCTTGGTGTCTCCCATGATGTTGCGCAGTTCCCGGATACTCAGATTTGTCATTTCGTGAATCTCCAGAAGCAGTGAGGCACTGACCCGTGTTTTTGCATGCCTGATCTTACTGATAACGCTAGGATTGATTTCCAAAATCCGAGCCAGCTCGGCATCAGTTTTCAAATTCTGGCGCAAGATAAGCATGTCCAAAAGGGGGTTCGGATCATAGCCCCGGCGAATTCTCTTGGGCCTGGTATTGTATTTTTTCCTCATGATATTTTTTCTCAGATGAGTTTGATACACTGCCAGTATACATGAAATGTTTTTTATGTTGCTAGTCTTGAGGTTGAAAAGAGATGGTCAAATTTTGGTAAAAAGCACACATTAAAACAGATAGGAAATATCCTGTTTCAAGTAAGATAAGGCCTGAAAATCGGTTTATATGGAAATATGTGTATGAAATAAATCAGCGCGAGATTCAATTCCAGATGAGCTGATAAAAGACGTCGTTATACGGAATCGATGTTGGCTTTCAGCCGTATATGCCTCTTAAATGACGGCATTTCCCAGACTCGGAGTCAAAAACATCCATCCCAACCCGGCAGTAGCCGTCAGCGGTATTTTCCTCATACTGTAAAACCTTGTTTTATTCGGTTTGAGCCGCTTTTTCCGTGCATTTGGCCCCTTCCCTGTCGCATTGGGGAAGCGGTTTTAAACGGCATGGGGCAAAAAGATCCAACCTGGAATCGTACAGATGCGTATGGACTTCCAGCAGGCCCAGTATGGAATGAAACAGATTGTCGTGGCTATAGGTGTTTTTCGCTGCTTCTTTTTGCAGACAAACATAATCCAGATGATCATATTGCAGCATCTGGTCTGACACCCAAAGAATCATCGGCACTTTCTTTTGCTCTTCAGGCGCAATGGCGTAGGGCATGCCGTGAAGATAAAGATTATTTTCTCCCAACGATTCGCCGTGATCTGAAACGTAAAGCACACCAGACTCAAAGTAAGGATATTTTTTCAGGATACGAATGGTTTCGGCAATCACAAAATCGGTATACAGGATGGTATTGTCATAAGTATTGCGGATTTCTTCCTGGGTACAGTTTTTCAAATCAGCCGTGTCACAGGTCGGTGTAAATTTCTTAAATGATTCAGGATAGCGCTGGAAATAAGTTGGCCCATGACTGCCAATCGTATGAAGTACAATGAAAGTATCCTTGGTCACAGTCGCAAGATAATCATCGAGATTGTCGAGCATGACTTCATCAAAACAACTCTTGCCATCGCAGAATCGGGGATGTTGGGTCGCATCGTAATGAATCGTTTTAACCCGGTCGCAGACGCCCTTGCAGCCATCATCGTTTTCATGCCACATCATGTCATACCCTGCCATTTTCAGAATATCAAGCAGGTTTTGCGTCATTTTGGCGTCAGAAACATTAAATTCGGTTCGAGGCTGGGAAGAAAACATGCAGGGAACCGATATGGCGGTGGCGGTGCCGCAGGAATAGACGTGAGAAAAGTTCAGAAGTCTTTCTTTCGCCAAACGCGGGTTCGTTTCATTCTGGTAACCGTTAAGTGAAAAATTGGCGGCACGGGCGGTTTCGCCCACAATCAGAATAAATACAGTCGGATAGGGGTCCGCATAGGGGTCTAACCGGGCTTTTTTATCCAGTATTTCAAACTGGCGTTTGGTCATGGCTTCTTTTTTAAAGTATTTATACACGCCATTTATATAATTGACTGGACTAACAAGCCGGATCATTTTGCTATGGTTGCGGCCAAAAGAAGCGTGATCCTTGAAAAAAAACGCGGCAATCAGGCCAATGATGACCACGCAGATGCCGACCGCGAAAAACCGGTTGCGACACTCTTTTAAAGGCGAGGCGTATTGAATACGGGTCATGGCCAAAAGGAAGGCCGGCAGCACACCCGAAACCAAAAACCAGAAGGCCAGCTTGAAAGTCACCAGATCAAGGGCTTCACGTGAATTTGTTCCAAATACGTTACGGATCATATCTGAATCAATATATATCCCGTAGTGATACATCCAGTAATTGGCGACACTCGAAAGCAATATCAGTATGATGACCAGGGGTTTTGTAACGTAAGGAAGCGCAAGGAAATTCAGCAGGAGGTAAATCGCGCTAAAAACCAGAAACGGATAACTAAGCGCAAAAGCGGCAGTACTGAAATCATGAATTTCAAGATGGGTGGCAATGTATCGCCAAAGGCTCAGATTGAGGGGAAGACTCAGATAAATAGCGCATACCAGAATGACAAAGTTGCTGGATATGCGCCATCGGGGCATACCGAATCCCGGTCGTTGTTTTAACATATTCCTTCTATCAAATGCGCAAGATAACGGATTATCGGCTGGCAGAATGACCGTGACTTCCAGACAGGGAGGGGTATTTTAGTCGATTTTTTTTCTGTTTCAAAAGCAGTTTGGCAGCAATAATCATCGGGTTCATTCATCCGAATTTCAATTGTACAGGCATAATGCAAACCGGTTTGGAAATGAACGAAAAAAGAAAAATGGTTACACATTGTTGCCTTATGCACAAAGCGGGTTTAAACAGCAAATGATGTTAAATAATCGCATGTCGGAAGCGGCTGTTTTCATCTTTGACCTGAAACGTACCATGAATATCAAAGCCATCATGACGCTTTCCCGTGTTGGATTCAGTTCTGTTTTTTTCGGAGTAAAAAAGTGGTAAAAAACAATAAAAAAGCCGGATTTTAATCCGGCTTTTTGCATCAGGTGAAGATCGTTTAAAATTCTTCCCAGTTATCGCCATTATCTTTAGATGAAGCTGGTGCAGAGGCAACCACCGCAGGCGCTGCCAAACGCTTGGCCGCTCCCGCAACCGACTTTCTACCCACAGGAGCCAAAACGGCACGCTTCACCGGCTCCCTGGCTACTGTTGCTGCCGCGCCTGTCTTGAACATCCCAACCACGTCTACCAGCGTACGCGCCTGATCCTGCAGGCTTTCCGCAGCAGCAGCCGCTTCTTCAACCAATGCCGCATTCTGCTGCGATACCGTGTCCATTTCCGTGACCGCCGTATTCACCTGCTCAATGCCTTGTACCTGTTCTTGCGTGGCCATCGTGATTTCATTCATGATGTCATTGACGCGGCGGATGCTTTCCCCTATTTCCAGCATCGTCGCTGTCGCATTGTTGACCAACTCGGTTCCGGTGCTGACCTTGTTCACCGAATCATCAATGAGGTCTTTGATTTCCCGTGCCGCCGTCGCGCTCCTCTGAGCAAGACTCCGAACCTCGGTTGCCACAACAGCAAAGCCGCGCCCTTGCTCACCCGCACGTGCCGCTTCAACTGCCGCATTCAGCGCCAGGATGTTGGTTTGGAACGCAATGCCATCTATAACGCTAATAATATCCACAATCTTATTGGATGAAGCGGCAATCTCGTTCATGGTATTCACGACCAGCCCGGCTGCTTCGCCACCTTTGGTGGCGACATCCGCCGCTTGTGAGGCAAGCTGGTTGGCCTGTCTGGCGTTGTCGCCATTCTGGCGGACGGTGGAGGTGAGCTCTTCCATGCTGGATGCCGTTTCTTCCAGGGAACTGGCCTGTTCCTCGGTTCTGGCCGAGAGATCCTGGTTGCCTGAGGCAATTTGGGCTGAGGCTGTTGCGATGGTATCGGCACTTTGGCGTATTTGGGACACCGCGCCGAAGAGCGATTCGTTCATATTTTTCATCGCTTGCATCAACTGGCCGGTTTCATCCTTTGACGTCACCTCGATTTGGCCTGTCAAATCACCCGACGCCACGATTTCCGCTGCCTTCACCGCCTGGTTTAGCGGACGGGTGATGCCGATTGTCAGCCGCCACGCCAATAGGAGTCCCACTAATATCCCAACTCCCGATGCAATCAGCATGAGCATCCGGCTAAAAAGATACGTCTCTTTCAGATGCGCCACATCTTTCTCGGTCGCGGCAATTTGATGATCTCGGAACGCTTCGATTGACTTAACAAAGGCATCCCGCGCGGGAAATAATTCGCCGAAGATGAACTCACGCAACTCCGCAAACGGTACCACCTTTCCTAAAATTTCACCTTCGGGGCTGATGTTTTTGCGCTTGCCCAGTTCGATCATCTTCCCAAAAAAAACGGTTCGCTTGTCTGTTACCTCTCTGAGCAAACGCAAATCATCAGCGTCCAGATTCAGCGCCTCAAGCTCTTGTGTTATCTTAATAAGACTTTCGCGATTGGCTGTCCTTTCGTCTATCAATCGCTTGATCATATCTGGCTCGGTCGCATAAGCCAAACCATAGACGAGTGTGCCCTGGGCGGCCACTGCCCTGGTCATTGCGCGTGCAAGACGCTCCGGCTTAATCGAATCATCAACCATGCTTGTAATACGCTGGTCTATCACTCGTAACTCATAAATCCCGAATCCCGCCATACCGGCTACCAGGACAATCAGCGCCAAAAATCCCAACGCAAGACGTGTTCCTATCTTCATAATCAAACTCCTATTCAGGGAAAACCAGATAAAACAAACGCTTTTAATAAGATCACACTCCATGAGCGCAAGCCTCTTTTCTCCAAAATGCCTGTGCACATAAAATGTCAATTCCTGCAAAAATATTTCAAAGAGGTGAAAAAAAAATCCGGATCAAGATCCGGATTTTTTTCACCGGTCTTTTCACCGGTCTTTTCACCGGTCTTTTCACCGGTCTTTTCACCGGTCTTTTCACCGGTCTTTTCACCGGTCTTTTCACCGGTCTTTTCACCCCGATGAAATTGCATCCTGCCCAACCAT
>Ga0082212_10003474_pt1 | contig 22330 bp, 19 predicted proteins | sample TergutNt197P3_FD_71548 | JGI IMG/M metagenome (GOLD analysis project Ga0082212, IMG submission 71548) | Neocapritermes taracua P3 segment gut microbial communities from Petit-Saut dam, French Guiana - Nt197 P3 | ecosystem: Host-associated > Arthropoda: Insects > Digestive system > Gut ...
CATCGCTATTGCCAGGCCATAGAAGCCAGGCACCTCTGATTTTGTCTTTCATCCCTTCCAGGTCTTCAACTTTTTCTGGAGCAACGACAACATGTCCGATCTGGGTGCCCTTTGTCCCTGATGTCAAAGACGGTGTTGCAAAAAACAACGCCTTTTCGTAAGGTTTGGTCATCTTGCCGAACCAAGGCCCTCTGTTGAACCCGACTGGCATGGTGCCAACCTCTTCTTTCCACGCCTTCATTCCCCACTGTTGGAATTGCCAGACTGCCCAATCGGAGGCGTTAATGTAGGCATCGGAGCCTGTGTATCTTCCGCCAAATCGATTGGACAAAATATCGTCCCACTTCATAACCTGTGGGTCTTTGGTGCCAATATCAATTATTTTCGCAAGGTTGGGATCTTCCTGTGGTGCTGCGGCAACAATCCCCGACAGGACAAACGCAATCCCAAGCGTGGCAAGGTGTCTATAATGGAACATACATGCCCTCCATAGCAATCGTAGTAACAAAAATTTGTACCAGTAAACAGGGCAAACATCGTTGTTTACCCTCAAAAAACATTTTATCTCCATAAAGAAGTTAGTAACCAAAAAATTTATGGCGCATCTCCGGTTGGTTCGCAAGTGTTGATATATGGTGCAAAATCCAACCGCTTCTATGTCCAGGGACACCCTCTGATAACCATCATTCTAAAGGCTCTCGACTCCATGGTTATTTCTGCACGATCCCTTGGACTGGACGATTCTCCGTCAAGTTGCCAATTAACTGGGTAATCAAAACGCACTGCCGCACTTCTTATGCGCCCCTCCCTGCGTAGCCTTGTTTTGCCGCGTTCTCGAAATAGCTGCGGCAACTCTGCAATAAAATCAATAATATTCGGCTTGGCGAGGGACACCCACTGGAGTGCTTCATCAGTGGGGTCAGCACCTGGGGCGATCCATAGATTACTTCCGTATTGAGGCAAATTTGCGAAACAAAGACTCCATGCCCGCTCCGGTAACTCAGGGGCTGGCCCATGCCAGGCTGCCCTGAGTTTTTCCAACCCTGACTTCGGTTCCAGATGTGCCGTACTTTCAGTTTCCCAGTAAACATCAATCGGCTCAGTGTTGTACCAAAGTTTGAAGGCGATTTTTGCATAGCTAAAAAAACCTCGCATTCCGCTTGATTGCTCAAAGGCCTTAGCAACATCCCCTTCAAAACCGCATCCAGCCAGGTTAAAAAACGGCTCACCATCGACACGCCCAACATCCATTAAAATTTCGCGCCCTCTTAAAAGATTTTCCAGTGCTCCAACAGGATTTTCTGGAGTCCTCAGCCCGCCAGCCAACCCATTGCCGCTCCCGCCAGGGACTGCCGCCAACGGTACAGGGCACCCTTTTTGTAAGAGTGCTTTTGCCGCATAGTGAATTGTTCCGTCTCCACCCCAGACAATCAATGGTCCACCTGACCTTTGCGCCTTTTCAATTGATTCCGAATAATCAAAGGGGAAAGTCATTTCCACAGGATCAATGCGTTCTCTGGTTTCCGAATCCATCCTTGCAAGGATTAGATCAGGGTCTGTCCAGTACGGACCAGATTTTGGATTAAAAACCAATGGAATACGCATCATCACATCCAGAAAAGTCGGCGCGCCAATCAACCGGACAAACAAATATAGCAGTTCAACCAAAAAAAGTTAAACTGCCATAACTATAAACTATGTTGATATTTACGGAATATATGCAATTTTTCGTGCGGAATTCAGGTTGAAATGCATGACCGCAAAATCTACACTGATTTTTTCAACAACTGTGTCTCAAGATCTATGGACACCTTCCCGGGGGTCAAGGACAATGAACTGGTACTACAATCTAAAGATGAAAACCAAGCTCTTGCTAGGTTTCTTTATTACAGTTTTGCTGGCCACAGCTATGGGTACAGAAGGTATATACTCCCTAGCCAAAGTCGGCAAGCTCGATCAAGAGTTATACAATGCTGCCCTTCGCTCCACAGACCTTTTGGGACAGCTTGGACGAATGCAGATGGAAGTACGCTCAATAGCACGAGATGCCCTATTGAGGACAGACCCCGCCGCCCTGCGCAAGGTTCAGACAGACTTTGACAACGAATGGGTAAAATACTCAGAAGTAGCGGGACAAGTGGTGAGTATTTTCGAGACTACTGGTAAGACCGAACTTGTGGAACTCACGAAGAAAAACAGGGCATCCAGGGATACCTACAAAAAACTGGCCGGAGAAATTGTCGAGCTGGGTGTTGCAGGCAGGAAAGCCGAAGCGATGGTCTTATACAACAGTAATGCAATAGGCGATGCCACTATTGCATTCGTACAGGACTTACAAAATATTATAGATGCCGTAGACGTCGCTGCAAAAGAGTTAGTGGCATCAAACCAAGCTACCGTTCGCAGTGCCATTATCACAATGATTGCAGCTATATGTTTTGTTGCCGCCTTCTCTTTGCTGCTAGGCACCTTTATAGCCAACTTTGTAGTTTCTCAACTGAACAAGCTGGGGGGATTTATGAATCGCCTAGCACACCACGACCTCACGGTAGAGTCCAAGAGCGAGTACAGTGACGAGCTGGGGGCAATGGCTGACGATGTCGGGAAGGCGGTCGCAGAGCTGAGATATCTTATAAATCATATTGCCCAGGAAGTTGAGGGTGTTTCCAGCGGTTCTACTCAACTATCAGCCGCAGCCGAGCAGATGTCATCCACGACTGACGAAATAGCACGTAGCTCAGATGCACAAAAGAGTGGGGCTGAAAGGATAGCCGCCGCGATGACTGAGCTGTCTGCCTCTATTGATGAAGTAAGTAACGGTGCAAGTGCGTCCTTGGCTCAGCTTGAGGATGCACTGGATGCAACTCGTCAGGGCAACGAGGCTGGAGAAAATACCAAGACTGCGATGGGAGGCATCACCCAGACGACAGGGCGCATAGCCCAGGCAATCGGTGTTATACAGGAAATTGCCAACCAGACCAATTTACTGTCCTTAAACGCCGCCATCGAGGCCGCCAAGGCAGGGGAACAGGGCAAGGGCTTTGCGGTAGTGGCTGAAGAGGTCAGAAAGTTGGCCGAGCGCAGCGGCACATCTGCAAAAGAGATAGCCCAGCATAATATTGAGGCTCGCGATTCTGTAACAAAAGGTGGCGAAATGGTTGCTACAACCGTTGCACTGTTGGAAAAAATCAGGATTAGCCTTGATCGATTTGCCGTTCAGACAAGGGAGTCGGTAGCCTCTACTCAGGAACAAGCATCTGCCGGAGCCGAAGTTGCAAGGCAGGTTGAGCAAAGTGTCCAGGAAGCCATTGCAGTTGCGTCTGCAACTTCCCAGATGGCAGCTACTACCTCTGAAATTTCTCACACTGCCCAGGATCTGGCCGCTTTTGCCGTCAAGCTTCAGGCAGAAGTGAGTAAGTTCAAGCTACGTTAACAGTTATAGCGGTTCAACTTTTTGTAGTTGAACTGCTATATGCCAGGATTTGCCTGCATAACGAAGGTGACGCTGGAAAAGAACCTGCCAGCGTGTCTCCAAGTCTGCCAAATTTATTGTGGTTGGCGTGGGTGCCTCGGACATCCTGAGCGTAGCGAAGGATTCCGAGAGTTCATGGCCGTTTGTTGTTCATAGGGACAAATCTTAGTTCTGTGCCATTCAAGGTTGCGGGGCAACCTCGAATGGCACTACAGAACTTAGGTTTGTCAAACTTGGCTCGCCGTTAAGTGAACAACAAAAACGTAAATAGCTATAAAGTGTCTAATTACAGAGCCAATTGCAAAACTTCCGCAATGAATACGCGAGGCTTGCACGTTGGGCTTTGCGACAGGCAAACCATTTCTCACGCTATCCCATCTACTTGCAGCGTCACGTTTGTCCTGGCGTTCTTTTCATTCAACTTATTGAACGCAACTCCGTATCAGCCGTGCTGAAGCAGGTCAAGAACGGCATCAACTTGGAACACTTACCAATTGCTGGCCTGGATTTTTATCATATTTTTGTCTGCCGGATGTATAAATTCCAGTTTCCAGGCATGGAGCCAAATACGGTCAGACGGTACTCCCCCATAGAAAACATCGCCTATGACAGGATTACCCAAATGTGCTAAATGGGCACGAACCTGATGTGTCCGCCCAGTCAGAGGTTCGGCAACGACCCACAATCCTTCTCTGCTGATTTCATTTGAATCTATTAAAAAAAAATTTGTTGCTGATGGCTTCGGGTCAATCAAATTGCCTTTGCATCCATACCTTGCGGGGCTGGAGTTGGGTATCCGTCCTATGGGCACTTCAAGGAGGCATGGTTCCAATTGATTCTGAATCGAGGCCAAATATGTCTTTTTGATGAGCCGGTTCCTAAACAGGCTGCAAATTTCATCAGCCATCTTAGTGCCCTTTGCAAGCAGGAGAACCCCCGAAGTACCCGTATCCAGCCTATGTGTTAAGTGCAGTTTTTGATTCGGGTAATTGTTTTGTATCACGGCAAATACATCATGGCGATCAGAAGCCTGCGTACCCTGGGTCGGGATGCCAGATGGTTTATTCACGGCCAGCATCCAGTCATCTTCAAAGAGGATGTCTGGCTTGAAATCAGGCACATCCCCAATGGATTCATCCAAGGCCACACGTATTTCCGCGCCAATGCGGGGCATCCTGCCTGCTACACGTACTCGTCTGCGGTTTATCTGAACCCCGCCCAGATGCAATATTTCCCGCACTTTGTGGCGGCTCAATCCCGTCCTTGCGGGAATGAGCTGGTCGAGCCGATGGCCAGATTCGCAGGGATCAACCGTAAAGCACCATGATTGTCGTGCAGGTTTGCCCATAACTTACTTCTCAGTGGATGAGCCAAAGTACCACCTAATTTCTGTGCGTATCATTTTGCGGCCCAAATACCGTAGCATGGAAACAGTAATGCCAGGGCAACACAAAGCACGGCTCCCCAAGTCTTTGTTCTCATTGCATATCTGGCGGCAAAAAAGATCATCACATACTGAGCCAGCAGGAACAAGTCTAAAGAGCTATACAGCGTGGACAGCTTAGGGTTTTCTGTCTCCAGCCAATAGGCCAGGGATGAAGGGACTATTTGATTCGCCCTCAATGTCCCAACCGGATTCACTAACGCCATTATTGTTCCCAACAATAAATAGGGAATCGTGACAAGACCGGGAACAGAAGCGACCACAAGGCCATGGAAATATGTTGGCTTCTGCTGTGGCTCTTCTCTGGAAATCAGGCCAATTACCCAGTAAAGCAGCCCTAATAGAAAAATAAAAACAGGATTAACAAACAGGCCACCAAACGCGCTAAAGACTGGCAAAAGCTTAGCTTGCATCTCAGCCGTTTGTTCCAACTGGGCACTAGACATTTGCTGAAGCTGGGGGCTACTTGGCGCGGCCCGTTCAAATGCTGAAAGCATAAACTCAACTGCATCGACCTTTAATGCCCAGGCAACGGAAAAAACGGTTGTAAGGACAACTGCCAGCAACATTGCACCGACCCACTGAGGTCTTTTTGATAAATGCCGAAACAGATCCACAGGCTCCGAAAACACGCCGGAAATAATATCCATCAAGCCCAGCGGTTTTATCTGTTCATCGGGATTGGGGATAGAATCACCATAAAGGGATTTAGCAGACTGATCGGACATTGTAATCTCCAATTGGGTTGCGGAACGTTCAACAATCTTGAGACACAGTTGTTGATGGAATTAGTTTAGATTTCTTGGCAGAGCATTTCAAGCCCCCTTCCCACCACGTATTTGCTATATATCCACAATTACATAGAGCTCGGATTCCCATTCAACTCATTACGATGTAGGGATTATGCTGGTGGTTTGATATCGAGAGCCATACAGAGGCTGCGTTGCGCTTCAAGGATTTTGCCCACCTTGAGGTGGCTGAACCTTCTGGTCTTTACAAGACCCATGAGGTATAAAATATTGTTCATGTGCAGTTTGTCTGACATGGAGGCCTACCGACAGCTCCATGGAGCGAGTACAGGTCATAATTCGGCCATACCTCCATGGTTCATTTGCGAGGGAAGGTTTCTTGTGGAGGATGCGATAAACGCAACCAAACAAGGTCGCCTACAAATCATTTCAATATTGTGCGATTCAAAACAAGCTGAGGAATGGGAATCAAAAATTCCGCCTGATGTGCGGCTTTTGACACTTGATTCTGATGAATTAAATGAATTGGTGGGCTTCCAATTCCATAGGGGCACCCTTTGCTGCTGCGCTGTGCCAGATTCTCCAGGCGTGGACATGGTGGCACAATCCATGTCGCTATTAGTACTACCACAAATTGACAATGTAGATAATCTTGGACAGCTTTCTCGTACTGCGGCCGCTCTGGGAATTGATGCCATGATACTCGGCAAGGGACCAAACCTGTTTTCAAGACGCTGTGTCAGGACTTCGATGGGAGCAGTATGGAAAATCCCGATCCTCAGAACTGAAAACATTGAACAGGTATTGGATGCGTGGATTGAAAATAGTCCAGGCCTTAAGTCAGAAATTGTTGGTACTGCTGATACGCCCGATGCGGAATCTGTATTGCAGTGGCAGCCGGCTCAAAGGACAGCCCTTGTATTGGGTTCAGAATCGCGGGGTGTGGATAGTTACTGGCACCATAAATGCACAAAACATGTCCGTATCCCGATGGCGGAGCAAATGGATAGCCTGAATGTTTCTGCTGCCGGTGCTATCCTTATGGGTAAATTGGTTATTTGATTCAATTTATTGCAGGAATCTCTGTTTGTAAAGCAGTCTAATCAGGTTGCTATCAGGGATTATTCATTGCAAATTTGTCATTTTTATGAGACACTACTCGGTCTTATTTTCTTTTGACACCAAGGCAAAGTGTACATGGCACCGACTTACTTCCAGCTTCTCTCCCAATGTTCTGAAGAGCAACTGCAGCGTATTTGTGAGCACAGAAAGCTGCCGGTGCCTAACGGATGGAATGATTCAGATGAGGGCAGACATCGTCTGTTAAAGACGATGGTTTTCCATCTTGAGGACAACAAAAGACTTATCAATGCCATTGCAGATTTGCCCTCAAGTGCCCTCAAGGCGTTGAAGTCCACGATTGCAGAGAGAGGGAAACACGATTATGGCATGGTTCAGGGATTATTTGACCTTGGCCTGGCTTTTCCAGAAGCAGCTGGAACAGGGGGTTGGATTGTTCCCGAAAGAGTTGGTGATGCGCTGGCGGATTTTGATGACACTGCTCTGAGCTTTCAGGCCGAAAGTGGGATTTTGATGCAGCCGAGTATTCAATTTGGTTTCTCACTTGCTCTGACTTCAGTATTGCTGCGCTGTGTGAACGGCATCAGAGTGTTAAAGGGTGGACTACCAGCAAAGAAAGAATTGGCCCAGCTATTGAATTTGAACGCATTTTTAACAGAGGAGAGAGATGCTACATTGATCTTTGCCTTACTGCACAGAATGGGGCTGCTCTGGAGCCGTGAAGGGTGTGTAGACACCCTGGTTCCTGCAGTTGAGGCCCACCCCCCCCGATGGGTGGCAGAGAGGGCATTTGCAAAGCTCCTTGAAGACGACCTGAGGCAGTGGAAAATGCCGGCTCCTGAAGACAGACGCTTTTTAATGCAGCACCTGCTGGAGCGCAAAGGTCAGATATTAGAGATGAGGCCATTTCTCGATTTCCTACAGACTTTGCAGCCTTTGGATGAATCACGCACGGCGGTGTCGTTTTTTCCTTTCCTGATACGAATGGGCTTGATAGCTACAGACGTTGCACAAAGGCATCTTACGCTCACTCCACACGGAACTGCTTTGGCCCAGGAATATCTTTTGCGAGACTCAATTGGAACTGAAGGCCATTGGATACCAATGAATCAAGCTGCCCGGTTGATTACACAGCCGACCCTGGAGTTGCTTACACCTGCGCTCCAGAATCCTCACAGGCTCTTGAAGTTAGCACAACTCGCCGATGTAGAGGTGATTGACACTATGGTCAGTTTTCGTTTTGCAGCAGGCACTTTAATTAGAGCGCTCGATTCAGGAATATCGTTGGAAGAAGCTCGTAGTCTGGTTCATGATTCAGAAGAAACAAACCTTCCTCAACCTCTGTACAATCTTTTACAGGAAGTCGGCGAGCGTTTGGGTGAAGTGGAAGTTGAACAGGGAGTCCGCCTTGTCCGAACTCGTGATGCTGTTTTGGCGAATGAACTCTGTATTCGCCCTGAATTGGAATCACTTGGCTTGGAGCAAATAAGCCCCACGGTCATGCAGGTTAAGGGTAGCGGCAACGCTTTTGCTTTGCTTAAACAGGCTGGATTTATCCCAAGGCCGGTCAGGTTTTTGCCGGTGAGTATTGATGATAATGAAAACCTTTATACCTGGGCACTGGCTTGTTTGGCTCTGGTTGATGAAAAGGGGATGAGTAGCTTTTTAGAACCAGTTCGCCAAATGATTCATGATGCCCTTCAACGCATACATTCAGATGATCCTGCCCTGTTTAACGAAATCAAACGCCGTGTGCCAATGCTGCACACTGAAGAAGGCACTCAGGCGGTTGAGGAAACGCAGCGCATACTCGAATTTGCAGGGGAGCAAAATCTGACTGCGGAAATAACATATATGCCTCTTGCTGCCCACCGAGCGCAAGCCCGCCGAGTTACGCCAAGGTCAATTGACGGCGAACACTTGAATGCCTACTGCCACCTTCATCAGGAGGAAATGAGTTTCCGCCTGACTCGCATACTTGGCGTGAGGCTGCTGAATGAAAAAGGATGGGTTGCCGATTCATGAAGCAAATGAGCCGGTTTCAAAACCAAAGGTCTTGAAACCGACTCATTCCTTTCGTTCATCTTGTCGAACGAAACCTGATATTGCTCACCGCATCGGCCTACCTGTCATTGGGTCTCTCAATGGTAATCGCTGCATGGATAGTGGCAATACATCTTTTAAGAGTACCGGGCGATCATGGTCACCTGCTTCCATTTGATCAGCCTGCCCAACGGCAAGGATGATGACGTTGTTCATGTTTAGCAGTCGATTTGCCATACGTTGTACATCGGCGGATGTGACTGCCTTGATTTTTTCTCGGTAGTTGACCCACCAATCTTCCGGCCATCCATTCATAGCTTCTGACGCAAATGTGCCTACTCTTCCAGATTTACTCCATTGACTGGGGAATGACTCAATCAGGCCATCTTTAACAGTCTGGAGGGCAACGTTTGTCAAGGGTTCCCTCTTGAGTTTTTCCATTTCGGCCAGCGCCAGACGTAGCAAATACGCAACAGTATTGTTGCTGGTCTGCGAACTACCTGTTAAATCGCCAGTCCAGTTTACGCCAGTTCCCAATGCAGTGCGAATGCCATAGGTCAGGCCTTCGTCTGATCGGATCTTTGCCATTAACCTGCTGGTGAAACTGCCGCCCAGAATGTGATTCATTACCACTGCTGCATGCCAGTCTGCATCACTACGCCGCATACCTGGGAATGCCCATTGAACCATTGCCTGGGGGGCATTTGGACTGTCTACCACGTAAATGCCAGGTTTCCGCGTAAACTCGGGTGCGGGTATTTTTGGGCTGACTTGAGCTTCCCTTTGAGGCCTCATTGAGCCAAGGGTGGCATTTAGGCTTTCCATTATTGGCTTTCTGTCAAATTTGCCAGTGAGGGTAATAGTGAAGTTTGACGGATGCATTATGCGGGAATGAAAAGCCAGCAGGTCTTCTCTGGTAATGGAGTTTATGCTTGCCTGTGTGCTGTTTTTCACTGAAAAATGATCTTCACCAAATAATAGGTGTGCCATTTGGTAACCGGCAACAGAAGTTACGGAGTTGTTTCTCTGATTCATAGCCTGTAGGCTGCGCCGTTTGCTGAGATCAAGACGTTCCTGGAGGAATGCCGGATTCGTAAAGCAGTCCATCATAATCTCAAAGACCTGCTTGAAGTCTTTTTCCAGACACTGCATCGAGATAGCTCCACTGGTACTGCCGCAATTGCTGGAGACGGAAGCTGCCAAGCTCTCAAGGATTTCCTCCTGCTTTTCGATCGGACGTTTGGTTGATCCGGTAGAAGTAAGCAGAGAACCAAAGTATCCCGCCAGACCTTCTTTACCAGTCGGTTCCATGTAGCCACCGCCCTTCCATTGAATGCTAAGGCGGACGACTGGTGCATTCGAGGAATCATCAGATATATATACGGGTATTTTGTTTTTCAGGCTGGTCTTGTAGTCTTTTACTCTGGGTACCTGGAATGACAGTTCAGGATAAGTTAGTTTTTCCGGCCTGTCGGGGATTGTCTGGGCACACAGAGTGGAAACGCCTATTGCGAGAGAGAAAATGATTCGGCTCACCATTATTTTGCCTCCAGGTATGATTTAAGTATTCGTTCCTCCAATGATGATTTGATTTTTTGCTCATCGATTCCGATGAAAACGGCATCATACTGAAGCCCGTTTTTCTCTAATCTAACAGTTGCGGTACTATCATTGTTCTGTGATGCAGACACCGCCTCCTGAGTCTGGTTAGCTCGGCCACGCCCCCCGGGTGCGGCAGGAGTTGTACTGCGGGTGGTGATCAGCACATTGGCCTTATCCTTAACCAGGTATTCACGGGCGACGCGTTGGACATCCTCTTTTGTGACTGCCAGGATATTTGGTAATCGCTGAAAGTAGTCCTTGTACGTCCCAGTAGTTTCAGCAGATTCCAGGGCACTGCGAATGCTCACATTGCTGTCCATTATCATATAGGATGACATTTGCTGTGCATTCTTAACACGATCCAGTTCTGCATCAGTAGGGCCGTCTTTAATGATTTTTTCTATTTCGGCGTAAATAAGGGGTTCCATTTCTTCAGGTGTTTTGCCAGGTGCGGGAGAAGCACTTAGTGAAAAAGAACCTCCATACTTCATACCCCTTGAAGATGCTGAAGCATTTAGAGCTGCTCCCTGTTCTAATACTAAACTTTTAGAAAGTCTGCTAGACAAACCGCCACCGCTAAGTATCGAAGACAATACGCTGAGAGCCGGAGAATCCTTATGGACAGATGCAACAGAATTGAAGCTGATCTGGATGCTTGGATTTGTTACTGTTTCTGCATACATACGCTTTTGAGCTACCCTTTCAGGCTCTTCGGTGTACAGATCAGGCACGCCCCTTGGATTGGCAGGAATGCGCTCAAAGTACCTTTCAACAAGTTTGATTGCTTCGTCTGTTTTGAAGTCGCCGACCAAAATCGCGGTTATGTTGTTCGGAGCATAGTACCTGGAAAAGAACTCCTGTGCATCTTCCCTTGAAACGTATGTAATATCACTTGGCCAGCCAACAATACTCCAGGTGTATGGGGTTGCCATCCAGTTCATGGCGTTATAGTGTTCCCCTATGCGCCCAGTTGGTTGTGATTCCAGGGTTTGCTTCCGCTCTTCCAGAATTACGCTGCGCTCACTATAGAATTCACGGAATACTGGGTTGAGCAGGCGATCCGACTCCAGCCACGCCCACAGCTCTAATTTGTTTGAAGGTATGGAAACAATATAGTTTGTCCTATCGTTGGAAGTGCTGGCGTTCAGGCCGGTTGAGCCAGCGGCCTCGTATAATGCCCAGATTTCATCCTTTACAATCAGGGCCTTTTGCTCTTCGACCAGCTTGTCATATTCATTAAGCAAGGATTGAAGCCGTGGAGTCCTGACGGCGGGGTCTTGCATGTCTTTTATTTCACCTCGGCGCTGTTTTTCCCTCAGAATAGACATTTCCTTTCGGATTTCAGTCTGGACTCTGTCCTGTGCCGTGTTAAGTTCCACATCCCTTCTGCCATCCTTGGTTCCGATGGTCGTAGTGCCCTTGAACATCATGTGTTCAAAAAGGTGGGCGAGGCCGGTTATGCCGGGCCGCTCGTTTACGGCTCCGACCTTGGCGACCCAGGAGCAGGCAATTGTAGGTTCATCATGGCGTTCCACCAGTAACACTCTCATGCCGTTCTTGAGTGTGTGTTCCTTTACCGGTATGTCTTGTGCATCAAGAGCGGCAGATGCCACAATTGATGCAACAACGAAGGTTAAAGCTAACTGTTTGGTCATAGGCATTCCTCACAAAAAATTAGGGGGAAAAGAAAAACGTCATCACCTAAATATTACTTCAACTGAACAACATCAAGAAAAAATATTTGCTTTTGTTCCAAAAGAACCTTCTATCTTAATGTAGAATTTATTTTTGCAGGATTTGATGGTTTTGCTTTCTTGGTAGAATATTAACTCAAAATTAAACCAAAACTTTGTAAAGTCATCTAAACCAGTTGAGGGTCTGTTTCGAAAACCAGTCTTCTGGGGCATTTTTTTGCCCATCCAAAATTTTAAGCAGGCGTTTGCCGATTCGAGGAAATGCAATGTCAAACACTCCGTTGATACGACTCACTGATATAAAAAAATACTACCAAATGGGCGACATGGAGGTTCGTGCTCTGGACGGGACTAGTCTCAGTATCCAGAGAGGAGAATATGTTGCCATTATGGGGCCTAGCGGATCTGGCAAATCAACTATGATGAACATGATCGGCTGTCTGGATTCACCGTCAAGCGGTGAGTATCTTCTGAATGACAAAATTGTCTCCAGAATGTCTGATGATGAATTAGCTCAGATAAGAAACGAAGAAATTGGTTTCGTTTTCCAGACCTTTAATCTACTTGCCAGAACCACCGCTATGCAGAATGTGGAACTTCCCCTTATTTACGCCGGAATATCGCCTGCCACAAGAAAAAAAATGGCTCTTGATGCACTGGATAGCGTGGGTCTTAAGGCCAGGGCCGAACACATGCCTAATCAGTTGTCAGGTGGCCAGCGTCAGCGTGTGGCAATTGCCAGGGCACTAGTAAACATGCCCTCAATATTGCTTGCAGACGAACCTACTGGCGCATTGGATTCAAGAACCAGCGTAGAAATTATGGCTTTGTTTGAAGAGCTGTATCAGAAGGGCAATACAATTATTTTGGTGACTCATGAAGAAGATATTGCAAGGCACTCGCACCGAGTCATCAAACTGTTAGACGGAAAAATAAAATCTGATGAGGCTAATACTCCTATTTCCATGGAAGAACATTTATCCCACCTGGGCATGTAGGGTTTGTAGTATCGCGCATCTGATGCTGAGTTCCGGCTATAGCAAACCGAACGGTTTTGCTGTGGCCTTGTTTGGTTGCAACTCTGTATAATTAATTTTTTCGGGATTTTGGGGTTTCAATGTCTATTACAATCAAATTGCCTGACGATTCTCAGCGCGAATTGGATTCGGGAGCAACCGGGCTTGATCTTGCTCGCAGCATAGGTGCCCGATTAGCAGATTCTGCAATCGCCGTAAAGGTTGATGGCAGGCTGGTAGACCTAAAGGCCGAATTGCCCAGCGGTGCCTCAATCTCAATTATTACAAGCAAGGACTCAGAATCGCTTGATATTATTCGCCACTCAGTGGCACATTTACTGGCGCAGGCAGTCAGGAGGCTTTTTCCAGGTGTAAAGGTAGGTATTGGGCCGACGATTGCCGATGGCTTCTACTATGACTTTTTAGTGGAAAAATTTTTTACTCCCGAGGATATAGTCGCAATAGAAGCAGAAATGAAGGCTATTGTTTCGGAAAATATTCCGGTTGTTCGTGAAGAGTTATCCAGGGGTGATGCTTTGGCTCGTTTTGAGTCGATGGGTGAAGTGTTAAAAGTTGAATTGGTTTCAGATATTCCTGAAGGAGAGACGATAACCGGATACAAGCAGGGCGATTTCTACGATTTGTGCCGCGGCCCCCATGTACCTGAAACAGGTAAACTTTTAGCTTTCAAGCTGTTACATGCGGCTGCGTCTTATTGGAAGGGTGACGAAAAGAATGCTTCCATGTGCAGAATTTATGGGACGGCTTTTAATACTCAAAAGGAGTTGGCTGAACACCTTAGGCACCTGGAGGAGGCTAAGGCCAGAGACCACCGCAAGTTGGGCAAGGAACTGGGGTTATTTTCTTTTCATCCGGAAGCACCAGCCAGCCCATTTTTTCACCCTAAGGGCACGATAGTATACAACGAACTAATGAACTTCATGCAAGAGCAATATTTTTTGGAGGGCTACCAGGAAATAATTACGCCGCAAGTGTTGGATGTGTCCATGTGGAAGACCAGTGGACATTACGAGAATTTCCATGACAGCATGTATTTTACGGAAGCGGAGGAAAGAGAGTTTGCTCTGAAGCCGATGAATTGCCCCAGCCATTGCCTAGTTTTTGGGGCTGAATGGCGTAGCTATCGTGAATTACCTATACGCTTTGCTGATTTTGGCAGACTTCACCGCTTTGAACGTTCAGGTGTCAGCCACGGACTAACACGAGTGCGGACTTTTTGCCAGGATGATGCACACATCTTTTGTACGGCTGAGCAAATGAAGGGCGAAATGGCTTCGTTGCTGCGATTTGTCCAGAGAGTTTATGATGTATTCGGTTTTATGGAGGTAAAGGTCGCACTGGCGACCAGGCCCGAAAAACGAATCGGCACTGATGAAACATGGGATGTTTCCGAAAGTGCCCTGTCCGAAGCATTAACTGAAGCTGGTTTTGAATTCCACATCAACCCTGGTGAAGGTGCTTTTTATGGACCCAAAATAGAATTTCAGGTCATGGATGCTTTGCGTCGTCCATGGCAGTTGGGCACTTTGCAGGTAGATTACTCAATGCCAGAGCGGTTTGGATTGAAATATGTAAAATCTGATAATACTGAAGCTACACCCGTAATGTTACATCGGGCCATACTCGGTAGCCTTGAACGATTCATGGGCATTTTGATTGAGCATTGCGGTGGGGCTTTTCCCGCCTGGCTGGCACCGGTTCAAGTGATAATTCTGCCAATCACGGATAGGGTGCATGTTTATGCTACGGAATTACATAAGCGGGGACACGAACTTGGCTTGCGAATTGATCTGGATATGAGAAATGAAAAGGTCAATGCGAAGATAAGGGATGCCCAAATGCAAAAAATTCCATATATGCTGGTGATTGGAGATAGGGAAGCTGCTGAAAATACGGTTTCGGTAAGGCATAGAAAGTCAGGAGATCAAGGAGTAAAGCACGCTGAAGCCTTTTTTGATGCTCTGGTCAGTGAAGTGAAACAAAGGCTGTGTTGAAATTTTGTGTTTTAATATTGACATTTTGTTGGTAACATACTTGTTCTAGTGTAAGGAGGATATCTATTAGGTCCACAGAAACTCGCATAAACGATGGCATCCGAGCGGCAGAAGTGCGCGTCATTGATGAGGATGGGAAACAGCTTGGAATTCTGATTCCCGCAGAAGCGATTAGAATAGCCTTTGAAAAGGGTTTGGATCTGGTCGAAGTTTCCCCCGGTGCCGATCCTCCGGTCTGTCGGATTATGGACTACGGCAAGTACAAATTTATGGAGGCCAAAAGGGAACATGCTGCCAGGGCAAAACAGAAAAATGTTGTAGTCAAAGAAGTCAAATTCAGGCCACGCACGGATGACCATGACTTTGATTTTAAAGTCAAACACATCCTTCGCTTCCTCAATGATGGTGACAAGGTGAAAGTTGTCGTAATGTTTCGAGGACGCGAGGTAGTACATAGGGATATTGGTTTCAGAATCATTGAAGATGTACTTGGACGTGTCGCGGAAGTCTGCGTAGTCGAAAAATCAGCCAGTATTGAGGGGCGTGACATGCACGCCATCATCGCTCCTCGTCCCACAGAAATAAAGAAAGCTAAAACTTCCAAAACCGAATCTGAAGCAGCCATTGCAAAGATTGACCAGTCTGGATAGAAAGGTGTAGTCATGCCAAAACTTAAGACCCACAAGGGAGCCGCAAAACGGTTCAAAAAAACCGGAAGCGGTGAATTTAAACGTGGCTGTTCGCATCAACGCCACATACTGACAAAGAAGGCCAGTAAGCGGAAACGCCAGCTTGATATGGGGCGGATGGTTGATAAGTCCGACCTGGGACGTGTAATGGAAATGCTTCCCTACGCTTGATTTTTGTTTCATACCAGGTTGCAATCAAAGCAATGTGGTCTGTTACTTGGTGTTTAGCGTTCAATACCGATTGAACGCTATTTGGTTCAATCGGTGATTCGTCACCCCCGACGTGGTTTCTGAAAAGCTCTGGGTAGCTGCCACAAGGAAAGGAAAGATCATGACTCGTGTCAAACGCGGTTTTAAGCGTGTCCAACGCCGCAAGCGGATGCTCAAATTCGCCAAAGGATTTTACGGAGCCAAGTCCAGGCTCTACCGTTCAGCAAAGGAAGCGATTGACCGTTCGCTGAAGTACGCGTACAAGGGCCGAAAAATTCGCAAGCGTGACTTCAGAAGCCTCTGGATAGTGCGCATTAATGCCGCATGCGCTCTGAATGGCGTTAGTTATAGCCGATTTATGGGGGGCTTAAGGAAGGCACAGATTGATTTGGATCGTAAAATTTTGGCAGATATAGCCGTCCGAGAGCCTGAGTCTTTTGCAAAACTTGTGGCCGAGGCCATTAGTTAGAGCATGATACCAGGTTGCTCCCCAGTCGGGAGCAACCTGGTATCATGGCAACGCGAATGCAGTGCTAAGCTCTCTGTAGCCGAATCAGTCAATTTGTCCAGAAGTTCATGAGTCTGAGTACGATGCCACCCGATGTTGAAAAAGCTGCTGATGAATTCAGCGGCCTTTTGGAAGATTGTACAGATTTAGATGCGGTGATGCGGTTAAAAGGGGTCTATTTAGGCCGAGATGACAGTGTCGCAGCAAGGATGATGGATGTTTTGAAGGCGGCTCCGAAGGAGCAAAAGAGGGAACTGGGTGCCACAATAAATGCACTGAAAACCCTTTGGGAAAAGGCGTTGAAACAGAGGCATTCCGATTTGCAGCAAATCCGCAGACAACAAGCAGCGGAAGCATCGGTATGGGATATAACCCTTCCCCCCCCCCTTCCTCCCAAAGGGGCGTTCCATCCGCTGAATAAACTGATTTATACGCTGGTTGAAATATTCAGACCCCTTGGATACCACGTAGAGGAGGGGCCAGAAACAGAAACAGAGGCCCATAACTTTGATGGTCTTAACATTCCGCCGGATCACCCTGCAAGGAGTACTGCAGATACCTTTTATTTTCACGCCCATCCAAATTTATTGCTACGTACGCACACAAGTCCCGTACAGGTCAGAGTATTAAAAAAACTAGCACCGGCAATAGCGCAAAAAGGCGGCATTCGCTTTTTGGCTCCTGGTCGCGTTTATCGCAAGGACGAAATTGACCCAACTCATAGTCCAATGTTTCATCAGGTTGAGGGCATGTTAGTTGGTCAGGGTATTGGTATGCACCACCTGAAGGGGACATTGGATTACGCAATGAAGGCACTTTTTGGGAATGGCGCCGAAATACGCTTCAGGCCATCTTATTTTCCATTTGTTGAGCCAGGATGCGAAGTGGATGTCCGATGTCCGCTTTGCTGCGGAACGGGTTGCCGCGTATGTAAAAACTCTGGCTGGGTGGAGATTCTTGGAGCTGGCCTCGTGCATCCAAATGTTCTGGAGTTTGCTGGCATCGATCCTTTGGTGTGGAGCGGTTTTGCTTTCGGAATGGGGATAGAACGCATTGCGATGATGGTCAGCCAAACTCCTGACCTGCGCCTGTTTTTTGAAAACGATCAGCGATTCCTTGCTGCCATGGGAGGGATGTAATAGTGCTGATCGAACTTAGTGCCCTTCAGAGAGAATTGCCAGTAATTGGTCGCCTCGGTCTTCAGGAATTATGTGAATGCCTGGCCATGGCTGGTTTCCCGGTTGATGGTATAGACCATAACTCTGGCGTTACCGTTTTTGACATTGATGTCACCGCAAACAGAGGTGATGCACTCTCCCATAGGGGTCTGGCAAGGGATATTGTGGCAACGCTTGATGCTCAACTTTCGGCTATTGAGGTATTACCTGGCACCGAGGGTGACGCGCAGTTGTCAATTTGTTTAGAAGCCGATGCGTGCCCAATGTACTCAACTGCATTACTAAAATTGGACTGTTCAAAAGCAAATCAAACTCCAGCAGACGTGGTGGCTTTTCTTGCAGCCATGAATTCTGGGGCCAAAGGGCTTGCACCTGTGGATGCTTCTAACGAATTGTTGCATCGCTATGGACACCCAACTCATGCCTTTGACGCAGACAAGCTGAAGGGGGATGTTCGAGTTAGATGGGCAAAGAAGGGTGAAACCCTTCTTGCTCTGGATGGTGTGAAAAGAACATTGGATAGTAGAGATATGGTAATAGCTGATGATTCAGGCCCTATTGCAATGGCTGGCGTAATAGGCGGCGATTCCACAAAAGTCACAAACGACACAAAACGCGTGCTATTAGAAAGTGCTTTCTTTTTACCTCAAACTGTAAGAGCAACGGCCCACCGCCATGGCATTCATACAGATGCTTCGCTGCGCTTTGGCAGGGGAGCCGACTCTGCTTTTGTCAAAACAGCAAGAGATATTTTGGTTAGCAGACTAATTTCCTGGGTCGGTGCAGAGATGATTGCCTCATGGACTGTTGGGCAGCGCGAGGGAAGCGCACCTGTAGTGATTGTAACTCAAAAAATTATTGATCGCATCGCTGGTGAATTCGTTCCACTGGAAGAAGCAGAAAAAACCCTGACCAGGCTTGGGTGTTTAGTGGAATCGTGCGTTGGTGAGCTGAAGGTTCGTCCGCCATCCTGGCGCCACGATTTGAGCATCCCGGAAGACTATGTGGAAGAAATATTGCGTATAAGGGGCTATGATCGCATTGGAAAAGCGATTCCCATGATTGAGGCGGTGCCAGAGCCGTTATCGGATTCCTATTTGCAGAGGAGACGCATTGCCTCCAGATTGACACAACTTGGCTTTTATCAAACAGTTACTATGGGATTTGTCAGCCCTGAGACCAATGTCAAACCTGAGACCAATGTCAAATTTGTGGGGGGTACAGCCGATGGTCGTAGGCTATGCAACCCTCTGGGTGTTGAATACAGCGTAATGCGCGGTTCACTTTTACATAGCCTCTGGGAAGTCGCAAAGACAAACCAGCGATATGGTGCAAAAGAAATTCGGTTGTTTGAAATAGCACCTGTTTACAAATGTTGCCCAGATGGGCCAATGGAGACAGATACATTAGGGCTTGTTTGGGCAGGTAATTTAGGAGGAGAAGACCCACTCACCCGTGCCCGTCCAGTAATGGTTGCAGATGTAATAGCAGTGGCCAGGGATATTGGCTTTGCCGACAGTGTGAATGTCGTTGAATTGGAGCAGGGGACTTTTGGATGGGAAATTTCATTGGCGGAATTTGAAGAAAAAATCGAGAAAATCATTCCAAAATTTGAACCGTTTAGCCGCTATCCTGTGGTTGCCAGGGATCTGTCGCTGTTGGTTCCATTGAGTCTCAGATACGGAGAACTTGAAGATTCTATTAAGAAGGCAATGACATCGGTTCCATTGCAGAACGTTAGGTGCATTGATGTGTATAGAGATAGCAAACTTACGGAAACTGGAAAACAAGCATGGTTGGTCAGATTGAAATTCCAGTCAATTGACAGGACACTGACTGGTGAGGAGGTTGAAACATGGGTGGCGAAGGCAATAGATGTAGCAAAAAATCTGGGCATTTTTTTGCGCGGCTGATTACTGATACTAGGTTGCGTTTGATAGACATTGAACGCGAAAAGTCAAAATTTTTCAAACGCGAGCAAAGCCTGCATTTTCAAAATTTGCGGGCACCGCTTTCACGTCACCTCATACCAGAATGCGATCCTTTGGTCCCAACTTGGTATGAGACAGGGAGATTGTATGGATATACTCAGGCAAGTTGAGCAAAAAATCCAGGCATTGGTAATTCAACGCAACCAACTCCGTGAAGAGCTGGAGCTAATCAAGACAGAACAAGGAGGAAGCGACACAGAAATCCAACGGCTCAGTACCCTCGTTGAAGAATTGCAACAGCAAAACGTTGCTTTAGTCAGAGAACGAGACGAAATAAGACAGCAAGTTGAATCTATCCTCAGACAATTAGAGGCATTGACGTGACTCAGTCAGATTTAGACCAAAACCTGCAGGAAATTAATTTTAGGATATTAAATAGGTCACTAAAAGTGGTATGCCTTGTGGAGCCAGACTGTTTGGAGGCTACAAAAGAGATTCTGGATAAGACTTTTGATGACATGGAAAGACTTTATGCGTTAAAATACAACTGTTCACCCTCAGCACTAGATACTAGTACCTGGTTGCTGTTGGGTGCCCTTAATTTGGCCCACCAAGTGGTGTGCCTTGAGCGGGAAGCCACCCTGCAAACTCAAGACAATATTTCCAAACTGCTTGACTCTATTCCTGACGATGTTTTTACCAACGTATCTATCGGAGACACTGATCGGTTGTTGCCGACGGAATAGCATTTTTTTCCCTGCGAGGCCCGTGACGTGGTCTAGCGCTTGTTCCGTAAGCCGTATAGGGAAGCCTTCCCCTGGCCTTGTGCGTTTCGCGTTGCGAAGTGCCTTAAACCAGGCTTCTGGCTGCCCCCCTTGTTATTTAGGGAACACGGCAGGCATCCACGGCTAAGCGGGGTTTTTCAAGCCAGTATGGACTAGCTGCATGGTTGGCTCTTGATACTTCAGGAGTTGTTTATGAGTCCGTTAGACTGGGTATTAATTGTAATTGCTGCGGTGGCCTTTGTGTTTGGTTTGATGCAGCTGCGAAGGGCACAAGCTGCATTTTTGGATACCGCAAAAGCTCAAAGTAAAGCAGAAGCGGAGTTGAGGGCTGAGAGGGAACGGCTTTTAACAGAAGCAGAAAAAGAATCGTCCAGAATTATTGCTGGTGGGCAAAAGGAAGCTGATGCACTAAGGCGTGAAGCAGAGCTAAAAAACAAAGAGCAAGCTCTTCTTGCGAGGCAGGAAGCTGAAAAAGCTGCCAATGCGCGTATGGCTTCGTTGGAAAAGCAAGAACAGCGGTTACAGACAAAAGAAGACAGCCTCGATAAAAAACTTCAGGCCGTAGATCAAAAGACCAGAGAGATTGAAATTAAGGCTGAAAAGGTCAAGGAAGCTAGTGAAAAACTAGAATCGCAACAGCTGGAAGTGAAGCAGATAATCGAAGATCAATCCAAAAAATTGGAAGAGATAGCTGGACTCACCAGGGACGAAGCCAAGGCAGAACTAACAGCCCAGCTGGAATACTCTGCAAAAATGGATTCAGCAAAAATGATTCGGCGCATAGAGGAAGATGCAGAAGAAGAGGCTGACAGGAGGGCAAGATGGACGATTACGACTGCAATACAAAGAATTGCCTCTGATGTTGTCACCGAAATAGCGGTTACATCATTGCAGCTTCCCAGTGATGATTTGAAAGGCAGAATTATTGGCAGGGAAGGGCGCAATATAAGAGCGTTAGAGAAAGCTACTGGTTGCGACCTGATTGTTGACGATACTCCAGAAACCATTGTAGTAAGTAGCTTTGATCCTATACGAAGGGAAGTTGCCAGCCAATCGCTTCACAGGCTTATTGCGGATGGGCGCATACATCCAGCCCGCATCGAAGAAATGGTGGAAAAAGTTAAAATTGAAATGGATGAACATCTCAAGGATTTGGGGAAAAGCATTTCAATTGACATGGGATTTCCCGACATACATCCAAAGCTGCACAAACTTATCGGAAGGCTGAATTATCGCACCAGCTACGGGCAGAATGTGCTGGAGCATACAAAAGAAGTGGCCAGGATAGCAGAGTATATGGCAGGAGAAATAGGAGCAGATGCCCGCCTGGTGCGTAGGGCAGGCTTATTCCATGACATAGGCAAAGCCATTGATCGCGAAGTAGAGGGAACCCACATCGAAATTGGCATGGAGCTATTAAAGCGATTTGGTGAGAAAGAAGGAATTATACATGCTATGAGTTGTCATCATGGTGATATCGAGCCTCAAACGGTGGAAGCTATGCTGGTGACTGCTGCAGATGCATTGAGTGCAGCAAGGCCTGGGGCAAGGCGTGAGATGCTGGAAACTTACGTCAAGCGGCTGGAACAACTTGAAGAAATTGCAACTAGCTATAAGGGTGTGCAAAAGAGTTATGCAATGCAGGCAGGTCGCGAAATCAGGATTATGGTGGATGCTGGCGCGATTAATGACGATCAGGCGTTTTGGCTTGCTAAAGATGTTACCAAGCGCATTGAATCCGAAATGCAGTACCCAGGCCAAATTAAAGTTACGGTCATGCGCGAAACGCGCGCGGTTGAATTTGCAAGATAGGTGCTTTTGCAAGACTCCCGGATTTCAAGAAAGCTGGCATAGAGCATTTCATGACGGCTTGACACTATTGGCTTGGGAGTATTATTCTTGGTAAACACTGAA
>Ga0082212_10003475_pt1 | contig 22329 bp, 17 predicted proteins | sample TergutNt197P3_FD_71548 | JGI IMG/M metagenome (GOLD analysis project Ga0082212, IMG submission 71548) | Neocapritermes taracua P3 segment gut microbial communities from Petit-Saut dam, French Guiana - Nt197 P3 | ecosystem: Host-associated > Arthropoda: Insects > Digestive system > Gut ...
TGTGCCGAAGAAGTTGTCAAACTGGGGGTGCATATTTGTAGAGCTCTGGAACTGTGCGCTCAGGATAACATCATTCATAGAGATATTAAGCCGGAGAACATTTTCATTACTCATGAAGGCGACTACAAACTGGGAGACTTCGGTGTTGCCAAGCAGATCGAGAATACGATGGGCGGGGTATCCAAGAAAGGATCCTATTCGACGATGGCCCCGGAGGTTTTTCGGGGGGAACATTACGGTACCGGTGTGGATATTTATGGGTTGGGTATTGTTATGTACACATTGCTGAACAAGAACCGCGCTCCTTTCATGCCGGCTTATCCGCAATCAATTACGCCTATTGACAGAGAGTTCTCTATGGAGAAACGAATGAGTGGCGAACCCATTCCCGAAATCAAGGGTGTCTCCCCGGCCTTGAATGCCATTGTGCTGAAAGCTTGCGCGGCCGATCGTCAGGATCGGTTTTCCGGTCCCGGCGCCATGCGGGAAGCCCTTGAATCCTTGGAAAACTACGCGAATACGGGACAAGCGGCCAATCATGCATCGGACCAGGAAGCCTCTGATCATGAAGAGATGGAGAACCATTTGGCGGGTCTAGGGAAAGTTCACAGGATTGAGAAAGGTGTTCATGGGAGCATTTGGAATATGGAGTGTGAGGAATCAGAGGGCGATGCAGGCCACGAGATTTCGAATCTTGGGGGCGAAAACCAGGAACCAGATCGGGAACAAGATCAGAAACCAGTTCAGGGACAGGATCGGGAACCAGATCAGGAACCAGATCAGGAACAGGATCAGGGACAGGATCAGGCACACGATCAGGAACAGGATCAGGGGCAGGATCAGGAACAAGATCGGGAACCAGTTCAGGGACAGGATCAGGAACCGGTCGGCGACAAAGAACGTGGTTCTGCAAAAAGGAAGTTCCCTCTGGTGATCACAGTATCCCTTGTTGTCGCTGTTTTAGCATTGCTGGCGGTGGCATGGATAGGTTTCGGATCTGATGTTGATGACGTTATCCGGGATCCCGATACACTTGTTCGGGAAGGTGTAGGATATGGTATTACTATTAATGGACAGAACGAATTTGCGGTTTCAACCCGAAAAGGCGCGGAAACCATCCTTGATGACTTGAAAGACTACTATATTCGAGTTTCCGCCGCAACAGCGGACAAGATCCAGTCTGTTGAATTCGAAGAAGCGGTCGAGGTGGTGGAACTTCAAGTTAATGAAGACAATGAGGTTATCTTGGGTGAGGACGATGCCCGGAAGAACGATTCCCAGAAGGATGATGCCCGGAAGATCACGGTTGTCGGTGAAGAAGAAGTCTTGAATGCTTTGATCTCGGGACAAACCATGACCATCAACCATATTGCGACAACAAGAGAAACCGTCGGTGATATTGCCGCCCAATACGCAAAGGAAGGTGTCTCGGCGAAGTCTATTCTGGCGGAGAACGCGGGATTAGACTCGGAAAGCCCAATAGAAGAAGGAACAGAGGTCCGGATTACTGTCACACGTCCCTATATTCATGTTGTTGTGACGTGGATCGTTGAGGAAACTAAGGAAATTGCGTTTGAGACGGAAACGAGGAAATCCAATGAATTAGCATTGAACACCACCGTGGTGCAACAAGAAGGCGAGATAGGAATGATGACTTTATCCTATAGAAAGGTGTCCGTCAACGGTGTTGTTGTTGAGAATACTTTTCAGGGTGATCAGATTACGAAGGAGCCTGTAAACAAAATTGTTCTCGAAGGAACGAACCAAAGAACGGTCAACAAAACAGTCAACTTGGCTGGCAGAAGTATCACAGATTCCCTATTGAAAGAGATGGTTCAAAAGGGTGATGTTTCGGAGGGGATCCCGGCAGATGTGATATCACTGGATTTGAGTTCCAATCATATAAGTGATGTATCGCCGTTAAAAACGCTGACGGGACTTTCGGAGCTCTTTTTGAGCAAGAACGGAAATATCAGCAATATTGCGCCATTAAGCGGGTTGACAAAGTTGACCAAATTAGACTTATCAGGCAACAGGATTTCTGATATCTCATCGTTGAGTTCTTTGGTAAATTTGCAAGAACTCAATCTATCCAACAACTCTATCAGCGATTTTACGAAGCTTAAATCGCTAACGAACTTGAAGTATCTTGATATTAGCCACAATAACATTTCTGGAAACGGAAACATCGATAAAGTCTTGAATGATCTGAAGTCTGCTTTGCCCAATTGTGAGATTAGATGTGCCCGGCCAAACGATTAAGGCCATTGGGCTACACTTGGGTATTGTTGATGTAGACAGTGCACCCCGGGACTGCTTTCTTGAAGCCGCGTATATGGACTGAGGTGATCGAGGGGTTTCCGTTCAGATGGAGTTCCTTCAAGTTGGTTAAGCTGTATAAGGAGCTGAGACTCATAATATAGTTGTTGTCAAGATGAAGGTATTGCAGATTCGTCAGTGATTGCAGAGGTGATATATCCATGATTCTGTTGTTGTTCAGATTGAGATATTCCAAACTCGTTAAAGTCTGGAGAGGTGATATATTAACGATCCCATTGTTGCTTAGGTCCAAGCGTTTCAAAGATGTCAGGGATGATATTCCGGAGGGAATCGAGTAAATCGTGTTTTGGCTTGCGTTAAGATCTGTCAATTCGGTCAAGAATCTTAAGGGGCTGATGTCCAAAATGGAGTTGTTGCTTATGTCAAGTTCCGTCAAATGGGTCAGGGATTGCAAAGAGGAAACACTTGTGATGCGGTTTCCGCTCAATGATAGCTTGGTAACATCCGGCGGAATGCGTTCGTTTTTGACAAGACCAGAAAGGATTATGCTGGTGATATCCCGGTTTGAGGCATTGACTACCGGCCCCTGAGAAGGTGTGGTATCGACATTTGGAACCTCTTCTTTCTCTGTCGGGATCGGCTCAACTTCCTGATCAGGGACAGATATGGCCGGTTTAAGAGTCTCTGATATCACAATTGTCTCGATTTCCTGTTCAGGTTCAATGTCTTGTTCTGTTACAAATGCCGGCTCAAGCCAGGATTCCGCTTCTAAAGGTGCCGACGAGGTAAGCACAGGCTCTTCCTCCGCTGTTGGGCTAAAATAATGAACAGCTAAAAAATATCCGCAAATAATTGACGCGGCCCCGATGAATCCGGCGAACATTTTGAGAAGCATTTTTCCGTTGATCTTAATAAAATCCCCAAAAGACGCAAGGTGCGCCGCCAATACCTGCTGCGTTGTCTTTGCTTGCTTTGAAAAGGCCGTCAACTGTTTCCGGAGGGCCTGTTTCACCAGTAAGGTCCTTCTAGGTTGTACAACCTTCGGTTCGGGAGGGGGCAGTTCCTCTTCCGGCACCAGCGCGTTTGTGTCGGATAACAACTGTCTTGGACCGGCTGCCTCAATAGCGGCTGCCGCTGTCTCCAAAGCTTCTGTCATCTCCGCCGGATTGGCGAAACGGTCTTCGGGTTTGAAAGCGCAGGCTTTCTGCACTAAAGCGTTCAGCTCCGGACAGATGTGTTTCAAATCAGGAATCGGTTCGCCGCCGATGCGTTTATTCAAGGCTTTTTCAGCATCGTTTGACAACAAGGTGTAGGGATGATGGGGCTGGAAGGGAGCCCGGTTCCGGTTGAGCAGAGAGTAGAGAGTTATACCCAGAGAATAGAGATCGGATCTGATATCAAATTTGTCGCCCACAAACACTTCCGGGGCCATGTAAGTGTAGACGCCTCTTTTGGCTAAGGCGGACATATCTGTTTCCAGTGGTCGGGCAAGTCCAAGGTCGCCTAATGAATAGTCGCCGTTAGGAGAGACAAAGATGTTTTCGGGTTTGATGTTGAGATGCACGGCTCCCTGCTTTTGGCATATCGCCAAAGCCCGGCATATTCGTTTTCCGAGCTGGACAACATCGGCGTCCGTTAATGTTTTATCTTTGACGGCATCGGGAAGGTTCTGGCGCCAATCCAACAGAAGCAGGACGTCTAATGTGAGTCCGTCGTTTTTCTCGTGAACGGAGATATCATTATAGGTAAGTATATGATCATCGTGGACTTCATTTGTCAGGTTGATCTCATCAATGATGCGTTTGACCATAGCTTGAGAAAAATCCAACATGGATGTATTATCGAATCCGGCTGATCGCATCTGCTGTATTTCAGTATCATCATAGGGGATAGAGACAATTTTTACCGCTGCGTAGGACGTTTGCCCTGAATCTTTCCGGTAGATCTTGTACACTTTGCCAAAAGAACCCGACCCAACGTACGAGTCAATGTGCCAAATTCCCCAAAGCGGCTCGTATTTTTTTATGTTGTTGGACATGTGGTCGCCACCTCCCGGCGTTTTTCAGTTGTTCCTGGTTCGTTCCTGAATTGTGTCTATTATATCATATTTCTGTTTGTAAAAGGAAGAGGTCGTGTGTATTCTGTCAAAAATTCCAACAAGGTCTAACGCGGTCTTCGACCGCAAGTATCCAGTATTCAGTATTCAGGATTCAGAATGTGGATTTTCTTGTTTTTTATTGATGTTGTTGCAACCTAAGCGACTAAGCGACTAATGGATGCGGACTTTTTCGCATGAAGAACCGCAATACGGTTGTATTGCGGTTTGTAAGGACTTGTTTCTGCAAGATGTTTCTCTTGCTAAGCGGGTCTAGATCTTATTTGCCAGAACGGGGAACGCCTGGGCTATTGTCGTCATCATCGTCGTCATCATCATCGTCATCATCGTCGTCATCGTCGTCGTCGTCATCGTCGTCATCGTCATCATCGTCGTCATCATCACCATCGGTTAATGGTAACGGATGTTTGAGATTTACTGTTCCTTGACCAAGTCCATTACCCTGATCACTGTAAACAACCCATTGATTATTTCCGCATTTGCAGACAAAAGCATCGCTAACTAACTTCCATGTACCATCGTCTTGTTGTTCTAATTCTAATAATCCACCAGAATACCCAACAGCACTGTTGACGTTTCCGGGACAATGGAAATTGACTTCTCTCTGTTCAGTTTGCCCCGCAAAAGCAGCGGCCGGAACCAATGAGAGAATCATAATCAACGCAAGAATCAAAAAAAGTGCCTTTTTCATCTCAGAAAACCTCCGTAAAATAATATGTGCCTCTTTTGTTAAGCAGTTGGGGTTCTGCCTTCCGGCTCTGTTCACAGAGCGGATCCTCTTTGCCCCCTCTCATAAGAACTTACAGTTTTACGATTAGAATGCTAAATGAGAAAGTTCACAAACCAATTTGAACGCTGTTTCTCTGTCAATTCCTGAGTCTCAAGGCTATCAGTCCTCATGCTCTCATTAAACAATAAACGCACTTGTAAAGCAATACCTGCCAAGGATGGCATTAAAATCATTTATTCATGTGTTGCAATCATATAAATAATAAATAAGTATTAATAAAAATAATATTAACAAGGATGAATTCATCAAAGAACTTTCCGTATATCAATCTTAGATGTAAGCTGTTTGTCTATATATCACCTTTTCAAAGGGATGTTAGACCCTGCTCGCGAACAAATGTTCGTGTTCCAATTCAATAATTAAATGATAAATATATCGAATCGATTCAAATGAGAATATGTCCCTCATGTTCCTCATGGCGTTGTCGCGTGTTTATTTCAATAAAACCGATATTATGTATATCTCGATGACGTTTGAAGGGCTTGACGGAGCACTATATGTTGTGCTTGCGGTTGCGCCGGCTCGTCGTCACGCCGGCTTGCGGTCGCGCCGGCGCGCGAACTTCCGAGGCAGATTTTCTGTAAAGGTGATATCTGTGTAAAGGGACAGTGGATGTGATATCCACTGTCCCTTTTACAGATTTCATTTCTTAACGCGTGTAATTATTTGATTGATCCAATGATGGAGCGATCTTAGAAGCCTGACTTAGGAACGCCGGGGTTATTGCTGTCGCCGCCGCCGTTGTCGCCGCCGCCACCGTTACCGTTGTCGCCGCCACCGGTGCCGCAGTTGCAGTTGCTGCCGTTGCAGTTGCAGTTATCGCCGCAGTTGCATCCGTCGCTGTTGCAAGTGCATCCGTTGCCGCCGTTGCCGCCGTTGCCGCCGTTGCCGCCGTTGCCGCCGGTGTTGCAAGTGCAATCATTGCCGCAGGTGCAGCCGCCGCCATTGGTGTTGCAGGTACAATCGTCGCCACAGTTGCAGCCATTGTTGTCGCCATAGCCGCACAGGCATCCGCCGTTGCCGCCGCAATTTCCGTTACATCCCACACATGTGCAAAATCCGCCGTGTGCGCCTTCTGTGCATCCGGTGCAATCACATCTGCATTCCTGGCAGTTGCATCCGCCGGCGTTGCCACAGTTACCGTTGCATCCCGGGCAAGTGCAGTGACCGTTGATTTTGCATCCTGGGCAGAAACAGTTGCCATTGGGGCATCCGCCATTGCCGGTGTCGCCGCCATTGCCGCCAGTGCCGCCATTGCCACCATTACAGTGGGTGCATTTGCTGCAAATAGTTCCGAGTTTGGTTTTGCAATATAAGCCATAACCACAGGTTTTGCAAGATTTGCACAGGCTGTAACTGCACTTAATACTCTTTGCGTCACACGCAAAGGCAGAAGCAGGAATAACCAACGTTAGCAATAATGCCAGTAAGGTTATAATCGCTAATACTCTTTTCATAGTAGATACCTCTCCTCATAGTTGTAGAATAATAACTCTCTTGGTTCATGTAGATATCCTGTCTGTACCAGCAGCCAAATCCTGCTACTGAAAAATGAAACTTTTCTCAGATCTCAGATCGCCTTACCATCACTCCTTTCGAGATCAACCACTTTGTTAAGAAATTCTTAATCAGACTCACAGGCAGATATTGCTTCGGTGCATAACTACCATGGCATAATTAAACAATACCTGAAGGAAAAAAGCAAGACATTGTCCGAGTGACAAATAAACCATTTATTACGGATATAATATATTAAGAAGAAGTTATAAATATAATTATAAATATTATAAAAGCAAATAAAAATAATTTGAGCCTGAAGGAACAAATACGTTCAATATGAGACGAGATAATGAGGAGCGCTCATGAACAAGGGAAAATCGCGTTTCACGAGTGATTTAGATAAATACAGTTAATTAATAAATGATGCAAAAGGTTGTGGAAGAAAATGACTTCTCGATTTATCTGTGGCGATTACAAATAATCGACAATAAATTCAATAAAAACGATATTATGTTTTTATCAGCCTCATGGAAACAAGAGAGGCAGCCTCCGCATTTCGCTTGTCGGCAGTATCTCGCCACCCGCGGCATTTGGCCCGCACCTGTGATACATAATCCTTGTCCTGTTTCATTGATACCAAATTGATTTCGACACTCCACAAAGCAGCGCAAAACGTTCCATGAGCCAAAGCCGCGGCCACCCCTACATCGCTGACGACATTCCTATTACAAATAGGCGCCAAATCACAGGCAAGCTCAATAACGCGCAAGGCATTTTCCGCGATCGACAGAGGCGATTCTGTCGCATCGAAATAAGCCAGACGCAACTTCCCGCCACGATCCTGTTTCTCCGCATCAGTGGTGTGAGGCAAACGCAAAGTCTCCATGAAAGCGTCAAAAACGGCAATATCGCGCTGAACACCTTCCTTAAGCCGTTGTAAACACACGGTGGCTTCCCGCACGATATCCTCGACTTTATGGAGATCCTTAGCATCGGTATCCTTTTCGGTGGTCAACTGTGCCGCCATGCTTAGCATGGCCGCGGCTAAAGCCCCGCTATAAGCGGCCGCGCTGCCTCCCCCGGGCGTGGGTGACGGGCCGGCAGCCTCTTTCAAAAATTTCTCAAGGGGCCACGTCATAATTTTCATGATCCAAACCTCCTTTGCATTCCAAACAAGACATTTCTAAGCAACAAAACCGTCGTCAAAGCCCCCACGCCTCCGGGAACAGGTGAAATCAAAGAAGCCACTTCAGCCACCTCATCAAAAACAGCATCTCCTCTCAATCCATCCGGAGTAGGCGTCGTCCCTGCGTCCACAACCACCGCTCCGGATTTCACCATATCCCCGCGCAACAGACCCGGTTTGCCTACAGCCGTAATCACAACATCACCCAGCCGCGTCACCTCACCTAAATCCCGGGTAAACGAATGACAGATTGTCACAGTAGGATTATGACGCAAAAGCATATAAACCAAAGGTTTCCCCACGGTTTCCCCACGACCCACCACCACAACATGTTTACCGGCGAGGCGGACACCGCTCCTCACAAGCAATTCGAGGCAACTCATTGGAGTTGCCGGAACAAGACCCTGCTCACCGCTCAGAATTCTGCCTCGATTGATTGGAGACATGCCGTCCACATCTTTGTCCGGATCCAAAGAGCTCAAAACCAGAGCCTTATTGATACCAACCGGTAACGGCATTTCCACAAGAATGCCCCCCACTGTTCCATCGGCATTCAGACGTTGGATCAACGCCAACAAATCTGTCTGCAAAGAGTCTTTGTCTCCCGAATCCGCCAAAAAATACACATCGCAAGCCATACCGATTTCTCGACAAACCTTTTGTTTTGCCGCCACATAAGCCTGGGAGGCAGGATCCTCCCCAAGCAACACAACAGCCAGTTTCGGGGTATGACCCCGAAGCTGCCAGGCGACCACTTCCGCCCTAATCTCCTCTTTAATAATATAAGCCAAGTTTTTTCCGTCTAATATACCTGCCGCCATTCCGAACGCAATCCCCCTTTACTGCCCACTCGCGATTAAACACTGACCGAAAGCGATGCCACCGTCTCCCGGAGGCAGTTGACGGGCGCGATAAACCGTCCACCCTTTACCCAACAGAAAGACCTCCAGCATTTCCGTAAACAATCTGTTCTGAAAAACCCCTCCGGCTAAAACCAATTTTTTGTCCGCCCCTGTCTGATCCAGATAATGTCCCAAACCCAAGGCCAAAGACGCGTGACACTTCCAGGCCAAGGCTTTCTGAAGCTTTGTATCCTCAAGATCTTGAGCTACCAAGATATCATACCATAGAGCGGAAAAGAAGTCGGCTAGAGACAAAATATCAGTTCCCTCTTCATCATGAGGATACCACGTCAACGGATACAAGGTTTCATTCCATTCATACTCCCTCCACAAATCGCTGTACACCCCAAAATAGTCCCATCCATTCTGCGGATCCTTCCAACCCCGCCCGGCATTTTCCGCCCGTTCACGTCGCTCATATTCCCATTGCCAGGCTAAAGCTTCCAACTCCATCGCCGCCTGAGCTTCATATGTAACCTCATGAGAAACACCCAGCAAAGCCGCCATCACATCAAAAAGACGTCCGGCGCTCGAAGTCCAATCAATCTGAATCCCGGACGCAACCTGAGCTCGCAACATGTTTTTCTCCCCGTCACACAAACCCTGCCAAAGACACGACGAATCCATCTTCGATGATGACCCGGCTCCGGACCAATAGATTGGGTCCTTGAAGAGATGCACAAAATACGCGTAGGCTGTTCTCAGAGGAAACCGGATACCCATATCCCCCCCCGGCAACGGCAAATACTGCAAATGAGCCTTACGAACGAAAGAAGAACGATCTCCCCAAAGAATCTCACACCCCCAGATCCGGCCATCTGATCCATACCCCGTTCCGTCAGCCACAAGGCCTAACGTAGGCTCAATCAATCCATGTTCACCCATCACACTTACCAAATGAGCGTGATGATGCATCGTCTCGTGGAGCCGGACCCCGTCCTTCCGACTCTGGGATTTGGCCCAGCGAGTTGTCGCATAATCCGGATGGGCGTCATGGACGATCAGGTCAGGCTGAAAATGCAACATAGATTTCCATGAGCTGATCTCCCGGCAAAACCGGTCAAAACTCAACTTATCGGACATCTCCCCCAAATAGGGGCTCAGAAACGCCCGTTCCCCCTCAAGAAAACAAAACGCGTTTTTCATATCCGCGCCCACCGCCAGGAGCGAAGGTCCGAGGTCTGCCGATTTGCGAGGCGCCGTTTCCCCGCGTCTCGAACCGACGCGCAACGGCAAAGGCACATATCCCCGCGCCCGCCGATAAAAGGTCATATCATCGCCGATCCGGCACACCACCGAATCATCACAGGGATGAAAAATATCTCGATCATGCAGCAAAAAACCGTCCGCTAATCCATCGAGTTTCTCCAAAGCCTCTTCGTTCCGGTAAATCAGCGGCTGACCACTCAAATTAGCACTCGTCAGAACAAGAAAAGGGAACCCCTCATGCATAAGCAAACTGTGCAAAGGCGTATAAGGCAGCATAATACCTAAAGTATCCAACCCCGGAGCAATCTCTTCTGTCGGCAGAGACCCGTCCTGTTGTGTCCCGCTCTGCCGCAGTCTCAGCAAGACAATAGGCGCCGCCGCCGAGGTCAGCCACGCTTCCTCCAATTCAGATAAAAAAACAGCATTCCGGACAACATCAAGATCAGACGCCATCACCGCAAAAGGTTTTGCCCCGCGCTCCTTGCGCCGTCGTAACGCCCTAACCGCCTCACGATTCCTCGCATCACAAGACAGATGAAACCCACCCAACCCCTTCAGTGCCACAATACCCCCTTCAAGTAACATCCGTCTCGCTTTCGCCAGAGCATCGTTTCCTGTAACCCGCGATTCAGCCTCCGGACCACAAAAAACCAACTCCGGCCCACAACGCGGACAAGCTACAGGCTGGGCATGAAACCGTCTGTCCTCAGGATCATGATACTCCCGGGCGCAATCACGACACATCGCAAAAGGCGCCATTGTTGTACGGATACGGTCATAAGGACGTTCCCGCACGATGGTGTAGCGCGGACCACAATTCGTACAATTGGTGAAAGGGTACCCAAATCGGCGGTCACGAGAGTCATAGATATTCCTCAAACAATCATCACAAACCGCCAAATCAGGTGAGATCAAAACATCCGGTATCATCGATTCACAACTGGACATAATCACAAAATCCTGATACCCTTGCCAAACGGCAGGCTGAACAGTCAAACCATCAATTGACGCCAGAGGCGGCTTTTCCTCCATGATCCGCCGGACAAAACCATCAAGGGAATCCCCCTCGGCATGAATTGTCACGCCGTTTCCCGTATTGCTCACCCAGCCGCAAACCCCCATATCCCGCCCCAAACGGTAAAGGAAAGGCCGCATACCGATACCCTGAACCACACCGGAAAGGATAATAAGTTTACAGTCCATACGTCACATCCTTATCACAAGCCTGGATCCGGAAGCAGCTGACTTACCAGTTCGTCAGCAGAAACATCAGCGCCAAGAATCCTCAACGCCTTCAGAAACGCGACAGAATCCTTCATAGCCAGAATATCCCTCTCCTCAAGCTTGGTCGCGAAAGAGAATTTGGGGTATAGGTCCCTCACCCTCTCTACCGGCATCTCGACAGCCGCTGCACACATCGCCAAAACCTCTTCCTCATTTTCGGACATATAACGCAAACAGTCTTGGTGAACTTGCAGGAAAAGGTCCGCCATATCGGGATATCTCTCTAAGAAAGCGGTTCGGGCAACGATAACCGTTTGCCCAAGAATGAGACCTTCAGCCGTTCTTATCAGATTGAACTTATCTGTAGCCAAAGCCTTTGAAAGAAGAGGTTCCGGTAAAACAGCGGCATCAAGATGACCACCCAACAAAGCCGCCAAAGCATCAGGCGAGTCCAGATTGACAATCTCCACATCATCCACAGTCAGACCTGCTTCCGCCAAAGCCTTGACAAGCATTTCGTGTAACATGGTTCCTTTTGTCACAGCGACTTTCTTGCCCCGCAAATCCGCCACCGACCCGACACCATCTCCTGTTGCCGCGTTTCCTGCCGTTTCATCCCCGACCGGCATAACCGCAATTAAGCCAATCGCCTCAGGAAATTGAGAAAACCCAGAAAGGATTTTGAAATCATTGCCGGCAGCCTTCGAAATGAGGGCGCTCAAAGAATTAAGAGACGTAGCGATATCAATCCGACCCGCAGCCAAAGCCTCAGTAATCTCAGCCCCGGCCAGTTCATACCAGACAACCGAAATCCCCTCCCCGGCAAAACGCTCCTCGATAATCTTCTTATTGATCGCGACAATACTCGGCGCATTAATGGGACGGGACGCATAAGAAACACGCAACTCAGTCAGAGGTTTTTTCGATTCTTCGGGACTCCCGGCACACCCCACCTCAAAACAGAGTCCCATGAGAACAATGGATGCAATAATGGATGTTATTCTGATCGTGCGAAAAAACTTTAATTTCATAGTAAGCCTCCTACATCAACTAACGCGGGCTCTGCCCGCAAGTATCCAGTATTCAGTATTCAGTATTCAGTATCCAGAATGTGGATTTTCTTGTTTTTTATTGACGCTTCGCGTCTATAAGTTACTAATTTTCACCTGATTCACCCTCCGACGCATCCCCTGATGCATCCCCTGACGTATCCCCTGACGTATCCCCTAACGCATCCTCCGGCGCATCCCCTGACGCATCCCTAATAAACGACTTAATCAACCGTTGCAACTCAACGAACTCAGACGAACCGGGATCTCTGGGATAAGATAAATCCACAGATAACTCCTGCAAGATTCGTGCCGGGCGATTCCCCAATACGAATACCCGTTGACTGAGAAGCAAAGCCTCTGAAATGTCATGGGTCACCAACAAAACAGTTTTTCCTGTTCTCTGCCACAAGGCCAGGACATCCTCCTGCAATCTACTCCGGGTGCGGATATCCAGAGCAGATAAAGGCTCATCCATCAACAATACAGGAGACTGCCACGCTAATGCGCGGGCCAAGGCTACCCTCTGGGCCATTCCGCCAGATAAATGGCGCGGATAAGACCTGGCGTAATCCGACAACCCGATAAAATCAAGCTTTTCTTCCACAAGGGTACGAACCTCCGCCCGCGGTATTCGACCGGTCAGACCAAAGGCCACATTTCCTGCCACCGTCAACCACGGAAAAAGCCGGGGTTCCTGAAAAACCATAGCACGGTTATAATCAGGGCCGCTCACAAGAGTGCCCTCCACAAAGATTTCGCCCTCACTCACCTCTTCCAACCCGACCATACACCGCAAAAGAGTGGTTTTACCGCAACCGCTGGGACCCACGATGGACATGAAAGCACCTTGAGGACACGTAAAAGAAACATTCCGAAGAACCTCATTTCTCATTTTTCCGCGTCGATACCTCAGGGACTGTTCCGGATTATAAGTCTTACCAAGATTACGAACGTCCACACCGAAAGGTTTCATGGTCGGCCTCCTGTCGTCTGCCAAGGCATCAACCGTTTCTCCAGATAACGCAACAGATTATCAAGAAAAGCACCGGCGAGCCCGATAATAAAAATCGCCAGAAAGATCTTTTCCGGCTGTGAATACTGCCGTCCCTCCGCAATAAGACCCCCAATCCCGGAAGACTTCTCAATAAGCTCCGCGCCCACCAAAGCGCGCCACGAATTGCTCAACCCCAGCCGAAACCCAACAAATAACGGTCCGGCGGCCGAAGGCACATGAACCCGCCAGATCATCTGCCAACGAGAAAGCTTGAAGGAATGGGCCGTTTCCCGCAAAAGAGGGTCGAGACTCTGCACCCCTTGGACCGTATTCAAAAAAATCGGGGCAAAAGCAGAATACGTAATCACAGCGATTTTTGCCGATTCCTCAAAACCCAGCCAAAGAATGAAAAAAGGGATCCAAGCGATAGGAGGAATCTGTTGAAAAAAAGCCAGAGTCGGCATCAACAGCCGTCGCAAAAAGCGAATCTGACCTAATAAAAACCCCAAAGGGATAGCCAGACACAGAGCTGTCAAAAAACCGCTGCCCAAACGGAAGAAACTCGCCGACATATGGTTGCCCAGACTGCCGTCAGCAAACATCGCTGTGAACATATCCCAAACGGCCCCCGGACTCGGAAACAAAAGGGTGTTGAGCCAGTTCATACGATCAGCCAGAATCCATAAACCGAGCAGCAAACACGGTATTATCAAACCAATGAGTAGCACAAGGAGTTTCTTCATAATCTATGACTTTTTCTTGCCTTTGCCGGTCCGTTTCTTTGACGCTTTCTTTTTTGACTTGCTGCGGGGCTTGTTCCTCTGGCCGCCGGCAGAGCCACCGCCAGATTTACCGCCTGCCAAACCGTAGGGATTATTACTTCGTTTCTCACTTTGTTCTTGATAAGCTTTTTCGAGAGCGGATAACGTGATTGTTTTTTCCGGCACAACCCTGATGGTTTTTTCGGTGAGACTTACGAGGAACTCCGAATCAGCCTCTTCCTCTTCTGAGGTATTCTCATTAATAACCTTATCCCCGGCTTCATATTCATCATCTTCGTTCACGCGATCAAGATCGTCCTCGCCTGCATCCTCATCGTCATCATCGTCATCGTCATCATCGTCATCATCGTCATCATCGTCATCATCATCATCGTCATCATCCTCGTCTACAGACTCATCATCATCTCTATCATTATCATCCTCGCTTTCAGACCCATTCTCATCCGTATCATCAACTATATTTATCTCATCATCGTCCGCTTCCATATCCATTTTGATGGCATTCAAGAGAAGCGCGGTATTCTCGCGAAGAGAATCTCCGCTATCAAAAGCAAGATCGTCAATTTCATTGATCAAATCTTTTTTGAAAACATCCAAAAGAGATTCTGTGTTTTCTGTTAGCCAGTTTATTGACTTTGCCTCCGCTTGCGGCGTATCCTCCGTCTCCGGCATAACCTCCGTCTCCGGCGCAGACTCCGTCTCCGGCGCGGACTCCGTCACAGCCTCCGCCTCCGGCATCACCGTCTCTGGTTCCGGTTCCGTCTCCGACACAACCTTCGTTTCCGGCTCTGCCTCCGGCGCGGCATCTGCTACCGTCTCTGGCGCGGCATCTACCTCCGGCGTGTCCACCGCATCTGGCACGGCATCAACTTCCGGAGCATCCTTCGTCTCCGGCACAGCCCTCGTCTCCGGCGCAGACTCCGGCTCCGTCACAGCCTCCGCCTCCGTCACAACCACCGTCTCCGGTTCCGGTTCCGTCTCCGACATAACCTTCGTTTCCGGCTCCGTCTCCGGCACAGACTCCGTCTCCGGCATAACCTTCGTCTCCGGCACAGCCTCCGTCTCCGGCACAGCCTCCGTCTCCGTCACAGCCTCCGTCTCCGGCACAGCCTTCATCTCCGGCTCCGTCTCCGTCTCCGGCTCCGTCTCCGACACGATCCCCATCTTAGGCGTATCCGACTGAGCAGGTTTCGGCGTCATTACGGCTTTATCAGAAATGGAGTCAGATTGCCGATACATCGACTCAATAATCGCAATTTCATTGATCATATCTTCATCCGTATCAAAAGCATCAGAAAGAATAGAATTAATATTTTGAAAAACTAACCCCGAGTCATCTGCTGACTTACATGTATCAGAATCTTGTCTCTCCTCGGAAGCATTTTGAACCTGATTACTCTCCGGAAATATGACCCTCTGAGGGGAGAGTTTTTCCGGCACATGTATACTTGACCAAGTCTGCGTTTTATCTTGGGAATTCTGATTGAAATCTACGTCATCCAAAATATCACTCCATGATAAATAAGCCGGCGGAGACGAAGAATCGGGTTTCCTATCCTTAGAAGTTGCCCCGGGCCCATTCAGAATCGATTCAACCTTATCATGAATATTATCCCCGATGGCGGTAACACCGTTAGCAATTAACGACCCGGTTTTTACAAAACCTCTCACAAAGACTGTTTGGAACATTGGCGAAGCAACATCTTCAATAAACTCACCAATATTTTGAGTCATAGAACCCAGTGGACGACGCTCTGACGCTGTTCTGTCCGGAATTTGGGCGCTTTCTTGTTCTGAGGACCTCTTCAGATCCCGCTGAGCCTGCTGATCCCGCTGAGCCTGCTGATCCCGTTGAGCCTTCAGATCCCGCTGAGCCTTCTGGTCCCGTTGAGCCTTCAGATCCTTCTTGCCCTTCAATTCCTTTTGAGCTTTCTGATCCCGTTGAGCCTTAAGAGACTTCTGAGATTTTTGAGGAATCGGTCCGGGTAAAGTTGAAGGAACGTAACGTGTCGACTCTTTGGGTCGTCCTTCGAACCTTGCCCCGCGGTCATCCAATTTCTCCGAATCAACAACGTCCGGCTCTGGTGCCGGCATAGCCGCCGGCATATTCGCCGCCGCCGCCGCAACCGCTCTCGCCGCAGTGTCGGCCGCCGCGGCTGCCGCCGCTTTTCCGGCTGCAGCCGCTTCCTCTTGAGACAGCCCTTTCGCTGACGAAACCGCTTTCTCTTGTTGGGCAATCTCGGCCAACATCATAGTCTCAAGCAAAGACCCTTTCATAATCCAAGTCGGCTCATCAACAAGAGAATCATCAAGACTGTATTTCTCACTATACTTATCCAGGATTCGGATCCGATACTGTTCTTCAACATCATCAACACTGGGAGCTTTGGCAGCAAACCAGCACGCTAAGCCCAGTGCCAACAAAGTTAAAACACCCAGAATGGCCTTACCCCCAGAAACTTGAATATACAATTCAAAAATAGGGATCTTTTCCAGGATGTTAAACATCATAAGCAGGCAAGCAGCAAACAAAGCAAAATAAATAACCGCCAGAACCCGTAAAAAACCACGACTCACGGGCATTCCCCTCCCTTAGAATATTTGCTGCTTCTTGTATCGCAGACATTATTCAACATGCATAAAAAAACCTCAAGAGCATCCTCCGGAAAATCAACGTCACCGATATCAACGCGACTGAATCCACCATGATAGTCGCTACCACCCGTAGCAGCCAGAGCCGACAAACGACCTAAACGCTCGTAGACCCGAATCAATTTGTCTGCGTCAAACCAATAGCCATAATAAACCTCAAGGGCCACATTCCGCAAATCCAATAGGGTTTTAACAAAATCAAGATCCTGCAGAAGTCCCGGATGCGCGATAACCGGGAGACCACCCGCGTCGCTGATTAAATCAACCATATCCGTAAAAAGCGGCGGCTCATAATCAGCCAACGGTTCCGCGTCAAAAGCAGAGGCAACGATCTTCCGCAATGCCTCAGGCGAATGATGGGGATAAATTTTGCGCAAACCATACAAAACATGAGAATGTGTCAGTGTAGCGGGAGGATCCGGTTGCCCCTCATCCGGGAAAACCAGATCAACACCTCTCTGACGCAACCGCTGTACCAAACGAAAAGTGGCTTGCGTCCTTTGTTCCCGCAGGGCTTGCACTTTCCGCAAGAAACACGTTTTGGGATAAGCGGCGAAATAGGCCAACAGATGCACATCGCGTCCCTGATAGCGGGTCAGGAACTCCGCTCCCGGAACCAAACGGATATGAAGAGACTTGGCTAACGCCGTCAATTGTGGTGTTACAGTCACATACTCATGATCCGTAAAAGCCATCAAATTGACATTCTTTTCATACGCCCGCTGAACGAGGATTTCCGGAGAAAGCAACCCATCAGATAAAGTAGAATGAATATGGAAATCGGCTTTCATGGTTGCTCCTTGATTGGCGTATATCTATTGTCTATCACTTTGTTATTCTGCCCTTCCCGAAGAAATCCTCCTCATTAAATCCCAACAAAAGAATATGAGTTTAAATACAATAATGGAAATTGATAGAAAAATGGTCGTGGGGGTAACCCATAATCGTCAACGGTCCCCTGTCAAATCCTGTGGCAGAATCAACCTAAGATCCTCCCGGCTCAACGCGTTCAACCCACTTTGTCCAAGCAAACGAACGGCTTGACGGCGAATAGACTGTTCAATGAGATTTCGAACAAGACGAGCATTGCCGGAATAACAGTGTTCGTTTTTTTTCTTCTCAAGGGTTCTGCCGAAAGCCACCCGGGCGTCAGCACGAAAAACATAATCCCGTTGTTTCAAGAAAACATCGGCAATCAGCAGCAGCTCCCTAATCGTATAATCAGGAAAATCCAGATGCAAAGGAAACCGGGATCGCAGCCCCGGATTTGTCCGCAAGAACGCCTCCATCTCTGACTTATATCCGGCCAGAATCAGAATGAAATCATTCTTCTGATCTTCCATCGCTTTAACTAAAACATCAACAGCTTCTTTGCCGAAATCCTTCTCGCCACCACGCATCAAAGAATAGGCCTCGTCAACAAACAACACGCCCCCTGCGGCTTTTTGGACTAAGCTCCGCGTTTTCTGAGCGGTATGACCAATATACTCCCCCACAAGATCCGCGCGCTCACATTCCACCAGATGCCCTTTATTCAGAATACCCATTTCCCTGAAAAGATCCGCCATAATACGCGCGACGGTGCTTTTGCCTGACCCCGGATTCCCCGAAAAAAGCATATGAAGAACCAACGGATCCACAGCCAGATCCTTCTCCAGCCGTTGTACACGTATAAGTGTCATGGCTCGAATCTCCTTGACAAGAGTCTTCACCGGACGCAGCCCAACCAGATCGTCCAGCTGTTGCATGACACCACTGACATGAGGATCCTCCTGTCGAACAATTTTGGAGGAAGAGAATTCATCAAAAATCACACGAACCGTTTTGATCCCCCCCAAAAAAATAACAAGGTCAAAACGACAAGAAGCCCCCCGCCAAAAATAGTTAGGCTTCTTGGGGGCTCCTATACCGGGAAAGCTACAGGGTCTCCTTGGGGATAACTATTCTTCCTCCACCACAGACGGATTCAGATTAACAGGCCGTGTGGGCGAAATTGTTGACACCGCGTGTTTGTAAATCATCATCTGTTTCCCCTCGGAATCGAGAATAATAATGAAATTATCGAACCCTTTCACCATTCCCTTTAGCTGGAAACCGTTAACGAGGTAGAAAGTTGCCGGTATACTCTCTTTTCTAATATAATTCAGAAAAAGATCCTGCAACTTAACCGACTGTCCGTTCATCCAAATTCCCTCCGATACCTAGTCTTTATACCTCAAAATTTTACAGGAGATTTATTACATTTGCAAGAGTCTAGAAGAGTATTTAATATTCGGTTTTTCGACAAAATATTTACGTTGTACCAAATCACCCTGGGATCCCGCTTAAACCAAGTTATCTGACGTTTCGCAAAACGGCGCGTATCCCGTTTAAACAGGCGTTCCATTTCCTGTCTGGTTGTGAAACCACGCAAATAGTCAACCCCATGCCGATACCCGATGCTTCGCATCGGCTTATAAGAGGGAGAACATCCACGCTTCAGGAGATCAGCCGTTTCCTCGAGGAGCCCCTGGCGGATCATTAATTCGCAGCGTTCTTCGATACGCCTGTAAAGCAACGCTCGGTCCATCTCAAGCCCAACAAGCATAACATTCTCCAAAGGCGGATAAATTCTTTCATTGTAAGCCCTTTGCTTTGACAAAGGAACATGAGTCGACTCATAGACCTCCAGAGCTCTGATAATTCGAGCTTTATCATTATAATGGAGCAAAGACGCGGACTCAGGATCCCACTCCCTTAACAGAGCGTGCAGATGAGGCGTTCCCATACGCCTCGCCAAATCCGTCCACTTGGTCAGAAGACCCGGCGTACCCGGCTGAGGAAAATCAAAAGGATCAAGAAACGCTCGAATATATAACCCCGTACCTCCGACAACAATGGGCAAACGACCCCGCTCACGAATATCCTTCACAGCTTCTCGCGCCAAAGACTGAAACCGGGCGGCGCTAAAAGGTTCATCCGGATCCAGGATATCGATCAAGTGATGAGGGACAGATTCTCGATCCGCCGGGGACGGTTTCGCTGAACCAATAGAAAAATCCCGATAGACCTGAACCGAATCTCCCGAAACAATCTCGCCGTTGGCAGCTTGTGCCAGAAGGAGGCCCAGGTCGCTTTTACCTACAGCTGTTGGCCCGACGATGACAATCGTCTGCATTTCGCACCTCCTTGTCCAGGTTCGAGGTAATAACGCCATAAGCGACGGGGCTATACTTGCCGCCGTCCAAGACAGAGAACCCGAGTCGGGCGAACTCAGAGCTGCCGGTTCGTTCTTTCAGAACTACCCGTTGGGCCGCTCGGCACGCTTCCCGGACAGAATCCGAATTGAGAGGGTTGTAACACGTCCAGGGTTTCAGAGGTTGAAGGGATGGAGAACGGGTTCGCGTGTTTCGGAACATGGGATCGAAATACACCAGATCCAGGGAATCAGTGCTCTGTGAACGCAAAAAATCCATATGATCGCAGAGGACGACTTCGATACGATGGGCCGCCCGGCTTAATTGGCGCCAGGCCTCGGCCTTCTGGGCCCGGATTTTCAGGGGTTTCATAACAGAAAGACTCTGCAACCCTTCTTTAATCAGAGCCGCAATGAGGGGCGACGATTCTAAAGCCTGGACATGACCTCCTTCTCCTGATTGCCAAGCGGCCATGAGGGTGTCGGTCGCTAATCCCATGGTGGCGTCCACACATTTGGCGCCCTCCGGCAACGCCGCAGCCTGCAGAAACCGATCACGTTCTCCCCGCAGTTCGCCCAACAACCGCAACAGCGCCATACCGGGATGAAAGAAAAACTCTTCTCCTTGCCACATCACACTTGTGCGGTTGCGCGCTATCTTAAGGATGGGACAGGGGCCGACGGCGCCCGCAGAGTCGGCGCCCGCAGAATCGGCGGCGCCCGCAGAGCCGATCTTGCCCGCAGAGCCGATCTTGCCCGCAAGCCCGATCTCGTCCGCAGCCCCGGCCAGGACGAGACCCTCTTGTCTCGCGTACCACTCAAGCCTGGACCGGAGGGCAGGCTCATCGTGGGTCAAAATGTAACGAAGAGTCAAGTCGGGGCAAAACATATTTTGATCCTCCGGACAATAGGATGGAAAGAAGGAGGCGGAAGGCTATGCTCTATTGTTATTGCCATTTGCAAGACGATTTGAAACGGCTCAAGGAACAATATCCTGGGTTTCAGGTCAAAACCATAGGAAACAGCTGTCTGGGGAATCCCATCTATGCTTTTGCGTTGGGAACAGGTAGCAAAAAGGTTTTTTACAGCGGTGCCATGCATGCCAATGAGTCGATAACCGCGAAACTGCTGATGCTTTTTGCGGAGCGGGTTTTGCAATGGCCCGCCGGAGCCGGCAAGAAGATTCCTTTCCGGGACAGGGCTACTCTGTGGATTGTTCCGATGGTTAACCCTGACGGCGTCGAACTGGTCTGCCACGGTTTGGAATCCGTTACGCCGGAATGGCAGGAAGCGGTGGTGGAGATCAACGATTTTGATTTCTGTTTTGACACATGGAAAGCCAACATACACGGTATCGATTTGAACGATCAATTCCCTGCCTGTTGGGAGGAAGAGGTTGCGCGCCGGGATGCAGACCGGCCCGGACCGGCGAATTTTCCCGGCACCCGACCTTTAAGCGAACCCGAAGCGATAGCCTTGGCCGAGTTCACCTTGGCGCAAGAATTTGATTTAGCCATAGCCTGGCATAGTCAAGGTGAAGAAATCTACTGGGGTTACAGGGGTTTCGAACCTCCGGAGTCCAAAGAAATCGCGGAAAAAATGGCCAAATCCAGCGGCTACACTGCCATCCAGAACGTAGAAAGCGACGCCGGATACAAAGATTGGTTCCTCATGCGATTTGGCAAACCGGCTTTTACCATAGAATGCGGTTTAGGGGTGAACCCTTTGCCCGTTGAGGATGCAACAGAGATTCTAAAAAAAACCTGGGGAATTCTGACTTCCGGGTACTAACCGGGTACTCATATTATAGGGAAATACGCCGATCAAATCAATGTACAAAACATTGCCGTGGAGCATGAACCACTTGGACAAATCCTGCATATTATTATGTATCCGGATAATGTCCACAAGGCTTCCGGTTTCAAGTCTCACACGCACTGTTTGTCACGGCAAAGAAACGCTTGCGTATTCATGCACCGGCAGGGGCGTGATCAGGACAAGAATTGCGCGTGGACAGTACAAGAATTGGAGGTGTTTGAAGCTTGGATTTTGGATTTGTAACCGTACCATTTATATCGCTTATGTGTTATTTCCTCGGCATGATCATTAAGACTACGCCATTGGATTCGCGCTATATCCCGATACTATGCGGAATGTTTGGGGCGCTCCTTGGGGCTCTCTCATTTTTTGCGATGCCTGAAATTATTGGCGGTGATCTTTTCACATCGATTGCTGTCGGTTTGTCCAGCGGCTTGGCTGCCACAGGTGTCCACCAGGTCAGCGTACAGCTTAGCGAAAAAAGAAGCTAGCGCAGCCTTCTCCTTGGTGAGTGGCTTGTGGTAGGGATACAGAATATAGTACTCCGTCCAGCCTAAATCACTTAATGTCTTGCGTCGTCTTTCGACACGCTGCTTCGTCAGATCCTCCTAGAAGACACCCGGTATTCGTCGTCGGTTCTTCCTAGCAT
>Ga0082212_10000946_pt2 | contig 22326 bp, 25 predicted proteins | sample TergutNt197P3_FD_71548 | JGI IMG/M metagenome (GOLD analysis project Ga0082212, IMG submission 71548) | Neocapritermes taracua P3 segment gut microbial communities from Petit-Saut dam, French Guiana - Nt197 P3 | ecosystem: Host-associated > Arthropoda: Insects > Digestive system > Gut ...
AATATACGCGGCGGACAGGCAGGGCAGGATGTACTGTTATGACATGACGGAGGCCGGCGGCTTCAGCCTGCTTTGGGAAACGGCGCCGCCCGGCGCCGGCGTCAGCTATAACCTGAATTCCCCAGCGATAGGGGAGCGGTACGTCTATCTGCCGATCCGGCAGTATCATGGAGGCGGTGGATTGCTTGCCGCTTATGAGAAGGAAACCGGGATCATCGCCAATACGCTGGCATTCGACAGCTTTCTATGTTCCAATGTAGTCTATTGGCAGCCACAAGGCAGCGATAAGGAATTCCTCCTCGTCTATGAGGCTTCCGGCCGGACCTGCCTCCTGGACGCGGTCACCCTGAGCCAAGTCAGCGGGTTCATGGACGGGGAGGGCAAAATCGTCAGGGAAATCATGCTGCCCCATGCCCCGACGGGAGTGAAGGCGCCGGAGCCCATCATCGGGGAAAACTACATGCTTTTAGTGGATGGCGCCGGGGTGCTGCACGCCTACCTCGGCAGAGGCGGAGAGTTAGACGACCCGACGGATCTGGCGGTCGTCGACCTGACCGTACCGGACGAGGCCGCGCCGGGGGAGCCGGACGAATGGATAGCGAGCATCGGTAATCTGACCGGAGAGACTGTAGAACAGGCGGTGATCGAATGGCTCGAAAACGGCAGAGTTATCCACCGGGAAGTCCGGGACTTCGAGCCTTGGGAGACGATCACCAGGCGCTACCACTGGCAGGGGACGGACAAGCCGGGCATGATCATGGCGGAAGTATGCGTTTGGCCCCCGGATACGATGATCGACGAGGATGAGAGCAATAATTCCCGCTGGGCGTATATCAGCGTCCCTGCCCCGCCGGGAAAGGCCGACTGCGCGAATGTGAGGGAAACGGGGAGTTGGTACACGCTTTACAAAGTACTGGTCGGGTACAGGACCCGGTCACGTAGCGTGTGCAACATGAATTCCGGCGTCAGGAGCTGCAGGACCGAGTATTATACGGACTACAGAAGCCCTATCTACAACAACGTCAGCGTACTGTATACGGAAAGCCTGTCCGCCTCGGTGAGCGTATCCACAGGCCAGGGCCGGCTGCCTGACCCCGCCAGGCCTTCGCCGGAGGACCATGACGGCAGGGGGGCCTGGGAGATTATCCCCTACGCCCGGGACAGAGGGCTGAACCCCGATCTGGTCACCAGGGCGGGCGCCGGATTTACGCTCCGGGTGGAAACGGCTTACGCCACCGACTGGGAGACGAAAGTACCCGCGAAAGCAAGCGCGGCGGGGGGCTCTCCTCTGAAAGGCCCGACAAAAGTAACGGCGGAGTTTTACGACACCAGGGGAAAACTGGTGAAAACTGCCGCGCTGGAGCGGACGGAAGGCACAGACGGTATCGGCAAAGCGGTATGGCGGCTTCCGGAGGCGAAGCATACCTATGTCGACGGAAGCGTTGCTTCGAAACGCTGGTTTTATACCGAACCGGATATCCCCAACGGCGACTATCAGATACTGATTAGGGTAGAAGGCGCCGGCCGTAACTACCTGCACACCTGCAAGACGGCAAACGTCCGTATCTACGGCTCCATCTACGACGATATCTACGGCAAAATCACGAAGTAAGCAACGTTTTTCTTGCCCTTGACGAAAGATTTGATTATGATAAAATCAATCTGTGAAAAGGCGGAACGATTACCGTCCTTCAATCCAGTCGGAGGTGAGAGTTTGAATTGACCCACGAGACTCAGTCGATGGCCGGCCCGGAAATGATACGGCTGGTAGACGTCCATAAAGAATTCGACGGAGAGACGGTTCTTGACCGGATCAATTTGAGTATCGCAAAAAATGAATTCGTGACGCTGTTGGGACCCTCCGGCTGCGGTAAAACGACCACTTTGCGGATCATCGGCGGCTTTGAGACGCCGACCCGGGGCGACGTACTGTTTGACGGACAAAGGATCAACGATATCCCCGCTTACCAGCGAAAAGTCAATACCGTATTTCAGCGATACGCGCTGTTTCCGCATTTAAACGTTTTCGATAATATCGCTTTCGGCTTACGCATAGCCAAGAAAGAAGCGAAAGAGATTAAGGGAAAAGTATCGTCCGCTTTGGCGCTTGTAGAAATGCAGGGCTATGATAAAAGACCCGTTAGCTCCCTTTCCGGCGGGCAGCAGCAAAGGGTGGCTATAGCCCGCGCCGTCGTCAACGAACCCAAAGTGCTCCTGCTGGACGAGCCCCTGGCAGCCCTGGATCTCAAGCTGCGTAAGGAAATGCAGCTTGAATTGAAGAATATGCAGAAACAGTTGGGCATCACTTTTGTCTACGTCACCCACGACCAGGAGGAAGCCCTGACCATGTCGGATACGGTCGTGGTGATGAAAGAAGGGGTCATCCAGCAGATCGGCAGCCCCATCAGCATATATAACGAGCCAAGAAATATTTTTGTAGCTGATTTTATCGGGGAGAGCGTCATCCTTGAAGGCACTTATCTGTCCCACTGCCTGGTGGAGTTCGCCGGACGGGAGTTCCCATGCGTGGATACGGATTTCGCGCCCAACGAACCTGTGGACGTCGTAATCAGGCCGGAAGACGCAGACATATCCGACGAGCCCGAAACCGGGATGCTGCAGGTAAAGGTTACTTCCGTCGTTTTTAAAGGCGTTCATTATGAGATGCTCGCTGAGGGCGCCGACGGGCAGGAGTGGATGATACACAGCACCACGATGGCCCCCGAAGGGCAGGTCATCGGGTTTTCCATCAAACCGGACAACATCCACCTGATGAAGAAAAGCGCCTCTTATAAGGGGGCCGGTGAAGAATGAAACGGAACTGGTCCTTGTATCCCTATGTTTTATGGATGGTAATATTTACCATAATACCGATCCTGATGGTACTTTACTACAGCCTGATCGCCCCGGGCGGTGGGTTCAGCCTGACCCTGAGCCATTACGCCAGGGTTTTTGAGCCTTTGTATCTGACCGTCATCTGGCGGTCGATACGGCTTGCCCTGACAAGCACGGCGGTATGCTTTATCCTTGGTTATCCCGTGGCGATGATTTTAGCGAACAGCCCGGAAAAACAACAATTCAGCCTGATCGTGCTTTTCGTCGTACCCATGTGGATGAACTTTTTGGCGCGCACATACGCCTGGATGTCCCTCCTCGAGACTAACGGCGTCGTCAACGCGGTGCTGGGTTTATTTGGTATTAAACCGCTTGCTATGCTGTATACCTCCGGCGCGGTCGTGCTGGGCATGGTATACAACTATCTGCCCTTCATGGTATTCCCCATATTTACCGTATTGCGCAAACTGGACCCTTTGCTTGTCGAAGCGGCGGAAGACCTGGGCGCCAATCCTGTGAAAACCTTTCTCAAGGTGATCTTTCCCCTCAGTTTACCGGGCGTACTGTCCGGGATAACCATGGTGTTTATGCCTTCGGTGACGACTTTCGCCATTTCCCAGCTTCTGGGCGGCGGCCAATTTACCCTCATCGGCAACCTGATCGAGCAGCAATATCTGAGGGCCTACGACTGGGGCTTCGGATCGGCGCTGTCGATTATATTGATGATCGTCATCCTGATATCCATGGGCCTGATATCCCGGAGCGACGCTTATGGGGAAGGGGGCGGGCTGCTATGAAGGGCTTGTTGAAAAAAGCGTATCTCTGGCTGGTATTCGCCTTTCTATACGCCCCTATCCTTGTTTTGGTGCTGTTCTCGTTTAACGCGTCCAAATCCCGGGCAAGCTGGGAAGGCCTGAGCCTCAGATGGTATATCGAATTATTTCAGGACAGGGCGATCATGTCCGCTTTAGCGAATACGGTAATCATCGCGGTGGTCTCCGCCGTCGTGGCGGCGGTGGTCGGGACGGTGGCGGCGGTGGGCATTCATAACCTGAAGGGATGGAAAAAGAGCTTCATTATGAATGTAACCTATCTGCCCGTACTAAACCCGGATATCGTTATCGGCATATCCATGATGATCCTGTTCATCGCCGTATCCTTTCCCCGCGGGTTGGCAAGCCTCATTATCGCGCATATCACTTTCGGCCTGCCGTATGTGGTGATTTCCGTACTGCCGAAGCTGGCCCAGCTTGATCCCCAGATATTTGACGCTGCCCTGGATCTGGGCGCCAAACCGAGGGAGGCTTATACGCAGGTGATCCTGCCGCAGATCCTGCCGGGTGTTTTCACCGGTTTCCTTTTGGCTTTCACCATGTCTGTAGACGATTTTGTCGTGAGCTTTTTTGTCACGGGCAACGGCGTGTCCAACCTGGCGATTTCCATCTACTCTATGGCCCGCCGGGGGATCAATCCCAAGATCAACGCCGTGCTGACCCTTCTTTTCGCGGCTGTGGTGGGGATGATGTACCTGATTCAGAAACGGCTTCGGCGCAGCGCGCAAAAAATATAAGGGTTAACGGCGCGGGACAGGCGGGAAAATTGCGAAACAATGAAAAAGATGATAAAATATAACGTAAAATAGACAAGCGAGAGGGAGTGGAATAATTAGTGACAAGGCTTTTTAAATTACTGTTCTGCGCTGTCCTGGCGGGGATTATGTTGTTATCGGCTGCCGGCTGCGGCGGCGGCAGGGAAACACTCAACGTGTTTAACTGGGGCGACTATATCGACCCCCAAGTCGTGAAGGACTTCGAGCGGGAGTATAACATAAAGGTCGTTTATGAGGAATTTGACACCAATGAAGACATGTATGTTAAAATCGCCCAGGGCTCCGGCAAATACGACGTGGCTATACCTTCGGATTATATGATACGGAGGATGGCTAACGAGGATATGCTTATTCCCGTCGATTGGTCAAAGATCACAAATTACGGCAATATCGAAGACAGATTTAAAGACCTCCCTTATGACGAACAAAATCAATACTCCGTACCGTATATGTGGGGGACTGTCGGCATTTTATATAATACCTCCATGGTGGACGAAGAAGTGGACAGTTGGGATATCCTCTGGGATCCGAAGTATGAAAAACAGATTTTCATGATCAACTCCATGCGGGATTCCATCGGAATCACATTGAAAAAGCTCGGCTTCTCCTTAAATACCAAGAACGAGGGGGAGATCATGGCGGCAAGGGAAGCGCTGCTGGAGCAGAAACCTCTGGTGCTGTCCTATGTGGGCGATGAGATGAAAGACAAGATGATTGGCGGCGAGGCCGCTCTGGCGGTGTTTTGGTCCGGGGACGCGGCTTACTGCATGAGCTATAACGACGATCTGGATTATATCATCCCGAAGGAAGGGTCAAATATCTGGGTCGACGCCATGGTAATCCCGAAAACGGCGCAAAATATTGAGGCGGCCCATCTGTTTATCAATTATTTGTGCCGGACCGAGGTAGGGCTGGCGAACGTGGAATACATCGAGTACGCCTCGCCGATGAGTACGGTGAGGGAGCAGCTACCTGAGGAAATCACAGCGGATATCGCGTTTTACCCGGGGGAGGACGACCTGGAAGGATCCGAGGTTTTTGAGGACCTGTCGGATACGCTTGTCATCTACAATCAGGTATGGACGGAAGTTTTGGCTAAATAACGCCGATCCGCCCGGATTGGTATCAAACGGAGGATTTATGAGTGACGCAGACAGTCGAAGACCGGAAGAAACGCCGAAAGCCGGATCCCTGCTGGATGTGGTTGAGGAGGAATACCCCGAGAAGGTCGGCGGGGTATTTGGCGGATTAAGTAAGATCGGAAAGCTGTTGACGATCGAGGATTGGTTAACTATATTGACCCGGTCCCGTTCTTCGCTCGAAAGCATCCGGAATGAAAAGAAGTAAATCAGGAGCGGCATATGGCTTCTCTTTGGGAAAAGCTCCGCCGGTGGGCAATACGCAGAAAATATATCATTGTCATCATTCTTGGGATAATTATCGCTTTGTTTTTTACCGTAAATTCATGGCAGGAGAGCTATCTCACCCTGCCTGAACCGGAGGTAAGGCCTCCTGTCGAAGAAGGCGCGGAACCGCCTCCCGCCGTGGCGGCCGGCCTGGATAAATTTGATATCCTTCTTCTGGGCCTTGACAGCAGGGAAGACGAACCGGAGATGGGCGCGCGGACGGACACGATCCTACTGATCACTATCGATCCGGAGGATTACTATGCTTGCGTACTATCCATCCCCAGGGATACCAGGGTGCGGTACCGGGACCGTTGGCGCAAGATCAACGAAGTATTCAGCTTAGCCGGCGCTGAGGGAAGCGTTGAGGCTGTAGAGGATCTGCTGGAAATCGCCGTCGACCGCTATGCCGTGGTGGATTTCCAGGGCGCCATCGACCTTGTGGATCTGATGGGCGGCGTAATCGTGGACGTGCCTATCGATATGTATAAACCTTTGGAAAACATTGATTTGAAGAAAGGGCCGGCGCAGCATTTAAACGGATATGACGCGCTGGCTTATGTGCGTTACCGCGACGAAAGGCTGTCGGATATGGACCGGTCCGAGCGGCAGAAGGAAGTCTTACTGCAGTTAGCCGACAAGATCCTTTCCCCGGTGAACTTTTTCAAGCTGCCTACCGTTGCCAGGACGGCCCTCTCATATATGGAGACAAATGTGAGCCTCCAGGAGATACTGACGCTGGCGAAATACGGACGGACGATACTGAATAACGGCGTGGAAAACCGGGTGCTTCCGGGGATCAACGATTACTACAACGGCGGATGGTATTATGTACCCTTCCTTGAAGAACTGGGGCTGCCCATAGGGGAGGCGGAGGTCGAATACCGGGAATACTTGAAGCAGGCTAAAGAAGCGAAAGATGCTGAAGAAAAGCTGAAAAAGGAAGCCGAGGAAGCGGCCCTGTCCGGGGAGGACGGCGAGGAGCCGGATGATGATCCGGATGCCGGCGCGGAACCGCCGGGTGAGGGAGAGGAAGCGGCGCAGGAGCAGCTGTCCGAAGGGGCGGAGGGGGCGCAAGGCATGCCGGAAGCCGACGCCGACGGTGAGACGGAAGCCGAAAGCGCCGACAGTGCGGAAGCGGCTGAGGAAGAGCCAAAATAATACGTAGATACGTATATGCGTAATAACAAAATAAAATACTTCTTGACAGAACAAAAAAAGGAGTATAGAATTGCGCAATATATCAATCAAAGAACGTGAATCATGGCGTTGAAGGGGACAAAGTCATATCCCGGGTACATCAGAGAGCTGTCGGAAGCTGCGAGACAGCGGCCCGCTATGACGTAACTCGCCCCCGAGCCTCCTGCCGAAACGGAGAGCCGGAGTAGAACGGGACGGTGACCCCACCGTTATCAAAGGGCGATATTTCCCCGGGGGAGATATTAGTAAGCGGGCGGCCGGGAAGCCGCCAATGAGAGTGGTACCGCGGAAGCATAACTTTCGTCTCTCGCAGTCATCCTATGGACGACGCGATATGACGGAAGTTTTTTATTAAGGTTTTAACAGAGAAGGGAAAGAGGTCGGAATCCATGGACAAATTATGGGAAATCACATTGGGGGATCTGCTGGACTATCAGGCCGAGCGGTTTCCGGATCAGGACTGCGTGATCTACAACGACAGGCCCTTTCGGACGACATATCGGGAGTTTCGGGATCTCGTCAACCTCACCGCCAAGGGCCTCATGAAGATAGGCGTCAGGAAAGGCGATCATGTCTCCATGTGGGGCACGAACGTGCCGGAATGGCAGCTGGCGCTTTGGGCGGCGGCGAAGATAGGCGCGGTGCTGGTAACGGTGAACACGGCGTATAAGATATTCGAAGCCGAATACCTCCTGCGGCAGTCGGATACCCATACCCTGGTCATGACCGAGGGATACAAGGACAGCGATTATGTAGCGATTATGAATGATCTCGCGCCTGAGATGGAGGGCGCCGTACCGGGGCAATGGGAGAGCGACAGTCTGCCGCGGCTGAAGAATATCGTCATTTGCGGCGGCGGCCGGCACGACGGCATGCTGAACTGGGAGTCCCTGTACGAACTGGGCCGGGATGTGGACGACGAAGAGCTGGCCTCGGCGCAGAAGGCATGCCATTTCGACGACGTAGTCAACATGCAGTATACCTCGGGTACCACCGGCTTCCCCAAAGGGGTTATGCTGACTCATTTGAACATTGTAAACAACGGGCTGTCCATCGGCGACTGTATGAAATTCAGTACAGAGGACCGCTTATGCCTGACCGTACCCTTGTTTCACTGCTTCGGCCTGGTGCTGGCTACTATGGCGGCCATCACCCATGCCAGCACACTGTGCATCGTGGAGGCGTTCAGCCCCGCGGCGGTGCTGAAGACCATCCACGAGGAGAAATGCACCGCGTTTCACGGCGTGCCGACCATGTTCATCGCCATGATGGATCACCCGGATTTCGCGTCGACAGACTTTTCGCACATGCGGACGGGCATCATGGCCGGATCGCCCTGCCCGGTCAAAGTGATGCGGCAGGTAGTGGATCAAATGAATATGCCGGAGATCACCATCGTATACGGACTCACAGAGTCTTCCCCCGGCTGTACCCAGACCACGACGGACGATTCGCTGGAATTGCGGGTATCCACGGTGGGGCGCAACCTGCCCTTTATCGAAACGAAGGTCGTCGATCCGGAGACAGGGGAGATTTGCCCCCCCGGCGTACCCGGAGAGTTTATGGCCAGGGGTTATAATATCATGAAAGGCTACTACAAAATGCCGGAGGCTACCGCCGCCGCCATCACGCCGGACGGCTGGCTGCATTCGGGGGATCTGGCGACCGTGGACGAAAAGGGCTACTATAAGATCACCGGGCGGATCAAGGATATGATCATCCGGGGCGGGGAAAACATCTACCCGAAGGAGATCGAGGAATGCCTGTATACCCATCAGGACGTCCAGGACGTGCAGGTGGTGGGCGTCCCCAGCGAAGCCTACGGCGAAGAAGTCATGGCGTATATTATATTGAAGCCTGAAGTCAGCCTCGGCGAGGACGAGGTTAAAGAGTTTTTAAGGCAGAGGATAGCCCGCCATAAAGTGCCGAAATACGTGGCTTTCATCGACGAGTTCCCCATGACCGCCAGCGGCAAGATACAGAAATTCAAACTTCGGGATATGGCTGTACGCGACCTGAAACTACAGGACGCCGCCAATATCGAGACTGCGTAAGCGGAGAAAGGAGAGATCGCGATGAAATACGGTTTTTCTACCATCGGCTGCCCGGACTGGCTCTGGAAAGAAGTCGTCTCTACGGCGAAGGACCTGGGTTACGACGGGATAGAGCTCAGAGGGCTGGCGAATAAAACATATCTTCCCTCCACACGCACCTTTTCTCTGGAAAACTGCCCCCAGATCAAGCTCAGGCTGGATCAGCTCGGGCTTGAGATACCTTGTCTGAGCACCTCCGCCTTTATCTTCGATAAAGACAGACAGGAAGCCGCGCAGACGGAAATGCGGGACTATATCAATCTGGCTTCTCTGCTGGATACGCCCTTCATCCGGGTATTGGCGGACAGGGAAGCGCGCCCCGGCGCTTCGGTGGACGAAGGTCTGGTCGCGGAGAATCTGAAGGAGATATCCGGGCTGGCGGAGGATAAGGAAGTCATGGTCCTGGTGGAAACCAACGGCGTTTACGCCGATACCCGCAGGATGGCCGCCCTGATGGAGAAGCTGAACGACGTCAATATCGGCGTGCTCTGGGATATCCATCACCCGTACAGATTTTTCGGCGAGAAGCCGGCGGAGACATACGACCGGCTCAGGGATTGGATCTGTTATACCCACGTGAAGGATTCGGTCATGGAAAACGGAGAAGTAACGTATAAGATGTTCGGCTACGGCGACGTCCCGCTGAAGGAAGCCCTGGGGCTCCTGCGGGACAGGGGATATGAAGGATATATCGTGTTGGAATGGCTGAAGCTCTGGGTGGCGGATCTGGAGGATCCGGGGATCGTATTCGCCCATTACCCCCACGCTGTCAGGCGTATGCTCAGGTAAGCCAAGCGCATTGGCTTTACGGAAATTGAAATCATCATGACGCTTATTCAGCCCAGCAGTTCCTTGAGGGCGGCGTAGCTGAGATTGCCGCCGGACAGGATGAAGCAAATCTTCATGCCCGGGCCTGCGGGGACTTTGCCGCATAAGGCGGCGGCGAAGGTCATAGCCGAGCTCGGCTCGACGAGCAGCCTGGATTCAAAGATGACAAGGGCCATAGCTTCCCTGATCATATCGTCGCTTACGTCGACCAGTTGATCCACGTAGGCGGCGATCATATTGTAATTTAATTCTTTCGCGGTCATGGTGCGCGTGCCGTCGGCGATGGTGAGCGTATCCGGATTAAGGGTCAGCAGCTCGCCGGCTTTACGGCTCTCGGCGAAACGGGGAACCGTGGTTGGTTCCACGCCGTATACCGCCGCAGCGGGGTTCATGGATTTGACCGACAAAGCCACGCCGGAGATCAGGCCGCCGCCGCCTACGGGGCACACCACGGCGTCCATATCCGGCTCGTCTTCCATGATCTCCAAGCCGGCAGTACCCTGCCCCGCGATGATCAGGGGGTCGTTATAAGCGTGGACGAAGCTGAGACCGTCCCTTTCCATGATCTCCAGGGCTTTGACGTCGGATTCGTTATTGTTCTGCCCGTAGATGACGACCTGGGCGCCAAGGGCCCTTGTTTTATCCATTTTGAGGGGGGAGGCGATCTCCGGCATGACGACGGTAGCCTTCAGGCCCGCGTTAGCCGCGGCGTAAGCCACGCCCTGGGCGTGGTTGCCGGATGAAACCGTGATGACCCCGTTGATCTTCTCCCCGCCGGCGGTCAGGTCGAGGATCTTGTTGGTCGCGCCGCGTATTTTAAATGACCCGATGGGCTGAAAGCTCTCGGGCTTGACGAATATCTCGGCGCCGTGGAAGTACCTGTCCAGCTGGGACAGACGCAAGAGCGGCGTCCGGGCCACCTTGCCCCTGATGCGCGCAGCCGCTTCTTTCACTAAGGCAAATTCAACCAATTCCGTCATGGCTATCCTTCTTTCCGCGATAATATGGACGTATGTAAATCAGGAAATAAATGATGATAAACAGCGATCCGCAGCCCCAGCCCACCGGATAGGCGTAGAAAACGTTGGTGACGGTGAAATTGATCCGCATCGAGATATTCAGGAACAGCTGGCGGCAGCCCACCATGCCAAGGAGCGACAATACCATCACTGCCCGGGCCTTGCCGAAGCCCCTGACGGCGTTGGTGAACACCTGGGAAAGGGACTGCAGATAGAATAAAGGCATCATGACCCTCACCATAGCCACGCCGTAGGCCATCGCCTCCAGGTTTGTCGTAAATACGCGGATGACTACCGGGGCGAAGATGTAAGTGGGGACCCCCATCGCCAGGACGGCGCCACCGCAGATCAGGAGGCAGATACGCAGGCCGCGAAAGGCCCGGTCGTCCTTTTGGGCGCCCAGGTTCTGGCTGATGAAGGTCGCGGAAGACGAGCCGATGGAGTTCGAAATGATGCCGACGTAGCGGTCGATCTTCTTCGCCGCGCCTATACCGGCCATCGCCGCCGAACCGAACATGTTCACATATCGCTGCACGAATAGGTTGGATATGGAGATAATCGCGAACTGCACCCCGGCGGGTAAGGAAAGATCCAGTACTTTATATAGGATAGCTTTGTCGATGCGGAGCTCCCGGGGATTGACTTTATATACATCGTTTGTACGCAGCATATCCCGGAGGATCAGGACGACGGACAGAAGCTGGGCCCCTATGGTCGCCAGGGCCAGGCCCGCCACCCCCATGCCGAGCCAGGCGACGGCGATCAAATCCAAAATGATATTCGTAACGCATGTTATGGCAAGATAGATGAAGGGGTCCCTGGAGTTGCCCACAGCGCGCAGTACGCCGGCGGCGACGTTATACATGGCGGTGAAAAGCACGCCCACGAAATAGATACGCAGATACAGCGCCGCTTCCGCCCAGACGTCCGCCGGGCAGGCGACGACGCGCAGGAGAAAGGGCGTGAGGATGATGCCGGCGGCCGCCAGGACGAGGCCCAGGATCATGGCGAAACACAGCGTGGTATGTATGGCTGTATGGAGATTCTGATGGTCTTTCGCGCCGAAGTAACGCGCGAAGATCACGCCCGCGCCCGAAGAGACCCCCGCGAAGAAACCGATGAGCAGGTGGGCGACGTCCGCGCTGGATGAGACGGCCGCCAGCGCCGTTACGCCCACATAGTTTCCCGCGATGATGGAGTCGGCGCTGTTATACAGGTTCTGCAGAAACTGCGAGAGCAGTATAGGCAGGGCGAATTGTATAATCAGCCTTAACGCGCTGCCCTGGGTGAGGTCCAAGGATTTTTTTCTGATTGCTTTCTGCTCGCTCATGAGATAAGTATACCATAATCCGCGAAGAATTGAAGATAGCTGAAGCGCGCATGCTGAAGCGTGCGCTGATTATCCGCGTTTGGCTTATTCGGGATGCGCAACTTATAAACTACAAAATTTTGTTACATAAAAGTCACAGACTACTATTGTCATCTATCGAAATCCCATATATAATGAACCGGGCTAACCAATTATCAGGTTTGTTTATCGTTAATCATTGCCGTTTGCCCGAAATATCCGCTGATTTGGCAAAGGGGCGGCCTCCGCCTGTTTTGTTCTGTTAAGTGTTGCCACGGCTATTTAAAACGCCGGTGATCGCCAGCGTATGAATAGATAATACTGATGCGCAGAAAGGAATAACTAAACGATGAGAAAAATGGAGTTTGACCGGCTCGATCTGGCGGAACGCGGAGACGCGGAAGCGCAATATATGCTGGCGCGCCACTGCTTTAACCCTCCGGATCAGGACATTGATGAAGCGGTTGCCTGGCTGGGTAAAGCAGCCGACCAGAACCATATCGAAGCGATGGAGTTATTAGCGGAGATATATTTAAAAAACTGGGCGCCGGGATGCGTCCCCCAACAAGCGGTAGGCTTGCTGAAACAGCTTTTGATCATCCACGACCCGAAAGTATCTGAAGAACGGCAGGCTGGCGCCGTCGCCAGGATCAAATTGGGCATGATATTATGTAAGGGCGATTTGACCGACATCAATCTCAAGGCCGGTCAAAAGCTCATCGATATAGGGGTCGGGCACTTCACCGGTAAAGAAGACGCCGGGCATACTGAATTTCCCTTACTATGCGCCGACCTGCATCGCCTGTACTGGAACGCAAAAAAAGTAATCAAAGGCGGTATAACGGGCAATCCCATTAAGGACAACGAGAAGTGTATAGAATACTGTAAGCTGGCGATAAAGCATGGTATCCCTGAGCAGCAGATACCATATCTGGAAGAAATGATCGATCTGGCGACACAGCAAAACGAGGAAATACGGAGATACAACGAGAAAGAACCGGTGCTTCGCGAAGCGTAGTACGGTATAATGCCTAAAAAGACGATAACCGCAGTTCCTTTGATAGGGCGTAAGCGGCGGGGAGGTCGCCTTCGGCGCCGACTAATACGCGGCCGATAATGAGGACCGAATACTTTGGCGAAGTAATCCGCGTTAAGCCTTGGGGGACGTCGCCTTTCCAGCCGGGGCCGCTGATGAGGTAGTCCCCGGCTTCCGTGCCCGTCGTGCGCTTGCCGACATAAGCGAAAACGATGTTTTTGACGGGATCGGTGAGCTGTACGCTGTAGTAGCGGCCGGACATATCCGGCACGTGCAGGATCTGCGGCCCTTGTCTGAGATCCAGCCAGCCGATGGTGATGAGCGTGTCCCGGTTAACGCCGGTGACCGTCAGGCGCGAACCCGCCGAATGGAGGGGGTCCGCGAACTGCGCCTGTGGCTGCGTATAGAGCGTGTTGACGGGGACAGGGCCCTCGCCGAAGCCTTTGACGAGGATAGCTTTTTTATACACGGACATCACCATAGCCGGTAAGAAATAGACGACGAGGGACCATACCGCGGTCATGACCGAAATGAAGATCAATAAATGCTCGTATCTGAAGCGTTCCATCATTTCACCTCCACGACCGGCGGCACGTCGTATTTGCCGTCCAGGATAATCGTCCCGGGCATATAGACCCTCAGCCAGAGAATGAAGCCGCCGGGCGGCGCGGGCAGCCAGTTGGATTCGCGGCCCGGGGGCGCGGCGTTTTGAATGTAGATATCCACGGAGCCGTCTTCGTTTGGCGTAAGCCCGGACCGGTCGCTCACGCTGTACCGGTTGATGGGGTTTTCCGCGAATCGGTTGCTCGCGTCGCCCATCGTCAACGACCAGAAGGCGTCGTTGGGCGGGAGGCCGCCCGGGGGAAAACGCAGAATATAGTTGTTCTTGCCTGAGAGCTCGCGGTTCGCACCGTCCACGGAAGTCGTCCAGTACATCGCCTCCTGAGGCGCGTTGACCGGACCGGGGAAGGCCAGGGCGCACGCGGCCCTCGTCAGCATGCTGTTGCCGGGCTCGCTCAACTTATACATAGTAGACCAGCCGTTTACCTTCGAGGTTTTCAACCTCGCCGTGATCTGAGCTGCGGCCAGCGCCAGCCCGAAGCCGACGAGCACGCCCTGGATCACGTCCGCCCTCACGGGCCTGATCTGGATAAAGAAGAGCGCCTTGATCATGACATAGGTACAAACCGCGCCGCTGGCCATCAGAAGATAATGATAAGCCTTGCTTGACATAATACGACCCACCTCCTCAAATGCAACGTATAAACTACAAAATGAAAAGAAATAATAGTTAATAGCTACTACTTGTCATATCGGAGAAACCCATATATAATGAATCAGGCAAACAAAAAGCAAGGCAGGAACAAGGTGTAGGAGCACCTTGCCCCCTGACCTGGAAGCTAGTACCTTCCATGCCAACAGCTTGAAAAAGCCGCGCGCTTGCATGAGCATTATACCCTGTGGTTTGCTTTATAGCAAGTTGTCAGGGGACATTCTGTATTGTAAGTGCCAGGTATGGGATCAGCTCCTGTACCCGGCACTTTTTTGTTTGCCGTACGCGATTAACGAGATAAATACGGAGAACAGTTGTTTATATGAGGAAAAAGGAATTCGGCCAGCTTGACCTGGCTTTAAGCGGCGACGCCGAAGCGCAGTACATGTTGGCGCGCCATTGTTATGCCCCTCCGGATCAGGACATAGAAGAGGCGGTCATCTGGCTGAGGAAAGCCGCCGATCAGGATCATATTGAAGCGGTGATGTTTCTGGCTGATTTGTGCCTGAAAAACATGTCGCCGTCATGCGTCCCCAGGCAGGCCGTGGGTCTGCTCAGGCAGCTTCTGGTCATGCACGACCCGAATACGGCTGAGGAGTGGCGATTAGGCGCGGGCGCAAGGATCAAGCTGGGCATGATACTCTGTCAAGGCGATCTGACCGGTCTGAATCTCAGAGCGGGCCAAAAGCTCATCGATATCGGCGTGGAGCAATTCGTCGCGGATAAAGACGCCGGCGGGACTGAGTTTCCCTCCCTGTGCGCCGAACTCAGCCTTCTATACTGGAGCGCGAAGAAAGCCGTGGACGGGGGCATAACGGGCGATCCGGCCGAAGACAACAAAAAGTGCGCCGCGTATAGCAGGATGGCGATAGAATATGGCGTTTCCGCGCGGAAAATACCGCTCCTGGAAGAAATGATCGTGATGGCGGAGCGGCAAAACGAGGAACTACGGGAAACAAGATAGTTTTTCGATTGGAATTGAATCTCTATACCGAACCGAACACGGCCGATAACCTGATCACGCAGCCGTCCAGCACAAAGACGGGGACGACGTCGGTCTTGTGATAACCTTTGTGGTTTTCAAAATACGCGCTGTTCACATCAAACACCAATTCGTCGAACACTTTCGCATCAAACTTCAAACCGCCATTTTCCCGAAGCAACCGTTAGCGGTTGGTCGTAGTTGAACAGTACTTCGTTGATTTGGAATATGTTTAACGCTGATACTTTGATACCCAAATTAAGGCGCCGGCTTCATCAGATAAGCTGTCACGTCGACCAATTCGTGGCGCTAACCGTCGTTCCAGGTATAGTAATCGGCGTACGATTCTTCTGTTTGATTATCGTTTATAGCCAGACGACGTTTGACTCATACTCGGGATAAGCGACTTCACGCGGCGAATAGTTGTCGGCAGGATATCCGATAACGCAGGCGTCCAATGCGTATTCGCCGCAGGGTAAACCGATAAGTTCGCAGAACTCCTCATTGTTCCCCATTTTCGTAGCGATGAACGAGGATACCAGTTTGAACCCAATTCGAAGCGTTGTCGCTTTTAGCCACATGCCGAACATACAATAACTCAAGCTTATCGAGTTATCCGACATGTAGGTTATAGGCATCCCCTTACGCTCCGCGGCGATAATCAAATACGGCGCCTTTCGCAGCTGATTGTCCATGACTTTCGGATCATAATCGCGAAGCGACTCCGGTTCTTTGGGGACATTTCTCTGATAAGCTTCGAAATGTAAAGCCCCGATTTTCTTCATTAAATCGGAGTCCGTGGGAATCACAAAAATCCTTCGGAAGTCTTTTTTCCCCATTGCGGGTATGCCGGCGAAGGGCGTACGTAATCCCGCGCGGATGATCAGCTCGACGTCGCTCTTGTCTGGAGCGACGCCGTTGAATGATTTCACGGAGTGGCGAGCCATAAGTATTTCAGTTAGCGCCTCGCTATGTGTAGGGTTCATTTGCTCAAACATACTTTCATTCCATTTGGTTTTACAGATAATCGCTAATCTGACCCCATTGGGATCTTCGATGAAGGCACAGCTTCCTCCGGTGATTGGAACCGGTTCCCCGAGAATTTTCGCGCCTTTTGCCCTGTATTTTGTGATTGCTTCATCCATATCACTAACAGATATTCCCACAGAATAAAACCCAACCGGATATAGCGATGACTCTATCAACTCTACCATAGCGTTACCGCTCCCGCGCATTAAGATGATCCTACCCATAGGTCCAAGGTTATATTCGCTATCGATTTCTAACCCCATAACCTTAGAGTAGAACTTTACAGATTCTTCCATGCTTTTAACAATTATTGTCGCCAGATTGACATATGTATCCATTAAATCCTCCTCGATTCAATTAATACGAATAATAATTTGTGTAGTATCGGGTTATTGTGAAACGGTTGACAGACAGAAGGAATGTAGATTACATACATCATATCATAGGATCAGTTTATTAACAGCCCCTTCGCGCTCTGATAAACAGCGAGACGCGAGGAGGTTATTTGTTTAAAAGATCGAGTATGTATAGACGCCGGACGACTATAGATTTTCGATCCGATGGCCGATTAGAACACCTTTGAAAGTTTGATTACGCAGCCGTCCAGCACAAAGACGGGAACTTCGTCTGTCTGGCGATAGGTCTTGCCGATATATACGTCGCTTTCGAGGATGTACGCGTTCACCGTCTTCTCGTCCGGATCCACGATCCAATACTCCTTGACACAGGCGAGTAAATACTGGTTGAATTTCTCTACCCGGTCGCGCCTTGCCGTAGACGGCGACAGTATCTCGATCACCATATCCGGCGCCCCGATACAGCCGGTACCGAATAATTTAGATTGATCAGCGAACACGACGATGTCCGGTTGAAGTACGGTATTATCACCTGCCCAGGCGTTGAGGCGGACGTCAAATGGCGCATGAAACATTACCCCGGGCTTACCTTCCAGAAAAGTATCGATTATTTTTGTGAGTTTGACACTGATACTTTGATGACCAAACAGAGGCGCCGGCTCCATCAGATAAGCTGTACCATCGATAAGCTCATAGCGCTTTCCGTCGTTCCAGGTATAATAATCGGCATAGGTATAATGCTTGCCCGGCTCCGGGCGCTTCTTTTGCGGTACAGCGTTCACATTGCTTTACCTCCTTCATGATGTGAGCTTTAAATTGGCCTGAATACATCCGATAACTTGATTACACAGCCGTCCAGCACAAAGACGGGGACTTCGTCGGTCTCATGATAAGTTCGGTTGGCATAAACGCCCTTTTCGAGTATGTTCACGGCGACCGTTTTATCGTCGGGATCGACGATCCAGTACTCTCTGACGCCAGCCAGCAAATACTGGTTGAATTTCTTGACCCGGTCACGGCGTGCTGTGGACGGCGACAGTATCTCGATTACCATATCCGGGGCCCCGATACAGCCGGTGCCGCTTAATTTTGAGGTATCACAAAAAACGATGACGTCCGGTTGAAGTACGGTATTATCGCCTTTATCAAAATTTAAGCGTACGTCAAATGGCGAGTAAAACACTTCGCCTGGTTTTCCCATCAGAAAATTACTCAGTTGGGTATGTAAAGCGCCGCTGATTTTCTGATGACCAAACAAAGGCGCCGGCTCCATCAGATAAGCCGTCCCGTCGATAAGTTCATAGCGCTTTCCGTCGTTCCAAGTGTAGTAATCGGCGTAGGTATAATGCTTGCCCGGCTCCGGGCGCTTCTTTTGCGGTACAGCGTTCATGCTGCTTTCCTCCTTCATCACGTGAGTTTAATCATGAGTTTTGAATCGACTCAAACACTTCAGATAATCTGATTACGCAGCCGTCCAGCACAAAGACGGGGACTTCGTCGGTCTCATGATAAGTCTTGCCGATATGTACGCCGCTTTCGAGGATGTACGCGTTCACCATCATCTCGTCCGGATCCACGATCCAGTACTCCCTGACGCCGGCTCGCAGATACTGGTTGAATTTCTTGACCCGGTCACGGCGTGCTGTAGACGGCGACAATATCTCGATCACCATATCCGGCGCCCCGATACAACCTGTACCGATTAATTTTGATCGATCGGTGAACACTACGATGTCCGGTTGGAGGACGGTATTATCGCCCTTATCAAAATTTAAGCGTACGTCAAACGGTGAATATAATGCTTCACCTGGTTTTCCCTCAAGAAAAATGCTCAGTCGGGTATGTAAAGCGCCGCTGATTATCTGATGACCAAATAAAGGCGCCGACTCCATCAGATAAGCCGTCCCGTCGATCAATTCATAGCGCTTTCCGTCGTTCCAAGTGTAGTAATCAGCGTAGGTATAATGTTTGCCCGGTTCCGGGCGCTTCTTTTGCGGTACAGCGTTCATGCTGCTTTCCTCCTTCATAATGTGGGCTTTAAATTGGCCTGAACACATCCGATAACTTGATTACACAGCCGTCCAGCACAAAGACGGGGACTTCGTCGGTCTCATGATAAGTCTTGCCGACATATACGCCGCTTTCGAGGATGTACGCGTTCACCGTCATCTCGTCCGGATCCACAATCCAGTACTCTTTGACGCCGGCCAGCAAATACTGCTTGAATTTCTTGACCCTATCGCGTCTGGCTGTCGACGGCGACAGTATCTCGATCACCATATCCGGCGCCCCGATACAGCCGGTGCCGAATAATTTAGATTGATCAGCGAATACGACGATGTCCGGTTGAAGTACAGTATTATCTCCCTTATCAAAATTTAAGCGTACGTCAAATGGCGAGTAAAACACTTCGCCAGGTTTTCCTTCAAGAAAAGTATCAATCATTTTTGTGAGCTTGACACCGATTCTTTGATGACCAAATAAAGGCGCCGGCTCCATCAAGTAAGCCGTCCCGTCGATCAGTTCGTAGCGCTTTCCATCGTTCCAGGTATAGTAATCGGCGTAAGTATAGTGTTTGCCCGGTATCGGGCGCCGCTCCTGTGGTACAGCGTTCATGTTGCTTCCTCTCCTTCATGACATGAGTTTAATCATGAGTTTTAAACCGATTCGAACACTTCTGATAACATGATCACACAGCCGTCCAGCACAAAGACAGGCGCTTCATCGGTCTGACGATAGGTCTTGCCGACATAAACGCCCTTCTCGAGTGTGTTCGCGACGACCGTCTTATCGTCGGGATCGACGATCCAGTATTCCCTGACGCCGGCTCGCAGATACTGGTTAAACTTCTCCACCCGATCGCGCCTTGCCGTAGACGGCGACAATATCTCAATCACCATATCCGGCGCCCCGATGCAACCGGTACCGCCCAGCTTCGATCTATCGCGAAACATGACGATATCCGGCTGCAAGACGGTGTCGTCGCCCGCGCCGAAGTTTAACCGGACGTCAAAAGGCGCGTGGTATACTTCGCCCGGTTTCCCGTCAAGGAAGGTAAATAGCCTGCCGTAAAGGACACTTGAAATATCATGGTGTCTCAACAAAGGCGCCGGCTCCATTAAGTAAGCCGTCCCGTCGATCAGTTCGTAGCGCTTTCCATCGTTCCAGGTATAATAATCGGCATAGGTATAATGCTTGCCCGGCTCCGGGCGCTTCTTTTGCGGTACAGCGTTCACATTGCTTTACCTCCTTCATGATGTGAAAAAATCCGCAAAACTACTCGCGGATTTACTGTCACATATAATTCGACGCGGATGGCGCCGATTCCTGCCGGAAAACAAAAAATGGCTGAAAAATTTCGTGACGTGTTAGATTATTTCAAAAAACGCGGTTTATAAATTATTAATAATAAATCTTAATAAAAGCGACCAAAGTGTGACCGCCAAGAAATATAATTATAGTAGGTATTACACAGATAACCGCAGGCATGAGCTGCCGGGCGGACAGAATTGTTATGAGGAAGTGAGATAATGAATGATAATTTAGTATTAGCGGTCAACAAAGCGAAAGAAGACGATATCAAGGATAGACGCGCCGCAAACACCACGGCGTCCTTCGGCGAGGCGGGCATAGCGCCGGGAAGCTCGTTGAGGAGCGGGGTGAATATCACGGAAAGCGGCAGAAAGCTATTCGCCGTAATCCTGGCGATTGCTGTGATAACAGAGGTGGTTATATTTCGAGTAACGGCTAAGGATAATGACGCCGTAACAAATACGCCGAAAAGCGCCGTAGTAGAGTCGCTGATAGAGGAAGCGGAAGAGGAAACGCTGATTATGGAGGATGAATAACAATAAAAACCGTCATAGGAGTAGGCTCAGATCGGCGTCAAACCGACCCGAACACTTCAGACAGCTTGATCACGCAGCCATCCAGCACAAAGACGGGCGCTTCGTCGGTCTCATGATAAGTGCTACCGACATAAACACTGTTTTCGAGTATATTCGCGACCACTGTTTTCTCGTCCGGATCGACGATCCAGTACTCCCTGACGCCGGCCAGCAAATACTGGTTGAATTTCTTGACCCGATCGCGTCTGGCTGTGGACGGCGACAGTATCTCGATCACCATATCCGGCGCCCCTATACAGCCCGTGCCGAATAATTTAGATTGATCAGCGAATACGACGATGTCCGGCTGGAGGACTGTATTGTCGCCTTTTTCGAAATTAAGGCGGACGTCAAAAGGCGCGTGAGACATTTCCCCGGGCTTCCCTTTGAGATAGTTTTCGATTTGGTTTTCAAGTTTGACGCTGACTCTTTGATGTCCAAATAAGGGCGCCGGCTCCATCAGATAAGCCGTCCCGTCGATCAGTTCGTAGCGCTTACCGTCGTTCCAGGTATAGTAATCGGCGTAAGTGTAGCGTTTGCCCGGTATCGGGCGCTTCTTTTGCGGTACAGCGTTCATGCTGCTTTCCCTCCTTCATGGCATAAAAAAATCCGCAGACTGCGGATCTTACTGTTTCATAAATTCGACGCGGACGCAGCCGATTCCTGCCGGAAAATAAAAAATATCCGCCCATATACCTGTGGTCATCTAAACTCAATATGGAGCGTTTTGCCTATCCCGTCCGCAATCTGCTGTAATGTTGCGATCGTGGGACTGCAATTCCCGTTTTCAATCCGGCTGATGTTAGATTGCCTTATACCTGTTTTTTCCGCTAATTCTTTTTGTGTTAGGTTATACTCTAACCGTGCGTCAATAATCGCTTTGATGTATTCGCGTTCCGGGCGTTGCTTCTCCCATTCAGCCGCAAACTCCGGGTTTTCAAGCTGTTTATCCAAATACTTCCTGTAGTCGCTCATTCCTTTTGCCTCCCTTCATAATCAGCCTTATACTTCATGGCAAGTGCAATCTCGTTCGGTGGCGTTTTCCGCGTTTTCTTTACGAATCCGTTTGTAAGGATAACTGTATTATCCACAACAAAAAAGTAAAATATCCGCGTTATGTCCCTGGCAAACTTAATACGTAATTCAAACAACCCTTTGCCTATCGCCTTTGAATACGGCTCCCGAAGCGTGTTGCCGAACTCCGCGAGTATGTCAATGCTCCCCAAAGCCTTGACACGCATTTTCAAGTCGAGGTTGTCAAGGAACTTCTCAACGGGTTTTTCACCGTTTAGGAGCGTGTAATACTGCACATCAAACATGAGCCTGTCTCCTTCTATTGTTTCTGATGCCCTGATTTGACCGTTGTTTACTATAAGCAATGTCCGTGATCAACAAGAACTGACTGCTTGATGTGTCCGCCAATGG
>Ga0082212_10003476_pt1 | contig 22325 bp, 17 predicted proteins | sample TergutNt197P3_FD_71548 | JGI IMG/M metagenome (GOLD analysis project Ga0082212, IMG submission 71548) | Neocapritermes taracua P3 segment gut microbial communities from Petit-Saut dam, French Guiana - Nt197 P3 | ecosystem: Host-associated > Arthropoda: Insects > Digestive system > Gut ...
CGGCATCTGGTCGGCAAGCCTAACAAGCGGACTCCTCATTGTCAACAAGTTTTCTCGGCATAAGTGAGACAGAATCTCGTGCGGATAATCGAGACAAAATCATATGTGGATCAGACGACCCCGAGGAGATTGAAATTTAGCTTGACATCTTCACATTTGTGTGGTACTCTATTCAAGCGGCTTATGATGATTTTTATGTGAAGAGCTTTTTCCAGAGCTCTGAATTTTAGTTGAACGGAGGGCTATCAGAAATGAGGGTTAAAGTCACGCTGGCATGTACGGAGTGCAAGCAGAGAAACTACAACACTATGAAAAACAAGAAAAACGACCCGGATCGTATCGAATTCAGCAAATACTGCAAATTCTGCAACAAGCACACATTGCACAAAGAAACAAAATAGTTGAGGGGAAGTCATGGAGAAAGATACAAAAGATACAAAAGACACAAAAGATGCAAAGAAAAAGCCGGCTCAAGCGGCACCAAAGAAGCGCACAAGCCCGAGCGAGTACATGCGCGGGGTCAGGACTGAAATGAAAAAAGTAGTTTGGCCCACCAGAAAAGAACTCGGCTCTTTCACTGCTGTCGTTGTTATGGCGTGTACGTTTTTCGCCATATTTTTCGGCGCTGTGGATTTTGGCGTAATAAAAGCGCTCAAAGTGGTGCTGGGCATTAGCCTCAACATTGGATAGGCCGGGCAGAACGGAAAAGGATGCATGATGGCAGAATTTGAAAGTATTGAGTTGCCTGAACAGGCTGTGGAAGTCCAGCCTGCAAAGCCGATCGCTGAAGCGCGAGGCGGGGCAAGAAGCATAGGCGAAGCCAGATGGTATGTGGTTCACACATATTCAGGCCATGAGAACAAAGTTAAAGTCAACATAGAAAAGATAGTTGAAAACAGGGGGATGCAGGATCTGATTCTCGAGATTGTCGTGCCTACGGAAGACCGTGTCGAAATCAAGAATGGCCAGCGAAAAGTTAAAACAAAAAAAATGTTCCCCGGTTACGTCATAGTAAAGATGATAGTCACAAACGAGTCATGGTACCTTGTGCGCAACACGCAAGGCGTCACGGGGTTCGTGGGGCACGGCTCTGAGCCGATTCCCCTCACCAATGAAGAAGTGAGGAGGATGGGCATAGAAAAGATATATATCGACTTGGACATAGACGTTGGCGACACGATCAAAGTTATTAACGGTCCTTTCGAAAGCTTCATGGGGGTTGTCGAAGAAGTAAATATGGAGAAGCAAACCTTGAGGGTAAAAATATCCATGTTTGGAAGAGACACGCCTGTCGAGCTTGAGTTTGGGCAGATAGACAAGATTTAGATGGAAGTTGGTAGTTAAAAAACAGGGAAGGAGGATACGAAATGGCAAAAAAAGTTGACAGCTACATCAAACTGCAGATTGCGGCAGGCAATGCAACCCCTGCGCCACCGGTAGGCCCGGCTCTGGGGCAGAAGGGCGTGAACATCATGGACTTTTGCAAGCAGTTCAACGCGAGGACTGCCGACCAGCCCGGGATGGTCATCCCAGTCGTCATCACAGTGTATGCTGACAGGTCTTTCACATTTGTGACAAAGACCCCGCCGGCTGCAGTGCTTCTGAAAAAAGCGGCAGGCATTACGGCTGCGTCAGGGGAACCAAACAGGAAAAAAGTTGCGACTCTAACTGTTGAGCAAGTAGCTGAAATCGCAAAGCTTAAAATGCCGGATCTGAACGCGGCAGACCTTGAGGCCGCCACGAGCATGATCAAGGGCACAGCAAGAAGCATGGGAATAGTAGTCGAAGGTTAGTGATAAGTGGGAGGCTTTCAGCCGTTGGAACCACAGGAGGTAACGAAAATGCCTAAAAGAGGTAAAATTTACAAAGAATCAGCAAAACTGATAGACAAGGCAAATCTATACGAAGTAAATGAAGCGCTTGATCTTGTTTTGAAGACAGCAAAAGCAAAATTTGACGAAACCGTAGAGGTTCACATCAAGCTGGGCGTGGATGGCAGGCATGCAGACCAGCAGGTCAGGGGGGCGGTAGTGCTCCCGCATGGGACAGGCAAAACCCATAAAGTGCTGGTGTTCGCAAAAGGCCCAAAAGCACAGGAAGCAGAAGCTGCTGGGGCGGATTACGTCGGCGCGGAGGAAATGGCGCAAAAAATCCAAAGCGAAAACTGGTACGATTTCGATGTCGTTGTTGCTACGCCCGATATGATGGGTATAGTTGGCAGGCTCGGTAAACTGCTAGGCCCGAAGGGTCTGATGCCAAACCCAAAATCAGGGACGGTAACTATGGATGTTGAAAAAGCGTTACAGGACATAAAAGCAGGAAAGGTTGAATACCGCTTGGACAAAACAAACATCGTCCATACCCCGATCGGCAAGATTTCTTTTGGAGTCGAAAAACTCCACGACAACTTCAACACGCTTTTAGAGGCAGTCATCAAAGCAAAGCCAGCCGTGGCAAAAGGCCAGTATTTGAAGAGCGTCACCCTTGCGGCTACGATGGGGCCGGGAATAAAAGTGAACCCGTTAAAAATCACGATATAATACATTAAAGACAAATACAAACGACAAAAAGATTTATTTGAAAGAAAACCGTAGACAGCGGGCGCGAAAGCTTAATTCCCCGCCGAGGTACAATATAAAGATATTGGCCTTGCAGCTGCGTTGCGGTACAGGGCCGTTTTATTGAGTACCAAAAAAATCCACACAGAAAGGAGAGAGACATGTCAGCTGAAGCTCATAAGGAAAAACAAGCGATTATTAGTGAGATAAAGGAAAAGCTGGAAAAAGCAAAGGCAGCAGTTGTCATCGACTACATCGGCATAACAGTCGCCGAAGCAGACGCGATGAGGAAAAAGCTCAGAAGCGCCAACGTCGATTACACCGTTTACAAAAATACGCTGGCGAAAAGAGCCTTGGAAGGGACAGAGTACGAACCCCTCGTGCAGGTCCTAGCCGGGCCCAGTGCTTTTGCCATCAGTTACGATGATGCGACCACGCCGGCAAGGATGCTGAACGAGGCAATAAAAGAGTATAAAAAAATGGCATTCAAAGCAGGCGTGATCGAAGGGACGTTTTATGACGCAGAAGGCGTCCAGACAGTGGCGACGATACCAGGAAGAGAGGAATTGATAGCAAAATTCATGGGCAGCATACAATCGCCCGTATCAAAACTGGTTCGCACATTCCAAGCAATTGCGGACGCAAAAGCTGAACAGCCGGCTTAGCAAGAGGCTTTTACTCAACAACTTGTTAATGGAACACACCAACAGAGAGCAAATAAAATTTTTAAGGAGAGGTTGAAATGGAAAAGGAACAAATAATTGAAGCTATAAAAAAAATGACTATTTTAGAGCTGAATGAGCTCGTAAAAGCTTGCGAGGAAGAATTCGGCGTGTCCGCAGCCGCACCGGTGGCTGTAGCAGGAGCAGCAGCAGCCGCTGAAGTTGAAGAGCAAACTGAATTCACAGTGATTCTTGCGAGCATTGGCTCGGAAAAGATAAAAGTCATCAAAGTGGTAAGGGAATTAACAGGGCTTGGGCTCAAGGAAGCCAAAGACCTTGTGGACAGCGCACCGCAAAACCTGAAAGAAGGCGTGGACAAAGCCGAAGCCGAAGCAGTCAAAGCAAGGCTGGAAGAAGTCGGCGCGACGATAGAAATAAAATAGCTTGCCTGTTAGAAAACGAAAAAGCGTATTAGTTGGAAATGAGCACAGAGCACAGAAAAGCCTTCCGTGCTCATTTTTTGTCTGCCATTGCTTTTATCGCAAAAATGCGATAAAATTAAGGTGATGAAAAACCACAATCAAGGAGGCTGCGAGTGCCCATGAACATCACAAAAGACTACATCAAGTCAATTAGCGTAAATGAAGCCGCAGTGAAAAACGGTGCAGGTTTAGTTAACAAGAGAAGCTATTCAAATTTGACAACTGACAAAGATCAAAGGTTTTTCAGCGGGGAATGCGCAGGGAGCGGCAAGAACCCCTATTTCTGCTCAGTTGATTTCATTGATGAAAACGCGCCGGCGTTCCGCTGCACATGCCCGAGCAGGCAAATCCCGTGCAAGCACGTCATGGGCTTGCTGTGGGCGCGTGCAGAGGGGCAGCCTTTTGCCCTAGCCGATGTGCCGGAGAGCATTGTTGCCAAAAGGGAAAAGAAAGAGGTGCGGGCAGCCAAGGCAGTGGAAAAGGCAGCAAGAGCCGAAAACGAGGAACAAGCCGATTTGAAGGAGAAGTCGGACGCTTGGAAAAAATCTGCTGTTAAAAAAATAGACGCACAGCTAACCGGGATTGAAGAAGCCGAGAAAATGCTGCGAGGGATCGTTCAAGCGGGGCTTGCTTCAATGGATGCAAAAAGCGTCACCAGTTATTCAGGTATTGTTAAAAATCTGGACAGCTACTTCATACCGGGCATACAAAACGAAATCAAAGATTTGCTGGGGCAAGCACAACGCCCGGGAGCGGCTGAGAAGTTGTGCCAAATACAAGTGCTGCTATCAAAAGCGAAGGCGTACCTGGTAAGCAAAAAAGAAAGACCAGACATGCTGGACATAGAGAGCGAAATTGAGGAGCTGATAGGTTATGCGTGGAAACTCCAAGAATTGGCGCAGCGCGGTTTGGTTGAAGAAAACGCGCGGCTTGTGGAACTGTGCTTTCATGTGCGGAGGGAAGAAGACAAAAAACAGTACGTGGATGAAGGGTTCCACATAAGCTTGAATTCAGGCAAAATATTCAGGACGAGGAACTACCGCCCGTTTAAAGCGGCAAAACACATTAAGGAGCAGGACTCGTCCTTTTCTGCGCTGTCTGTGCCGAAGCTGTACGTTTACCCGAGCAAGTCGGCAAACCCAAGGGTACGGTGGGAGGACTCAGTACTCAATTCATTTGAGGAAGTCCAAGCAGAAGACTGCAGGCTGATTAAGGCGCATGGGCATGCGGACTATGCCGAAGTGATTAAAACCGTTAAGGGCCAGCTGAAAAACCTGTTGCTGTCCCCTCACCCTGCGGTGCTGGTCAGGGTCGAAAAGCTCTTGAGAATTGCAGAGCGCAGCGGAGCTGAGGGCGGTGAGAAATACGTTGCTTATGATTCGTCGGGCAACGCGATTTTCCTGAAGCAAAGCAAATACTTCAGGGACAGCTTTGTCTTCATGCTTGATCTGCTGACAAAAGAGGATGCAGAGGGATGCGCCATGCTTCTCCTTTTCGAGAACGACGCACAGGCGGGCAGGCTCTTTGCGCAGCCGCTTTCCGTGGTAACCGATGACAAGATCATCAGGCTGGTATATTGAGAGGAGGGGCGAAATGGCACTGCCGATACTGTTTGAATTGAATCAGGAACTGAATAGGCTGTTCATTGCGGGGAGCCGTCTTTCACCCGGTGATCCTAGAGTCAGGAAGTACGTGGCGCCGCTAAAGAAATACGGCGAGAAATCGCCAGTGTTCCTCAAATTGGCGCAGCTTGTTGAAGAACTGATCGAAGGCGACGCAGCTCAGTCTGCTGCAAAATTGATAGAAACTGAAGTCTTTTTGCTCTCCGTCATTTCGACACAGGGAGACACTATGCCTCCTGAAGGTGACGACACGATAGAAATTGCATTCAACCAGAACAAGGAAAAACTTGTCGAAACCAATATCGGCTACAGGACTTTGGCTCCAGTCTTTGAGGCACTGGCGACCACGGGCAGCGGGCGTACGGAGGTCATAAAGCAGGCATTTGAAAAAGGTGTGTTCGGCGACCCGCGCCTGTACAAGGCAGCCGCAGAAGCAATTGGCGACAAATCCGCAGAAATTGCAGACTTCATTGCGTACACAGTGTTGCCGTCCATTGGCGAGACCGCCCACCGCTTTTTGTCTGACGCATATGACGCCAAAGGCGGAAGGGCTGACGGCAGGCGCCTTGCTGCAATGTACGCAATCATGGGTGAACGCATGCTCGGCATGGTCGACGAAGCTATCATGGACGGAAGCCCTGCGGTAAAATCCGAAGCTGCAAAAATAATGGCTGATTTTCCGAAATACGAGGAGGATTTGCTGGGTATGCTCGGCGAGAGCAAGCCCGTGCGCGAGGAAGCTATGAAGGCACTTGTGCTGATAGGTTCCAAGACTGGCATCGACAGAATTATGGAACGGTACAACGGTGGAAAGGCAGGCGAGGTTATAAGCGCTGTGTCCTGCGTCAGCAACGAATACCTCACAGCTGAACTGCTGAAGTCGGCTCGTTCCGATTACAACAAGGCCAAAGCAGCCGTCAGCGCACTTTCCCGTCAGCCGGATGGGGCAGGCGAGGCAGCAAAAATAATAGAGAGTCTGAAAACAGACTTGGCGGCGCTTTCCAACAAACACTCTGACAATGCTGCAGAGTTTTTGAAAATGACGCTCTCCGAGGGTTATCTTGCGAAGGCAGAGGGCCTCGTGCCAAATGCAGGGAAGCTGGCATATGGGTACAGAAACCTTGAAGAAACGGCCATTACCTCGCTGTTTTATACCGGCAGAGGGGATGATTTCATATGGGACATGTTTGTCAGCACAAAGGCGGGGCTGCTGAACAGAATCCTGAAAAACCCAAAGAAAAAAGACGCTCCACACATTCTGCAAGCATATGCTTTCCGAATAGGCATGAAAAAGCTCAGCGCGGAGGAATTTTACAGCACGTTCATTAAAACGGATTTGTACAAGGGAGCGGCATTTTTCGATTATCAGCTGTTCAATGGCACGATGAGCATGTTGGCAGAGCGTTTGAAAAACAGTTTGGCAAAGGACCCGCATAGCCGAGCCGACCGCGAAACGGCAAAGAGCCTAGGTGAGGCAGGTTACGTGAAGTTCATGGAATTGTACGAGGCGCATTGCCAAGAATAAAAGTAAGAAAAGAAAGGATCGGTTATGGGAAACGAAAACACACTTAGGTTGCCGGCGGAAAAACTGTACGCGCATGAGATAGAAGCCCTCTTAAGCGACGATGCAAAGGAAGAAAAGCCTTTCGGCTGGCAGCTTTCACCTCGTGCCGTGCTAAAATTCATTGTGGGCGGCAGAGCGGGGAAAACAGACATCGTTCCGAAATACCTTGGCCACAACAGGCTTGTGGAGATAGCCATAGCCACCCTTCTGACCGACAGGGCGCTGCTGCTGATAGGTGAACCAGGGACGGCCAAGTCTTGGCTGTCTGAAAATTTGGCGGCAGCCGTCTGCGGCAACTCCAATAGAGTGATTCAGGGTACAGCCGGGACTTCGGAAGAACACATACGCTATTCTTGGAATTACGCACTGCTTCTGGCAAACGGCCCATGCAGGGAAGCGCTCATAAAAAGCCCCATATTGATCTGCATGGAAAACGGCACCATTGCCAGGTTTGAAGAGATATCCCGCTGTTCGTCGGAAGTTCAGGATGCGCTCATTTCAATCCTGTCCGAAAAATACGTCTCCATCCCCGAACTTGCGGCAGAAACCGAGGCAATCCGCGGATTTTCAATCATCGCTACCGCCAATACCAGAGACAGGGGCGTAAACGACATGTCAGCGGCTTTAAAACGGAGGTTCAACATCATCGTGCTCCCGACGCCTGCCGACTTGGAAACAGAAATCGACATCGTGAGGAGGCGCGTGAAAGAAATATCAGCGAGCTACAGCATAAAAGCGCACACCCCAAGTGAAGACTCGCTATACAAAGTCGTTACCATTTTCAGGGAGCTGCGGCTGGGAGCAACCCTTGACAAGAGCCAAAAGATAAAGCCGCCCAGCGGAGTGGTTTCAACCGCTGAGGCTATCTCTTTGTTAACGGGGGGAATGGCACTGGCAGCCAGCTTCGGCAACGGAGAGGTGCGCGACAGCGATCTGGCGGCGGGGCTTCAGGGGGCAATCGTCAAGGAAGAAGACAAAGACAAGCTGGTGTGGAAAGAGTACTTGGAAAACGTAATGAAAAAGAGGGGGTCAGAGTGGCGGAAACTGTACAATGCTTGCCAAGAACTAAACAGCTGAACGGGCTGCACATATTCGGGGTGCGGCATTTGTCCCCGTCTTCAGCGTTGCATCTGCTGGCGTTTTTGAATGAAATACGTCCAAAATGCGTTTTAATAGAGGGCCCATCTGACTGCAGTGGGCTGCTTGCCCATATTGCTGACGAGAGGGTAGTGCTGCCTGTCGCTGTTCTTGCGTACACAGTGAAATCGCCGGTGCAGACAGTGATTTACCCCCTAGCAGAGTATTCCCCTGAATACCAAGCTGCCGTCTGGGCGTTCAGAAACAAGGCAGCAGTGCGTTTCATCGACCTTCCTGCCTCGGTGTCAATGGGTGCGGATGCGCAAGACTGGGAAAACGCCCAAGGCGAAGAACCGGGCATTTTGTATTACAAAGCGCAAGCGGAGTTTTATGAAGCCATGGCAGGCATGGCAGGTGAGCACGACTATGAAACCTTTTGGGAGCGGCATTTTGAGCACTGTAGCCAAAGAACGGCATTTGTCGAAAAAATATCAGCCTTTTCTGTTTCCATGAGGGGAAACCTTGAGGGGCTTCAATGGGAAGCTGAAAAAACAGGTGCCGCTAGAAACCTCATCCGCGAAGCTTTTATGAAAATGCAGGTTGAGCTGGCTGTGGAGCAAGGGTTTTGCGCAGATGAAATCGTCGTTGTCACAGGTGCGTACCATGTCAAAGGCTTGGCAGACGAGACACTGCTGCCGATGACTGGCAAAGAATTCGAATCGCTGCCATGTGCAGAAATTAAAACGACGCTGATGCCGTATTCGTATTACAGGCTCAGCAGCAGGTCAGGCTACGGGGCGGGCAACAAGGCTCCGGCTTATTTTCAGCTGATGTGGGAATGCCTGCTGCGTGAGGATCTGGGGCGCCTCGCCCCGCTGTATCTGTCGTCCATTGCCAAAATTATGCGCGGCAGCGGCAACTACAATTCAACCGCAAGCGCGATAGAGGCAGTCAGGCTTGCTAAAAGCCTTGCGAGCCTGCACGGGGGCGAGCACCCCACGCTGAAAGACTTGCATGACGCTGCTGTGTGCCTTATGGGAGGCGGAGAGCTTTCGGCGGTGGCAGAGGCAGTTTCGCGAGTGGACATAGGCACCGCCATCGGAGAACTGCCGGAAGGCGTGAGCCAGACTCCAGTCCAAGACGACATGAACCGGCAGCTGAAAGCGCTGAAACTGGAGAAATACAAATCGACCGTGGCCCAGGACATTTCCCTTGATCTTAGGGAAAACCGGGCCGTGAAAAGCACCCAAGCTGCATTTATTGATTTGCAGCGATCCGTATTTTTCAACCGTCTGCTGCTGCTGGGGATCAATTTCGCAGCATACCGGGGATCGGGCTCGTCAACTTGGAGCGAAAACTGGGTGCTCAGGTGGACGCCGGAAAACGAGATAGAAACAGTAGAAGCCAACCTTAAAGGCGAGACAATAGAGAACGCGGCTGCCTTGGTACTTAAGGAACAATTCGAGGCGGCAGGGAGCATACTGGAGATTGCAAAGCTCATACGCAAAGCATGCATATGCGGTTTGCTTGCGGAGATGCCAGGCGGGCTCAGGCGGCTGCAAGAACTGTGCGTCGATGGCGAGAACTTCTCCGAGGCAGCGCACACAGCGCACGAGCTGTCAAGCGTCATTATGTACAGGGACATCAGGAACATAGACACGGAGCCGCTTGTTCCTGTCCTGCAGCAGGTATTCCTCAGAGCTGCGCTGGTAATGTTCGGCGGCGCCGCCTGCAATGGGGAGGCAGCTTCGGGTTTTGTCGAAGCCATCGACTTGATGCACACCGTCTCGCAGGAGCAGTTCGAACATGTCAACGACGAATTGTGGCTGCAGAAACTTCGCGAGCTTGCGCATTCGGACAGCCGGAACGCCAAGGTGTCAGGAGCCGCCGCTGCGGTTTTAATGGAGCGAAGCGAGATCACGGACGGGGAATTGAAAACAGAAGTTTCCCGGCGGCTGTCCCTGGGCGTGCCTGGGGATTTGGCAGCCATGTGGTTTGAAGGCTTCAGCGGCAGGAACCGTTACGTGCTGCTGTCGCGCACGAGCATTTGGGAACAACTCGACAGCTATCTGGAAGCCCTTGACGAGGACGAATTCAAGCGGTCATTGGTTTTTCTGCGCAGGGCGTTCAGTTCTTTCGAACCCAAAGAGAAAAACGCCGTGACGGACATATTGGCAGATTTGTGGAACTTGGTGCCTGCGGATGTAGGAGAATTCCTGCGGGACGAATTGACCGAGGAAGAACAGGGCAAGCTTGACGAGCTGAACGAGTTCGAATTTGATTTTGAGCTGTGATATTGCGGAGGCTGGTGCACAATGGACAAAGTTGAGACAAAACTAAAAAAATGGCGGCTTGTCTTGGGAAGCGAAACGGACAGCCATCTTTCGGCAATGAACCCAAACCCCGGTGGACTTGAGCTAACAGAAGAGGAAAAGATCATGGACGGTGCCCTTGCGGCTATTTACGACGAAACTGCCAGCATGCAACCGGGAACCGGAGTGGGGAAGGGCGGCAAACCGGGCGGCACAGGGAAATCAGTACCCAATTTGGCTAAATGGCTCACGGACGTTAGGAACTGCTTCCCCGAGGATGTAGTGTCGGTCATACAGTCCGACGCAATTGAGAGGAAAGGGCTCAAGCAGCTTCTGCTCGAACCTGAGACCCTGAAAACCGTCAAACCAGACGTTTCCATGGTTGCGACATTGATGGCGCTCAACCGCCAGATACCTGAAAAAGCCAAGGATTCGGCAAGGGCACTGATAAAGGCGGTGATTGACGATATTATGAAAAGAATGGAGCAGGACATGAGGCGTGCTGTCACCGGGGCGCTAAACAAAAAGAACCATTCCCCGCTGCCTTCGCTTTCCGGCATGGACTGGAAAAGAACTATAAACAGGAACCTGAAACACTACGATCAAGGGAAAAAGAGAATAATTCCAGAAAAATTCTATTTTTTTGAACGCACGAGAAAAATAAAAGAATGGACAGTGATCCTTGACATGGACCAGAGCGGTTCTATGGCTGATTCAATCGTGTACGCTTCGGTGATGGGGGCGATATTTGCAGGAATGCCCGCAATCGACACCCACGTCGTCGCTTTTGACACTGAGGTGGTGGATTTCACAGAATTGTGCAGGGAAGACCCAGTGGACGTGCTGTTCGGTGTACAGCTTGGGGGAGGGACCGACATAAACAAATCCGTCGGTTACTGCAGCCAGTTCATTGAAAACCCAAGGAAAACCATGTTCATACTCATTTCGGACCTCTACGAAGGCGGTGTCGAAGCCGGCCTCACAAGAAAACTGACTGACATGCACGAATCAGGGGTGAAGGTTATTGTGCTGCTCGCCCTGTCAGACCGGGGCACCCCTGCCTATGACGAAAAGCTGGGCAAAAAAATAAGCACGATCGGCATCCCTTGCTTTGCCTGCACCCCGGGCAAACTGCCTCAGCTCGTAGAGGCTGCGCTTAAAGGCAGGGACTTGGCCGCTCTAAGCACAGAAATCACAGAAAAATGAAAACCTACAGAAATATTGATATGCCAAAATATTTCTTGACCCATTGACGAATCTATGATATCATAATAGACTGCCATACAATGCAATTGTTTTGAATACAAGGAGTGATGATTATGCCCCAGCCCGTTCAACTAGGGAGAAAAACACGTATCAGTTATTCCAAAATTAACGAAGTGGCAGACATGCCAAACCTCATCCAAATTCAAATCGAATCTTACAACTGGTTTATCAACGAAGGGCTAAGGGAAGTGTTTGAAGACATTTCACCCATAAAAGATTACGCAGGGAATTTAGTTTTAGAGTTCATCGACTATTCGGTCAACGACCCACCAAAATATGAACAAGAGGAATGCAAAGAAAGGGATGTGACATATGCTGCCCCGCTAAAAGTCAGGGCAAGGCTTGTCAACAAAGAAACAGGTGAGGTAAAGGAGCAGGAAGTTTTCATGGGCGATTTTCCGCTCATGACCGAAAAAGGGACGTTCATTTACAACGGGGCGGAGAGGGTTGTGGTAACCCAGCTTGTCCGATCCCCGGGGCCGTATTACGACGTGACTGTGGACAAGTCGAACAACAAGCTTTTTTCAACCACGATCATCCCAAACAGGGGAGCATGGCTTGAGTATGAAACAGACTCAAACGAAATAATTTCAGTGAGGGTCGACCGCACCAGGAAACAGCCTGTCACAACGTTGATGCGGGCACTGGGGTTCGGATCAGACAGCGAGATACTGGAAATATATGGAGATGACGTCAGATTGGGCAAAACGCTTGAAAAAGACACGACTAAGAACTACGAAGAAGGCTTGAAGGAAATATACAAAAAACTAAAACCGGGTGAACCACCGACTGTTGAAAGCGCGAAAGCTTTGCTGGATTCGTTGTTTTTTGACCCCAAAAGGTACGATTTGGCAAAAGTCGGAAGATATAAATACAATAAAAAACTGGGATTGTCCAACAGGATTTTGGGCGTAACTGTGGCTGACGACGTGATCGATCCGGGCACCGGCGAAATACTGGCAGAGAAAGGCCAGAAAATTTCAAGGGACTTGGCGCATGCAATTGAAAACGCGGGAGTGAAGCATGTCCTCGCACACGGGAAAAACGATGACAGCATCATAACGAAGATAATAGGAAACAATTTTGTTGAACTGTCCGAATATGTGAATTTCGATACAGCGGACATCAACATACCCAAAAAAGTGCATTATCCCGCCTTGATGGAAGCGCTCGCTGAAAACAGCGACGAGGATTCAATAAAAGAAGCTCTGGTGGCGCGAAAAAACGACTTGTCGCCCAAACACATCATCATTGATGACATCATAGCTTCAATAAGTTACATACTCAATTTGAATTACGGGATAGGCAGCGTAGACGACATCGACCACCTTGGGAACAGGAGGCTCAGGACAGTAGGGGAGCTTCTGCAGAACCAGTTCAGGATAGGCCTCGCTAGGATGGAAAGGGTCGTCAAGGAAAGGATGACAATACAGGACATAGAGGTTACGACGCCGCAGGCACTGATGAACATCCGGCCAGTCACAGCGGCAATCAAAGAGTTTTTCGGGAGTTCACAGCTTTCCCAGTTCATGGACCAGACAAACCCGCTGGCGGAGCTTACGCACAAAAGGAGGCTTTCCGCGCTGGGCCCGGGTGGGCTTTCAAGGGAAAGGGCAGGGTTTGAGGTGAGGGACGTCCACCACTCCCATTATGGGAGGATGTGCCCCATCGAGACTCCGGAGGGCCCGAACATTGGGCTTATCGGCTCCCTTACCACATATGGTAAAATAAACCAGTACGGCTTCATTGAAACACCGTACAGGCCTGTTGACAAAGCAAACGCAAAAGTGCTTAACACCATCGAGTACTTGACGGCAGACGAGGAAGAAATGCTAATCATTGCCCAAGCAAACGAGCCGCTGGATTCAGAAGGGCGTTTTGTAAACTACAGAGTCGCGTCAAGGGGCGCCGGGGGTGAAATCGACTTGGTGTCGAGGGATACAGTGGACTATATGGACGTGTCGCCGAAGCAGGTTGTGTCTGTGGCGACGGCGATGATACCTTTTCTTGAGAACGATGACGCAAACCGTGCCCTTATGGGGTCAAACATGCAGCGCCAAGCAGTGCCTTTGCTTGTAACAGAAGCTCCGGTAGTCGGGACAGGCATGGAATACAAAGCGGCAAAAGACTCCGGTGTCGTGGTTCTCGCAAGGAACACCGGTACAGTGGAGTACGTCGATGCCACTATGATCAAAGTCAGACGCGACGATACGGGTGGCCTCGACATATATAATTTACTGAAATTCAAGCGTTCGAACCAGGCGACCTGCATCAACCAGAAACCCATTGTGTTTCATGGTGAACGTGTGGAAAAAGACGAGGTCATTGCAGATGGCCCTTCAACTGCAAACGGTGAAATTGCCTTGGGGAAAAACCTTTTGGTTGGTTTCATGACATGGGAGGGGTACAACTACGAGGATGCGATAATACTAAACGAAAGGCTTATAATGGAAGACCACCTCACATCGATCCACATAGAGGAATACGAAGCTGAGGCTAGGGACACGAAACTGGGGCCGGAGGAGATAACAAGGGACATACCCAACGTCAGCGAGGACGCGCTAAGGGACCTTGACGAGGAAGGCATCATAAGGATAGGGGCAGAAGTTACTTCTTCGGATATACTCGTTGGCAAAGTGACGCCGAAAGGGGAGACTGAACTGACTGCGGAAGAAAGGCTGCTCAGGGCTATTTTCGGTGAAAAAGCAAGAGAAGTCAGGGACACATCGCTGAGGGTGCCACACGGGGAAACCGGGATTGTGGTCGACGTGAAAGTCTTCTCAAGGGAAAACGGCGACGAGTTGCCGCCTGGCGTGAACAAGCTTGTGAGGAGCTACGTGGCAACAAAAAGAAAGATAAGCGTCGGCGACAAAATGGCTGGGCGCCATGGGAACAAGGGCGTCATATCCAGCATACTCCCTGAGGAAGACATGCCGTTCCTTGAAAACGGGGAAGCGCTTCAGGTGATGCTCAACCCGCTGGGCGTCCCGTCGAGGATGAACGTGGGGCAGGTGCTTGAAGTGCACCTTGGCCTTGCAGCCAAGCACAAGGAATGGTACATTGCAACGCCTGTGTTTGACGGCGCCAATGAATACGACATCATGGATCTGCTGGACGAGTGCGGGTACCCCAGAAGCGGCAAGCTGGTGCTCAGGGACGGCAGGACAGGTGAAGCCTTTGACAATCCGGTAACGGTTGGATACATGTACATGCTGAAGCTTCACCATCTGGTCGACGACAAGATTCACGCAAGAAGCACAGGTCCATATTCGCTGGTTACGCAGCAGCCGCTGGGAGGCAAAGCTCAGTTCGGGGGGCAGCGATTCGGGGAAATGGAGGTATGGGCGCTTGAGGCATACGGCGCTTCGTACACCCTTCAGGAAATACTCACGGTCAAATCCGACGACATAGTGGGCAGGGTTAAGACGTACGAATCGATTGTTAAGGGGGAAAACATTCCTGAACCAGGGATCCCGGAGTCGTTTAAAGTATTGATTAAGGAAATGCAAAGCCTCGGGCTTGACGTAAAAGTGCTGTCTGAAGACAATGAAGAAATTGAAATCAGGGAATCCACGGAAATCGATGGATTGCCGAGCATTGACAGCATCATCGAGACGGGGCCGGAATTCATCGACGAAAGCGAGCTTTTTGACGACTTCAAGCTTTCAGACGACCTCGAGAACTACGCAGACGACGAAGACGACACCGATAATGACGACGAAGATTTCTCTGAAGAATTTTAGATGGGGGGAGATTCAATTTGAGCGACAAAACGAATATTAACTACGAATTGAACAATTTCGAATCATTGCAGATAAGCCTTGCTTCAACGGAAAAGATAATAAGCTGGTCCCATGGCGAAGTGACGAAGCCCGAAACGATCAACTACAGAACCTTAAAACCTGAAAAGGAGGGGCTTTTCTGCGAGAAAATATTCGGGCCAACGAAGGACTGGGAATGCCATTGCGGCAAATACAAGAGGATCAGGTACAAGGGCATCGTCTGCGACCGATGCGGGGTCGAAGTGACGAAAGCAAAAGTCAGGCGAGAACGAATGGGGCACATAGAGCTCGCGGCGCCCGTCTCCCATATATGGTATTTCAAGGGCATTCCGAGCAGGATGGGCCTTGTCCTTGACATTTCACCAAGAAATCTTGAGAAAGTCCTGTATTTCGCAGCGTACATTGTTACTGACCCAGGCGAAAACACAGATCTTGCATATAAGCAAGTTCTGGACGAACAGCAGTACAGGGACGCCAAGGACAAGTATGGAAACGCATTCAAGGCAGCGATGGGGGCTGAAGCAGTCCGCGACTTGCTCATGCAAATCGATCTCGCGGAGCTTTCTGAAGACATGAGAAAAAAACTGAAAGACGCGTCAGGGCAGAAGAAAATCAGGATAGTGAGGCGGCTTGAGGTAATAGAAGCCCTTCGGCTTTCAGGGAACAAACCTGAATGGATGATAATGGAAGCGTTGCCTGTAATCCCTCCTGACCTGCGCCCCATGGTGCAGCTCGACGGCGGGAGGTTTGCGACTTCAGATTTGAACGACCTGTACAGAAGGGTAATAAACAGGAACAACAGGCTGAAAAGGCTTCTTGAGCTTGGGGCACCTGACATAATCGTAAGGAATGAAAAAAGGATGCTTCAGGAAGCTGTCGATGCCCTCATAGACAACGGAAGAAGGGGAAGGCCGGTGACGGGACCCGGGTCAAGGCCGTTAAAATCCCTGTCAGACATGCTGAAAGGCAAACAGGGCAGGTTCAGGCAAAACCTCCTCGGGAAGCGCGTGGACTACTCAGGGAGGTCAGTCATTGTGGTCGGGCCTGAGCTAAAATTCTACCAGTGCGGGCTTCCGAAGAAGATGGCACTGGAACTTTTCAAGCCCTTCATCATGAAAAAACTGGTGCAGAACGGCCATGCGCACAACATTAAAAGCGCGAAAAGAATGGTTGAAAAGATACGGACCGAAGTATGGGACGTACTGGACGAGGTGATCAAGGAGCACCCAGTGCTTTTAAACCGGGCGCCAACGCTGCACAGGCTGGGGATACAAGCTTTTGAGCCGGTGCTGGTGGAGGGCAAAGCTATTAAGCTCCACCCACTGGTCTGCACGGCCTACAATGCGGACTTTGACGGCGACCAGATGGCGGTCCACGTACCGCTTTCGGTGGAAGCCCAAGCAGAAGCGAGGTTCCTCATGCTTTCCGTCAACAACATCCTCGCGCCGAAAGACGGTTCACCGATAACAACGCCGACACAAGACATGATCTTGGGGAGTTACTACCTGACTCACCCGGGCGTTGACGAAAGGAACACAAACGCCGAAAAAGGCGACGGGAAAATATTTACGGACTACAACGAAATGCTGATGGCTTACCAAAACGGCGTTGTGGGGCTCCATGCAAAAGTAAAAGTGAGGAAGTTTGCCGATAAAGACAAAAGGGGCAAGCTCATCGAGTCCACTGTGGGCAGGTTCATCTTCAACGAGAAAATACCTCAGTACTTAGGGTACGTGGACAGGAGCGTCGATCCGTATTCTTTGGAAGTCGATTTCCTGTGCGACAAGAAAAAGCTCGGGCAGATAATAGAAAGGTGCTACAGGGTGCTGGGAAACACGGGGACTGCAATCATGCTTGACCACATCAAGGACATGGGTTTCCACTATTCGACTGTTGGCGCGATAACCATAAGCATTTCAGACATGGAAATACCTGAAGAAAAAGACAGGATTATTGACGAATCCGAAAAACTGGTGGAAAAGTACGAATCCGCCTACAGAAAAGGCCTAGTGTCAAACCAAGAAAGGTACGAAAGGGTAATAAACATCTGGAACAAGACGACGGAAGAGGTGGCAGATGCGCTTATGGGTTCCCTTGGCACTCTAAACAACCTGTACATCATGGCTCACTCCGGGGCGAGGGGGAGCAAAAATCAGATAAGGCAGATCGGGGGCATGCGCGGGCTCATGGCCAACGCATCAGGGAGAACCATAGAAATTCCAATAAAAGCAAACTTCCGTGAAGGGCTTTCTGTACTGGAATACTTCATTTCCACAAACGGGGCAAGGAAAGGGCTCGCCGACACGGCCCTGCGCACCGCCGACTCGGGTTACCTGACAAGGAGGCTTGTTGACGTTTCCCACAACGTGATAGTCCGCGAGTTCGACTGCGGGACTGACGAAGGCATTGAAGTGAGGGCCTTCACTGACGGGAAGGAAGTGATCGAGTCTCTAAAGCTCAGGATAGTGGGAAGGACTTCCTTGGCTGACATATACGACCCGAACACAGGCGACCTGATAACAGAGCAAAACGAGGAGATATCGGAATTCGCGGCAGACAGGATAGAGGCATGCGGCATAGAAGCAGTAGCAATACGCTCCGTAATGACATGCCACAGCCAGACCGGCATCTGCGCCAAATGCTACGGCAGGAACCTTGCGACAGGCGAGAGCGTCAACATAGGGGAAGCGGTGGGAATAACTGCTGCGCAGTCCATCGGCGAACCGGGTACGCAGCTGACGATGAGGACATTCCATACCGGCGGGGTAGCCGGAAGCGACATAACCCACGGATTGCCGAGGGTCGAAGAATTGTTTGAAGCGAGGAAGCCCAAGGGCATCGCCGAGATATGCGAAGCCGACGGAACGGTCGTTTCTATTGAAGCGCGTAAAGACAACAAGACTGAAATCAAAATAAGGGGCGAGGAAGAGCGCATATACGTCATACCCTACGGCGCCAGGCTCAACGTGAAAGAGGGCGATTACATAAGCGCCGGCGGACAGATTACCAGGGGGCCGCTTAACCCCCATGACATCCTTAGGCTCAACGGCGTCGAAGGAGTGTACCAGTATCTGCTAAAAGAAGTCCAGCGCGTATACAAGCAGCAAGGCGTCGACATCAACGACAAGCATGTCGAGGTCATTGTAAGCCAAATGCTATCAAAATTCAAGATAGAAGACGCAGGCGACACCTCTCTGCTTCCAGGTGGGCTTTACAGCAAATTCGAAGTAGACGACGCCAACAAGGAAGCTAGGAACAAGGGCGGAGAAGAGGTTTTGGCGAAAAGGGTGCTTTTAGGGATAACAAAAGCTTCGCTGGCAACCAATTCATTTCTGTCAGCGGCATCGTTCCAAGAAACCACGAGAGTGCTGACAGACGCTGCTATCAAAGGCAAAAACGACAAACTACTGGGGCTGAAAGAGAACGTGATAATCGGTAAGCTCATCCCTGCAGGAACCGGAATGCGAAGGTATAAGAATATTAAAATTGACTATGGGGTGAACAAAGATATAATGGAAGCAGAGCCGGTGAGAAATTCAGAGGAGGAGGACGATTCCTTCATCGAATTGGGCGAACTGCAAAACTTTGCTTCGACGGCGTCTCTGTTTGGGGCCGAAGCATCAGAAATCATTGAAGTCGAGTAAATAATAATTGACACAGACTGTTAATTTGTGATACAATTTTTAACGGTTTTGAATTTGCATGGAGTCAAATTCGATTAAAAAATATGAAGAAAGGAGAAAAAAATGCCTACAATTAATCAATTGGTACGCGATGGAAGAGAGAGCTCTGCAAAAAAGTCAAATGCCCCAGCTTTGCTCAAGGGGCTGAACACAATAAGAAGGCGGCCAACTGACGTAGAAGCGCCCCAGAAAAGGGGAGTTTGCACGTCAGTTAAGACGGTTACCCCCAAAAAGCCCAATTCGGCGCTGAGGAAAGTTGCAAGGGTCAGGCTCACGAACAACATCGAAGTAACGGCTTACATCCCGGGGATAGGGCACAACCTTCAGGAGCACAGCGTTGTCCTGATAAGGGGCGGAAGGGTCAAAGACCTGCCTGGCGTAAGATACCACATTATCAGAGGGACCTTGGATGCCGCCGGCGTAGCAAACAGAGGGCAGGCTCGTTCCAAATACGGCGCTAAAAGGCCCAAGAAGAAGTAAATAACAGTCGGGAAAACGTGGCTTGATATAAAATCATGTGCGCCACGGCAGCGGAAACGGTGTCGAGTACCGAATTAGGCAAGGAGGGAAGAGAAGTGCCAAGAAAAGGTAGTGTACCAAAGAGAGAAGTGCTGCCTGACCCGGTTTACGGGAACGTCGTAGTAGCCAAGCTGATCAATAGCATTATGCTCGACGGGAAAAAAGGTGTTGCCCAGACAATAGTTTACGACGCGTTCAAGACTATCGAAAAGCAATCAGGGCAAAACCCTTTGGAAGTATTCGAAAAAGCTATGAACAACATCATGCCTGTGCTTGAAGTCAAAGCAAGGCGAGTAGGGGGCGCCAACTATCAGGTTCCGGTGGAGGTCAGGGAAGACAGGCGCCAGACCCTAGGGCTCAGATGGCTCACGAAGTACACGAGGGCCAGAGGGGAAAAGACAATGGCTGAAAGGCTCGCCAAGGAGCTTATGGATGCGTCAAACAGCACTGGAGCGTCAGTGAAGAAAAAAGACGACACCCACAAGATGGCAGAGGCCAACAGGGCTTTTGCCCATTACAGGTGGTAAATGGCCAAACTACATTTGCAGTAGTTTTCATCAAATCAAAGATTTGAACAAAATCATTAAGTAGAAAGGAGGAGTTGAACATGCCAAGGGCTTTCCCTTTAGAAAAGACGAGAAACATAGGGATTATGGCTCATATAGACGCCGGGAAGACGACGACTACCGAAAGGATTCTGTTCTACACCGGCAAGACCCATAAGCTCGGAGAAGTGCATGAAGGTGCGGCTACAATGGACTGGATGGAGCAGGAACAGGAACGCGGCATCACAATAACCTCTGCTGCTACAACAGCGCAATGGAACGATACTAGGATCAACATCATTGATACCCCGGGCCATGTGGATTTTACGGTTGAAGTTGAGCGCTCCCTCAGAGTTTTGGATGGAGCCGTTACAGTTCTTTGCGCGAAGGGCGGCGTTGAGCCGCAGTCTGAAACTGTATGGAGGCAGGCAGAGAAATACAAGGTGCCAAGGATGATATTCATAAACAAAATGGACATCACCGGCGCAGATTTTTTCAGAGTCACTCAAATGGTCAGGGACAGGCTGAAAGCAAACGCAGTGCCGATTCAAATACCAATAGGCGTTGAAGACAGCTTTGAAGGGATCGTGGATCTTGTTGACATGAAAGCTGAGATTTACCTTGACGATTTGGGGAAGGAGTATTCGAGAGAAGACATACCTGAGCACCTGCAGAGCCAAGCAGAAGAATACAGGGAAAAGATGATAGAAGCCGCAGCGGAAGCCGATGAAGAGATAATGGTCAAGTTCCTTGAGGGTGAGGAGATATCAAAGGCTGAACTGAAGCAAGCCATGAGGAAGATGACTGTGGAGGGCAGGATGATCCCCGTTACATGCGGCTCATCGTACAGGAACAAGGGTGTCCAAGTTTTATTGGATGCGATTGTGGACTACATGCCTTCACCCCTTGACATCCCGGCAATAAAAGGGACAAGCCCAAAAAACGATGATGAAATTGAAAGACCGGCGGACGACGACGGGCCTTTTTCCGCTCTCGCGTTTAAGATAATGGCAGATCCTTTTGTCGGGAAACTGGCGTTTTTCAGGGTGTATTCGGGTTCCATAAAGTCGGGGTCTTACGTGTACAATTCAACAAAAGACAAAAAGGAGAGGCTCGGGCGGGTTCTTCAGATGCATGCGAACAAGCGGGAAGAAATCGAAGAAGTTTTTTCCGGGGACATTGCTGCCGCAGTAGGGCTCAAGGATACGACCACCGGCGACACCCTATGTGACGACAAACACCCCGTCATACTTGAATCCATGCAGTTCCCCAACCCGGTCATAGAAATCGCCATAGAGCCAAAGACAAAGGCCGGGCAAGACAAGATGGGTATCGCACTGTCAAAGTTGATGGAAGAAGACCCCACCTTCAAAACTTACACAAACGAGGAAACAGGCCAGACAATCATCGCGGGCATGGGCGAACTGCACCTTGAAATCATAGTGGACCGGCTGCTTCGAGAATTCAAAGTGGAAGCCAATGTCGGCAAACCAAGGGTTTCATACAAGGAGACCTTCTCCGAACCTGTGGACGTGGAATACAAGTACGCCAAGCAGACAGGCGGCCGAGGCCAATACGGGCATGTAAAAATCAAAGTCAGCCCGATGGCGTCCGGCAGCGGGTTTGAGTTCAAGAATTCAATAGTCGGCGGGGCTATCCCCAAGGAATACATCCCCAAAATTGAAGACGGGATAAAAGAAGCGATGCTTAGCGGACCCCTCGCAGGCTATCAGGTGGTTGACATAGGGGTGGAGCTTTACGACGGGTCTTACCACGAGGTCGACTCTTCGGAGCTGGCGTTCAAAGTTGCGGCCAGCCTTGCCTTTAGAGAAGCAGGCAAAAAGGCGAAGCCGGTGCTTCTTGAACCGATCTTTAAGGTTGAGGTCACCGCTCCTGAAGAATACATGGGAGACGTTATTGGAGACCTTAGCGCGAGGCGGGGCAGAATCGAAGGTTCGGACATAAATGCGGGGGCTGCAGTGATAAAGGCGCAGGCGCCGCTGTCGGAGATGTTCGGGTACGCAACAGACCTCAGGTCCAAGACCCAAGGAAGGGGCGTTTACACAATGCAGTTCGACCATTTTGAAAAAATGCCGGACAGTTTGCTTGAACGGAGCAAAATATTAACAAATTAAGAAAGATTGGAATCAAAGAGAGGTTAAAAAAATGGCGAAACAAAAATTTGAAAGGACAAAACCGCACCTCAACATCGGGACCATAGGCCACATCGACCACGGGAAGACCACCCTGACT
>Ga0082212_10003477_pt1 | contig 22321 bp, 14 predicted proteins | sample TergutNt197P3_FD_71548 | JGI IMG/M metagenome (GOLD analysis project Ga0082212, IMG submission 71548) | Neocapritermes taracua P3 segment gut microbial communities from Petit-Saut dam, French Guiana - Nt197 P3 | ecosystem: Host-associated > Arthropoda: Insects > Digestive system > Gut ...
AGAGAGACGGCGGTGGATTTTTTGGTTCAACAGGAGGAGAGGGGAAAGGTGTAAATATATTTTTAGATAGAACATTCAAATATGGAAAATTATCTCTTAATGTAGGATATGACCATTATGATAATATAAGATATTCGTATGATTATTATAGACACATAGTAAATGAAATACCGATTACATTTGGAATAGGTTATGGAATAGATTTGTCTCGGCTTAAAAGTTTAGAGAAATATCCTGTTGGTCTTCGTATTTATTGCGGATATGAACTTGGATGGTATTATAGAGAAGATAAATATATTTACTCTGATGGTTACCCTGATTTCCTTAGCGAATACAAATATCAAAATGAAAAAACAACTAATTTTGGGCTTTATGTATATTATAGTGCTTCTTTGGTATTTTATAAAACTATTAGTTTGGAAGCAAATTTAAAATTTCGTCTACTTCTTGATGTTACTCAATATAATATTGGGTTAGGATATTTATTTTAACAACAAAATAAAAATACATAAACAAAAAGCATAATACAAAAAATAGAAATATTTTTTGTATTTTTGTAAAATTGGTATTATTAAAAAATAAATTATGACAACCCAAGAATATATTAAAATAGAAAATGAGTATGGCACTCATAATTATCATCCACTTGATGTAGTAATTGCAGAGGCAAAAGGTGTGTGGATTACCGATGTTGACGGGAAAAAATATTTAGATTTTCTTTCAGCATATTCGGCAGTTAATCAAGGACACTGTCACCCTAAAATTAAAGAAGCAATGTTAGAGCAAATTAATAAAGTAACTTTAACAAGTCGTGCTTTTAGGAATTCTATGTTTCCTATGTTTTTAAAAAAAATGCACGAAATAACGGGTTATGAAATGGCATTAGCAATGAATTCGGGTGCTGAAGGCGTGGAGTCAGCAATTAAACTTGCCCGAGTATGGGGCTATAAAGAAAAAAAAGTTTCCTTAAATAAAGCAGAAATTATTGTTGCTACAGATAACTTTCACGGCAGAACTACTACAATTGTGGGTTTTTCAGATGACCCAATGTCATATCAGAATTTTGGACCATATACAGAAGGCGCATTTCCGAAGCATAAATATGGCAATTTAGATGATTTAAAATCAAAAGTGACATCTAATACCGTTGCTATTTTAATAGAACCAATACAAGGCGAAGGTGGAGTAGTAATTCCTCCCGATGGTTATCTAAAAGGCGTAGAAGAGATATGCAAAAAGAATAATATTTTGTTTATTTGTGATGAAATCCAATCAGGGCTTGGTAGAGCAGGAAAATTATTTGCTCATCAGTATGAAGGAGTTAGACCTGATATGCTTATTTTAGGTAAAGCACTTTCAGGTGGCTATTATCCTGTATCTGTTGTTTTAGCAGATAAACGTATTATGCTTACAATGGAGCCGGGGACCCATGGCTCTACTTTTGGTGGTAATCCTCTTGCTTCAGCAGTTGCTATTAGAGCATTAGAAGTTATGGAAGAAGAAAAATTGATTGAAAAATCATTTGAATTAGGAAATTACCTTATGGAAAAATTAAAAGCATTAAAAAATGATAAAATTGATTTTATAAGAGGTAGGGGGTTATGGTTCGGTATTGGATTAAAATGTGAAGCAAGACCAATTTGTGTGAAGTTACAGGAATTAGGGATGCTATGCAAAGATACGCATCAAACAATTATACGATTAGCACCACCATTAGTCATTACCAAAGAAGAAATTGATTTAGCCGTAAATAAGTTAGAAGAAGCATTAAAATAGTATTTGATTTAATATATTTTTGCTTATAAAATTACTTAAATAATATAAAACTATCGTAATAATTTTTAGTTGGTCCATACATTATGATGTAATAGAAGTCGTTATTTAAATAATGAGGTATTTCTACATCAAAATAAAATTCTGTTTCTAATTTCGGATTAACGAACCAGCCATTATTAGGATGTAATGGCACAAAAGATTGCCCCAATATATTAATTATTTCGATGTAATAATAGCCATTTTCATAGCAAAGACATTTAATCTTAAATATTCCAGATGCTGGGTCATCTACAATAAATACACCAGGTTGTTTATCATATAACATAAGCAATCTATCAGTACAAATATTTATTGTTATACAGCCATTAATTAGTTCGGGTTCTAACTCTGTCCAACTAATTATTATACCTGTATCTAATAAATTAATGACGCTTGAATCTGTGTTGCCAAGCAATATATTGCCTACAAGTTCTAATAGTAGTGTTTCTTCCCCAACAGCCATTATCGGAATGCTAATATTTTCAATTTTAATATTTATCGTATCATCATTATAATGATAAAAAACGTCACCGTTAGTGGACAATTTAGGATGGAATATATTTTTATTTATAGTAAGAATAAGTTGTTTTATTGTTAATGATTTATCAGTAATGTTGGTATTGGAAGTAATGTAAATAGGGATTCTATGATTCGTCTTTGTTGGTGAAATTTTTTCGTTCTCCGAGGCACGTATAGTAAATTTTACATTTCCTATAGGAATACTCACATTTGCTCTTATTGGTATCCATAAAGTATCAATACAATTTTTATATTCAGTTATAATAATTAAAGTATCTGTAAGCACACCGCTAATATTTGGATTTAGTGATACAGTAGCAAGCAACGAACCATTTATTGTTTCGCCATCTAAATTTGTTTCTAAATTGAAATCAGTATTTTTTACTAAATAACCTGTTTTTATTGTTGCCTGCTCTGTTGTAGGATTTTCTAATTTTATATTTTCGTAATAAATTTGGATTGTCTCTATATCACCAAAATCTAATTGATTAGGGATGGCTGTTATACTTATTACTTCTGCAGTTAGTTCCACAAAAAAAACCGTCTCTTTGTCACCATTATCCAGATGAATATAAAAATATGCTGTTTTTATGCCAGGTGTTGCATTCGTAGAATTAAAATTTACATAAAAGTATATAGTTTCATAAGGAGACCAAGTTATGGGGAATGGTTTTACAAAATCATAACTAAATAAATCTTTATCAGGACCTTCTATATCTGTTGCAAATAATATATAACCAACTAAATTCGTTTCATTTGCAAAACCACTACGTCTTGTTGTATCACTACATTTAACTTGTTTGCCAAACTCTCCTATATATGGAAACTTTGCTGAATCGGCTTGTAGTAAATCTCTATGTGATTTATCGGAGGGTTTTGTCCATTTAACATCATTTTTTATATTAACTATAAACTCGGCAGGTGTATCTTTACCCTGTGTGGAATAGATTTGATACAGATTTTGTTGTGTGGTATTGCTTTGTTCGTTTGGATATAATTTGATATTTGTTAGCAAACAAATGAATAATATTTTTAAAAGATATTTCATAAACTTCATAATATTTTACTATTTTATAAAAACTTATCTATAAATATAATAAAATTTTTTAGAAAAAAATATATATTTGTAAAATTATTATTTATATATAAAGAAATATTATGCCTAATTTAAAAGGAAGTAAAACAGAACAAAATTTACTAAAATCTTTTGCGGGTGAATCACAAGCAACTAATCGTTATTTAATGTTCGCTAAAACAGCCAAAAAAGAAGGATACGAGCAAATTGCTGAAGTTTTCGAAATAACCGCTAAACAAGAAATAGAACACGCTAAAAGATTCTTTCGTTTTCTTGAAGGCGGCAATGTTGAAATAACCGCTTCATATCCCGCAGGAAAAGTATCCACTACTGCTGAAAATCTAAAAGCATCCGCTATGGGCGAACATGAGGAATGGACTGAACTTTATCCCGAGTTTGCTAAAATAGCAAATAATGAAGGTTTTCTTGAAATTGCTAGTGCATTTGAAAAAATATCAATAGCAGAAAAAGGTCACCAAATAAGGTTTGAAAAAATGCTTGCTAATTTAGAAAAAGGTGAACTATTTAAAAGAAATAGTGTTGTTAAATGGTATTGTCGCAACTGCGGTATGATTGTTGAAGATGCCGCTGCACCTTCAATATGTCCTGCTTGTTCACATCCTCAAGCATATTTTCAGGTTAATATAGAAAATTATTAGTTTCTAATAATTAGTTAACTGAATAAAATCAAGTTATATTAAAAAGTATGATTTCATTTTGTTGATTTCATTTTGTTATACTAAATTTATTTTGGAACTTTTTGAAGTGTTGCCAAAAATAAATTCAGTGTGATAAATATTATACTTTTTATCTTTTTTTACTTTTTATCTTTTTTTTCTAATTTTCAAATAAAAAAAACAGATGCTGAGTGATAGTAGTGGCATCTGTTTTGAACCATACGTTAATAATAATATTTTTTAACATTACAAAAATAAACTTTTTTTTCCTAATTTTCAAATAAAAAAAAACAGATGCTTAAAAAGTGGTAATCGGCATCTGTTTTGAACCGTACGTGTAGTAATAATATTTTTTAACATTACAAAAATAAACATTACAAAAATAAGCTTTTTTTTTCCTAATTTTTAAATATTATTTTTAATTGAGTTATATTTAATATATAAATTATGTATTTGTGGTGAAGTTTATATTATGTTATGTTTGCATTGTATTTTTTGAATAATCAACAAAATAATATGAAATATAATAATCTTACAATTTCTCAACTCACAAAAATGCTGCCTGATTATCAATATATAACTAATAAATATATTGATTTTCTTGATAACATTATTTCTAATAAGATAAATAACGGAAATGCAAAATTAATTGTCAATATGCCGCCAAGACATGGAAAAACAACGTTCTGTTCTGAATGGCTACCACTATGGTTTTTATATAACTATCCGACAAAAAATATTATGCTTTCTACTTATAATCAGAAATATGCTAATCAACTTGGTCGTAAAGTAAAAGATTTGGTTTATAGGTATAAAGATATACTTCAATTAAAAATTAGAAAAGATGTAAAATCTGCTGATAATTTTGTTTTAGAGAGTGGTGGTGGTATGCTTTCTATTGGTGCAAATGGGACGATGACAGGCAGAGGTGCAGATTTATTACTTATAGATGACCCTATTAAAAATGATTCGCAGGCAAATTCTATAACATATAGAGATAATATTTGGGATTGGTTTAACTCTACGGCATTTACGAGGATAGAGCCGGCGGGTTCTATAGTTATAATTATGACTCGTTGGCATCAAGATGACCTTACGGGCAGAATTATGGTTTCTAATACATTTAATGAGTGGGAACATATTAAACTACCTGCACTTGCGGAGTTTAATGATATTATTGGCAGACCTGTCGGTATGCCTCTTTGGTCTGAAAGGTTTGATATAGAAAAATTAAAACAAATAAGGCGTCAAATTGGCGATTTTTGGTTTGCATCTTTATATCAACAGAGTCCGCTTAATCCTGTAGGAAATATATTTAGGCGTGAGACGTTTAGATATTTTTTTATTGAAGATGACAATTATGTTTTAAAAAACTCTATTTTCTTTTCTACAAAAAATGGCATGCCTAATGATTTAGTTAAGGAATACATTATAAATAAGCATGAATGTTCTGTATTTGCTGTCTGTGACCTTGCTACAACATTGAAGCAAACATCTGATTATACAGTTATTATTGTATTTGCTATCACGAAGCGTCAACAAATTCTTATACTTGATATAATAAGAAAAAAGTTTGAAGCAACAGAACATTTGACTATATTAAAAGATATTTATAAGAAATATAATCCAATTCTCATTGGTATAGAGTCAGTTCAATATCAAATCGCTCTTGTTCAATCAGCAAGGAAAGACGGCTTGCTTATTAAAGAATTGAAGCCCGATAAAGATAAATTATCACGGGTGTTGCCTATGAGTGCTTTGCTTGAAGATGAAAAAGTATTTTTTTTAAATGATGCTAATTGGTTGTATGAATTTGAAAATGAGTTATTAAACTTTCCGAACGGGCGCCACGATGACCAAGTAGATGCTTTTGCTTATATTACTTATATGTTAAATCCTATTTTATCTAATAATACGAAAATACAAGTTTCTAAACGTTATAATAGTAAGAATAGTTTGTGGGAATATTAGTGTGTTTTAGTGTGTTTTAAGATTGTTAAGTGGATAAAAAATAAAAAAAAGTTTAAAATAAAAAAGTTTTTTTCATTATATTTGCATTTTATAATTAATGAAAGATGAAAAAAACAATTTTAATTATATACATCATATTATCTATATTACCTATATTTTATACAAATACCCTCTATTCACAATTAAATTCATTTAAAATAAATCAAGATAAAAATACTGATTTTGAAGATTATGACTACGAATTAGAATTAGAAAAAAGTAGTTATAATCCACGTTATGGTATTTTGTTTGGTTATAGTTTAAACTCACATCATACTAAATTTATAGGATTACCGGACTATCCAACTTGTTGTGCTTTATTTTCAGGTGGATTTGGTAGTGGATTTAATTTGGGCTTGCTTGCTCAATTTAAAATAGATGATAATTTTTATGTAGGTAGTCATTTGCTGCTTTTTAGTAATATTAATGGTTTATTAAAAAAAGACGAGTTAGAGCCAATAAATATAAATAATGTTTTACAAAATGCAAAAATAAAAAATGTAATAGATGCCTCTATAAATACAATCGTTTTTTCGCCATATATGGGATATTCAATGAATAGAATATCACAAGACCTTAAGAATTTACAGATGCTATTTGGTTTGAATTTAGGTTTTATTACGAAAGCAAATTTTACTCAATATGAGGAACTTATTAGTCCATCGGTAGGAACATTTGAAAATGGTTATAGAATAAGGAATAATATCACAGATGTTCTTCCTGATAAAAGTATTTTATTTGGTGCGTCAGTAGGTATGCAATATGAATATCCTTTAAATAATGATAAAAATTGGTGTATTGTTCCTGAATTTAGATATAATTTATGGATAACTCCTCCTGTAAAAACTTTAAATTGGTATGTCAATCAATTTAATTTTGGTGTTAGTATAAGATATAATAGTCCGCCAAAACCACGCCCATTATTAGACCCAATACTGCCACAACTACCTCCGATGCGTTTGCCGAAAATAGAGAATAAGTTTCTTGTTGATGTTAAACATAGTATAAGAAAAATTAATTCTGATGGCACGTATTCAGAATCTGATGAAATTGTAGTAGAAGAATATACTCAATCTAATTTAAAGCCGCTACTAAACTATGTTTTTTTTGAAACTATGTCGGACGAGATACCAAGTAGATACAAACAAATAGATACAAGTAAAATGTTTGCAGAAGAGTATAAGAACTTTACAAATATGAGTTCACTTGAAACATATTATTATTTATTAGACATTGTCGGATATCGTTTAAAAAAATATCCTAATGCTAATATTGAATTAGTTGGCACTAATAACGGAAATGGAGACGAAAAAAACAATTTAGATTTATCCTCACGGCGAGCAAACAGTATCCGAAAATATTTAATTGACACTTGGGGTATAGCAGATTCAAGAATTAAAACAACAGCAAGAAATCTTCCAAAAGACCCGACACGACCAACAGAAGGATTAGGCGACCAAGAAAATAGAAGAGTAGAAATATATTCAAATGATAGTAGAATTACTGATGCAATTTTGTCCTTTGATACAATCTCTGTAATAAAAACCCCTTATATAAAATTCATTCCTTCAATAGAAGCACCTTACGGATTGGCTGAAACAAAATTAATTGTTAACCGTGGTGAGGTGTTGTTGGATACTTCTTTGGAAACAAATATATCGCCTTTGGAAATGGAAATTACCAATGATATTATCCATCATAATTCTAATTTTCCTTTTAATTATCAATTAACAGCAACAGATAAAATTGGACAAAAAGTGTCCTCTAATCAAAAAACAATTAATATTAACAGAATAACTGTTGAAGCAAAAAAAATAAGCCATTATGCTGATACAAGTTACGAATATTATAGTTTAATACTATTTGAATTTAACTCTTCCAACTTGGGAGTAAGAAATAATAAAGTAATTGATTATATTAAAACAAGAATTAAACCTGAATCCAAAATAGTAGTATCGGGTTATACAGATATTATTGGCACACCTGAATTTAATAAGAAATTAGCCACCGATAGAGCAACTACATCTGCCAAAAAATTAGGATTGGAAAATGATGTAGAACTATATGGAATAGGAACTGACGAACTATTATACGATAATACATACCCTGAAGGAAGATTTTATTGCCGAACAGTAACAATAAATATTACTACTCCAATTAAAAATAACTAAATTAAATAACTTATAATAAAAAAAGGTTGTATACATAAATCCCCTTGCTCGCAAGAGCAAGTAAGGGAATTTATATATATAATTATCTTTACTATATCTGCAAAATAACATTATTAAGTGCATCAGTATACGACATATTTGGATGTAACGACATATAGTTTAATATTTTTTTATGTAATTCATTTTTTTCTAAATCTAACTTTGCATTCGGATGGGCAAACTCTTCAAAAGTATTATCATTACTATATTCTTTTAACTCTAAAGAACTACACAATTCTTTATTGTCATTGCTTAAATTTGATACAAACTTTTTTATTTTTGCAGTCAGCCCATTTTGATTTTCACTATAAGTAAAAGAATAATTTTCTATATCATTTATATCATTTATATTAGCATTGTTATCTATATTATAACTATGCTCAAGTATATCAATAAGAACATTCTTTTGAGAGCGGGATACAGGTGAGTTAGACGAAGAGCAAATAGATTCGACAAAAGTTTGAATTGACGAAAGAAATGATTGTTTCTCTAAAGAATGTAACTTATTGATAAGTAGAGCATTTATTTCTTTTAATTTATTTATTTCATTAATAGCAACTGAATTGTCTGTTAAAGGTTGTGTTGATACGGATGTATGGGATGTATGGGTTTTATCAGAACTATTTTCATCAGAAAGAACTTCATTAGAAACAACTTCATCAGAAAGAATTTCAGCAGGACTTTTCGCATTTGTTTTCATTCGTATATAATGACTATATTCGTTATATTCAATGTCATTATGAAAATATGCGATACCATTTTTATTAAGTCCTTTTACAGCAGGCGGAACAGCACCAAGGATTCCAATATGTCGCAATAATAAATTTGGATACAATGCGATAGAAAAATTTTTGAACTTTTTCTTTTTCATATCTTCTATTAGGTTAGCATCAATATCTTCTATATCTGCAAAGATAGTGCTATTCTTTTTAACGAGCTGTTTAATCCAGCCAAATGCAGGAGCATCGTTTTTCGGATGACCTTTAACTAATGGGGCAAGGTCGTTAGGATGTTCAGTAATAAACTGATTATATAGATTTACTATTTGATTAATTTGTTCTAATGAGTATGTTATCTTAATCCCGTTAGAATCTGTGTGAGTGCCACTTTTAAAAACTTCAATGAGCATTTTATTTACCTATAAATATATATTAAAAAATTTGCAGTTGTTTGATTTTTTTTGCTTTCAAACAAAATGCAAAAATAAGGGTATTAAACACTCGCCACAAGTAAACGAAACATAAATAAGATATAAATGAAATACACAGGGTTTAGAAAGCGTGAGGAATTAGCATCTATTTTTTTATATATTTGTAAAATTGAAAAAAAAAAGTGTATTTTTGTATAATAGAAATTATATTTGTATTTTATTTTCATTAATCTAAAAAATATATGAAACAGTTAAAACATATTTTAATAATGTTTGTTTTCACTTTTATTTATGTTGAAAACACTAAAGCAGAAGAAATATCTTCTACCGAAATCCCTGAAAATATACCTACAATAACTTTTAAGTATATTAATGATAAGGAGATCATTGACCAATTTTTAGTTTATTATTTTCTTAATTCTTATTTTGGTACAAAAGATAATAGAACTAAGCACTTTATAGCTAAATTTGACAGACAAGTAACTGAAATTGGGGAGCGGGCATTTGATGGCTGTATTAATTTACAAGAAATAATTATTACTAGTCAACATCCGACACCTCCCAAATTAGGGATAGATGCATTTGATAGAGTTCCTGAAACTTGCATAGTGTATGTTCCCAAGCAATCATTAGTAGATTCTTATAATAATTCTGCGTGGGGAAAGTATTTTAAAGATAGGATTAAACCTATATCAGAACGACCTACTCCAGAAAAAAAATAAGTTTAAAAACATTTAAAAATCTTGCTATATCTATGTATTCATAGAACACAATTTTCTATATATAGTGTTCAAACAGATGCCTCGGCATCTGTTTTTATATATTTGGAAAATTGAAAAAAAAAGTGTATTTTTGTATGAATAGAAATTATTTTGTTCATTTTAGTGTTTATAACATAAATATTAAATTATTTAGTTAATTCAAACAGATACCTCTCCTCATAAGTGGTATCTGTTTTTTTCTATTTTCAAAATATATAAAAAAGAACAAATAGAATTCCTCCCCTTGTTTATAACTAATAGTCCCTTCGTTATTGGAAGCAATAACGAAGGGACTATGTTTTAATTAGGTATATAACACTAATTTTTAATTATAGAAACAGGTAGAATTTGGTAAGTGTTTGCTGTTGTTATGAAAACAAAATACTGCCCCGATACTATACCCGTAACATCTAAATTAAAAATTCCATCAAACGATATCTCAAAGTTCTTAACAGGCATACCATTTATGTCTAAAAGCACAACGGACGTTATCTCCTCTGAACCAGTATTTAATGTTATATAATCAGATGTAGGATTTGGATAAATTGAAAAAATTTCAGTGCGTTCTAAAATGCCTGTGCCTAAATCTAACCAAAAGCGAACAACATCTAATACTAAATCTTTTTTATATTGGTCGTCACCAACTAAACTACACACTATATATTTATAATCCCAAGCATCAGGAAAGGCATAAGATATATTGCCCGAAGATATATTGAAAATAGAATATAGTTCTCCCGTAATATTTATAACAGATATGTCCCAACGAACATTCTGACCAAATTCTAATAAGGCAAGATGATTCTCTTTTAGTATATAAAAGCATTCTATACTATCCGATGAAAAAGAATGTAAATTAGATAATATAACACTATCTTGTGGATACCAATATAATTCAGTAGGACGATGATTTAATTCAAAACTCTTGAACACTAATTTATTATTACGAACATCTAATATAGATAAATTATTTAAACCACGAATGTCCAAACTTTCTAATTTGTTATTACTTATATTTAGCACTTCCAACTGCAAACTACGTTCTAATATTACATTACTTAATTGATTATTGCTTAAATCTAATTCTTTCAAATCGTAAAGATAATCTGTATTTATGCTATATACTGCTGTTTGCTCATCTGTAGTGCCGTTTATTTGAAGTGTATCCATTAGATAAAAAGATGAAAAATCAGCATTACCCTGTAATTTACTGCGTTCATTCCATTTTATTCTATATACACGGAACTCCGAACCAATCGCTACCCATTCTACACCTGGATAAGTAAATGGATCAGCAACATTATAATTCTCCGATAAGTAAGTTCCGTTTTTAATGCCTGATAATTTAGACGGTTGCTCTAAAAAGTGCATCAAAGAAGATACTTCATCTGAATTGCACACCATAGGAGGAACGATATTAAAATGAATAGTCCGAAGTATAAGTCCTGGATAGTGAGGATGAGTGAGTTCACAATAAATACTTGTATCTAATAGAAAGTCACTAAAACTTATTACATAATTATTTATGCTATAATAACCAGACGGAACACTATCATTATTATTATAATAACGCAATTTTACAATACCATCTGCATCTGAAAAGTATTCTGATAATGGCAAATTATCGCATTCTAAAATATGCTGAACATTAATACAAGATGGATGCAATATACTTTGCGGATGCAAACTTATTTTGTTCGGTATATTTGGATATTGAAGCGAAGAAAATGTTAAATTATTATTTTCTGCCTGCAACTCATAAAGATATTCAACATTAGATAAGTCAAGCAATGACAAGTTGTTATTAGAACAATCCAATGCTGCTAATTCTAAACAATTTGACAAATCAATAGTCACTAAAGCATTATTACTACAATATAATTCTTTTAAATTTTTACAATTATTTAAATCCAATGACGTTAATTTATTAGCACTGATAGCCAAAAGACGAAGAGAAAACAAATTAGCAGATGCAAAATCACTTATATTATTATTTGAAGCATCCAAGAGTAATAATTCTTGGGCATTATTAATATTTAGTGATGTTAATTTGTTATTGTTTACATATAAATAAATAAGTAATGACTTATACACTATTTCTATAGCGGGAATATTATTGAACCCCAAATCTATATAATTTATTAAAGGGCTACTGATTAATATTTCATTTGCTATCTTATTGTGATATACCTCTAAATGCTCTAATACTCCACAACTTTCTATTGATAAACTATGCAACTGACTATAACTACCACGCACCACCGAAAGCGACACACAATTATCTAAATTTAATGAAGTAATATCGTTACGGCTCAAATTGTCAGATGTGGATATATCTAAAGAACGTAAATGATAACAATCCGATAAGTCCAAATCGCCCTTCAAATATTCCTCATTAGCCCAATTCACTTCTGACAAACGATAAATACCATCAACTTTTCGCCAAATTACAGGATATGTAGAAGGTAATTGACTATGGTAATGTGGATTTAATATAACTCCATTTGTCACATTGCCATATTTAGAGTAAAAATCTAAAAAAGTCCGCAATTTTTTTACATCATTTTCTGAATACTGATTATAACCAATAAATAACGGAGTCGTTAATACTAAATTAGGAAAAGCACTCTCACAAGTAACCTCTACTATAATATTATAACCTTCTAAATAATCAGTAATTTCTATAAAGCCACTGCTATTTGTTCCAAAAAGAACTTTATTGCCATAGGTATCAACAAGATATGTATGAAACAAAGTAATATGATTCTCAATGTCATAATAAATGTATTCAGACAAATCTATAACATTTTCATTATTATAATAGTTGCCGTTTATATACATAAACTTATTCCTTGCAATAGTATCTTGTGGATGAAGAACTGAAGTTATAGCATCTAATGGAGTCGGCGGAATATGAATATCATTAAATGTAAGTTTATTATCATTACATAACAAAGTTGTTATATGCTGTAAACCTGATATATTCAAATTTGTAATATTATTGTTTGCACACATAATAGTATTAATATTCATTGCTACTGTTAAATCAAGTTCTATTAAGTTGTTATTATTAAGAGATAATATATTTAAAAAATCAGTATTTGTAAGAATAATATTATCTATTAAATTGTTATTTAAATATACTCTTTCTAATCTATTTTCAATCGGCATTAGGAACTCATTTAAAAAATTATGGCTTGCATATAATTCCTTTAACAGCAAATTAGCATCAATATTAATTTCGCTTAAAAAGTTATTATTAATGCTAATATATGCTAACATATTATTATTTTCAAGGTCTATTTCTTCTAAATGGTTATTATCAGCAATTAATACGCTCATATTCGCCACCGCTTCAGTATTAATGAAATCAATGCTATTATTAGCAATATCAATATACCATAGTGCTGTATTGTTTTCAAAATTAATATGGTCAATATTATTATTTGCAATAATAATTTCAGTAAGTATGTCCATATTAGCTAAATCTAATTGTCCTATTAAATCTTTACTATCATAATGTTTAATGCTATAACAGCGAAGTATAGATTGGTTTTTAATATTTTTTTGTGTTTTCCATTCTACATTGAACGTATATGGGTCTTGGGTGTCGTAATTAATATTGACTTTATATCCGTTTTTAATTTCATTGTTGTCAGTTTGTTCAAGGAATTGTCTAATCTTTTGGACATCATTTTCATCGAAAATAAAACTTAATTTGAATTGTGCCGATGTCATTATTAGATTATGGTGAGTTTCTGTGTTTGTAATTCTAATATAAATGCTTTCACCAGCAAGTTCGTCTATAAAACTAAAATTATTATTGTTTTGATAATAATCTATACCCTGTAGCAAAGGAGTATGTATGCTTGTCTTATAGAAAGTGACTTTATTATTATTAGCGTTCACATCGTCAAGATTTAATAACATCCCTTTACAATATAATTGGTCCCCAATTTTAGTTAAATCTGCAGGTATAAATTCTTTCTGTATACCGATGCTCCAAGATGCCTTATTCATATTTTCTTGGTTATTAGGCATTTTTAATTGGTTGAAAGACAATTTGTTCATTTCGCAGTTCAGGTGCGTTATTTGGTTAGCATTATGTATATCCAAGAACGTGATGTCGTTGTGCTGACAATATAATCGTTCTATAAGTAATAACGAGGATAAGTCCATAATTTCTATTGTATTATAAGCACAATTTAATACGCTAATATTATTTGTCTCATTAACAATAATCGACTTAATTTGATTATTGTTACAATAAATATAAGTAAGATACTGACAATCAGTCAGATTAAGATTCCCCGATAAGTTTTTATTAGGTATATTAATTTCTACAAGACGCAATAGTCCCGTAACACTATCAGGCACCCAACTGAATTCGGTCCCCCACGTAGTAGGGTCATTTGCAACAAAGGCAGGATTAATTTGCTCACCATTATTATATCCTGTTGTCGCTGAGTTTTGCATTAAGAAGTTATAAATTCTTAATGAGTCGTTAGTATTGTATATTTGGGCATTTGCATTGTAGTTATAAAAAAGTAGCCCCACGACAAATACTTTGACAAAAATGATTGAAAAACGATTTCTTCCCATCGTTATATTCCTATATTAATTAAATAAAATTTCTTTTTTTAGTGTTTTTTTTAACTTCAAAAAGCGTGCCAAACTTTAAAAAAATATATTTTTAAATATATTTTTAAATATATTTTAACAAAATTATCTTATTTTTGTATTACTTAAAATGTCTTATTATTTTTAAATTATATTTGGACTCAAAATTATGAAAAATTACTTATTACTAACTGCATATTGTTTATGCTTCATATTATTTGCTTCTTGCTATAAAACAACTAAATATGCAGATATTCCAAATGAATATCACGCTATGTTAGATACTGCTCTATTAAAATCAGGTAATAATAGAGTAGAAATAGAAAAAGCACTTGATAAAGCACCAAAAGAACAAAAAGAAGGAATGGCGTTTTTGATTGCTTATATGCCTGAAGTTGATTTAGAGGTGCTAACAGCCGATTTCTTACTTGAAAATTGCAATTACGCTTATAAAGTTAGAAAAGAATATGATTGGTGCAAAAACCTTCCTGATTCTATATTTTTTAATTATGTTTTGCCGTATCGCAATATCAATGAAACAGCAGATAATTGGCGAAAGGATTTTTATAATCGTTTTTCTAAATATATTGAAAACTATAAAGATGTAGTAGATGCATTTAAAATAATAAATGCAAATATCCTGTATGAACTTAATGTAGAATATAATACAAAAAGAAAAAAAGCCGACCAAAGCCCTTATGAGTCAATGGAAATTAATATGGCAAGTTGCACAGGATTAGCAATATTATTAAACAATGCTTTAAGAAGCGTAGGTATTCCTGCACGACTTGTAGGCATTCCTTTATGGCACGATATGAGTGGCAATCATAGTTGGACGGAAATATGGGTAGATGGTAATTGGTATTGCACTGAATATGGAACGGATGCTGCATTTGACTCGCTGTGGTTTATACAAAGAGCAGGAAAATCGGATAAAAACGATAGAATGCGTTCTATTTATGCTTCATCATATAAGCCGACAGACATCTCATATCCGCTTGTTTGGGATACATTGAATACGCTGACGTGGGTGAAAGGAATTAATGTAACACAATACTATATGGACCTTGCTAAAAAATATTCTACCGATGAAGTAAAAGATAATGAAATTATGGTTAAAGTATGGTTGTTAAAAGATAATAAAATAGGACTTGTAAGTGATAATCGTATTGAAGAAAGAATAATTATACTGAAAAATAATAAACAAATAGACAATGGCTATACTGCTAATGCTAATAGAGATATGAACGATTATTTATATTTTTATTTAGATAAAAATACTAAATACACAGCACAATATAAAAATATTGATGGCAAGATAAAATCTATATCATTTTTTCCAAAAGATACTTTATTGCTATATTATAAACGAATACAAAAACATACATAATTAATATGTAAAAAGTTGTATGATATTTTACCTTAATAGTACATCATAAAAAAAAACAGCATATAGTATTACTATATGCTGTTTTTTTGTGGAATAAGTTTTTTATAAAAACTTAACTTAATTATAAAAGTTATTCTGTTTCTTCTGCAGCCCTTTTATTTCTCCAATATCTTCTTTCTGCTTTTGCTTCTTCATCTGTTTTAGGACCCGCAGGTAATATTTTAAGAACCTGTCCTGGATGAATAATGTCAGGATTGCGAATAATATCGGTGTTTGCTTGCCAAATTTTTGGCCACTGCATAGGGTCGCTGTATATTTCTGTTTTTCCAGCGATGTTCCACAAACAATCTCTGTCTTGTGCCCAAGTTCCGACCACATAGCCATCGATTTTCTTTTCTCTGTAAAGACCTCTTATGTCTCTTGCAAGTGCAACAATTCTATCGAAGAATTCAGGAATTACAGATAATTTGTTTTTACGAAGTTCATTTAACTCGTTTTCGAGTTCTACTACTTCTGCTCTCCTATCGGCAAGCACATCGTTATGCAGATTTTTCATCTGTCTAACTTTTCCTTCAAGGATACCAATACGTTGGCGGAATGCTTCCATATCTTCCTTGCTTGCACCGATAAGTCGCAAAATTTCTTCTTCGCAATCAAAGAGTTCTTTTGTGATTTTCTCTAATTCTGTTTCTGTTACAGAAACAGAATTTTTTGCATCTTGCAATCTTTTGTCAAGAACGTCTATTTTGTTTTGCAATTGCTCTATTCGAGCATCTGCTTCATCGCAAGTAAGTTCTAAATCGGGCTTACTATCAGGTGGCGGAGGCGTTTTTGTTTGTGCCATAAGTTGTGAGACACATAGAATACCAATTAAGGCAAGATAAAGTAAATTTTTCATAATACCTCCTATGGTTCTGGTGTGTAGTCAGGCCAAATATTAGGCCAAACTGACAACCTTTGTTTAACAATACTTCTTCTGCCATCACAGTCATTGTATTCAGTAGTTCTTGTTTGAAGTTCTCTGTCTACTCGTGCTTTGGCGTTTTGCAAATCAGCAATTTCGCTATTTAGCGTCTTTTCTTGTCTTCTTAATTCTGCAAGTTTAGATAATTGGTCCTCTTTGATTTTGCAAGTGCAACTGGATAAAATAAATCCTGCTACAATGACCAATATGCCCGTATGAATAAGTGACATAAATTTTTTGATTTTCATTAGCACCTCATGCTATATATTTTAATAAATAATTCCTACTTTAATAAAGTTTAACATTCTAAAAATACAAATATACTATTTTTTTTTTTAATTTTTGTATTTAAATTATAATTAACTTATATAATTTTTATAAAAATAAAAATAAAAAAAGTTATTTTTGTGTTATAAACTTTTAATAAATACTAATAGAATATTAAAATATGAATGATTTTAGTAAAGAAAGCATAGAAAACATAGAAGAAAAAAGTTTTGCCGTTGGACTTGATATAGGTTCATCAAAAATTTGTGGAATAGTTTTGTCAAAAAACAATGATGAAACTTATAATGTATTAGCAATATCGCAAAAACCTAATTTTGGTGTTCAAAAAGGTGAAATATCTAATATAGAAGATACAAAAAAATCTCTCTTTAATGTAATATCAGACCTAAAAGACAAATTAGGAGAAGAGTGTATTTCAGAAGTAGTAATCGGAATATCAGGCAGAAATATAGAAGTTTTTAATGAAAACTCTAACATAGCAATATCCAGCGTAGACCAAATTATTACTAATGAAGATATAAATAAAATTAATCGGTCTATATTGCAAAGTAAAGTATCTAAAGAAAAAACAATAATACATATTATTCCATATCAGTATTATAAAGATAACAATAATAAGGACTTAATAGCAAATCCTGTAGGATATTATGCTAAAAAATTAGATACTAATGTTCATATTCTTACTGCATTGAATGATTCTATAAAGAAAATTAATTTATGTGTAGAAAGTCATAATCTAATTTTAGAAGATTTAGTATACCTGCCGTTGGCAAGCAGTATAGCATTGCTAAATGAAGATATGTTAGATGTGGGAGTTTGTGTAATAGATATAGGAAGTGGAACAACAAAAATAAGTATTTTCGTTTGTGGGGCATTAAAATTTACAACAACTATTCCTTTTGGTGGCGATATAATAACTGAAGATATAAAAAAAGTGTTACGGACTACTCGTAATGAAGCAGAACGAATAAAAATAGAATATGGTTTTGCTTTGAAGAACGAAATATTAGATAACGAAATAATACAAATTAAGGGTATCGGAGTAGCCCCACACTTTGAAATAGATAAATTACAACTATGCGATATAATTCAACCACGAGTGACCGAATTATTAAACTTCTGCAAAGACGAAATAGAAAAATCAGAATGTAGTAATTTAATAGGAGCGGGTTATATCTTAACAGGCGGCACTGCTAATTTGAGAGCTATATGTGACTTAGCATCTAATGTATTTAACGCACCTGTTGGAATTGGACATCCAAGTTCAGATGTAATAATAGGAATATCTAATGATATAGAAGACCCAAGTTATTCTGCGGTAGTAGGTTTAGCATTACATTCATTAACGCCTAAGAGTTTCGTGGGCGAAACACTTAAAACATTAAGCAAATTGGACACTAAAGTAAAATCATATACGAATATAATTAATAAAAGAAATGATGAACACAATACCTCTGAAAACCCTACTAAAGACGATACAACTACATATAAAGGAACATTTGAAAAAATTAAAGAAAAAATATTAAAGTTTTTTGAAGGTTAGGAGATATTTACGGAAAAATATTATTTTTTTTAGAAGAAATTATTATATTTATAAAGCAATTCAATCTTTAATTTTTATTAAATTTGTTGGAATATTGGTAGCGTTTTTTATTATTGATGGGTCAGTTAAAGTTATGAATATTTGTGCATTGCTTTGAGATACTAACTCTAATACTTTTCCTATTCTTATATTATCTAATTCTGAAAAGATATCATCAAATAAAATTATTGGTGTTTCATTCTTTTTTTCTAACAAATATCTAAATTCGGCAAATTTAATTGCTATAAGTAATGATTTATGTTGTCCTTGTGAAGCATATTCCTTTGCTGTTCCACTATTAATAGTAATTTTAATATCATCTTTTTGAGCACCAAATAAAGTAGTAGAACGTTTAATTTCCGTATTTAATATTGCATTAGAACGCTGCGTTAAGATTTCTATAACTTGGTTTTTATCTATAATTTTTTCATTAATAGTATCGGGCTGATAAGTAATATTAACTTTTTCCTTTGAATTGCTAATAACGTTATATGAATCAATAAATATAGGATTAAAATCGGCAATAAATTCATTTCTACGAATAATTAAATCAGCAGAAACATTTATTAATGATTGGCTCCATTGATGCAATATAGGAAGCAAAGTTTCATTGTTCTTATTTAGAACTCCTTTAAAATGGGATAACAATGAGTTCCTTTGTTTCAATATTTTTCTATGTTCAAACAATTTTTCTAAATAATTTTTATTTGCTTGCGACAATAAACTATTAATAAATTGTCTGCGAGATTCAGGCGAACCAGAAGTAATTTTTTTATAATCAGGCGATAAAACAATTAAGGGAATTTCTCCAATAATATCTTTTGGAAGTAAACGATTTCCTATATTAGAGGATATTTCTTTGGGTTGTTTTGGAGTAAAAGAAACATTAATTTTATATGGTAAATTTAAATCATTAGTGCAGTTTGAAGATATATAGTATTGGTTTTCATTTTCATTTATTAAAATAGCATCGGCATTAGTGATAAAACTTTTAGATATACTACAGACAGAAATTGCTTCGAGAATTGTTGTTTTTCCTGCACCATTATTACCCCAGATAACATTAATACCATCAGCAAAAGCAAATTCTTTTTCTAAATGATTTCTAAAATTTTTAATTTTTATACTATTTACTCGCATTATAATTTTAAGGAAAATGGTGATTACACACAAAATTGTGCCAAATAAATTGAAATAAAAATTAAATTTTCAAGAAAAAGAATCGTGATTATATGAAACTTTATACTTTAAAATTCATTTTATTTTTTAATTAATTTTTGACATTGCCAATTCTCGTTATGGTTTATCTTTAAGAAATATGTTCCCGACAAAAATGATTCCAATGAAAATGTTTTTGTAAATTGTCCCACATCCTCAAAATTATTATATAATTCTGCTATTTCATTTCCAAGCAAATCAACCAATTTTATATTTAAATTTCCTATTTCCCATAAATCTAAATTCAATGTAAATTGTGTATTAATTGGATTGGGACTAATATTACAACGTATTATATTATTCTCTGTTATGCCATCTGGTAGTCCTTCGGGAGATTCAATTCCAATTATCATACCATCAGCTCTATTAAAACCTTGTTTATTATTAACATTATAATATCCATCAGAATCTCCACCCCATCCCCAATTAAAATGAAGCATATTATCGCCATCATATCCGTCACACACGAATGCGTGTCCACTATTAGCATCTTCGTCGTCATAAGCAACATACAAAATAGGTCTTTTATTATCTATTTCGTTTTTAATAATTTCAATCCATTCTTCATCTGTATATGGAACAGTTATTACATTTGTATAAAATAGACCTGTTGAATCCCAAATTACATATTGTTCTTTTCTACTTTTTTGTAAATATGATATTGATTCAGGATAACGGAAATGGTTAGTAAATGCTAAAAAAGCATTTTTATTAGTTAAAGTTTTATCCTTGTTATATTCTCTCATAACAATAGTATCGGGATATGTAGGAAATGTGCTATTAAATAATGGGCTAACCCTTGCACTAGATTGTTGCCCACACTTACCATAGTCATCATATTTCATTCTAACTGAAACTCCACAATGATATAATAATGTTGTAACAGGCAGAACCGAGTCACGATACGCAGATATTATTGAATCAACCAATGCATCAGTAGTAGTGTCAGTCCATATAAGTCCTTCCGGGAAACGCAAATATTCTCTACGCATCTTTTCCCATTCGTATTTAGTATGTTCAAAATCTGCTGCAAAGTCATATTGTTTGCCATCACTATATACATAAGAATATATGTGAAAACCTTTCCCATATTTAGGCCATTCCCAATAGTGCATAATTTGTCCCATTGACAATGCAACACATCCTACTAATTTTTGACATGCCCACCATTTATTAACTACATCGTTCATTGGTATCTCCCAATTATATGGTTCGCTTTGTCTCCACTTTGTTTTAATTAATGGGTCGCCACTTCCTGACAAAAACTCATTAGCGGATTTTTTGCCCGATAACAATTCTTGCCATTTTTGTTGGACTTGATGTGTAGCAAAACTTTTATTTTCTACTATATTGTGAATTTGCTCTGCCTTATTATCAAGCATTTCCTTTAATGCGGGAGGCAAATCATTAGTATTAATTGGATTGTTATATGAGTAGCCGATAATTGGATTTACCACATCATCTGTAGCAAGTATCACAAACCCATTTTTAGATTGCAAAATGTAATATGCATCTTCAGATTGTATATTTATAATGGATTGTTTTAAAAAATTTGCTCCGATTTGTTTTGCTGTTTCTATATCAATCGGTTTTGCAAATACTGATGTATTAAGTATCATTAAGGAAACAAATATTAAATATTTTCTCATTTTTAATTATATAACTTTACTTTGTCCAAAAGTTCAAAAAAGTTCAAAAATAGTATTTTTTTTAATAATATTTATTGTTTTTGCATTTAAATATAAATAATATTCAAATATTCAAGTTAATTTTTTGATGCTAAAAGCATCTTGAATGAAAAAAAATAATAATATTTTAAAAAAATATAATTTATTGCAAAAACAATATTTTTTTATAAAAAAAAACGTATATTGTAATTTGTTAAACTAATCGTCATACAACATTATGAAACAAAATAGTAATAGATCTTATATTCAAAAAACAATTTTGGCTTTAATTATTTGTATAATTGGATTGTCTTTTACTGTGACGGCACAAGCAAATAAGCCAGATACATTAAAATCATATATAGGCCCATACGT
>Ga0082212_10003478_pt1 | contig 22315 bp, 17 predicted proteins | sample TergutNt197P3_FD_71548 | JGI IMG/M metagenome (GOLD analysis project Ga0082212, IMG submission 71548) | Neocapritermes taracua P3 segment gut microbial communities from Petit-Saut dam, French Guiana - Nt197 P3 | ecosystem: Host-associated > Arthropoda: Insects > Digestive system > Gut ...
CCATCCAATGCTACCAACAAAAATGTAACGTGGACGAGTAGCAATACCAATGTGGCTACCGTTAGTTCTACAGGTTTGGTAACTGCAAGAGCAGCGGGAACAGCAACAATTACCGTCAGAACGGCAGACGGAGGGAAAACGGCAACTTGCGCCGTAACGGTAACCGCGGCAACGGTAGCTGTATCAGGTGTATCGCTAAATAAATCTTCGACTACGCTAAATATTGGAACTACTGAGCAGATTACGGCTACCATAACCCCTACCAATGCCACTAACAAAGCCGTAACATGGTCAAGCAGTAATAGCAATGTAGCTACCGTGAGCAGCAACGGCCTTGTAACCGCCGTATCCGCAGGTACAGCAACAATTACCGTCAGAACGGCAGACGGAGGCAGGACGGCGAATTGCACCGTGACTGTACAAACATCTATCTCACAAGTGAATGTAGATACCAAAGGCACATTAAGCAATATTCTTACGCAGAGAGGATTGACAAATGCAACACATCTAAAAATTGCAGGAATATTAAACGATGTTGATTTTCTTACCATTCGGAATTTGTCAAATTTAATCTATTTGGATATCTACGATGTTAATATAACACTGTTACCAGAGCAGGCATTTTACAATGGTAAAAATGTTAAAACTGTTATCTTACCAAAAACTCTTGTTGAAATTAGAGAGTATAATTTTCAAAACTGCACCTCACTAACCTCAATCACTATTCCTGCGAATGTGCAAACTATTGGTTTTGTCGCTACTGCTGTTTCATATTCTAGGGGACCTTTTTTTGGATGTACATCTCTTTCTTCGGTTACATTTGAAACAGGTTCTAAATTAGAAACTATTGGATGGTACGCTTTTGCTGATTGCAAATCTCTAATATCAATCAATTTACCCCAAAACTTACAAACTGTTGATTGGCACTCTTTTGCGGGTTGTACTTCTCTTTCAACTGTTGTTTTTCAAAATGGGTCTAAATTAAAAACTATCGGTCGTTCCTGTTTTTCTCATACTACCCTTACATCAATAATAATTCCTGCAAATGTACAAACTATTGGAGCTGAAGCTTTTTCGAGTTGTAAATCATTGACGTCAATCATTATTCCTGCGAATGTGCAAAGTATTGGTTTTAGCGCTTTTGCGGGTTGTACTTCTCTTTCATCAGTGATATTTCAGGCAGGGTCTATATTAGAAACCATTGGAAGTTCGGCTTTTCGTGGCTGTACTTCATTGTCCTCAATTGTTCTCCCTCAAAATTTGAAAACCATTGAAGGTGACGCTTCATCCACTGGTAATGGATATAGCACAAGTGGTGCTTTCGAGGATTGTACTTCTCTCTCTTCTGTTGTATTTGAAACAGGCTCTAAATTAGTAACTATTGGACAGGGCGCTTTCCGAAACTGCACATTACTTACTTCAATCACAATCCCCCAAAATGTGCAGCAGATTCGAGTTTGTGCTTTCCAAAACTGTACGAAATTAAAAACGATTGATGCTTCCAGTTGTATTAATTTAAGGTATATTGATAGGTATGCTTTTTATTATGCTCCGATTGAACTTTTTAAACTTGGCATAGCTGTTCCTCCGACTCTTGATGGCACCTGTTTTAGTGGCAGAGAACCTTATGCAGTCCTAAAAGTCCCTGATGCGAGCGTCAATGCGTACAAATCTTCGTTTTGGGGTAATGTTTTCAATACCATATCTGGATTAAACGATTAATTTATAGACAATCAAATAAATATTAACAATTTAAAACTAAAAAATCATGTTGTACAAGTACAGAAAATTAAACAAATTTAAGTGGATAGAAGATATTATCCAAAACAACAGGCTTCATACAGATGTTTACACTGAGTTGAACGACCCTATGGAGGGGATATTCAAACATAAGAAACTTCCAAAAGAAATCGTTGCTGAAATAATAAGGGAGAAAGAAGCGCTGAGAATCTGCTCTCTGTCAAAAAAATATGATGAAGCTTTGATGTTGGCTCATTATTCAGATGGTGAAAGAGGTATTGTTATTGGCATTAATGATAAAATATTAAAGTCGAACTACACAGTACATGAGATAAACTACGACGGAATTAAAGATGATGTAACAAAAGAAACACCAATTGTAGAAATTCTTTCGTGTAAGAATTCAGAATGGCGTTATGAACAAGAAGTTAGAGTTTTTAGTAAAAAGGAATATATAGATATTGTGATAGAAGAAATAATCATGGGCAGCAGGATTAGCCTTGAACATGAAAAAAAGATTGAACTTTTGGTGAAAGTTAATCCTCATATCAAAATTAGAAAACTTGACAATGCTTTAACGAGGGTACGGAATAGAAAAGGATGAATTGATAGAGGCATTGACGGAGATAGATTTTTTTCCGCAACTTCCAAAGGAACTACAGGCAAAGATAGAATCGCAGGTGAGTTGGTGGGAGTGAAGTGTAGCCGCTTTGCGACAAAGTCAAGAGAAATGAATAGGCAGAGCACAACTAACATATAATGAATGCAAAGGAAGCTACTAAAGTTTCAAAAGGTAAAACTTTCTGTAGAAAAATTTTGCTATTTCGCCAATAATAGATAACTTTGCGGAAATAATGAATTAACTAATAATCAAATTAAACCAATTATAAACCAAACAACTTGTGTAAACCAACGTGTAAACCGTAACAGCAGATAGAGATTGTTTAACCAAGTCGTAACAGCATAAAACGCTATAATTCAATCCCCCGCAAGGGGCAATGGTACCATAGCTCAGTTGGTAGAGCAAAGGACTGAAAATCCTTGTGTCCCCGGTTCGATTCCTGGTGGCACCACTCGAAAAAAAGGCAGTTACAATAAAAGTGGCTGCCTTTATGACTCCGGAGGCGATATGATCTCAACGAGCGTAGAATCTTCTTGAAGATTGACTATCGATACCATTCGGCGTGTTTTCAGTTTAACAAGGTGCGTGAAATTCCAACTTACTAAAATACCTGACAATGCTTTCAGAGATTTGCCACTCTTTTGCCATTGATGAATAATCAAATACGGTATCCATAGTGATGAAAATTTATAACGGCGCAAAAATAGTAACTTTCCTGATGTTTGGTGTTTTGGCACACGCCCTACAGATACTCCTTCCTTAATTGCACCTCCAAGAACGAAATATTACACCGCATCTCTTTGGCGGTCTCCTTGGAGATACGTCCGAGTTCGAGCATGGATTGGATGTGGTCGCGCTCTATCTGAAAACCGCAGGATACCACAGAAGTAAGCATTATATTGTCCATACTGCTACTCCGCATCCTGCCTCCTCTTTGCGAAACCAGCAATTTAGATTCAGATTCGGTGATGATCTTTTTAAGGGTGGCATTTTCTTCTGCTTTGCTCATTTGTTTTAACTTGTCTAACACAAACAGAGTGTTTGCCTCCATGAGTTTGAACATGGCGGTATGCGTTTCGATCCGATGTTTGACTCCTCCTGCTTGAACATGGCGGCGGAAAAAGAGGCTGAGGCGCTGTCCAAAAGAGAAGGAGCGGGGGGTATTGCGCGAAAGTTTGTGGACGAGCATATCTAAAATATAGAGATACTGTTGGGCTGCATATTCGGTTGTTTCGCCGCGCTCAAGCAACAGGAGGGTGTTCTCTTTTTCCCATGCACAGGTGGTCAAGCGCAAGTTTCGTTCCTCATGGCGATCTGCGGGACGGCTGTTGTGTTTGCGTTGCATTTCGGCGCTTCGGTTGTGGTAATTGGCGATGACAAATGCCATAACCACTTGATTTTCTTGCGTTGTGCGGCTTTTTAACTCCGCGATTACTTTTTGAAGTATTTCTAAATAAGCCTCATTTTCTGCCGATTTGTCGGGGCTTACCCTCTTTTCTACGCATAGCGGCAAGATAAAAGCGGTAATCAGTAACGAAACCACAATCACGCCGCTTGCAATCAGTATCATCAGGTCGCGTTCGGGAAAAGCGGATCCATCGCTTAAAAGAATGGGGATGGACATCACGCCGGCTAAGGTAACGGTGCCTCTTGCCCCCGACAGACTAAAAATGATGCCCGCTTTCCATCGGCTAACGGGGTGTTCGGGGTCGGCGTAGGTTCTCTTTTTAACGGCTACCACCGACCATACAAAGCGCAAAACAAGAAACAACAAGGTAATGAGCACAATATAGACGATGATCTGACGGGTGCCGATCGAATAGTTTTGGTTGATGGAGGAGAGGATTTGGGGCAGTTGCGTACCCAGAATCACAAATACCAACCCTTCGAGGGTAAAGGCAAGCATCGACCAAACGCTTTGGGAGGCGATGTTGAGGTTAACGGCTTCGGGCGTAAACTTATCTCTGTTGAACGAATGGGCAATACCTGCTGCAAAGACGGCTAAAATACCACTCACGTTCAGCGCTTCGGCAATCAGGTAGATCAAAAACGGGGTGAGTATGCCCAAGAGGAGGTGGAGGGTAACGTTTTCCATCCCCAGCGAGCGTATCCATCTTACAAACATATATTTGAACCACGAAAAGATCAATCCGACCCCAATGCCTCCCAGCCCGACCACAAAAAAGCGACCGGTAGCATGGAGCAGCGAAAAAGAGCCGGTAAGGATGGCTGCCAGCGCAAACTGAAAACTGACGATGCCCGAAGCGTCGTTGATGATCGATTCGCCCTGCAGGATGTTCATGATTTTTGGGGGGACGTTGGTGCGCTTGCCCACGGAGGCTACGGCTACGTCGTCGGTGGGACCTAAGGCGGCAATCAGGGCAAAGGCGGCGGCAAGGGGAATGGAGGGAATGAGAAAGTGTACCAAATATCCCGCAACCACTACGGTGGCAAATACCAATAAAATACCCGTGTTGAGTATGGGTTTGCGCTGCGCCCACATCGTCTTTTTGTCTGCGGTCATGCTGACGTAGAAAATCAGGGGCGCCACAAAAAGGAGAAAAAAGAGGTCGGGATCAAAGGCAAACCCAAAATGCGGGGGCAGTAAAGCAACCAGCGCCCCCAGTCCGATTTGCACGATGGGCACCGATACCACCGGAATAAATCGGTTCACCACATTCGACAGGTATATGGCAGCGAGCAGGATTAAGACGTATTCGAATATGAGCATAGTTCATCGGGTTGTCTCACAAAGGTAACATTTTTGGTCTGTTTATGATGCGGTAAACACCAACATTCTCATCTGCAACACATACTTTGGATAGAAAAAGCGTGCGCGGAATGAAAAAACACTTCGCGCACGCCTTGTTGAACAATTAGCAAAAAAATCATTAAGCAACTTCCTACACAACAGAAGTCCATTCGTTCTCTTCTATCTGCATCTTCCCGTTGCACCCCTCTCTACCCCAACTGCCGTGCCAAAAATATATTTTTCAAGTAAGGTATTTAGGGTAAATGCAATATGAGGTAATTCATCTTTCTGTACAAGTGTGGAAATGTGTGGAACTATGTAGATGTATCCCCATTTTGTTGTAGAAAAAATCACTACCTTTGCACCGTGAGTATCGAATCCAAAATCAGGTTTAAGGCGGCGATCATCTATATTATCGTTGCATTGGTGGTGTCGGGTTTTATTGTGTATTTTAACAATCTTCGCGAAAATATTGATTATCAACGACATGAAATTGAAAGCCAATACGCCCTTCTTGCTGCTACCAATAACCTGATTCTTGCAGTAAGCGACGCTCAGTCGTTGGCGGGACTCTATATATCCACCAAAAACAGCGTTTACCTCAATGACCATATTACGTCGATTAATCATATTGAGGAGTTGATAGACACCCTTGTTTCCTTTAGACCCAACGAGGAAGAGAAACTCAACAGAATCGTTGACTTGATGCACGACCAGTCGCAGAATATTAGGAAACTAAACGTTCAACTGACGGTGAGAAATCCCCTTGAACTTCTAAGTGAGCGACTTAGTAACTTTCATCCATACATAAGAGAGGATACTGTCTATACATCGAATGTGATTAGAGATACCATCATTTCGGAGGTAACGCGACAAGGATTGATGAGGCGCCTGGGTGCGGTCTTTAGTCCGGGAAGGGATTCCATTACCATGGTGGTAACACAAAGGACAGATACCGTGAGAACGATAAAGGTGGATAGCCTTGCCATTATGTATGAAGTGGAGGCTATGGCTGAAAAGGCACGCGAGGAATATGAACTAAATATCAAGAGAATCGAACGGCAGGTGGGTGAATTGATGGGCTCAAATAGAGATATTGCCACAGAGGTCTCCGCCTTACTTTTGGAGTTTCACAGAGAGACGTTGCACTCTACCCTCTTGGTGATTGATAAGAGCGAGCAGGCAATTGAGGACAACTACCGCTATTCAACCTTGGGCGGCTTCGTTGCCTTGGGCTTCATCTTGATTTTTATGATATTGATAATAACAGACATCAATAAAGGACGTAAGGCAAGACGCGCTTTAGAATTGGCAAATGAACGTACCCGTCAAATCATGGAGAGTCGCCATAAATTGTTGCTCTCGGTGTCGCATGACATAAAAACGCCCCTTCACTCCATCTTAGGCTACTTGGCATTAAGGCAGCGCGAGCCTGATGTGCGTGCCATTCAACACTCGTCTGAGCATATCCTTTCGATGCTTGAAAACCTTTTGAACTATTCGAGTTTTGAACAGGGGACGCTTCAAAAGAGTGAATCGACCTTTAATCTAAAGGAGTTGGCGAAAGATATTTACGAAATGTTCCTCCCGTTGGCAAATCAAAAGTCGCTTGCCCTTTCGTTTGAGGCGGACGACGTGAGGATACGCAGCGATCGGGTGAAACTCAAACAAATGGTGATTAATTTGATTTCGAATGCCATCAAATATACCCAAGTGGGCGAAGTAATATGTTGCGCTCACTTTTATGAAGGTCAACTATGTGTGAAAGTACAAGATACAGGGGTTGGTATCCCTCCGGAAAAACTACATCAACTTTTTCAGCCTTTTAGCAGAATTGAGGAGAACAGCGCCGTAGCAGAGGGTAGCGGTTTGGGTATGTTTGTGGTACAAGGGCTTGTAGCGCTCTTTGAAGGGAAGATAGAGGTTGGCTCCAATATGGGCGTGGGGACAACCGTAACAGTAACCATCCCTGTGGAGCACGCCCCCAAAGAGATTCCCAAAGGAGCAAAACGGGTTGTGGTGATTGACGACAATCCGGTGGTGGTGAAGATGGTGTCCGATATGTTGCGGAGGCTGGGACATAAGGTAGTGGAGGGCAAATTCGAGGGGGAACAACCCGCACAGCGGGCGGAGTGTGTAGATTTCGATTTGGTGATTACAGATATGGATATGGGCGAAGTATCCGGGCTTGACATACTGAACAGGGTGGGAGGAGAGGTACCGGTGGTTTTGATGACGGGGTTGGCTCACATCACTGACCAAAAGGCAAGGGAGTTTGGATTTGACCAATTTTTGGCAAAGCCATTCACCCTCGAAACGTTACGCGAGGTGGTGGGAGACGGAGACCCCATTGATGACCTTTTGGGCGATAACCGTGAGGAAATTATGGAACTCTTCCGCGCCTCCGCCCTCGACTCCTTTGCAAACCTCAAAGAGGCACTTGACAAAGACAACTTCCCCAAAGCGCAAGCCATCTGCCACAAAATCTTTCCCATGTTTGCCCAGTTGGGCTACCCCACAGAGGCACTCCGCAAGATGGACGCCCACCGTGACGGCGCATATAGTGGCTGGCAGGAGGATGTGGCGGTGGTGCTTTCTATAGAGATAAGCGACTGATTAGCAGGTGAAAATATAACAAACGAATAGATTGGGCACGGGAAACAGAATAGATGTTTTTCTGCGCCTTACGACGACCGCTTGTACCCAATCAGGCGGCGATTCGGGTCAAGCAGAGGCGGTTTTGTGGCAAGTTCGTCAATGGCGGCATAGAGGGTATGGATGTGCTCGGCGCTCATCTCGGTTGCCTGCTCTATCAACGCTACTCGCTCTTTAAGTATAGCAATCTCAGCCGATTCAGAAGCACGGGTAAGGAGGTATTCACGCACTGCAACAAAGGCACGCATGATGTTGATGTTTGCCTGAATTGCCCTAGGGGAGCGCAGTACGCCGGAGAGCATTGTTACGCCTTCTTGTGTAAAAGCAAAAGGCATATAGCGGATACCGCCATGCTGATTATCGTTGTTTGAGATGCCAAAATGGCATCTCAAACTCATTTTCAGATTATTATATTCGTCTTGTGTCAGTTCAAACATAAAATCGTCAGGGAAACGCTCAATATTACGCCTAACGGCACGCTTGAGCGCCCCTGTTTCTACTTCATAGATTTCAGCTAAATCGAAGTCGAGCATATTTGGGATATTTTCCACGTCCATCCTCGATTTCTAAGGTCACAATTTGTGATTTTAATCTGTTTTTCAGATTATTATATTCGTCTTGTGTCAGTTCAAACATAAAATCGTCAGGGAAACGCTCAATATTACGCCTCACAGTTTGTTTGAGGGTACGGGTTTCTACTTCATAGATTTCAGCTAAATCGAAGTCAAGCATAACCCCGCGTCCGCGAATCTGATAAATTTTGTCTCGAATAGTAAATGACCCCATAGCGATAATAAAAAAGTTACCGGGTTACCCCTAACCCCCGCATCTTATTATAGAGCGTTTTGCGGTCAATTTGCAGCAGTTGTGCCGCTAAGGTTTTGTTGCCTCGCGCTTTGTGTAGCGCTGCTTCAATCTGTTCCTTTTCGTTGCCGGGGCGAAGTGCAAAATCTTCAGACAGGGGATTATATCTTCCTGTGCGCACATTGAGTCCCCCTTCCTTTCGAAGCCCTGCATCTTCCGGAGTCGCCTCATGAAGCGGTGGCAGGTCGTTGGGGAGGATTTCGTTGCCGGTGGCAAAGAGGGCGGCGCGTCTGATGGCATTGCGCAACTCCCTCAGGTTGCCACTCCAGTGGTGCTTCTTGAGCAGGGCGATGGTTGGGGGGGCAAAACCCTCTATGTTGCGCTCCAACTCTTCGTTTGCCTGTTTTAAAAACGCTGTGGCAAAGAGTTTTATATCGTCTGCCCTTTCGCGGAGGGGCGGGATAAAGAGCGAAAACTCGTTCAGGCGATGGTAGAGGTCTTCCCTAAAGCGTCCCTGCGCAATCGCCAGCTCCAAGTTGTCGTTGGTGGCGGCAATGATCCGTACATCCACAGGCGCATCGGTAACAGCGCCCACGCTACGAACCTTTTGTTCCTGCAAAGTCCTCAGCAGTTGCGATTGAACATCATAGTGAAGGTTCCCCACTTCGTCCAACAGTACCGTTCCGCCGCTTGCCAACTCAAACACGCCTGTTTTGTTGTCTATGGCAGAGGTAAAGGAGCCTTTTATGTGTCCAAAGAGTTCACTGGGGGCAAGTTCCTTAGATAAACTTCCACAATCCACGGCAATAAAGGGCTTCTCTCTTCGCGGGCTTAGGTCGTGAATCATTTTGGCGGCATACTCCTTCCCCGTCCCGCTCTCGCCCAGAATCAATACAGACATCTTGGTGGGCGATACCTTTAATATATGGTCATACACCTGTCGCGCCATGGCGCTCGATCCAATGATAAACGCTTCGGACCTCTTTTGCGCTTTTGGGCTTTGCGGCTTGACTGCCTCTTTTGATTTGCTTGATACCTCCTGATACTTAGCCAATCCCTGTGCAATTTTCTCCTTTAGAATTGCGGGCACAATGGGCTTCTCTAAATAGTCTTCTGCACCTAACTTAATGGCGGACACAGCACTTTGCACTTCGGCATAACTCGTCATGATCACCACAGGCGTGGTCATATTTTGCTCCTTAATCCACTGTAAAAGCATAATACCGTCTCCGTCAGGGAGCCTCAGGTCGGACAGCACAAGATGAACCGTGTTTTTGGTAAGCGCCTGTTTTGCAGATGAAAGCGTAGAGCATAGCAACGAATGATAGCCATTTCGCTCAAACCATGCGTTGAGCATAGCCCCAAAAGCAACGTCATCTTCAACAACCAAAATCTTTTCGTTCATGAATGTAAACAATTTATAAACAGTTTCTTACATTTCGTTAAGGATAGTTCGTTGTTTGTTAAAGAACTCCACCTGTTGCAACTTATTGCTCCCCGATATGAGCACAGAGGAGCGCTTGGTGGATTGCACCATATTCATAAAGCGGTCAAACACCTTTTTGTCTGTGGTGGCAATAGAACTGCGCTCCAAAATGCGCACAAAACTCATTGTTAAAGCCTTAGATTCGAAGAGAATATATTCGGTGCCCAACCACGTATGGGCTAAATAGAAGTAGAGGCGGTGTCCCGTTTCGGGAAAAACTCCGTTGGAGGCAACCTCCTCCATATAGTTGAGTACCGCAAACATCTCCTCCTTTAGGATTGACTTCTCTTTGTCCGTAATCATCCCAATGGAGTGAAAATAGACAATGTCGTCTTTCAGGTGCTCCACAAAGCGGGCGTCGTGGATGGCGTGCACCTCTGAGAATTTTTGTACCAAACGCACAAACTCCTTGTCTATCTCAAACATCCTATCGGGAATCTCTATTTTTGCAAGGGGGAGAATCTCTTCCGACATACCATATTTATAGAGCCACTTCATGGTAAAGAGGCGCGTCAGCAATTCGCTGCGGCAATAGAGCGATCGGGGCAGGGAGTTAATCACCTCTATCATCTTTCCATTGGGATCACGGCTGATTACCTCTATTTTACGGTTATTGTCTTCGAGAAAGGCGTAGTCGGTTTCAAGGGGGTGAACGTACTCTATCATATTAAAGAGAAAGGGGCGCGTTTTCTGCGGATTGGCGCTGATGATGTTGTCGAGCGATATGTCCCATGCGTCTGCAATACGCATGGTCTCCTCTGCGGAGAAGTAAACATCTTTACGCAGACGGCGATAGACGCTCTCTTTTTCAATCGGAAGAAGATCCATGAGGGCGTTTGCCAAGTCGGACTTGCGTGGATAGCGCTCGTTGAGCGCCTTTAAGAATCTATCGTAATATTGAGGTTCCATAGCAACAATGGGTGGTTAATAATGCGCAAAGTTAACAAAAAGTCCGGAGTCTTGTTTTTTCGATGCTTCTCTTGGTTTTGACACACGCTCTTTTTTTGCTCTTCATTTGAAGAACAAAAGCGACCTCCAAACACAGTTTGTGTCATTTTTGTTGTTATCGATCCATTTTTGAGGACGAATTTGTTTGACTAAATCACTAAAAATGTTCTTTTTGTCTGGAAAAAGGGTATGGGAGGCAATACCTTTGCACTCGAAAAATAACACAAAAAAGTATATCAAAACAACCCCAACAAAAACGTACAAAAATGAAAACAACAATCATTTCAACGCCCACTCTTCCCCCGACCTCTTATCCCGATATTTCGGTACATATATGCTCTACTGGAATCCCATATCCCATGATTACGGGCATACCGATTACTATCTAAAAGAGGTTCGCTTGGGAAAGCAGCGTGCCAAGAGTAGGGGAGGTCCCCTGTCTGCCGAAAAGCGGGCAAAAGCCTCCCCCTCCTTGAGGCAGAAAACTGACCACTGAAAACGAATAACTGACCATTAATAACTAACCACAAATAACCCTTTTAAAAATTTTTAACAAATGAAAAGAACAATTATGACCATGGCAGCGTTTGCAATCGCAATGAGTTTTGCAAGCTGCAGCAAAGAGAACACAGTAACCTCTAACTATGTAAAAGAGGGAGAAGCGACCTACATGTCGCTATCGTTCTCCGTACCTTCTGGCGCCAAGACGCGCGCCACTTCTGATGAGAATGCAAACGAGGACGAGACTAAATTCACCAATGTTGACGTATTTATCTTCAACACTTCTGGTGATCAAGTGAATTACAAGCATTTTAATGCAGGTGAATTTACATTTTCGAGTAACGGTACCGGCGTGGGTAACGGGTCAGACATCTACAGCTCCACCACCAAGATTGCCACCACAACGGGGCCAAAGAAGATTATTGTTGGCGTGAACCTTACAAGTGACATTCTCGCCAAGCTTGAGAACAAATCCATGAGTGCATTTATGACCATCGCTCAAGAGGTTACCGTTAGTTCAATCACCGGCGCCAATGGTTTTGCCATGTTCAGCGTCTCACCAGAAGAGGTAACATTGGTAAAGCCGGAAGCCCCCGACTATGGAGACAACAACCATCCCACCGTTCAGGTACAGCGATTGGTAGCCAAGGTAGCCGTTCAAAAGCATGCGGATTTGGACAATAACACAATAGCCGCCGGAACTGTAGCCGATCTTGCGTTTGAGTTGAACAACACCAACAAGAAGACCTATTATGTACAGCCTTCCAACAAGCAGGACCACAACTGGGCAAGCACCCCTGATTACGACAACGCCATCACGACGGATCCCGATGGATTGTACAAGATGAACGATACCTATCAGAGCGTGGACAATGCCGGAGTTGACGCTGGATTGTTACATGCCAAATATTGTTTGGAGAATACCACGAAGAACTATTTGATGGGCGAAATTACCCGAGTAACGGTACGCGGCACCTTTGTTCCCGAGTATGTAAAGGAGTATTTTAGCGGCACAGACAATACCAATGGCTATAAAGACGTGAAAGTAGTTGCCGGAACAACCCCCGCAACGTTCTACTCTGTAGTGTACAACTCTGGAGCCGACAGAGCCTATTTCTTTGATAAGAATGTAGCTGACGATTTTATTTTCGACAACGTAGGCAATATAGTAGAGTATAAAGATGGTTATTGCTACTGGGACATATTCTTGAACCCCAACGGAAGCGGTCCTTACGATGTAATTCGCAACGATTATTACCTCTGCACCATTACCAAGATAGTAGGTCCTGGTCGCGCCACCCCCGAAGTAACGGATCCTACCGTTCCACCAACCGCCACTACCGATATAACGGTACAGATTGAGATGCTTTACTGGAATCCGATTCACGGCGATTTTGAACTCCTCCCGTAAGAATAGCGCTTAAATAAGCCAAATGCCAAGAGGTGGGGAGGAGGTAACTCTTCCCCTTCCTTGAGGCAGAGAGATAGAATTGAAAACTGACCACTAACCACTAACCACAAATAACCCCATCATGGCACAAAGTCCCAACATCCCCACGCTGCTTCTTTGCTCCATTCTTCTCTTTTCCTGCATGAAAGAAGAAGAGATAACACGTATCGAAGAAGGCTTACCCACCGAAATATTGCTCACCTTATCCACCTCTGCAAAACCCGTTACCCGTGCGGACGCCAACGCTTTGGAAGGGGAAACAAAGTTTTTTGACGCAGATGTATTTATCTTTGATGCCGCCACAGGTCTTCAGATAAACCACCATCGCCTTCCCGCAAGCGCTTTTTCGAGCGCGCCGTCAGGACCCGGTTATGACGCCTTTACCTATACTTCCACCACCAAGATATCCGCCACTACGGGAGAGAGAAAGATAATTGTGGGGGTTAACCTCTCTGACGCCCTTTCGGAGAAATTGGACGGAGAACCCATATCCACCTTTACTACGGTTCCCTACACCCTTGATTTGTCCGATGGGTTAGGCATTATTGAACTAACCGGAAAAGCCGAATTTAACAGAAACAGTGATATCCCTGCTCTATATGATCCGCGCTTTGTGATGTTCAGCACCACTCCAATCACCCTTACCCTACGCAAAGACCCAGATTTTGAAGCCCAAGAGAACAGCCCTGTGGTGCAGGTACAACGGATGGTTGCCAAAGTATCGGTGGAGACGGCAGAACATATAGAGATCATCTCCGATTGCCTGATAACGAACCTGTCGTGGAGGCTGAAACAGGTCAATACCAAAACTTTTTGGGTGCAGCCGGCAGATAAAAAAGACCCCAACTGGGCAAATACGCCAACGGGTGATTTGGCTATATTTGCCAACAGCAATGGTGTAAGGTCCATGGCTGAGCACGATACTCCGTTTTCGCAACGCAGATTCTCTTATGTACCGGAAAATACCACCAAAGATTATTTAAGGGGTCAGCTTACCTACGTTTGTGTTTCAGCTGATGTGCAACCTTATACTGTTAAGGTTTATGTCAACGGCATAAACGGAAATGATGGATATAGAGATAAAGAGTATTCCAACTCTGTGGATGAATGGGGAGGGGGCGACACTTTTTTTTGGATGGTAACCTATAATCAAGGAACCAACAGGGCTTACTTCTTAGAAGAAAAAATAGCCAATGACTTTGCCGCCGAGCATGAAGGGGCTTCCAAAGTAACTTACAATGGAAGGTGCGAGTGGGTGTTCTTCCTCAACCCCAACAACAACTACAACGTATTGCGCAACGACTACTATCGCTGTCGGATTACCAAAATTGTGGGCATAGGTCGCCCTTCCAGCACAGTTCCACAAGAACTGCCCGACCCCCATCTCCCCCCTGTAGCCTCCACCGACATCATGGTTGACGTTGAAGTAGTCGCTTGGGATACCCTGCTGTTTAATACGATACTCGAATAATGAAAACGGACACTTCGACAGGCTCAGTGTCCGGGTGACGACTAACCACTGACCCCTGACGACTAACGACTAACGGCTGACTACTGACCACTGACTACTGACCACTGACCACTGACCACTGACTACTGACTACTGACTACTGACTACTGACTACTGATGTCTAACCACTAACCACTGACGACTGACGACTAACGGCTGACTACTAACGGCTGACTACTGACTACTGACCACCATGAAACACCCTCCTCCCATACCCGCCCTATTGCTTGCGTTTGTGCTGTTACTTGCTGCTTGCACAAAGGATGACTACGCCCAATGCCCCGGCGAGGTAAAGATATTTTTCTCCCTCCTAAGTTCTGAGAGCAATCCTTTGGAGGTGGATCAAATGCACCTGTACGTCTTTAGCAATTGCGGTACCTATCTGAGGGAATATCGAGACAATGCTATTAGCCGCTTTGATGCTCAATATTTTCTTGATTGTCCAAACTTAGCGCCCGGCAGTTACCGCTTTGTGGCATGGGCAGGTAAAGAGAATGGGTGCTATGCCACCACGCCTGCTCCCTTTATTCCTGGGAAAACCACCTACAAAGAGGCCCTCTTGCTCCTCAAACACGCCGGAGGCGTTGTAGAGAGTCCCATGCACCACCTTTTTCATTCTGAGTTGCAGGTTGCGGTTACCAACCAAAAAGATCAACGCTTTACCATGCCCTTGACCCAACTCACCAACACCATTCACGTACGCGTAGAAGGGTTGCCCTTGGAGAACAACACCTATATACTACGCATTGCAGACAACAACTGCGCCTACACTTTTGACCGCTCTTTTGCTTTGCATGAGGGACACCCTTCAGGCGAAACAATTACATATACAACCCATTGTACTCAGGACGATTCCGGCCACCTTAACGCTACCCTTAGGGTGATGCGGCTGATGGGGAGTCGCCGAATCCCCCAACTTGCCATCGTTAACCAAACGGATGGCAAACTCCTTTTTCCGCTTGATGATCAATCGGGAGACCTCATTGAGATGATCCTTGACGCATATACCCCAAATTTTGACACTACCCACACCTACGATATTGTGTTGCGCTTTTTTGAAGACGATTCCACAGGTTTGAAGGTAACTGTTTCGATCAACGGTTGGGACGTACAATCCGAAGAGAATGAATTGATAGATTAATTTTTTATAAATATGTTTAACTGTAAAGAAATCCCATGAACAACAAATTTTTTACTCTTTTATTATTGATGCTCCTTGCCCTATTGTCGTGCAGCGAGGAGTCTGTGATTCAGAATCCTTTACCTCAGCAAGGCCCAATGATGGACGAAAAGAGCGTGATGCTCAAGGTTTCGGTTCCCTCCAAAATGCATGGCGGAAGCACCAGGTCCATTGGCGAGATTCAGGAGAATACCATTGAGACGCTCGATGTTCTTGCCTTTAAAATGGAGGGCAGCGAGGAGGTTTTTCAATATTGGACCCCCGGATTTAAAGATTCGGGCAATTTAGAAGGCTCTTCCTCACAATCTTTTAGCGTTAAGTTGCGTATCCGGGATCACCAGCAGCGGTTTGTGGTGATTGCCAACGCACGCTCCAAAATTCAGGAACTGATAGTGCAAGCCAACTGGGGCAACGCCAATAAAGAGATCATGTTAAGTCAGTTGGAAGAGAATATCGTTACCACAGGACGTTGGAACTCCACCGGTGCCTCCAACTACACCGCATTGCCCATGTGGGGCGAAAGCAACTTTATGCTCATCGGGAGCGAAACCACCTCTATGGGCACCGTATCTATGCTGCGGATGGTGGCCAAAATAGAGGTGCAAATTGATTCGGTGGCCAATCCCCTTCTCAAGAGCAAATTCAAACTCAAGAGCGTTCATATTTACAATACCAACAATATTGGACGAATTGTTCCCAAGCCGGGTACAACAACCGTTGTGGACGGCTATACAAAGGCCGTAACTCCATCTATCCCAGCCTCTGCATCCATTGAGTTAGGGCCGTTGGAATATGCGCAGCCGCACGATTTTGCTTGGCCGGGCGAGCCGGATGTGGCGATGCGGGGGGCTATTTACCTCTTTGAGCGCCAAGCCATCAACATCTCCGCTTTTGTTTTGGACGAAACGTGTATTGTGGTGGGCGGGATCTATTCCAACGATGCCCAACCAAGTTACTACCGCGTGGACTTTGTTGACCAGTATGAAATATACTTAGACATCCTGCGCAACCACAACTACCTTTGCAACCTGTTGGATATTAAGGGGCGCGGCTACCCCACCGCTTTTGAGGCATACATGGGCAAATCGTACAACATTGTGGCAAATATTGTGGAGTGGGACAACAGCGTCTCTACGGTGGCCTTTGACAACCACTTTACGTTGAGCGTGAGTAAAGACGATTTTGAGTTCTACCGCGAAGCCACCACAATTGAGTTGAGCAACAACGTATTTTATGTGAGCACAGATTATGTGGATCCCAATCCAATGTCGGGTTTGGGGTGGTATGTAGAGAAAATTGTGGATCGCGTCAGCGGCGAACCTGTGGATTGGTTAGAAGCAACGCCCAACCAAGGTGCCTCCGGCACCCGAGCCAAAGTGGTACTCACATACGAGGCAAACTACACCGGAGAGGATCGTGCAGCGGTACTCTGGATTGCCGCAGGGCGTATGAGGATACAGATACAGGTATCGCAAAGCAAATATCCCCCCATAAAGTTGGAACTTAAAGATTCCACCAACAGACCGATTCGGGAGTTGGTGTTCCAATCGAATTCTGGAGATACCCCTGATGCACAAAAATTTACGGTGAGTTGGGAACCCTACACCTTTCCTGTGGCCGTTCATTCTGTAAACTTGGTTGGAAAAGTACCGTTTGACCCCGCTTCAGGGATTCCAACCATAGACATACCCGGAGGCGGAGTCGGGGAAAAAACCTATCATATACAGCCTCCTGCCATCTCTCCTACAGAAATAGCCAACGATCCCTTTATTGAAAAGGCCTCCATGGTTACTTTTTTGGTGAACAATGGCCCCAACAACGAGGCGCAGAGCATCTTTCTTCGTCAGTTGCACTACAACTTGGTTGTTAATAAAGAATCAAGCTACCTTTTGGACGGCGGACAACATAGATTCTATGTAAAGAGCAATGCAGATTGGAGAATCAAGAGCATTGTAGAAACATCGAGCAACCCCAACAGGCCGCTCTTGGATATTCAAGCCGGCGACAACCTAAGGGTGGGTACTTTGGGCGGCTACAATACCCTTTTTGGCGATCCCATCACCTTTACGGTAGTGAATGGCGGGCGCTCCCTTTGGGGCAAGGTGGACATTGTATTTGAAAATACCGACAAACTCTTTAGCGACAAAACGGTAACGCTGATTTTTGCGCTGCCGAGGGTAAGGGTTGCAAACTTTGGCACCACAGGTAGCAGTAATAACTATAATTTGAATCCAACTGCAAATAAAACCAATGCGGGGTATATGCTCACCAATGGGGTAAACTTTGGCATTGATACTGCTAGCAAGGTGTACTCACAAGGATTTGGCATTACTTTCGTTTCTACTGCCAACACTATTACCAAGGCTCGTCTCGATACTACAGATATTGCGGTAGTAGTCTATGACTATAGACCAACGACAGGCGAAGCAGTGGTTTTGGCAAACTATGTAAAGAATGGCGGCGTACTGATCTGTATGTGGGAAGGTGTAAATGCCCAGGGTACAAGTTTGGACACACTCTTCAGAGAAATCTTCCGTACCCCCTCTTTTCCAAATCCAGGCATCTCTACTACAAATAGTAACCCCACAAACAATAGGTTGTTACAGTTATCCTCAAGCATTGATGACCTCATCACCAACGGGCCGTTCGGAAATTTGCGCGGTTTGTATGTGGGCACCGATGCCGCAGGTGACAGAAGGGTAGACCTCAATTCCATGCCTCTCGGATCTTTTACCCTCTATGCCGACTACACCGATTATTCGCAGCCCTCTCCAACGATAGTTAACAATCAATCTGCCATACTAAGGCTCAACGACTACGCCATGATCCATATCTGCGATGGTGGTTTTTTAGGTGCAGGAGGCACAGGAAATACCGGTATGCCGCTCAATTTAGATTCCAGCGGTGAACCTACTGCAAGGAACTACGGTCAAAATAGCAATAGAAAACCCGCACACAACGCAGCCCTCTTTGGCAACATGATGGTGTGGGCCATTGGCGAAACAGGAAAGAAGCAGCCGTACTAGCCCCTTATTGTAAATCAACCACCCAATATTTAGAAAAACAGTGTAAAATGAAAGAAATAAACAGAAAGCAAAAAGATCTCTACTCAATTAAAGAGGTTTCCGAGATGGTTGGCGTAAAAGAGTGGACAATCAAGTATTGGGCAGATATGTACAATTTGGTTACCCTTTGCCGCAACAAAAATGGCGAGATGATGCTCACCCAAGAGGATGTTGTGAGAATTGAGACAATGAGAGAGATAGAAAAAGAGGAGCGGGAAGGAAGGGCAAAAAAACCTACCGACAACCAGTGCCGATTTTGGCTCACCGCAATATAGATGAAACAAGAGCGCCCATATTGATTTTTGGGCGCTCTTTACCACTATCAATACAATCCTTTCTCAAATTGTGAAAAAAAGAGCAACAAAAAGATCAAAAGTGTCATTTTATGCCCCGGCCATCCAATTTTTGGGCACGAATTTGAGTGAAAAAAGAACAAAATAAACGCTTTTTGTCTGGTCTATGGGTTTGGATGGCAATACCTTTGCAAAAGAAAAAACATATAATAATAACTAATAAAACGAACATTTTTTAACAACCTTTTTTAAAATTTTAATTATGAAAAGAACATTATTTACCATGGCAGCATTTGCAATTGTTATGAGTTTTGCAAGCTGCAGCAAAGAGAACACCGTTTCTCCTGACATGAACGTAAAGGAAGGCGAAGCCACCTATATGGGTATTTCGTTTTCTGTACCCTCTTCCCCCGCTACCCGCGCAGACGGCAATGCAACGAGTGCCGAGACCATTTTCAACAATGTTGACGTATTTATTTTCACCACCTCAGGATATCAGGTGAATCACGCATTAGTGGATGCTTCCTCTTTTACCGGACCTGTAACAGAAGGTAATTCAGATAAGTGGACATATAAAGCAGACGTGGCTAAGATTGCTACCACCACCGGCGCCAAGATGGTTATTGTGGGCGTAAATCTTTCTTCAACCCTTTCCAGCGCTCTTGTAGGCAAGCCTATGTCAGAGTTTATGACTGTTGCTCAAAAGGTTGCAGTTGTAGATGTTACACACAATCAAGACGGTTTTGCCATGTTCAGCACCCAGCCTGAGTTAGTTACGTTGGTAAAAACAGATGCACCTACTTATAACACAGCCAACAAGGCAGAGGTAAAGGTAGATCGTTTGGTGGCAAAAGTTTCTGTTCAAAGGGATGAATTTATGGATATTATTGCAGACGGTGACATTGACGACCTGCAGTTTGTGTTGAACAACACCAACCAAAAAACCTATTATGTTCAACCTGCCGACAAGCATGACCACAACTGGGCTACTACCCCCGGTCATAATGAACCGGGTTATGTTAATAGTGATTATGATTTTAACGGTTTGAAGAAGATCAACGATAACTATAAATCGGTGAATGCTTTTGGCACGTCCGTAACAAGCTTGAACAGCATCTATTGTTTGGAGAACACCACCTTGAACTATTTGATGGGTGAAATTACACGCGTTACTGTACGCGCCACCTTTGTACCTGCTAAGGTTAAGGTGTTTGAAAACGACATTTATGAAGATGTTGAAGTAACAGAAGCCACTCCGGACATAAACGATGGCACTTTCTACTCCGTAATCTATAATTATGGAGCCGACAGAGCCTATTTCGTTAATGAGCTTGTTGCCATAAAATTTGCATCGGAAAACAACAGCACTGTTGTAACTTACACCAAAGGTTTGTGTTACTGGGACATTTTCTTGAATCCCAAAGGAGAAGGAAGAGACAACGGAACTGTCAATAACTATGATGTGATTCGCAACGATTTTTATGTATGCACCATAAAGAAGATTGTAGGTCCTGGCCGTGCCACCCCCGAAGTAACCGATCCTACCCTTCCCCCGACCGCCGATACCGATATGGTAGTGGATATCCAAATGCGTTACTGGAACCGCATCAATAACGATTACGATCTTTTACCGTAAAGAATACGCTTGAATAAGCCGAATGCCAAGAGGCGGGGAGGAGGAACCTCCTCCCCTTCCTTGAGGCAGATAGTTCGACAGGCTCACTATCCGTTAGTTCGACAGGCTCAGTAAACGGAAGATCCCAAACTCCAATCAAACCATCAAACCATCAAACCATCAAACACCAAACCATCAACCATCAAACATCAACCATCAACCATCAACCATCAACCATCAACCATCAAACACCAAACACCAAACCATCAAACTAATCACACCATCATGGCACAAAGTCCCAACATACCCACGCTGCTTCTTTGCTCCATTCTTCTCTTTTCCTGTGTGAAAGAAGAAGAGATGACACGTATAGAAGAAGGCCTTCCTACCGAAATAGTGCTCACACTATCCACAACAGCAAAACCCGTTACCCGTGCGGACGCCAATGCTATTGAAGGGGAAACAAGGTTTTTGACCGCGGATGTATTTTTCTTTGAAGAAGCCACAGGCATTCAGGTGAACCACCACCGCTTAGATGCCTCCGAATTTTCTACTGCACAGACAGGCAATGGTTACGACTCCTATACCTATACATCAACATCCAAAATTCCCGCTACTACCGGAAAAAGAAAGATGATTGTGGGGGTTAACCTCTCTCAAGAGCTTTCGGAGAAATTGGATGGGGAACCCATAGCGACCTTTACTACGGTTCCCTATACCGTTGATTTGTCCAATCCGCTTGGCATTATTGAACTAACCGGAAAGGCCAACTTCAATAACTTAAGTAGCTTTCCTGCTTTATATGACCCCCGTTTTGTGATGTTCAGCGTCGCTCCAATGGCCATTACCATAGTCAAAGATCCCGATTTCGGAGCCAAAGAGAACAGCCCTGTGGTGCAGGTACAACGGATGGTGGCCAAAGTGTCGGTGGAGAAAGCCCAAATGATGGATACCATCTCCGATTGTTGGATAAGTAATTTCGTATGGAGTGTTAAACAGGTCAACACCAAAACTTTTTGGGTGCAGCCTGCAGATAAAAAAGACCCCAACTGGGCAACTGCCCCAATGGGTGATTTGGCTATTGCCCCCATCACCACTGAATCAAAAACCATGAATGAGTACGACACGCCGTTTTCTCAATTCAAATTCGCTTATATTCCGGAAAATACCACCAAAGATTATTTAAGGGGCCAACTTACCTACATTGAAGTTAAAGCAACTATTGCCCCTAAACAGTTTAAGGCTTTCATCAATCCCAATGACGTTAATGTTGGTTATCAAGATATTATTAATCCGCCGTATACTGTTTCTCGAGATTTTTATGTGGTAACCTACAACAACGGAACCAGCAGGGCTTACTTCATAGGCGAATCGGTAGCCAAGGCTTTTGCCGCCGATTATGGTGTGGACTTAAATACCATAGAATACTACAAAGGCGAGTGCATTTGGCCAATCTTCCTCAACCCCAACAACAACTACAACGTATTGCGCAACGAATACTACCGTTGCCGGATTACCAAAATTGTGGGCATTGGTCGCCCACCGAATGAAGATCTACTCGACCCCCATCTCCCCCCTGTTGCCTCAAACGACATTATGGTGGACGTTGATGTGCTCGATTGGGATTCCCTGTTTTTTAATTCGATACTCGAATAATGCCAACTGACGACTGACGACTGACCACTGACGACTGA
>Ga0082212_10003479_pt1 | contig 22315 bp, 25 predicted proteins | sample TergutNt197P3_FD_71548 | JGI IMG/M metagenome (GOLD analysis project Ga0082212, IMG submission 71548) | Neocapritermes taracua P3 segment gut microbial communities from Petit-Saut dam, French Guiana - Nt197 P3 | ecosystem: Host-associated > Arthropoda: Insects > Digestive system > Gut ...
AGCCACGTCGGCACGGGACGTTTTTATCAGTGGATTCACGAAGGCGTCGTGCGCAAGCTTCCGGAGCTCAGCAACTGGCCCAACCTTAAAGCGCGCGTCGAGGACGATTTCGTATCGGTATACGACGTCGACGGCGAGCACTATTTCTTCCCCCGGTGGGACTCCGACGGGCCGGACAACTTCCTGCATTACGGGCTGTTGTACCGCAAGGACTGGGCTAAGGAACTCGGGCTCGGCGTGCCGTCCAACGAAGAGGAATTCATCGCGATGGCGATGGCCTTCACTCAGGACGACCCGAACAAGAGCGGCTCTAACGACACGATAGGCTTCGGCTGGGACGAGATATGGCCGTACGGCGAAGGCGGCTTCATGAACTACGGGTTCATATCGACGGAATGGATAAAGAACGAAGAAACGGGCCCATGGGAAATACCGGCGGATACGGAAGAGCTGATACCGCTTATGGACTTCCTGCGCAGGCTCTATAAAATGGGCGGGATAGACCCCGACTTCGCGACGCGCGCGACGTACGACATCCGCGACATGTTCGCCGCCGGTTCGGTCGGAATATTCTTAAAGCAAAATACGGCCAGCCATTTAATCGGCATGTACACGCCGTGGCAGACGGCCCAGCCGGATAAAGACTTCCTGGAATGCGTAGGGTTCATCCCGCTGTGGCATCAGGAAAAACCGATTATCCGCATATATCGCGGCGACTGGTGGTCTGAAAGCTATTTTGACCATAAAGTCGACGACGAAAAAATGACCCGCATATTGGACCTGTACTCGTGGATGTATACCGAGGAAGGCCAGATAACGATGAGCTACGGCATGGACGGCGTGGATTACAAAATTGAGGACGACGGCGAAATCACGGTCCTGCGCGAAAAGAACGACGACGGCACATATCCGGGCCTCGTTTTGAAATACCCGTTTGCCGCCGCCGTTTCGCTTGCCTGCTGGCCCGGCGACATCCTGCAGTACAAAAACCCGGTCATCCCGAAGGAACTGCGTATGTTCAGCTATAACGAGCGCGAGCGCAAAAAAGCGGACTACACGTACTTCCCGATCGACGCGGCCGTAAGGGCCATCGACGTGCCGGAAAAGGCCGACAACACGGCCGATTTGAAGGACGGTTTCACGAGGATCGTCATGGATTCCTCCGACAAGACTACGGCCGAACTGTATGCAGAAGTGAGGCAGGAATGGGATTCGCAAGGCTATAAGGCAATGGTCGAAGCCGTGAACGCGGTCGCGGCTGAACTGGGCAAGTAAAGGACTAGACGAAGGCGGGGCTCAACCCCCGCCTTTTTTCTTGCGCGGCAGGCATATTCGACAACGTTTTTAATTGAAAATTTATAAAATATACGGGGGTTTCGCAATGGAAAAAATTGTGGGGATCTGCGGCAGGAACTTCGACTGCAAGCTTCTTAAAGAGGCGGGCATCGGCTGGGTGCGCATTGGCACGAGTTTCCCATTCAAGGACAAATTGTATGGGGAACTTACCGAGCGTTATGTGAACGCCAAAAAATTGATGGAGAAGACAGTGGCGGGCGGCATAAAAATTATGGGCATAACCAATGTGGTGGGAAGCACCATAGCGAGAGAGTCCGACGGAGGCCTTTATATTCACGCCGGCTCGGAAATAGGAGTGGCCTCTACCAAGGCCTTTACATCGCAGCTTACCGTCATAATACTGCTTACGCTGTTTTTAGCGCGCCGAAGGGAAATGACACCGCAAGAAGGCGGCGCGATTATTTCAGAGCTTGAAAATATTCCGGGTAAAATAAAAGCAATACTTGATGACAAAACCGTAATTGAGATAGCCAAAATATTCAAGGACTCAAAGAACTTCATATACCTTGGGCGCGGGATTCAGTTTCCCATAGCCCTTGAGGGCGCGCTTAAGCTTAAAGAAATATCGTACATTCACGCCGAGGGCTACCCTGCCGCCGAAATGAAACACGGCCCCATAGCCCTTATCGATGAAAATATGCCGGTGGTATTCATTGCCCTCAAAGACGACATTTACAGCAAGGTGGTAAGCAATATGCAGGAGGTGCGCGCCCGCAAGGGCAAAATCATAGCCATAGCGACAGAGGGCGATACCGAAATTTATAACTATGCCGACTACGTTATACATGTGCCCGCGGTTCACGGCGTGTTGTCTCCGCTTTTGACCGTGATTCCGCTTCAATTGCTTGCCTACCATATAGCGGTAATGAAAGGATGCGATGTCGATATGCCCAGAAATTTGGCTAAGAGCGTAACCGTTGAATAGCTATATCTCGGCGTATGTCTTGTCAAACGAAATTACGGCAATGTAGGTATCGCTTGCCTTGTACAAGTCTTCTCCGATTTCGGCCTTTATCGTCTCTTGGTCTAAACTGCATTGATGAGTTATTAAAACATCAAATAATACGTTAGTATGGGTCGGTCCCGGAACAATCCGCAGGTCGTGAATACTTTGGACATTATCGAGACGGCTGATGGTTTTTTCTATAACAGCCCTTACGGTTTCAATAACCGGATCGGAAGTTTTGATCGGATCCATGTGCGCCACAAAATGTATCCCTAATTTTTGGGTTACGTCTTTTTCGATGTTATCTATCATGTCGTGGCTTTCCAAAAGATTTGTATCGGCGTCCACTTCGATATGCATTGAGGCGAAAATTTTTCCGTGCCCGTAGTTGTGAACAACCAAATCATGTATGCCCAGCACCCCCTTATGGGAGCGTACTATATCGGATATGCTTTTAATCAGTTCCGCGCTCGGCGCCTCGCCGAGCAGCGGGCTTGACGTATCTATGATGAGTCGTATTCCCGACCATAGAACGAACAAGGCGACGGCGCATCCGAGATAGCCGTCGAGCTGCAGGCCGGTAAGGCTCGTGATTGCAATCCCGATTAAAATAGCTGTTGTGGTTATAACGTCATTTCTGCTGTCGGCGCCGGACGCTATAAGCGTTATCGAATCTATCTGTTTGCCCATGTACATATAGAAAACCATTTGCCATAGTTTGACAAACACGGCCGCGATGAGCAGCGCTATTGTAATGTTGTCAAATTCAAGAAAGGGCGGGTCTATTATTTTGCCTGCGGAAGAGTACAGAATAAAAATGCCCGCGACTATTATAGTTATGGATACGCACAAGCCGGCGATATATTCGATACGGGCGTATCCGTATGGATGACGTTTGTCAGCCGGCAGTTCCGATAACCTGAAAGCCATAAAGGTTATCAGCGAAGAAGAAGTATCTGTCAGGTTATTTATGCCGTCCGCTATAATGGCGATGCTGCCGCAGATGATTCCGGCTATAATTTTTACCGCCGATAAAAGAAAATTAGATATTATTCCGACAATGCCCGCGAGTTTTCCATAGCGGTGGCGCACATCCGGATCTTTTGTGTTTTTATAGTCTTTGACGAAGAGTCTTACAAGTAATTTTCCCAATAGACGGTCTCCGGTAAGTTTTCTGTCATTTTAAAGTAAAGTTATTATAAGGCAAACATTATTTTAGCGCCGGTCAAGAGCGCAGGCCGAATATTTTTTTGATACTTATTTTTTCAGGATTCACAGGAAGTTTTACCGTTTTTCCGTTTTTATGCGCCGAGTAGTATATGGCGTGTACTATTTCAAGGGCTTTATAGCCGTCGGTTCCGGATGATGTAAGGGGGATGTCTTTGCCGTCCAAGATGTCTTTTACCTCCATGTACAAATTTGTAAAACAATTATCTTTTTTGAATTTTGGGAAAGCGGCTTCTTTGAGGTCGTTGAAATTTACGTACAAGGCGGACTTGGCGCTTTTATAGAATTTTTCGTAACCGTTGCCTATGAGTATTTTTCCTCTGGTTCCGAAAATCTCCAGTTCAAAAACAAAATAGGAGTATCCGCCTCCCGCTTCAATAAAAATATCGGCTCCACTGACCGTCCTGAGCCAGGCGGCGGCTCTGTCCTCATAACCGGTTTTTCTTTCAAAGCGTTTGAATTCGCCCCGTACAGTATCTATTTCGCCCAGGAAAAACCGGCAGATATCTACAAGGTGCGTTCCATCGTGCAGCAGCGGGCCGCCGCCCTCAAGCGGACTGCTGCTGCCGCGGTAAGGGCCGGTGAGAATCCTTGCGTTGATTGCGCGGATTTCGCCCAACAGACCGTTTTCTATCATTGTCTTGACTTTGCGGTAGCGGCTGTCGAACCTGCGCTCGTGGTTTATTATAAGTCTGGTCTTGTTTTTTTCGCACTCCCTGAGCAAATTGCTGGTTTCCTTCAGGCTGTGCGATACCGGCTTTTCGAGTACTACGCAGCGCGCGCCGTTTTGGGCGGCGTCAATGGCTATCGCGTTATGCGTAGGCGTCCATGTGGCTATGATAACGGCATCGGGCGCGGCTGCGCCGAAGAGTTCTTTGTGGTTCGGGAAAATATTTTCCGGAGGCAGGCCTGCTTTTCGGGCAAAGGCCGAAAGCCGCTCCGTATTGGTGTCGGCGGCACAGTTCACAGACATGCCGGCTGCGGTCAGCCCTCCGTAATGGGTGCACGGTTTGTTTCTGAGCGGGTCGTCTTCAAGCAGGAATCCTATGCGCCCGCATCCTATTAGCGCTATATTGTGTTTTTTCATATAAAAACGTAAAGCCTGAAATAATCAGGCTTTACAATGAGCCAATGACCGGATTCGAACCGGTGACCTGCTCATTACGAGTGAGCTGCTCTACCAGCTGAGCCACATTGGCAACGAATCCCATAGAAAACAAGAAGTTCTTTCTGTCAATAAAAATGCTTTATAATTTCCTGCTCATCTCGTCATAGAGCATTTTGGCAAGACCCATATTTGAATTTCTCGACATCTGCTTTGAGTATTCGTCATAAAGCATATCCTCAAAAATTTCTTCGGCAAAACCGCCGTGAAGCCATTCTCCCCTGTCAATGTTTTTGCGCATTTCTTTAAGCATCTTTGATATAAATATGGCTTCCATATCATGACAGGCTTCCATGAGCTTGCGTTTCTCGGACTCTTTGTCACGTTTTATGCTATTGCTCAGCATCTCGGCAAAACCCGGGCCAGACTGCGTCTCTTTTTTCATCCGGTTGACGACTTCGGCATTTTTCGCGGCAAAGGCCGAATCCATGATACTGTTTTTTGAGATGGTATTGTCTAACATTCTTACCTCTTAACGAATAATAAGCTCGGCGTGTATCGCGCCCGCGTTTTTGAGCGCCTTTATGATCGCTATAATATCTCCGGTTCCGGCGCCCACAGCGTTTAACGCGTCAACGAGATCTTTTACCGTAGTTGATTCTTTAAGCACCGAAGCCGACATTTTATCCCTGCTTCCCGATATTTCAATGATAAGCCCTTCGCGGCTTACCAAGGCTTCCGAAACTTGTATATTGCCTCCGGCCACAATAGTGCCGTCCTGTTCATTTATGACCACCCTCGGCCTGTCTGCCGGAGTTATCTCTATCTGTTGTACGCCGTCTATAAATTCCTGCAGAGGAATATCTTTTAAAAGCACAAGCTGTATTTTACCCGATGGAACTATGGCAGGCTCGGATGCGGGATATTTTTTTACCACAGCCTTGATGATTCGGTCGGCAACCCCGTAATCCCAGTCGTCAACAATGAGGTATATCCATTCCTTGTCAGGATTATCGTTATCCCTGAATATGATGTTAGGAGCAATATCGCGTTCCACGATGCCGCCCCGCGTTATGTGCGCCGATGTCTTAACCGGTTTTTTTTTGCTAACGCCGGCAAGCTGCCCCGTATTCGATCTGGGCCTGGTGTTTGATGTCGAGTCGGCCACTTCAATAACGCCTTGAGCCGTAACATAGATCTTGCCGTCGGCTCCCAGAAGAGGCGACTGCAGCAAGACCCCGCCTTCAAGTGATTTCGCGTCGCCGATAGACGACACGGTAACGTCTATTCTGTCGCCTGTCCTTACAAAGGGGCTGAGTTTTGCCGTAATAAGCACAGCCGCTATGTTCTTCGATTTAAACTGTTTAGCCTCAATGCCCAAGTTTCTGATGAAATTCTCAAGGGTCGTCCCTGAAAGGTTAAAGCGGGAATCTCCGGTTCCCGCGAGCCCGGTCACAAGTCCGTAGCCGTAAATTTGATTATCTTTAAGACCCTCTACTTCCGTGAGTTCGCGCACCTTTACCGACAATTCGGCAAATGTCGGGCAGAAAGCGAAAAATAAAAAGAAGATTACGCTGAAAAACCTTGCCGGTCTCCTCATGGCCTTTCCTGTTCGCTTATTATCTTCTGTAAGTATTCTATGATTAATTGCTGTTTTTGCTGCTCCGTAAGCTGGCCCGAAGCCTGACCGTCGGCCTCCAACGGCTGAAACTGCAGGTTCATAAGCTGCCTCTTGCCGCTTACCTGCATTTGAAAATTAGCCACATCCGATGAATCAACGCCGCGCCCTACAAGCAGCGCCTGATCGACTATTCCCGATATCGTAACGCTGTTTACAACCCCATTCAGCACATACGCCCTGCTGCCCGATACTGCGAGTTTTCCGTCCTGAACGTTCTGCACCTGCGCCGCTATGGAAAAACCTATTTTACTCTTCGCGCTGAATTTTCCCGTCTCGTCGCCTTTTATCTTTCTGCCTCCGGCGGCCTTTGGCAAAAAACCCGTAATGGTTATATCCGGACTTGATTCGACCGAAACATTATCGGTATTCTGAGATGTCAGTTCAAATTGAATGGTCGAAACGTCGCGTACATTTATAACAATAATATCGCCTACGGCAAATTTTCCGGAGACGGTATAATTATTTTTATCCTGCCATATTGTTGCCGCAAATATAGGGAAACAACAGCTTAAAGAAAGCAAAATTGTAGCTAATTCCCTTATAATCCGCCTGTAAATCTTCATAACTCGCACATAACCGTTTTGTTATTCACAATACCGCTTAGTTCTTTCTTGCCGCACCTGATAATAACGTATTCGCCGTTCATCGCGTCTTTCTTTGCTACGCCGGTAAGTTCGATGGTAATATTCTTTCTTTTGACCAAAACCTTGACCCGATCGCCGTTCTTTATAGAAGCGCCTTCCTGCCGCAAAGCGCTTTCATAAACCTTTACCGAAGAACCGTAAATTACAAAATTGCCGTTTGTTTTTTTTCTCAAGAGCAAAGAAAGCTCTCTGCGGTCAATATAGGTATCCGCCAAAATAACGTCGTCTATTTCTATCTCTTCAAACAGGCCGCGCTCTTCACCGTAACCGTCTACTCTCGCTATATCCTTAACTTTTAATTTCTCCTCGCCCTTATTGACCGATGAATAGAGATATATCTGCACATTAGCGTATAACGCGCTTCCGAATAAAACAAGACAGATGACAAGCAATAGTCTCATCAGCGCTTCAATCCTATTGCGGTTCCAAGCATGGAATCGGATGTCTGTACGGCTTTCGAGTTGGCCTCGTACGCCCTTTGGGTGACAATCATATCTACCATTTCCTGAACGACCTTTACATTCGACATTTCAAGAAAATTCTGGTAAACTTTCCCCATTCCCTCCATGCCGGGCTGCCCGCTTATTTCGCCTCCTGAGGCGGGGGTAACTTTGTACAGATTTTGACCGAGGCTGCGCAAACCTGCCGGATTGACAAAGCGAAATATTTCAATCTGCCCTATCTCCACAGGATCGTCATCGTCCGGAATCATGACGGTGACCTTTCCGTCTTGAGTTATATTCAAGCTGTCCCTTATTGTTTCCGGCGGAAGTATTATAGGAGGTTCAAGAAAAAAATCTCCGTTTGACGTAACGAGTTGAAGATTGGCGTCAAGTTTAAAAGAACCGTCTCTTGTATAGGCCATTGAGCCGTCATAAAGCTGAACCTTAAAAAAACCGTCGCCGCCTATACAGAGGTCGGTCCTGACGCCGGTTTCCTGCATGCTTCCCTGCTCAAATATTTTCTGAGTAGCGGCAATCTTTACGCCGTGCCCTACCTCAATGCCCGTCGGATACTCAGTGATCTCCGTAGCCGGCGTTCCGGCCAAAATAACCGTATGGTACAGAAGATCTTCAAACTCCGCTCTATGCTTTTTAAAGCCTGTCGTATTAACATTGGAGAGATTATTTGCTATGGTATCTATGCTGAACTGTTGTCCAACCATTCCAGAAGCCGCCGTCCACAATGACCTCATCATATAAGAAACCTCCTGATAGTAACGAGAATAATTTTATCAAAAAAATATTTGACACTCATTAGCCTGTTCATATAATCGGATATGTTAATGTAGGCCATTAACATATTTGCAGCCTCTTCAATCCAATAATCAGGTACAAAAATGAAAAAAAACCTGCTTCTGCTTTTTATTCTTATTATCTCTAAATCTCTTTTTGCCGATGCTTTGCCCTCTATTATGGAAATTGAGGGTAAATTATCAAACCAAAAAGAAATGAAATGGAATAGGGGCGCTATAATAGCGGAGGGGGCAATCAAAAACGGAAAAAAAGACGGCTTATGGAGATACTATTACAGGGAAAAAGACGTCAGCAAAAAAATCTACGAGGGCGCATATAAGTCAAACCAGAAAAACGGTTTTTGGTCGTATTTCGGCAATGACGGAAAGCTCATATCAAAGAATAATTATAAAAACGACCAATTAAGCGGCGCGTGCATGACTTTTTACCCATCGGGCAGGATTTGCGCTCAGACCGAATACAGTATGAATGTAAAAAACGGCCGTTACCTGGAATACTATGAGGACGGCAAACCAAAAGAAATATCGTGGTATACAAACGGGGAAAAGGACGGGCAAATAAACTGTTTTTACCCTAACGGTAAAAAACAACTCATAGGCCTTTACAAGTCGGGAGAAAAGACCGGCAAGTGGACATTCTATAATGAGGATAGCTCAATCCAATCGCAGGGCAGTTACGCCAACAACCGTAAAACCGGCGAATGGAAATACAACGAAAACGGCGCCACGAGGGCGGAACATTACTAACCGGTACTTGGATTTACGGCGTATTCTTGTTCGTTAAACGCCTCGTCGTTACTGTCTGCCGTTCCGGATGGCTTGAAGTATATATGCCCGTTCCTGACCGAAGCTTGCAGTTTTTTACAGCCCTCGGCTTTACCTTTCAGGATTTCAACGGCAAGGACATCCTCTATTTCACGCCGTATAACCCTTCTTATATTTCTCGCTCCATAGATGTCGCTGTATCCTTTTTCTATTATGAATTTCTTCAGACCGGCGGAAAATTCAATACCAATTCCTCTTTTTTCCCAAAGCGACGAGCGCACCTCCTCCAGCATTATATCGACTATCCGCGTGATATGGTTTTTTTCAAGCTTATGGAAATATACTATCTCGTCAATACGGTTGAGAAATTCGGGACTCAAAAACCGTTTTAACTCTTCGTCAACTTTTTCGTTTTTATTACTATCCGCTGAAACGGCTTCGAAACCTAACTTTGAAAGTTTTTGATAATCTCTCGCGCCTATATTTGATGTCATAATAATGATAGTATCCCTGAAACTGACCGCGACGCCCGAATTGTCGGTAAGTATTCCGTCGTCAAGTATCTGCAGGAGTATGTTAAGAACGTCAGGGTGAGCCTTTTCTATTTCGTCAAGCAGGACTACGGAATACGGATTGCGCCGTACTTTTTCGGAAAGCTGCCCTCCGTCATCATAGCCTATGTACCCGGGCGGCGAACCTATCAGCCTTGACACGGAATGCTTCTCCATATACTCGGACATATCGACTCTTATGAGAGACTTTTCGCTGTTGAAAAGAACCTCAGCCAGCGCCTTGGCAAGCTCCGTCTTGCCTACCCCCGTAGGCCCGAGAAATATAAACGAACCCATGGGTTTTTTCTGCAATGAAAGCCCCGCGCGCGAACGGCGCATAGCTTTCGATATTACCGATATGGCGTCGTCCTGGCCTATAATTCTGCGGTGCAGGGTCTCTTCCAAACGAAGAAGCTTCATCGTATCCGATTCTTCCAGATTATGTACCGGGATACCGGTGATTTCGGAAACCACGGTTGCTATTCTTGAGGCGTCCACAACAATAGCGTAATCGTTTTCGCGCGCGTTCCAATCGGTCGTCTTGGCATCCAAAATGCCCTTTTTTTCGATTATGGTATCGCGGACAGCGGCGGCCTGTTCATATTCCTGTTTAAGCACTAATTCGTTTTTGCGCGAATTTAATTCCTCGATTTCCTTTTCCAATTCTTTTATATCAGAGGGGACATCATAATTTTCAAGGCAGGCCATAGCTCCGGCCTCATCAAGTATATCAATAGCTTTGTCGGGCAAAAAACGTCCGCTGATATAGCGGTCGGACATATTTACGGCTTCCTTGATCGCTTCGTCCATAAAATGGACTCTGTGGTGCTTCTCGTACCCGTTTTTCAGTCCCTGCAGAATAACAAGCGATTCCTGAGCGCTGGGTTCCTTTACCATTATGCTCTGAAAACGCCGCACTAAGGCCGAGTCCTTCTCAATATGCAGCCTGTATTCGTTCAAAGTTGTAGCGCCGACACACTGGAGTTCGCCCTTGGCAAGCGCCGGCTTGAGTATATTTGCCGCGTCAATAGCGCCCTCCGCAGCGCCGGCGCCTATAATCGTATGTATCTCATCTATAAATATTATTATGCTCTTGGAACCTTTTATTTCGCTCACAAGGCGTTTCAAGCGCTCCTCGAACTCGCCGCGATACTTGGTTCCGGCTACAACGGCTGCAATATCAAGCGATAATACCCGGCAGTTCTCTAAAGGCGCGGGAACCTGTTTTGAAACTATACGCTGTGCGAGCCCTTCTACAATGGCGGTCTTTCCTACGCCGGCCTCGCCTATGAGTATAGGGTTATTTTTTCTCTTTCTTGATAGAATACATATCAATCTGTTGGTTTCTTCAAAACGGCCTATTACCGGATCAAGTTTTCCATCGGAGGCCATCTGCGTAAGGTCATAGGCAAACTCATCCAAAGCCGGCGGACGGTTTTTCGTCTTTGAGGTTTTGTCGGCAAAAGTCTTTATGCCGAGCACTCTCAGTATTTCGTTTTTTACGATGTTGTAATCAATGCCAGCGCGGTTTAAGCTGTTTATTCCGGCTGATGTCCCGTCTCTGAAAATAGCAAGGAGCAGGTGTTCGGTGCCGATATACGAGTTTTTGAGGTTGACGGCTTCCTCACGCGACATTTCGATGATTCTTCTATAGCGTTGACCTATCGGCATTTTTCCAAGCACAATGGACGCTCCGACCCTGCGTATGGAACTCTCTATTTCAAGTTTGAGCCTTTCAAAGTTTACTCCCAGATTTTTAAGTATTCTCGCGGAGACGGACTCTTCATCGCTCAAAAGCGCTATAAATATATGTTCAGGCTCAAGCGAGTCGGAATTAAGTTTCTTTGCCTCAATTTGCGCCATTTCTTCCAGAATCTTTCTTGAACGCTTTGTAAAATCAAACATCATCTTGCCTCATGCCAAAATTCGCCCTTAGAAAACAGGCTCTCACTTCGTCAATTTCAGGGCTGCCTGAAAATGATCTGTCAAATATCTGTGAAAGATGAGCCGGTTGTATATTTATCATAAAGTTATTTATTAACGCAAGCGGAATTTTTTTCACAAAAGCAAGAATAACGCCCAGTCTTATATTTGAAAGGTGTTCTATAGCCTCGTAATAGCTCATGCGCCTGGCCGATGATAATATGCCGTAACTTCTCCAAACCGTATCCTCAATCTCCGACCTTGAACGCGCGAAGAGTTCATCCCTTGCCTCATCTTCGGCTGAGATTATTCCGGAAATAATGCCGTCCATCAATTCTATAATATCAATCTCGGATAAGCCAAGTGATACCTTGTTGAATACCTGATATATACTTCCCATGGGAATACCGTTCTTTTCCATGGTTCCGCTTATAGCCGCGCCGTCGTTACGTATTCCCGCGGAAACAGTCTGTATGGATTTTTTAATGCCGAGGGCCGGAAGGTGCAGCATGGCCGAGACTTTCATTCCGGTTCCAAGATTTGTCGGGCAGGCCGTAAGGTACCCGTAATCGGCTGAAAATGAATACGGGATAAAAGCGTTTACTTCGTCGTCAACACGATCGGCTTTTTCAAACGTTTCTTTCAACTGAAGCCCGGGGCGCACAACCTGTATGCGTATATGGTCTTCTTCATTTATAAGGATTGAGCAATCATCATCGAAAAAAACGGCGCTGTTGTCGGATGCCTCTGTCTCAAGGGTTATAATGTTGCGCTCACGGAGCATTCTCCTTGTACTTTTGTCGAGGCCTTCCAAGCGCATAAAACTGCCTTGCCCTCCGTTGATTGAAGCCGTGATTTTTTCAAATAATGAAATTATGTAACCGGCCTCTGTCGCGCTTCCCTTGTGAGGGAAAAGAAAGCCTTTTACATTTCTCGCAAGCCTAACCCTTGTAGACAGAACAGAATCTCCGCATGGGCCGGCATTTGTCCAAAAACAATTCATGACGCTTTTTTCTTCTATCAATTACGCTCAACCCCGTCTTTTATAACGAGACTAATTCTGTCGCGCAAAAGAGCCGCGTCTTCATAGCGTTCGTCCCGAACGGCAGCGAGTAAATCTTCTTTGAGTTCATCTATATCGAAGATATTATCATTAAGAAGACTTTCGGTTTCGGGGATAATCTCCGTTTCAGCAAGGACAGAGGGTATTTTACCCGAATGTTTCTTGTCTCCGTGACAGCTTTTGATTACACCGGATATAGGGCCTTCCAAATAATGGTAACATTCGGGGCAGCCGAGTTTGCCTTGCTTGGCATATATGACAAAATTAGTCCCGCATACGCCGCAGAGAGGGAGTTCGCCGGCTTGCTGCTCATCAGATTCTACGAAAGAAAACATGCCGGGTACGGAAATTGAAAAATTCGACAGCCTTGAGTTAAGCCCTATTTCTCCGGCGCAGGCATCACAAAGATGAACCTCGGAACGCTTTCCCCGCGTTATCTCGGTTAAATGAATGGCGGCATCTTCTTTTTTACAGCGCTCGCATAGCATACGGCATACCCTCGCGGTTATGATTCAATATACCGCTGCTTTTGCAATACTTTTTTATAGTTTCGCGCTGTCTTTTCTTTTTGTTGAAATCGGACTAATACGGTACAGCCCCCGCCCCGGCAATTCATCCCCTATACCAAATAAATATTTCGGGAGCAGAAAAAATAGTTGCGCTGTTTGAATACTGCCCGCAAACTGCCTGTGGTTACGCGCTAACCGGCAATGACATTATACTATAAGGGAATACAATGTGCCTTGCTGTTCCGATGGAAATAATAAAAATTGAGGGCAATACGGCTATTGCCGCGGCCAAAGGCGTTGAAACGCCTGTAAACATAATGCTTGCCGAAGACATAAAGATCGGCGACAAGGTCTTGATTCATGCCGGTTTTATAATAGAAAAACTCGACCCCGAAGCCGCAAAAGAAATCGAGGAAACCCTCGAAGAATATCTCAGGGCAGCCTATACCGAAGATGAACTGCTCTCGTACTCGTAAAAGCTGAGAGTCGTTGAGCCGTACTTCCTTTCTTTAATCCTTTTGAACGCTCCGGCCTGCTCAGGCAGAATATTTTTTGAAAAATGCTGAACTATCATGACGCTTCCGTCAAAAGCAAGTTCGTACTTAATAATGGCTTCGGCTATCTTGGGATAGACGGCCGCTCCCCGGTTGTTTTTCTCGTACGGCGGGTCTATAAAAATATAATCGGGCTTTATTCCCTTTTTTGATATAAACCTCATAGCCTGTGAGTAACTCATATTAAGCGGTACAAACGCCGAATCCTTGAAATTCTTCGCGCCGAACGCGGATATAAATTCGGCTCTTCCCCGGTCAGGCTCGCTGCAAATAACAGGAGACGCGCCGCGGCTTAAAGCCTCAAAGGCAATCTGCCCCGACCCGCCGAACAGGTCGGCAAAGCCTTTTTTTTCAATGTCGCCCAATATCGAAAAAAGGGCTTCCTTAACTTTCTGCGTAGTTATGCCTATATCCTGAAATGTCCACGGAACCGTCTTGCCCTTGTATTTGCCGCCGGCTATTTTTATGCTGTTTTTCATAACATCCCTTTAATTCTTCGCTTCAAATTGTAAAGGAATAATTTTTCAAAAGCGATATTTGAAACTTGACATATAAACGTCGTATTTTTATGAGAAAACAATAGGCAATTATGCGCGAATTCGATAACTACATCGCGAAAGAAGTTGATTTTTATCTGAAAGATGAAAAGAAACGCTTCCCGGAAAAAGATACGCTTAAAATAGACCTCCACGTTCATGACCGAAACGACGGCGGAGACGGGCTAATAAGCGGTCTGCCTTTCAGTTTCCTCAAAACGGAAAAACTGATCGGTATTCTTAAAAAACGCGGCTGTGATGTATTTACAGTCACGAACTACAACAGCGCCTCGTCCTGCCGCAAACTTGACGTCTCTCATGTATTGGCAGGCGCCGAATTTATATGTACTGTCCCGGAAGACAGTATCGACATACATGTACTCGCCTACGGATTTTCAGAAGCGCAGGAAATAGAGATGCTCTCGCTCAGGGCCGATATTTACGCCTTTCTTAAACATGCCAAGGCAAATGATATTCCCGTAATATGGGCGCACCCCTTTGATATAGGCAAGGCGAACGTGCCCGATGACTTTTTCAAGAAAATGTTCCTTGTATTCGACAACATTGAAATAATCAACGGAAGGAGGGACGCCCGACATACCCTGCTCCTGAAAAATCTTGCGTCAATGAAAAAAGCCGAAATTGACGCCTTAATAAAAAAATACAAATTGAATATTGAAGACTATACACGCGATCCTTACAGGAAAAATTTTTCCGGCGGCTCAGACAGCCGCAACGGTTTGTTTGCGGGAGAAACAGGCACCCGCCTTTACATCCCCGACCTTGCCCAAAAGTTAAAGTCGTCATCCCGCGCCGAACTCGCTCTTTGGGCAATCAGAAACGGTAACATGTCGCCTTTCGGACATACGGCGTCATACGAAAGAAGCCTCCTTGAATTGTTCTATTCCGCCGGAAGCACCGTAATAAATACAAACAAGGCTAATTTGGCGGAAATATTGGCCGGAGATTTTCCGACATTCAAAAAAGCCGCCTCGTTCGCGGCCATAAAGTCGCTGCTCTCCGCGAAAAAAAAAGGACTTACCCGCGCCTCTAAAATATTCTGCGGGATACTTGAAGGGAAATTTCCATGGTACCTTTCAATCATACCGCTGTTTGGAAAATACAAAACGCTGAAAGAAGAACTAAAAAAAATAGCGGCCAATTCAGCCAAAAGAGCCGACGGATTCGAGCGCGACTCGGAAGTTTCCTTTCGAAAAATATACTCTATTCTAATAGAAATAGTTTTCTCAGAGGTATTAAAATACTCGCGGGCAACGCCAGGTTTAAAAAATTGGAACATCAAAGCTGCGTCTTCAGGCATGGTCAAACAAGCTAATTATACAAAGGAAACGGAGCTTAAAGACCTGATAGACTCTTTGTCGCTTCAATTAGGAGCGATTTTGCTCATAGTGTGGGCATCGGTTAAAACAGGTCTCGCTCTGAACAAATCTTCAAAACTTATCGACTCGCTGCCTTCTAAAATCCAAAAGCATAAAGGCCGTATGCTGTGGCTTACCGATACTTTTGAAGATAATAACGGCATAGCTATGGTGTTAAATTCCATGCTTGACGAAATAAGAAAGAGGAACCTACCGATAGATATCATGGCATGCAGCTACAACCTTAAATCGGAGAGTCATCTCGTTATCGTACCGCCGGTCGCCGGTTTTACTCTGCCTTTTTACCAGCAGCAGCCGTTCAGGATACCGAACATTTTTAAAATCCGCCGTATTTTTTATGAGGGCGGGTACGACCGCATCATCTGTTCCACAGAAGGGCCTATGGGCTTAGCCGCTCTATACCTCAAGAGCGCCTTTGGGATACCGATTAATTTTTTTGTCCACACCGATTGGATAACCTTTGGAAAAGACGTACTTAAACTCGAAAAAACCCGTCTTGCTATAGCCGAGTCGGTTATTTCGGGATTCTACGAATTTTTTGACTCGCTCTTCGTACTTAACTCGGAACAAAAGATATGGCTCATCGAACATCTCGGATTTCCCAAATCAAATGTTTTCCAAACAGCTCATTGGGCCGAAGATATTTTTCTTCCGGTAAAATCGGACAAAGAAAAAATTTTCGGCAGCAACGATCCCGTCATCCTCTTCACCGGGCGCATAAGCGAAGAAAAGGGCGTTTTTGAACTTCCCGATATATACAGGACAATAAAAAAAACCATCCCTAATATAAAAATAGCTGTCGCGGGAATGGGACCGGCCGAGAAGGCGCTCAAAGAAAAACTGCCCGAGGCGATTTTTCTCGGCTGGGTTGACCACAACAAACTGCCGGTGATATACTCATCGGCGGACATACTGCTTCTCCCGTCAAGGTTTGACACATTCGGCTGCGTGGTATTAGAGGCTATGAGCTGCGGCCTGCCTGTAGCGGCATACGACACGAAAGGCCCCAGAGACATCATAGAACACGGCGAAAGCGGGTATCTCGCAACAACTCAAAAGCAAATGATTACCGATATAAAAGAGTACCTGCTTGCGAGCGATCTGCAGAGGAAACTCAAACGCTCGGCCATAAAGCGTGCCAAGAAATTTAACCCCAAGACAATCGTAAACGACTTGTTGAAAGACGTCGGCCTTTAATCAGGGCTTATTGGCTTTCAGCGCGGCTATTACCGACTCATAGCCGGCTTCTACTGCGGCGAAGACCGCGCTTATATCTGTCTGAGAATTTTCATCACGCAACAGCCCCACCAATTCGCTCAAAGGATTGAAAATCGGATTTAACCCAAGATTGCCGCTCATGCCTTTCAAGGTATGAGCTTCGCGGAAAGCATCCTGCCTGTTGCCCTCGCTGACCGCCTTTGCCAAATTCTCGTAGATTTTATCGTCAATGAACTTGAAGATATGCTTTTCATATAATGCTTCGTTGCCCGCGAAACGGCGTATGGCTCCGGTCACGTCAAAACCGGCTTTTTCAAAATTATCTTTCACGCTTTGGTCCATTGCGCATATCTCCTATTGTGTTTCCGACAGATAAAACAACAGCTTTCTTGTTCTTGGACTGATTTTAAATCCTTATATCTATTTGGCAACCAGATTTTTAATCTGCCGGCAGATAATCCGGGCAAATCGCAGTCTTTACCGATTGCTTCTTCAAATTCTCATGGATTCCGCGTCTTTTATTAATGAATCTCTGAAAATCTGTCTTGTCCTGAAATAGGTTTACACAAAAAAATCAAAGGAGTAAACCGATGTTAGGATTTAGAACCTGTATTCAAAAACGTTTAAGTAATGTGTGTAAATGTGAAATCATAACCATACTTTCCTCGGATGCGGTTAAAATTTCATAGTCCTTTGAAAGTCTGCGAGAATGGTTGATTTGAAAATGTTTGCCACGGTTTTCGTTGATAAAAAAGCTTTCTATTTCGGAATCTTCGCTAAATTATTGAATACAAGTTCTTAGTATAAATTAATAAAATTTTGTTTGACACAATTCCCGTATCCGCCTTTACAAAAATAACTCTGAAATAAGTTATGCAGAAATATCATGAGAAAAAATAAAATTAAAATACTGTTGCCATTATTCATTTTCTGCGGTGCTTTATTTGCGAAAAATATGACCGAAACAAAAAATAACATTGAGCGAAAAATAAACCCTGACTTGCCTATGCTCAAAAAAGACTGGGAAGGGAATGTTGTCATCAAAGGAAGATTTTGTAATGATACCGTTCCCGACAACTTCCCTTTCACTAACATACTCAAATGGACTTTCAGCCGAAACCCGCAGAGGGAAGAAAAACGCAGCGATACCTTCCAATTGCAGACACGGCCTTTTGACCGTCTTTCAATGCGCGATAACAGTATTGTCTGGCTGGGACACGCCTCATTCCTGATGAATATCAACGGCGTTTCTCTGATAACCGACCCGTGTTTTTTCAACTTGCCTATAAACAGAAAACGCAAAGCTCCCCTGCCCTGTTCGATTGATTCTTTGAAACCAATAGATTACCTGTTGATCTCGCACGACCACCGCGACCATTTCGACGAAAAATCCGTTGAGGCGCTAATCGAACACAATCCTGATATGGAAGCCTTAATCCCTTTGGGAGGGAGCCGGCTTTTTAGCGGAAAGAAATTAAACGGCGTCAAAAGACAGGAAGCCGGCTGGTACCAAGAATACAAATTGACAGCCAGCCTTAGAATCATTTTCCTTCCCGCCAGACATTGGGGACGGCGTGGATTTAACGATTTAAACAAGACGCTTTGGGGAAGTTTTCTCATTATAAGCGATAAAACAAAAATATTTTTCGCGGGTGACAGCGCCTATGATGAACTGCTATTCAAAGAGATTCGAAACTTATTCGGAGATATTGATATTTGTATACTTCCGATAGGCGCGTATATGCCGGAATTTATAATGAAAAGATCGCATACCTCCCCCGAAGAAGCGGTGCAGGTGTTTTCGGATTTGGGCGGCAAAATTTTTATTCCCATGCACTATGGAACCTATGATTTATCGGATGAACCCACAGGCGAACCTATTGTAAAATTACAAAAATGCGGCAACGACAAACGTATAGACGACCGCATTAAGCAGTTGATTATTGGGGAAGAGTATTTATTCCGGCTTAATGATTTACTACGCTGAACAATCAATATATTGAAAACACAGGAACGCTAAAAACAAAGATTTGGAGAAAGCATGATTATACCGTTCATAAATTTTACGGGGAAGGCGGGTGAGGCAATTGCCTTTTACGAAACCGTTTTTGAGGTTAAAGAAAAACAAGTGATACTTTACAAAGAAATGCCGGAAGACTTAAAGCCGCATTTTTCGCGCGATACGGACAATTACGTCATGCACGCCGAAATGACTATCAACGACGCCAAATTTTGGATTCTCGACAGCACGCATGGTGTCACGTCAGGCGATATGGTAACGCTCGCAGTCCCGTTTACCTCGCCGGAAGAAGTGCGTAAGGCATTCGACAAACTAAAGGCCGGCGGCGAGGTGTTAATGGAACCTGTTTCTACTTTTTACAGTCAGCTCTTTGGGACCGTAAAGGACAGATTCGGCGTTATTTGGCATCTTATCTGCCGGTAATTATAAAATATAGGGAGACTCCGAAAATGATGAGAAATCCGGCGGAAACGATCGGCAAATTAATAGAAAAGCAAGGCGTCAGTTTTATCAGTTCTGTTGACGAAAACGGCTATCCCAATACCAAAGCAATGCTGGCACCCTGTAAACGGGAAGGGATACGCACATTGTATTGGCATACCAACAGCCCATCGATAAGGGTACAACAGTATAGAAATAATCCAAAAGCCTGTGTATACTTTTACGATAAAAGGTTTTTCCGTGGGGTTATGCTCAAAGGTTACATGAAAATACTGAATGACAAAAAAACCAAAAACGAGTTATGGAAAGACGAATATGCCCAGTACTACACCGGTGGAAAAGATGGCGGCGACTTTATTATCATGCAATTTACCGCGGAAACCGGAAGGTATTACAGCAACTATAATTCAGAGGATTTTATCATAGAGGGGTAAGAGGTGCAGGTAATCCACGTTGACAATAGCCGTTTTTTCCGTAAGGTGATGCAGGTTTTCTTGACAGAATTGGGCGTTAACTCAGAAGATTTTGAACGTGGAGAGGATGTACTGGATGCTATTGGAACCCGTAAAGTGTCCTGTGTCATAACCGGTTTGGAGCTTGTGGACATGAAAGGTGAGGACTTAATCAAACAGCTTATCTTTTCGGGTCATTCAATGACCATTATCGCGGTAACAGGCAGTGACGATGATGAGTGGATCAGGTATCTAGAAAGCCTTGGGGTTAAGGCAACAATCCAGAAAGGCGGCGACTGGAAAGAAAAGCTGCGCGAATATTTTTAAGACTCCTAATAATCAAATTCATTAATGTCCCCGGAAATCCGGATACCTGCAATAATGAGCCCATCATTTCTTTTTAAAACTTTAATTATTTTAATATAAACATTTTCAAAAAAATAAATATCTTCCCCGTCAGCTGTTGATTTAACATAACTTCCATTTTTTTCCAAATAATTATAAAATTGTGCATTATAATCGATTGCTTCGTTCGTTGTTTCAAACGCCGCCCCTATGCTGCCTATATACACTTCATCGTCAAAATATAGACTGGCTGTTCCAAAAGTGGTATTTTTTGAAAAAATATAACGATTCAGCCGTTGAAAATCATCCGGCACTTTTTTATCGTCAATCGCCTGTATTAGGGAAAACAACGGAAAATCATCAGAAAAAGTTTGGTCAGATATAGTCTGGCTATAGGCGGAAACCGAAATGTAAACCACAAATAATACAAAAAACAGCTTTTTCAGAATTCCTCCAAAATAACCAATATCTTCCTATATCAAATTATATAATGCCTGTTTGTGAGTAGCAAGCGATTTAATGATTTTTCCGCGGCGGCTTTATCATAAAGGGATGAGCCGCGGGTTATTCAATCACCTTGAACTCACGGGGGAAGGCGTGCAGGGCTTCGGCGCCGTTTTCTCCGATGGCGACGAGGTTTTCGATGCGTACGCCGAAACGACCGGGGAGGTAGATGCCCGGCTCGATGGAAAAGACCATGCCTTCCTCCAGGGGGACGGTTACTCCCCTGTTGGCGGAGTCCCCTTCATGCACGTCGATGCCGAGGCCGTGGCCTAGGCGGTGGGTAAAGTATTCGCCGTAACCGTGCCGCTCAATGACCGAGCGGGCGGCGAAATCCACGTCCCCCAGGGTGTTTCCCATCCGTGCTGCGTCATGTGCCGCGAGGTGCGCCTCCAGGACAATGGCGTATATCCGTTCAAACTCCGCTTCCGGCCTACCGAAATGGAAGGTCCGGGTACAATCGGTAAAGTACCCCTCGCAACGTCCCCAGAAATCCACGAGCAGGCACTTCCCCTTTTCAATGACGGCGTTTCCTGTGCTGTAATGTGGGATTGCCGCGTTTTGGCCAACCTGCACCGAGGCGCCGAAAGAGAAAAGGCCACGCCGGTTAAACTCGGCGGAAAGTTCCTGGTAGAATTCGGTTTCGGTCTTGCCCAGCCAGTAGCTGCCTTTATCGATCAGGGTTTTCAGCGCCTGATCGGAGAAGCGGCAGGCCCGGCGGATAAGCTCCAGCTCACTCTCGTCCTTGATCTGGCGGAGTGGGTCGGTCAGGGGTGAACCCAGCGAAAAAACGGTGTGGGGAAAGGCATGGGAAAGAGGCAGCGAAAAGAGTGCGGGTATCTGTGGTTCCAGGGCTGCCGTCTGTATATTGATGTTCCGCTGGGTGATTTCGCTGGTGAGGAAACTGAATGGATCCTCCCCGTCTTTCCAGTAGATCTGATCGCGCACCGGAAGGGGTTTGACCTGTTCTTTGTACAGCAGATTCGCAAGGATAAAGGGTTCTCCTTCACGGGGCAGTACGAGGAGAAACAGCCGTTCGTCCGCTCCTATTCCGTAACCGGTAAGGTAGAAGAGGTTCGAAGAAGGGCCGGCCAGGTACACGTCAATGCCCTGTTCAGCCATTTTTTGCCTGACTTTACCCATTCTTGCGGAATAAACATCTGTATTCATAACATTATCACAGGTGGTGTTGTTCGATGCACTTAACTATGTTAAAGCCGTAGGCCTTCGCATCCTCGATACACTTTTCATTATTGAAATGCATGCAGTATACCTTTGACCTAAGCCCGGATGGAATCATTCCGTTCAGCAGATGAATTGAAGCATGGTATATATTGGGAACAGGATCGTTGTCGGAGTCGATATAAATCTTATCAATCTGCCGGCCGTTCTTGATGATCTCCTCCAATGGGGCAAGATTGTTCATATCCCCTGAATAAAACACCAGCCCATCATCGGTTTCGAAGAGGATTCCGCAGCTGTTAAGCTCGTCGCAATGCTTGTTTTTGAAATAGCGGAACTTCTTAAACCGGGAATACCTGCCGTCATATGACGAAACATCGACAAAACGGTACATATCTTCGGTTAAACCGTACATCCTGAGCAAAACACGAAGGTCGCCCAGATAATCCATATTTTCACCGGTGATAAAATTGACCACCATTTGCTCTATCGCGAATGCGTGGAGGACAAGCGAACCAAGGCTGCCGACATGATCCGAATGGGTGTGGGTTATGAAGATATTAATGGCCGAGGCGGAATCAAGCAGGTCATTTTCCAGCAACGTACGAAAAGTACTTTCACCCGAATCAATTAAAAACATT
>Ga0082212_10003480_pt1 | contig 22314 bp, 23 predicted proteins | sample TergutNt197P3_FD_71548 | JGI IMG/M metagenome (GOLD analysis project Ga0082212, IMG submission 71548) | Neocapritermes taracua P3 segment gut microbial communities from Petit-Saut dam, French Guiana - Nt197 P3 | ecosystem: Host-associated > Arthropoda: Insects > Digestive system > Gut ...
CTACTTCACACTCCGGAAATCATCTCCCAGACCATCGACAAGACAGGTTGGGACAAGATGGGCGAACTAGTCATCGACTAGCACCGGGCGTCCGCTGGTTGAGTACACTCTCCTCTTTTTGTCATCCTTTAATGGGTTGTGGTCGGTCTGGGATTGACTGACAGACTGGTGTTGGCCTGGATTGGTGGGAGTGTGACTTATTGTCATCCCGACCGCGCATTCCGTAGTGGAGCAAGAGCGCGTCTCTCGGGTTGTGGATACTGCGACATCGGGTTCCCCTAGCGCAGCATGACTTATTAGGGAGATTTTGCGCACAGCCTGATGTTTCTCCGTAGGTTCTAGTGGCCTCTCTCCTGTCATTCCGCACGCCAGTAGAGAATCCATCGCAAGTAGCGGTGAGGCAATAAAGAAGCATTGCCAGCCATGGGGTATTTGTGCTCTCCCCGCCCGCTGCCGCAGCGTCAAATAGTAACTATTTGGATACATTATGTCTCGAAGGGCACTCAAAACTGTCTTATATCTTGAGCAATCCTCTACTATTTACTGGTTCCAGATGTTCACACACATGTGTTTTTTAAATCTGGAACTTTGGAAGAAATACCTCAGAAAGGTAAACAATGAAGAGAATTACCCTGGGACTCGCAGCCGCAGCTATCGGCATGTCGATGTTCGTAGGTTGCGCAGGCGACCCTGCCCCATCGAGTTCAGCACCTACCAGTTCTGAATCAACTGGACCGGCTCCATCTAGCCCAGAATCAACCGGACCCGAAACCATCCGTATCGGCATCAACTATGAACTGTCTGGCGGCGTAGCTGCCTATGGACAAGCAAGCGTCATCGGTATTGAAATGGCTGTAGACGAAGTCAACGCCGCTGGTGGAATAAACGGCAAAACTGTCGAACTCGTCAAATATGACAACAAGTCCGAGGAGGCTGAAGCCACAACGCTCGCCACAAAAATGATGACTCAAGACAACATCTTGGCAGCCATCGGGCCAGCGACCTCCAGTAGATTCATGGCGACTATCCCAGTAGCAAACCAGAACAAGATTCCGGTGATCTCGGGATCAGCAACTGCCGACGCTGTCACGCAGGGCCCGAACGGGGTTCAGCCCTACGCTTTCCGTATCTGCTTCAACGATTCCTTCCAAGGAACCGCAATGGCGAACTATGCCAGCAGAACTTTGAATGCCAAGTCCGCTGTGATCTTCAAGGACAGCTCCAGCGACTACGCCAAAGGTCTGGCTGAGAACTTCAATAGCACCTTTGTCGCCAATGGCGGCACCATCGTTGGCGAAGAAGCATATGTGGCAAAAGACACTGACTTCAACGCGACACTAACCAGAATCCGCGGTATGGAATTCGACGTGATGTACCTTCCTGGATATTACGAAGAAGTCGGCCTGATCATCAAGGCTGCCCGTGAACTTGGGATTACCGCTCCAATCTTGGGTGCTGATGGTTTCGATGCCCCTGAATTGTTGGATCTGGCTGGAGCAGCTGCGCTGAATGACATCTACTTCACAAACCACTACTCCTCACTTGACCAAGACCCGAAAGTACTTGCGTTTATTGCGGCGTACAAGGCCAAGCATGGTCAAGACCCGAATGCCTTCCATGCTCTTGGTTATGACACTGCCATGTTCGTCATGGATGCCATCGGTCGTGCGTCTTCTCTCACAGGGGAAGCGGTTCAAGCTGCGTTGGCGGCCACCAAGGATTTCCCTGCGGTCACTGGAACGCTCAGTGTTGACGAAAATCACAACCCGGTGAAAGCCATCGTTGTGGTTGGTCTGAAAGACGGAGTGGAATCCACGAGCGAAAAGATCAATCCATAACCTATTATTAACTAGGTTTTGATATAGACCCACACCCTTGCGAGTTAGCCTTCGCTAAACTCACAAGGGTGTGGGTTTCTAGTTCGCGGTAGGCGGTGAAGTGGAAGACGTTCTGCAGCAGCTAATCAACGGACTCTCGTTGGGCAGCATCTATGCGTTGATAGCGCTGGGCTACACGATGGTTTACGGCATTCTACAGTTGATCAACTTTGCCCACGGTGACATCTACATGATCGGTGCCTTCGTCGGATATTTCTGTATGTCGAGCTTGCAACTTGGGTTCTTTGAATCGTTACTGATTGCAATGGTGGCATGTAGCATTCTGGGTGCTCTAATCGAACGAATCGCCTACAAACCGCTGCGAAATTCCACCCGTATCGCCTTATTGATCACCGCAATCGGGGTCTCGCTGGTCTTGGAGTACACGATGGTGTACTTCGTGGGAGCTGGAGTGAGGTCATACCCACCGCTGCCAGAGTTCATGATTGGGTCTTTTAACTTCGGCGGTGTGATCATTAAGAATCTACAGATTCTGATAGTCGGGATTTCGGTCACCTTAATGATCGCGCTACAGCTGATCGTCAAGAAAACTAAGGTGGGCAAAGCAATGCGCGCCGTCTCCCAAGACGCTGAAACTGCCCGGTTAATGGGAATCAACGTAGACAACATCATCTCGGTCACCTTCATGCTCGGCTCGGCGCTGGCTGGAGCGGCAGGGGTTCTAGTAGGGGTTTACTACAACTCAATCAATCCGCTGATGGGACTCATGCCCGGTTTAAAGGCCTTCGTAGCAGCAGTCTTTGGCGGCATCGGGTTGATCCCCGGTGCTTTACTGGGCGCCTATGTAGTGGGCTCATTGGAAACGTTTGTTGCCGCCACCGGGAATTCAATGTTCAGAGATGCGGTGGTGTTTGCGGTGCTGATAGCGATATTGATCGTGAAACCAACCGGCCTGCTAGGTAAGAATGTGAAGGAGAAGGTCTAATGAAGCAGTTTCGCCTTCCATTTCTTGCCAAAGGCGGCATATTGGTATTGGGCTACGTCGTGGTACTGCTGCTGATTTGGAGTGGGGTCATTAACGACTACATTCAAGCCACAATGGTGACAATCTGCATCAACATTATCTTGGCATCAAGTCTGAATCTGATAACTGGTTTCACCGGCCAATTCTCGCTGGGACATGCCGGTTTCATGTCAATCGGTGCCTACACAACAGCTCTTGTTACCATGAACTTTCCTACAGTCTGGGGGTTCGTGGGCGGTTTGCTGCTGGGGGCAGTGATTGCCGCTATCATCGGTCTACTCATTGGCCTGCCCACGCTGCGATTGAGTGGCGACTACCTGGCTATCGCCACCTTGGGCATGGCAGAGATCATCAGGGTGTTGATGCTGAACTTTGAGTTCACCAACGGCGCTGCGGGGCTGATTGGAATCCCGCGGATGGTTGACTGGAACTGGTTGTTCGTCTTCACCGCAGGTAGCGTAATCCTCATCGCCAATCTGCTGCGGTCAGCACCGGGCAGAAATATGATAGCCGTGCGCGAAGACGAAATCGCCGCTACCTCTATCGGAGTTAATGCCCTACAAGCCAAGACCTTAGCATTCGTGGTGGGAGCGTTTTTCGGGGCGCTGGCTGGCGGCATGTACTCGACCTATTTCTACGTCATCAAACCTGACATTTTTGGTTTCCTGAAGTCGGTAGACATCTTGATCATCGTGGTGCTCGGCGGGCTGGGGAGCCTGTCAGGCTCGGTCATCGCAGCAATATTATTGGCGCTGATTTCTACCATCTTGCAAGATTTCTCTGATCTGCGAATGGTGATTTACGGCCTGATATTGGTAGTGATCATGGTGTTCCGGCCGCAAGGGCTGCTGGGAGATAGGGAAATCACTCTCAGTGCGCTAGGACGAATAATTCCGCGCCTGCCGCGCAAGCGTAATGAGGTGCAGCCATGACCACCATCCTCACGACCGCAGAGCTGACCTTGAACTTCGGCGGCCTAACCGCCGTTTCTGACCTGAACCTGAAGCTGGACGAAGGAGAACTGGTCGGGCTGATAGGCCCCAATGGTGCCGGTAAAACTACCGTTTTCAACCTGCTGACCGGTGTGTACGCCCCATCGGCGGGCAATATCGAGTTCACCCGAGACGGGAAACCGTTGAAACTGAACGGCATGAAATCACATGCCATCTGCCGCGCAGGAATCGGGCGTACCTTCCAAAATATCCGACTGTTCAAACGGCTTTCGGTGTTGGAAAACGTGATCATCGCATTGCAGCAGAATGTGCGGTATGGGCTACCTGCGGCATTTTTCCACACCCCGAAACACAAACGCATAGAGCAAGAGATACGCAACCAAAGCCTGGAATTCCTGCAAATCATGGGGTTAGACGAAAAAGCAGAAGAGTTTGCGGAAAACCTTTCATACGGTGAACAGCGCAGGCTCGAAATAGCCCGAGCTATGGCCACCCGACCTGTGCTGTTACTGCTGGACGAACCCGCTGCTGGAATGAACCCTGCCGAAACCACACAGCTCACCGAACTCATCAGATGGCTGCGCACCGAGTTCGCGTTGACCATTTTGCTGATTGAGCACGACATGTCGCTAGTTATGAACGTCTGTGAACGTATCTACGTGCTTGACCACGGCCAGGTGATTGCCGAAGGCGCACCCGCGCAAGTACAAAACGACCCCAAGGTCATCGAAGCCTACCTCGGGCAGGAGGCTAGCGATGTTTGAGATTCGGGAGCTGAATGTACACTTCGGCGGGATTCACGCACTGAAAGGCGTCTCGCTCGAAGTGAACGACGGTGAGATCGTCACCTTGATTGGCGCAAACGGAGCCGGAAAGTCCACCACACTACGCACCGCATCTGGGTTGAAGAAACCCACCTCAGGGCAGGTGCTAATCGATGGGAAAGACATCACTAATATCTCTGCCCAGCGCAGGGTGCAGTTGGGTATGAGCCAAGTTCCCGAAGGCCGCCGCGTGTTCTCGCAAATGACCGTCTTGGAAAACTTGGAATTGGGCGGGTATCTGCGTAAAGACAAGAGCGCCAGCACATCTGATCTGGACGAGATTTATCAACGCTTTCCGGTCTTAGCGCACCGCCGCAAACAACTGGCTGGCACCCTCTCTGGTGGCGAGCAGCAGATGTTGGCTATGGGACGAGCGATGATGGCCAAGCCGCGGATTTTACTGCTTGATGAGCCATCAATGGGTCTAGCACCATTACTTGTACAAGAAATCTTCGATATTATTCAAAAGATAAACCAGGCAGGAACCACCATCCTGCTAGTGGAACAGAACGCAAATAAGGCATTGCAGGTGGCTGACCGGGCGTACGTGATGGAGACCGGACGCATCGTACTAACCGGTTCTGCTGCCGAGTTGTCCAATACCGAAGATATCAAGCGGGTCTACCTAGGAGGTTAAGGCCATGTTGGTTAAGAATCGGATGACTGCAAATCCGTTCACAGTGGCACCTACCGATAGCGTGCCGCAGGCTTTGGCGGTCATGACGAAACATTCTGTGCGGCATTTGCCGGTGGTTTCTCAAGGAGCAGTAGTTGGTGTGCTTTCCCGGAACGACATCGCTGCCGCTTCACCTTCGCAAGCCACGTCGCTTAGTCATTCTGAGTTGACTTATCTGCTCGACAAGCTGAAGGTCTCCAAAGTGATGACGCGCGATCCGGTCACGATTTCCCCTGACGGGTTGCTCGAAGAAGCGGCCACCGCCATGCGTGACAACAAGATCGAGCTGCTGCCGGTGGTCGACGATGGCAAGTTGGTTGGAGTTATCACCGAAAGCACCATTTTGGATGCCTTCATTGAACTCCTCGGTTTTCGGGATCACGGCACCCGACTGACTGTGGAAGCTGCCGACGCCCCTGGCGTGCTTGCCCAATTGGGACAACTCGCCGCAAGGCACGCTATCAACATTTCGCATGTCGCGGTTTATCGCGGCCAGCAAAACAGCGACGTCGTAGTCGGGTTGAATACCACCAATACCGGGGCTCTTGAGGCCGACCTCGAAGCCGAGGGTTTCGTCGTCAAGGCGAAGCTCGTCAACCTCTGATCGCATCCGAGCAGGTGTAACGCCGCCAATCTGGCTGGTAGCCTCAATCAGAATGCTTGCGCATTAACTCCGCGCAATCAGCTAGCTCAAATCCAGAAGGCTAGCCACATGCGCGCCATCCACTCCGAACGCAGGATGGTCTTGCCGGTGAGTACGGGATATATCCAGGCGAAATTTGCCACGATCAGGCCGACCAGTACTCCAACGATGATGCCGCGTCTGCGTCGCCACCTCCCCGAAGTCGGCCCGAGAGCAAGCCCTAGCACCATCGCCAACAACGTGACCGTAAACGGCAATATCGTGATCGAGTAGAAGAAAAACACCGGTCTGTCGGCGTTGAAGAACCAAGGAATGTAGGTGCTCATTGCCGCCAGAATCGGCAGCCCAAAACGCCAATCCCGTCCGCCAATCCACCACACCAGCCCGACCACCAGAGCCAACGCTGCCAGCCACCACAGGAACGGAGTGCCCATACCATTGAGCACTTGGACACATGTTTCACCCTCCGGAGCGACACAACCATTCACACCAGGCGCAACATCAGACACCCAATCAATTCCGGTTGGCCGTACCATGAGCAACCAGCCTGAAGGATGCGCATTATAAGGATGGCTCTGCTCCCGCATGTAATCGCCGGTATGGAAGTTGAAAACCTCGATGTGATAGTGCAGCAGTGCTGCCCAATCCACACCCAACGCCTTAACGGTCGGGTCGTCTGGATGCTGCGCGCCCCAATCCCTGTAGTATCCACCAGCAGTGCTTAGCCACCCCGACCAACTGGCCAAATATACGCCCGCCGCAACGACCACCAGATAGCAAAACGCGGGCAGTCCGTCGGTCAACAGCGCATATCCGCTGCGCCAACCAGCACCGGCCAGCTTTCTGGCCTTAACATCCCAAACAACGCTCAATATCCCCATCACAGCCAGCACGTAGAGCGAATTCCATTTCGTGCCGATAGCAAGACCGAAAAGCAACCCCGCCGCCAGCCGCCAAGGTCGCCAGATCAGAATTGCCCCGTATGCTTCCCCAAAGTCCGGCAAGTTGAGTTGCTCCAGTTTGGCTGCGAGTTTCAGCCGATAATAGTCACGATCTGCCAGTACGCAACTAACACCGGCCACTAGAAATACGGACTGAAAAATGTCGAGCAGCGCCATTCGTGACATCAAAAAAGCCAGACCGTCAAACGTGAGCAACAGTCCGGCGATAGCACCGACCAGCGTCGAACGTGACAGCCGCCGCGCAAAACGAATCACCAAGAAAACAAGCAACGTCCCGAAAACCATCGGCATGAAACGCCAGCCGAATGCGTTCATCCCAAATAGCTGTTCGCCAAATCCGATTAGCCACTTCCCCACCGGAGGATGAACAATGTAAGAGGGGTCTGTCAGGAAAATGTCAGAGATTCCCGCCGCAATCGAATCGTTAGCGTCTTCTGGCCATTTCGTTTCATACCCAAACTTCCAAAGCGTAAAACCATCCTTGGCATAGTAAGTCTCATCGAAAACCAATTTGTTCGGAACGCCCAGATTCACAAACCGGATGACGAAAGCCAACGCCGTTATTGCCACAGTGACGACCCAACCAGCCAACTTGTCATGAAGTTGGCCATGGCGCAGCCGCTCGACGGTAGAAAGCTGAACTGTCTTTGCTTCACACGCAGGTAGCACGCCAGCGCAAAGTTGCTCTTCAAGTTCATCCGGGACAGTTGCAACTGCAACCGGCGCTATTTCTGCATCAGGCTCCAAAACCTCCGCAACCGGTTGCGCATCGAAGTCTGAACTGCTCACCAGGTAATCGTATTCGATGAAACCTAACCTTGCTGCCCCTGACAGGGGGCACTTGGCAGAAAAGGTCAAGCACCGGAAAGTAAGTCAACCAACAGCTGGGGTCGATATGCTCTAGGGGTGAGTGGACGCTTGGTGCTGGCTGGAACTCCTATCGGCAATTTGAGTGACGCAACACCTGCGTTGCGGCAGATGCTGACCCAAGCGGATGTGATCGCAGCCGAGGACACCAGACGCGCAAAGAAGCTGCTGGCCGGATTAGGTCTGGAAACTGGCGCCCACATCGTTTCGTACTATGACCAAAATGAGACGACGCGAACCCCAGAACTGCTCGGGTATCTGCGAGATGACAAGACGGTGCTGGTGGTCACCGATGCCGGAATGCCGACGGTGAGTGACCCGGGATACCGCATAGTAAGGGCAGCCATCGAATCAGACATTGCGGTGACAACCATACCTGGCCCTTCAGCAGTAGTGACTGCCCTAGCAGTTTCGGGACTACCCACAGATCGCTTTTGCTTTGAAGGTTTCCTGCCACGCAAAGCTGGAGAACGAAAAACTCGCCTGGACGAGTTGGCGACCGAAATGCGCACCATGATCTTCTTCGAAGCCCCGCACCGCCTCCTGGATTTTCTAAACGCAGCTATTGACGTTTTTGGCGCAACTCGCCAAGCCAGCGTTAGTCGTGAGATGACCAAGGTATTTGAGGAAACTAAACGCGGAACCCTTGCGGACTTGGCAGTTTGGGCGCAAACCGGCATTCGCGGTGAAATCACTATCTGTATTGCGGGAGCACCGACCACCCAAACAGCCACGTTAGCCGAAACTGTTAGCCAAGTTCTCGATTTAGCGGCCACCGGAGTTCCACTCGCAGCCGCCGCTACCCAACTTGCAGCGATGAGTGGGTATGCTCGCAACCAGTTGTATCAATCAGCGCTACAGGCTCGAAAGGAAACCCCGTGACTTCGCTACCTCCCGCTCCGCCACCACTGCCCGCGCCTACCGTAGATGCCCACACTCACCTGGGATACACCGTCGCAAAAACTCGGCAAGCCGCAGCAGACATCATTCAAGCTGCCCACGATGTCGGCATCACCAAGATCGTGGATGTCGGCTGCGATGTTGCGTCCGCAAAAGAGTCAATCGCGTTCGCCGAACGTTTTGAAAGCGTGATCTCCTGCATTTCAATCCACCCCAACGACGCCGCCCGACTCGGGCAGCGGCTACCCGAAGCTCTTGCCGAGATAGCGGCACTTATTCCGAGCAGCTCGAAGGTGCGCGGTATCGGAGAGACCGGCCTGGACTACTTCCGCACCACCGACCCCGAAGGCCAAGCGCGGCAACGTCATTCATTTGCACAACACATCGAATGGGCCAAAGTCCACCAACTTCCACTAGTTATCCATGACCGCGATGCTCACGCCGACATTTTGGCGGTTCTTGACAGCGAAACACCACCGGCGAAAGTGATGATGCACTGCTTTTCCGGCGATGCCGCCTTCGCGAAAGCCTGCCTGGATCGCGGCTGGTGGCTCTCGTTCCCTGGCACCATCACTTTCAACGCCAACACCGAGTTACGCGAAGCGCTGCGGCTGGTGCCTCAAGACCGAATTCTCGTCGAAACCGATGCTCCATACCTGACTCCGATGCCGCACCGCGGGAAAACAAACGGCTCGTATTTGCTGCCTCACACTGTGAGTTTCATGGCCGAATTCTTGGAACGTGACCTGGCCGAACTCTGCAATCAAGTCAGCGAAAACGCCTTCGCGCTTTTTGGGGAGTGGTGATGCTCGACCCGAGAACCATTCGCCAACTGGCAGCAGAGATCGGGCTACGCCCCTCAAAGACGAAGGGGCAGAACTTCGTGCATGATGCTAACACCGTACGGCGGATAGTGACCGCAGCAGGAGTTGGGGCTGACGATACCGTGTTGGAGGTAGGGCCAGGATTGGGTTCGTTGACGTTGGCGTTGCTGGAATCGGGAGCGAAGGTCGTCGCGGTTGAGATTGAGTCAGCCTTAGCTGCAAGACTCCCAAAGACGGTACGAGATCATCTGCCAAACAGCATAGGGAAACTACAGGTTATCAAAGCAGACGCCTTGGAGTTGACACCAACCCAGCTAGGGAACATGGCACCAAACTCATTGGTTGCAAACCTTCCCTACAATGTTTCCGTTCCGGTGATTCTGCATTTACTTTCGTCGTTTGAATCGATCACTGCTGGTTTGGTTATGGTTCAATCCGAAGTCGCCGACCGGCTGGTGGCACCTCCAGGTTCCAAGACCTACGGAGTCCCTTCCGCAAAACTGGCGTGGTATGCCACCGCTGAGCGGGTCGGCAGCGTTCCACGGAACGTTTTCTGGCCGGTACCCAACGTGGATTCCGGATTAGTGCGATTTACCAGGAATCCGACTGTCTCAGATGCAGACGAACGCAAACTCACTTTTACGGTGATAGATGCCGCGTTTGGACAGCGCCGTAAAATGCTACGTTCGGCACTGGCAGGACTATTTGGCACGACGCAAGCTGCAACTAAGGCTTTAGAAGCGGCTGAGATCGACCCGAAACTACGCGGCGAGATGCTGGGAATCGCCCAATTTCAAACTCTGGCACGGGGTTTGGCAAATACTCCAGATCAAGCGCGGTGATCAGAAGATGAAGGCAAGAACCCCAGCTGAGGTCGTAGTTCAAGTGCCAGGTAAAATAAATCTCTGCTTACGCTCTGGCGCTAGACGACCCGACGGTTATCATCAGTTAGCGACTATTTTCCAAGCGGTATCAGTATTTGACGAGGTGAAGGCAACCCCTGCCGCGGGTGGCGAAATTAGGCTGCACGTCAGCGGGAAAAAAGTCAAAGCCGTGCCTACTGGTAAAGAAAATTTGGCCTACCAAGCTGCTGCACTGCTGGCACGCTGGACGGGTCGAGCCGAAAAACTTGGAGTCGAATTGTCGATTCACAAGCGGATACCCGTCAGCGGCGGGATGGCTGGGGGTTCGGCGGATGCCGCCGCCGCTTTACTGGCATGTGCGAAGCTGTGGAACATTGAAATCTCCATCCCAGAGTTGACCGTACTGGGTGCCCAGTTGGGTGCCGACGTTCCTTTTTGTTTGCGTGGCGGCACTGCGTTGGGTGTTAATCGTGGCGATGTGCTGACACCAGTTATGAGTCGCGGAACCTACCACTGGCTCCTAGCTTTTAGCGACGAAGGACTATCCACTGCAACAGTATTTTCCACTTTCGACGCCATGTCGCCGACCAGCAGCGACCAAGTTGCAGTTGATGAAACGATTCTGAGCGCACTTGCTACCGGCGATGCCGCCGCACTCGGCAAGGCTCTGGTCAACGATCTACAGGCCGCTGCACTGAAATTGCGTCCCGACTTGGAAAAAGTACTCGCGGCTGGGCTTGATCTCGGAGCGCTCGGCGCGGTGATTTCAGGTTCGGGGCCTACGGTCGGGTTCCTTTGCAAAGACGAGAAGGCTGCCATTGAGCTTTCGGTGCGGCTGAGCAGCGTTGGGCTGGGAAGCAACCTGCGCCGAGTTCACGGCCCCGTTCCTGGCGCCAGAGTGATTGGTTGATTCCTCCCTAACAGTCCCGCCGATCTCTTTCCCGCTGGTTACCCAATTCCCGATAGCTGGTTGTCGTCAACCGCACGAGAAGGCAATAGCCGTGCCAGAACTAACAGACTGAGGAGAAGGACTGGGGGAAAAAACATAGCGGGCTGAATGCCAACCGCTGTGATGAACCCACCCATGATGGCAGGACCAGTAAGCATCGCCGCATATCCAAAAGTCACAGCGACAGCCAAACCCTTTCCCCCAGCTAAGTGTCCAGCGATTGCATACACTTGGGGAGCGACCACTCCCATACCCAGTCCAACCAACGCCCAGCCTGCCAGCAGCACCAAGAAGTCGCCAGAAGTGGCGACGATCACATAGCCACAGATTGCACAGGCCGCTCCTAGCCGCACCAGCAAACGCCGTCCGATAGCCAGCACCAACAAGTCGCCAACCAGCCGTATTACCGTCATGGTGCCGCCATATGCCGCGACAGCCAGCGCCGCTTGGCTGGGGTCAATCTGGGCGACCGTGGCAACATGGATGCCAGACCAATCCATCCCAGTGCCTTCACCGATACCAGCCGCAATCGCCATCAATCCCAAAAGATAAGCCGCCGCAGGAATACGCAACTTCTTCCCCGTCGCGTCGCGGCTTTGTCGAGGCTGAGTTTGCGGAATGATGCGGTACCCCAGCATCAGCACTCCTACCCCTAGCGCCGCAACACTAACCTGCACGACTTGCAGGCTCGCATATGGAGATAGACCCGAAATCGCAGCCACAATGAAAAGCGAACCAGCGCCGAAGGTATTCCCTAACGCCCAGACCCCGTGTAAGAAACTCAGCACCGGCGATGACTTTTGTTTTTCGACTTCGACACCCAACAAATTCATTGCAACGTCTAAACCGCCATTGCCGACCCCGAAGCAGAAAACTGCCGCTAGCAGCCACGCATATGAAGGGACAAACGCGAAAGCCAGCGCCGCCCCCAATTGCGGAATGACCGATAGCAGCGCTACTTGGCGTACGCCGTAGCGGTCAGCAAGCCGCCCTCCCACTTGCATCGCGGTAATGGCTGCTATTCCCGCGGCGATAAAGAGCACCGAGACTCGCAACGGCTCCAACCCGAAATGTGCGTGGAAGGTAGCCAAAGCACCGGCGTAACTTCCGATTGCGATTCCGTTGTAGCCAAACAGCACAACCGCTGTCCACCAGCCCCTGTGTGCGTCGAATTCCACGTTATTGCATTTCCAAGGTGTGTAACTGCGGATTTGGTTTCATGCCGCGTAGCCCGTACCAGGTCAGATTCACCAGATGTGCCGCAACCATTGCGCGAGTGAAATCTTGGTTTTCGCGGTTATCTACCCACCACTGCCCTGCCAATGCCACCAACCCCACCAGCATCTGCGCATACAGCGGGGCGGTTTCAGGATCGTATCCACGTTGGGTGAATTCAGCGGCGAGTTGATCTTCCACTTTTGAAGCTATCGCAGACAGAATCGTCGCATACGCCACACCAGGCGAGACCGCCATAGAGTCGCGGGAAATAATCCGGAAAGCGTCGGGGTGATCCTCTATGAAATCCAGCAACGCCAAGGTGCCCTTTTCAATATGTTCCCTTGACCCAAGGGAGTTGGCCAACGACGTACTGATAGTGGTCTGCAACGCAGTGGCGCAGCGATCAACGACGACATCGTACAGTCCTTCCTTGCCATTGAAATGCTCGTACACGACCGGTTTACTCACTCCAGCCGAAGCCGCGATTTCTTCGACGGAAGTACCTTCCAAGCCTTTTTCGGCGAATAAAACTTGGGCGACCTCAATGAGTTGTTCGTGACGCTGCGAATGCGTCATCCGTACCCGAGGTTGCGGCATCCGCCCAGATAGCGAAGTTAAGTTGGACACCCTTCATTTTGACATACTCGGTCTAGTTGCCCGTACCTCATCTGTTGGGGAAGGAAAGAAGTACTGCGCATTTGGGCTAGACTATGAGGCGGTCATTCCCTGGTTGGTCTTTCGGCAGGGCCCGCCTGACTTTGAATCAGGATTAGCGAAGTAGGTTCGACTCCTACCCAGGGAGCGCTCGGGTTGAGAGGATGAGTACCATATGGCTGACGAGACAGTGTCCGCAGTAATCATCTTGGCTGCGGGTTTCGGAACGCGTATGAAATCTGCCCGCCCCAAAGTGCTGCATGAAGTTGCTGGCCGCTCAATGATCGCACACGCCATAAACGCCGCAAACGCTCTAGCTCCGCAGCGACTGGTTGTTGTGCTCGGACATGAACGCGAAATGGTCGCCCAACATTTGTCCGATATTGCCCCGCATGTGCAATTGGCCTTCCAGGAGCAGATGTTGGGAACTGGGGACGCAGTACGTGTCGGGCAGTCAGTTATCTCCGAAATCTCGGGAACCATCGTCGTCACTAGCGGCGACGTACCGCTGCTTGAAGGCGAAACGCTGCGGGAGCTGGTGCGCACGCACCAACTTTCCGACAACGCCATCACCGTAATGACAGCCGTTGTTCCCAACCCCGACGGGTATGGCAGGATAGTCCGCGAACAAGATCGAGTAACGGCGATTGTCGAGCAGTTGGATGCCAACGCTGACCAAAAACTTATAAACGAGATCAACGCCGGTATCTATGCTTTCGATGCGCAAGTTCTGCGTGAAGGGCTGGCGCAACTTGCCCCAATCAATACCCAAGGCGAACTTTACTTAACCGACGTGATCGCCTTTGCGAATGCGAATGGCCACAAAGTAGGCGCATATCAGCTACTGGATTACCAACAAGCCGAGGGCGTGAACGATCGGATTCAGTTGGCTGCCCGCAATGCCGAAATGAATTCGCGGATTCTGCGCCGTTGGATGCTGGCTGGAGTCACCATCGTCGATCCGGCTACCACCTGGATTGGAGCAGAAGTCGATCTTGCCCCCGACGTTACGCTCAAGCCTGGAACTTCACTCGAAGGGGCGACATCGGTTGCGGCCGGAGCAGTCGTGGGGCCTGACACCACGCTCATTGATGTTGAAGTCGGTGAAAATGCCGAAGTGGTACGCACTCACGCTTCACTTTCGGTGATTGATGCCGATGCAAAGGTTGGCCCGTTCTCATATCTGCGACCTGGAACGATTGTTGGCGAGGGAGCCAAAATCGGTGCGTTTGTGGAAGCCAAGAATGCCCAACTTGGCGCTGGGGCGAAAGTCCCACATTTGACGTACTGCGGCGATGCGGTGGTTGGCGCGGGAGCAAACATCGGCGCTGGCACGATTTTTGCTAACTACGACGGAACCTCAAAATCGGTTAGCCATGTTGGAGAGGGTTCGTTTGTGGGTAGCAATTCGGTGTTAGTAGCGCCGGTAACGATTGCTGCTGGCGCATATGTGGGAGCTGGTTCGGTAATCACTCGCAAAGTCGAGTCTGGCCAGTTGGGGGTAGCTCGCAGCCAGCAACGCAACATTGCCGGATGGGTGGATTCGCATCGGGCAGGTACCGTCACGCAAGAAGCGGCACACAAGTGTGGACAATCAGGCGATAATAGTTCCCGCAGCGATGACGAGACCTTAATAACCGAGTAAAGCAGCGACATTTAAGGAGAGGCGCCGGATGAGTGGAAGAACAAGACCGTTAGAACGACATCTGATGGTCTGCACCGGCAGGGCTCATCCTGAATTGGCACAAGAAATCGCCAAATTGCTTGAAGTCGATCTAATCCCAACCCGCTTGCTGTCATATGCCAACTCCGAGGTTTACGTCAGATTCGAGGAGTCGGTACGCGGTGCGGATGCCTTCGTGATTCAAAGCCATTGCGCCCCAGTAAACGAATGGCTGATGGAACAGTTGATTATGGTGGACGCACTGCGTCGAGCTTCAACGGCTCGAATCAACGTGGTTGTCCCGTGTTACCCCTACGCGCGTCAGGACAAGAAACACGCTGGACGCGAGCCTATCTCGGCTCGCTTAGTTGCTGATCTTTTCAAAGCTGCCGGTGCTGATCGTTTGATGTCAATCGATTTTCACGCCGACCAGGTGCAGGGCTTCTTCGACGGGCCAGTCGATCACTTATCTGCAATGCCGGTGCTGATAAAGCACGTAAAAACCAACTATGATCTGAGCCGATTGACTGTGGTGTCCCCAGATGCCGGCCGAGTAAAAACTGCGGACAAATGGTGTGACAAGCTAGGTACGCCGCTGGCTATCATCCATAAACGCCGCGACCCCAACAGAGCAAACGAAGTTGCAGTCGGCGAAGTCGTCGGCGATGTTAAGGACAGAATCTGCCTGATAGTGGACGACATGATCGACACTGGCGGCACTATCTGTAAGGCAGCCGACACTCTCAAAAAAAATGGTGCTAAGGCTGTTATCACGGCCGCCACCCACCCAGTACTTTCTGGAAAAGCACTCGACCAACTCAACGATTCGGTTTTGGAAGAAGTAATCGTCACTAACACGCTTCCCATTCCTGATGAGGATTTGATTAAAAAGCTGACGGTGCTTTCGGTTGCGCCGATCATAGCTGCGGCGATTCAGGCGGTATACGAGGACGGTTCGGTCACCACGCTCTTTAAGTAGCGCAGCGCCCCTAGCCGGAAAATTCGATGTTCGGGCGCTGATGGAGTAACATTTCACTCGCCGCGGCGAGGGGTACCCACCCGTGATCGACATGGTTGTATCCTCGCTTGGCGCTCGCATGAACATGAGGTTGAGGAGAAATAATGGCTGACATCAAGCAACTCGCTGCAAAATCGCGTACCGAATTTGGAAAAGGCGCAGCGCGCCGCACTCGCAGAGCTGGTTTTGTGCCTGCGGTACTTTACGGACATGGAACCGACCCGATTCATATCTCGCTCCCCAGCCACGATACATTTTTGGCTTTGCGGGTGGCGAACGCCTTGCTGGCCATCACGATTGACGGGAAAAACGAACAACTCGCACTGCCGAAGCAGGTAGCGCGTAACCCCGTCAAGGATTACATCGAGCATGTGGATTTAATCATTGTCAAGCGCGGCGAGAAAGTGCGGGTTGAGGTGCCGTTGCTGGTCGTAGATGATGATCGCAGCGATGCCATCACGATGCTGGATAGGCAGACCATTGCTTTGGAAGTCGAAGCCACCAAGATTCCGGCTGGCATCGAGGTTTCGGTGAAGGGTCTGGAGATCGGCGACACCATCATTGCTGAGCAGTTGACTCTGCCCGAAGGCGCGGTGCTGGCTGGTGAAGCTGATGAGTTGATCTTGAGCATCATGGCGACTCGCGCCGAAGTATCGGAAGCTGAAGCCGGTGAAGAAACTGCCGGTGACGAAGAAGCTCCGGACGAAGCCGAGTAACCGCACCCAGTTGCCCTTGCGGGCGACGAGTCAACGATACGAGCAGGAATGAAGACTTGGCTTGTGGTCGGACTGGGAAATCCTGGTTCTAAATATGCACAGCACCGACACAACATTGGTTTTGCGGTGGTGGAGGAGTTAGCCAAGCGCGCCAAGGTGGCTTTCAACCGCAAACGGCTGTCGCCTTTTGATGCAGCTCAAACTCCACTCGATGAAGCCGGAATCGGTGCATCGAGCAACGCTTTCGAGAAAGTGGCACTAATCAGGCCACACACCTACATGAACGAATCGGGACGAGCTGTCGCAAAGGCTGTGAAGCAATTTGGTGTTAAGCCCGAAATGATCGTGATCATTCACGACGAGTTGGACATTGACTTCGCCAAACTGCGTCTCAAGTTTGGCGGCGGAGACAATGGCCACAACGGTTTGAAGTCGATTCGAGCCAGCCTGGGGACTGGCGATTTTTACCGCGTACGTTTCGGCATCGGACGTCCCCCAGGGCGGCAGGAACCACAACAGTTTGTGCTTCGCCCCTTCAGCGCTCTCGAACGCAAGAGCCTTGATGTCGAAGTGATACGCGCCGCCGACGCTGTTGAAGCACTCCTGACTCAGGGCTTGGAGCGTGCCCAGAATTTGTTCAACTCGTAGTACGAAAAAAGACATCTCATTCATGCAGACGCAAGTTTGGCAAATGACTAGACTTGTGCGGTGCGCTTGTCAGGCTTGGTGGAACTCTTCGCAAAAGAACCAACCGTTGCTACCTGCCTGGAATCGCAGAATCCGACGCTGGACATCACGTTACCGCCTGCTGCGCGACCGCTGTTGATCGCAGCACTGGCTGCAAAACGGGAGAGTCCGCTATTGGTCGTCACCTCGACGTATCGGCAGGCAGAGGACATCGCTACCGCAGTTTCGTCTGTGATGTCTGACGCTGATGTGGCCTACTATCCGGCGTGGGAGACTCTCCCGCATGAGCGGCTGAGTCCCCGTTCTGACACGGTGGGCAGACGCTTGACGGTGTTACGCCGCTTGGCGAACAACGATGTGTTGCCTGCACCCAAAGTGGTGGTTGCGCCAGTACGCGCCCTGCTGCAACCCCAAGTCGTCGGATTGAGCCAGCTAATACCGGTAACACTGCGCGTTGGTGCCGAATATGAGTTAACCCAACTAGCAAACGATCTGGTTTTGGCTGCCTACTCCAGGGTCGATTTGGTGCAACGTCGTGGCGAGTTCAGCGTGCGCGGTGGCATCATCGACATCTTCCCGCCGACTACTCCACACCCAGTTCGAGTCGATTTCTTTGGCGACACAATCGAAGAGATCACCCCGTTTTCGGTGGCCGATCAGCGTTCTTTGCCCGAGACGCTGCCCGAAGTTATCGCAACTCCGTGCCGCGAGTTGTTAATCACCGATCATGTCAAGCAACGGGCGGCACAGTGGGCGCAGCACTATCGCAATATTTCGGGCAGTTTGGGAGAACTGTTTGAGCGAATCAGCCAAGGGCACGCCGTTGAAGGAATGGAAGCTCTCGCACCTGCTTTGGTGAGTGGTATGGAGTTATTTGTCGACGTGTTGCCCCAAGATTCGCTGGTATTGGTGAGCGACCCCGAAAGAGTACGCGCCCGTGCCCACGAATTAACGACCACCAGCGATGAGTTTCTGCATGCATCCTGGGAAGCAGCAGCCACCAGCGGAAAGCAGCCCATCGATTTTGCAGCAGCGGCATACCGGCAACTGGCTGACGTTCGCCAACATGCGCTAACCAAAGGTACGTCGTGGTGGTCGATGTCAGCGTTCGCTAGCGAGGACGAGAACCTAGAAGTTACAGCAGGAGAAACCGATAGTCTGCGCCTCGATGCCAAACCGGCACAGCTTTGGACTGGAGATACCGAAGGCGCACTTGCCGCCGTCGCAGCTTCTGCCAACTCGAAGCGCCGCTGCGTACTGGTCGCCGATTCTGTAGGTTTGGCCAAACGTTTTAGTGCACTCTTGGGCGAGCGTGAAATCCCGGTTCAAACCGCTGATACAACGAAAATGCCCAAGTCCGGTCTGGTCGAGGTAGTAGTTGCAGATTTAACGCATGGTTTCTCGCTTCCAAAGCTGAAACTCGATATTTTCACAGTAGGAGACCTTTCCGGACAAACGGACACTGAAAAATCGCAGCGGCGCATCCCTGCCCGCCGGAAGGCTCAAATCGATCCGCTGGAATTGGTCAATGGCGACCCGATTGTCCACGAACTGCACGGTGTGGGTCGCTATGTGGAACTGACTCAACGCAGTGTCGCCGGAGCTACCCGAGAGTATTTGGTGATCGAATACGCCGCTAGCAGGCGTGGGCACCCTGCTGACCGGCTCTATGTGCCGATGGATCAACTCCACCTAATCACCCGCTATGTGGGCGGCGAGATGCCAACTCTTGACAAGCTGGGCGGCGCTGATTGGAACCGGCGCAAGGCAAAAGCTCGCAGAGCTGTCCGCGAAATTGCCGCCGAGTTGATCAAACTATACGCAGCGCGTCAGGCGTCGGTTGGGCATGCCTTCGCACCCGACTCGCCCTGGCAAGCAGAATTAGAGGACGCCTTCGCCTATATAGAAACTCCAGATCAGTTGACGGCAGTCACCGATGTTAAGGCTGACATGGAGCGCATCACCCCAATGGATAGGTTGATCTGTGGCGATGTGGGGTATGGAAAAACTGAGATCGCCGTACGCGCAGCTTTCAAGGCCGTCATGGATGGGAAACAGGTGGCGGTGCTGGTACCGACCACGCTGCTCGTCCAGCAACATCTGGCGACTTTTGGTGAGCGTTACGCCGGATTCCCAATAACCATCGCGGCGTTGAGTCGTTTCCAAACTGAATCTGAAACCAAGAAGGTGCTGCAACAGTTGGCCGACGGTGTTGTCGACGTGGTGATAGGCACGCATCGGCTGATCGGTTCCGACGTCAAGTTCAAAGACTTGGGGCTGGTGGTCATTGATGAAGAACAGCGCTTTGGGGTCGAGCACAAAGAAGCCTTGAAAAAGTTGCGGCTGAATGTGGACGTGTTGGCGATGAGTGCCACTCCCATTCCCCGTACGCTGGAAATGGCTGTCACGGGCATTCGGGAAATGAGTGTCATCGCTACCCCACCGGAGGAACGTCATCCAGTTTTGACTTTTGCAGGACCATACGATGCGAAACAGATCAGGGCGGCAATTCGGCGCGAGCTAGCGCGGGAGGGGCAGGTTTTCTATATCCATAACCGGGTTGCGTCCATCAGCAAAGCCGCCGAGCAGCTTAGTGAGTTGGTGCCTGAAGCTAGAGTTGCGGTTGCACACGGCCAATTGGGAGAGCACACCCTCGAACAGGTGATGATCGATTTTTGGGAGCGTCGCTACGATGTGCTGGTTTGCACCACCATCATTGAGGCCGGGCTGGACATCAACACCGCAAACACACTGCTTATTGAACGCGCTGACCTGCTCGGTTTGAGCCAGTTACATCAGCTTCGAGGTCGGGTCGGACGCGGTCGGGAACGTGGCTACGCGTACTTCTTTTTCCCCGGCGAAAAACCACTCACTGAAACTGCACATGATCGGCTGGCGACTATGGCAGCCCAGACCGAATTGGGTGCGGGCATGTCTATTGCCATGAAGGATCTGGAAATCCGCGGTGCTGGTAACCTGCTGGGTGGGGAACAGTCCGGCCACATCGCCGAGGTGGGATTCGATCTGTATTTGCGGCTAGTGGGAGAAGCCGTGGCTGACTTTCAATCAGAAGCAGGCGAACCCGAGCCAGAAATCCGAATCGAATTGCCGATTGCGGCGCATTTGCCCCCCGATTACATCCAGACTGAGCGGCTGCGGCTTGAGATTTACAAACGTATCGCCCAGGTCAAAACCGATTCAGACATCGCGGCACTGCACGAAGAACTACAAGATCGATATGGGTCTCCTCCTGCCGTCGTGGAAACACTGCTTCAAGTTGCCTCATTGCGGTTGTTGGCCAAGTCTTGCGGATTGGGTGAAATAGCGTTGCAAGGCACGTCGATTCGTTTTGCACCTGTTGACTTGCCCGAATCCAGACAGGTCAGACTGAAGCGGCTCTACCCGAGCGCGTCTTTGCGTACTACCAGTGGATCCATGCTTATCCCCCGCCCTACGACCGCCCCTATCGCAGGAAAACCCATTAAAGACATGCCGCTGCTTTCTTGGGTTCGTAAAGTCTTGACCGACATCTTCTAGCCCCATTGCATTCACGCCTTGAATACTTGAATTCAGCAACTGCGCGTGTATAGTTTGTTTTATGAAGTCAATTGGAGCTATGCTCTACTTAGTTTGAACGAAAAGAGTACGTATGCGGATACAGCTATGCGCTAAACGCTCTTTATACTTCAATCTATAAATGCAAAGTTCGTACACCATCCCGTTAGGAAGGACATCAGTGAAAACGAGATTGACAAGAACCATAGGTTTGGTTTTGACAAGCCTGATTGTGCTCACTTTCTTACCAGCTACCGCCTCGGCTGCCGCTGTCACACTGACAATAACCGCAAATCCGACCACAGTCATTGCGGGGAATTCGGCTGCAATCAAGGTAGTTTCTAATACCAAGTTGGACAGCGTGAGTTTCAGAATAGACTCTGCAACCACTAACTATCAGTTGACCAGCAGCAACGGACTGACTTGGAAGGCCGATAGAGTCTTTGGTGGGAAAACAAAAGAACGGGTACTGACATTTACCGCAACCACGCCCAGTGGTGCGAAAACAACGAAAACTTTCAAGATCAATGTCAAAGAACCGGAGCTGAAAATCACCGCCAGTCCAGCCACAGTCGTGGCTGGAAATGCAATCACATTCCGAGTCGAATCAAAGCAAGCTCCGCTAACTGGAGCAACCATCAACCTTCCCGACAACAGCTCTAATCCTTACACAATGACAAAAGCTGACAGCGCTGGAAAGGCTTGGACATTAACGAAGGTGGTCGGCACGGTCGGGGAAAACCGAGTTGGCATGGTCAATACAACTACCAATGGCGCCTCTTCAACAACGGGGAAAGTTTATTTCAACGTTCAGGCACCGACACTCAAAATAACTGCCAGTCCTGTGGTTGTTGGAAGCCAAACGACTTTTAAAGTTGTGTCAAATGCACGACTCACAAATGCAACATTGCGGCTGCCAAACACCACCACCCAGCTACCAATGAAAGCAGTCGACAGTACTGACGGCGGAAAAACGGCCTTTACGTGGACCTTGTCAACAGTTGTGAACACCATCGGCGCAGGGCAGCAAGTTTCGGTCACGCCCTATAGCAACACTGTTGCTGGGAAACCGCAGACTGGAACTTTCACTGTGAATCCGAAGCCGACTCCGACTCCGACACCGACACCTACGCCTACGCCGACACCGACGACTAAGCCTACACCTACGCCGACACCGACGACTAAGCCGACACCAACACCGACACCGACGACTAAGCCGACACCAACACCGACACCGACGACTAAGCCGACACCAACACCAACACCGACACCGACACCGACGACTAAGCCGACACCAACACCGACACCGACGACTAAGCCGACACCAACACCAAAACCGACGCCGACACCAACTCTGTCGGTCACTGCGAACAAGACGACTGGGCTAACCACTGATATCTTCTACTTCACTGCAAAAACGAACTTTGCTGCTTCAAAGGTAACTTTTGAAGTCGATGGCGCCAAGGCAATCACCATGAGT
>Ga0082212_10003481_pt1 | contig 22313 bp, 24 predicted proteins | sample TergutNt197P3_FD_71548 | JGI IMG/M metagenome (GOLD analysis project Ga0082212, IMG submission 71548) | Neocapritermes taracua P3 segment gut microbial communities from Petit-Saut dam, French Guiana - Nt197 P3 | ecosystem: Host-associated > Arthropoda: Insects > Digestive system > Gut ...
ATCCCCTAAATATTTTGTAGTGTATCAAGGTTCCTGGCTGCTTGAATGGGAGGAAACAGATACTAAACAGGGTAATTTAAAGTTTGACAATCTATTTATAAAAAGTATAAAATCCAATGACTATTTAATTGAAAATGGTATTCATTATTCTCCCCAGGGTTTTCTAAAAAGATTCAGAGAAGAAGGGATGATATATCATAATAGAACACCTCCTTTTGCAATAGGAGCTTCGAAAATTAAAGGTTTAACCATTGACATAGAATTTACAACAGAAGCAACAGGTATGTTGTTATTAAATGGTTTTATTGATTTACGCCGGCCGCATTTATACAAAGATAATGCAAGAATAAAAGAGTTTGTGATAATCATTGATGGAGTGGAACAGTATTATACATTGGCTGATGAAGTCAGGTTTCAAGAAACAGGATTTAAAAAACCAACAAAAAAAATTGTTATGAAAATTGTTTCATATTATCAAGGCGGGAAATATCAGGATATATGTTTAAGCAGTATTTGCCCTGTATTTAATTCTGCTTCAAAAGAATATACAAGTCTTAATAGAAATAATAGCTATTCTGAATGGGGCAGCAGAATAAAATAAAAAGAGAATTGTATGAAAAGATGTGAATGGTGTACAGGCTCGGAATTATATATGAAGTATCATGATAATGAGTGGGGTGTACCTGTATTTAATGATCAAAAGCATTTTGAATTTTTGGTGCTTGAATCTGCTCAGGCAGGTTTAAGTTGGATAACGATTTTGAAAAAAGAGAAAATTATCGAAAGGCCTATGATAATTTTGATCCGAAAAAAGTTGCCCGCTATGGAGAGGTAAAAAAGACAGAGCTTTTAGCGGATGCGGGAATTGTTCGTAATCGGTTAAAAATAGAAGCATCAATAACAAATGCCCAAAAATTCTTGGAAATACAAAAAGAGTTTGGCAGTTTTTCAAATTATATCTGGGGTTTTACTAATGGGAAACCTGTTGTTGGAAAACATAAGAGTCTTGATGAAATCCCCGCTAAAACAGAATTATCCGATAACATTTCATTAGATATGAAAAAAAGAGGGTTTAAATTTCTTGGCAGTATAATTATATATTCACATTTACAGGCTACGGGAATAATAAATGACCATGTAATGGATTGTTTTCGTTACAAAGAAATAAAAAAATTACCATTGATTTGATAAAAGCTCTATATTAGTAAATAAATAAATTTGATATATATTTAAGAAAAATCCACTTGACATTACATTCAAAAAAAGGATAAAATAAAATAATAAATATTTTGGAGAAATGACCATGCCGGCTATTAGGAATAGTGATGATTTATTGAATAACTACAATGAAATTCGAGAATTTTGTCAAAATTATAGGGAGCCAATATTCTTAACAAATAATGGTCAAGGAGAATTGGCTGTAATGAGTATTGAAACTTATGAAGAATTGGTTGGCAGAATAGAACTTTACCAGTCTTTACAAATGGGATTAGACCAAATAAACAATGGAAAAATAATTGAAGAAGAAAAAATGATGGAAACACTAAATAATTATATTGAGAAATAAATGTGTATAGGCTAAATTTCTCACAATTATTTATGGAGGATGTAAATTCAAGTTATAATTATATAAAAGATAATTTATCAGCTCCAATGGCTGCTAAAAATTTAATCACAGAAGTATTGGAGACATTGAATAAAATTAAAGATAATCCTAATATTTGCCCATTGGTGCGAGATGAATATTTGGCTTCCTTAGGATATAGATTAATAAATATAAAAAATCATATGATATTTTATATTATTGATAATGATAACGAACATCTAAAAGTAATTAGATTTTTATATAAAAAAAGAAATTGGATAAATATGTTAAAGGAAAAACAATAAAAGAATTAAGGAGTAGTTTGTAGCTAAAACATCTGATGAACCGGTCAAAGTTAGTAGCGGCTCGGGGTTCCCGATTCCGTTGCTCAGCAACAGTTAAACGTTAAACCTGAAATTTATAATATCGCCGTCTTCCACAATATAATCTTTGCCCGCGACATGGAACTTACCGGCTTTTTTTACGCCTTCCTCAGTTCCGTGTTCGATTAAGTCGGCGTACTTCATTATTTCTGCTCTTATAAATCCGCGCTGAATATCGGAATGAATCGCCCCCGCAGCCTCAGGCGCGAAAGAACCGGAGCGTATGAGCCATTGCCTTACCTCGTCTTTGCCGACGGTAAAAAACGAGATCAAACCGAGAACCTTTATTACATGAGAAGAAAGTATCGAAAGAGCGGATTCGGCAATGCCTGCATCTTCCATAAACTCGCGCCGTTCTTCCGCGCTTTCAAGCTGGGATATTTCCCATTCGGTTTTTACCGGAACGCTTATCATATCCATCATGGACTCCTCGCAGGTTTTTGCAAGGGCCTCTGTTGCCGCATCTGAGGCGTCGTTTACATTGAGAGCGATGAGAACCGGTTTTCCGGTAAGAAAAGGGTAGCCGGCTATGAGTTTTGTCTCTTCATCAGACAGGGATAGCGTACGGAGCGGTTTGTCCGATTCAAGGTGCAGACGAAAACGGCTCAATAGTTTTTCTTCTTCTTGCAGACGCTTATCGGAGCGGGCTTTGCTGTCTTTCGTTATGCGCTCCATCCTTTTTTCGATAAAGATGAGGTCATGCAAAAACAGTTCGGAATTAACATTCCCGATATCCCTAAGCGGGTTTACCGAACCGCTCACATGATACACGGAGTCGTCGTTGAATGCCCTCACGACATGGCATATCGCGTCTGCGTCATCTATATCTTTGAATATATCTTTTTCGGCGCCTCCGGTTTCAAATCCGGGAAGCAGGCTCAACTCTATGCGGGCACGGGCTTCTTTTTTCGGCTGATACATAGCCGCAAGCGATTCAAAGCGGGTATCCCTTATTTCGGCAACTCCTGTTACGGTCTTTTGTCTGTCCGCGTTTACGGATGAGCCTGCAAGAAGTTCAAAGAGAAGTTTCTTTCCGGTTTGGGGGAGGCCGATAATGCACAGTTTCATGTCGTTCCTTTGCTGAAGTTTTGGGCAGTCAACAAGATGGGTAATCTTGAGTCAAGATAAAAACCAAAGATATGCGCGAGACCATAGTAAAGATTCTTGACAAAAGCCGACAAGCGGGGAAATTCAGCGCATGACCCGCAGAGAACATATCCTTATTGCCGGCGCTGGCGAGGCCGGCCGCGCGCTTCTTGAAGAGTTTCGCGGCCGGGGCAGGTTAGGGGAGATAACCGGTTTTGTTGACGACGACCATCTAAAACAGGGCATTGACTTCCATGGAAAAAAAGTACTCGGTTTTACATCATCGATTCCTGAAATAATTTCCTCCCGCGCCGTAAAGAGCATAATCATAGCTATGCCATCTGTCTCGCACAATGCGATAAGCAGGCTCATTCAGGTGATTGCCGGTCATCCCGAAATAAGCGTACACATTCTGCCTGAGGGAGAAAAATATTTTGATTCAATGCCCCTTCTTCCGGCCCTGCAGGATATATCCGTATCGGCCCTTTTGGAACGCGACGAATATTCCGTCGATGTAGAGACGATACGCGAACGTTTTTCCGAAAGTACTGTTCTTATAACCGGCGCCGGCGGAAGCATCGGTTCGGAGATATGCAGGCAGCTTCTGAAATTCAATGTAAAACGCATCATCGCGCTTGGCCGCGGCGAATACTCCATCTATACTTTGATAAAATCTATGAATGTCTATATGCCGTTCATGAAAAAAAAGCCGGAAATATTTTACCGCATCGCGGACGTTAAAGATTTCTATATGCTTGATTCGCTTGTGCGCGAATTTAAGCCGGATATAATTTTTCACGCGGCCGCGCATAAACATGTTCCCCTCATGGAATACAATGAACTTGAGGCGTTCATGAACAATGTTATAGGCACCCGAAACGTTCTTGAGGCAGCCTCTTTGAATAAGGTTCCCCAATTTATATTAATATCAACCGATAAAGCTGTGCGCCCCACCAATATTATGGGCGCTACCAAGCGTCTCTGCGAGATGATAACATCATTCTATTGCGTACCGGACGGCCTTAGAACGGCATCCGTCCGTTTTGGGAATGTCATAGGAAGCCGCGGCTCGGTCATACCGCTTTTCTTGGAACAAATAAAAAACGGCGGCCCTGTGACAGTAACCCATCCAGACGTTGGGCGCTATTTCATGAGCATAAACGAGGCAAGCCTTCTTGTAATCAACGCGGCCGCCATTTCAACGGGCGGCGAAATATTTGTACTCGACATGGGAAAACAGCATAATGTCGCCGATATTGCCCGCAGGCTGATAGAGGCGCACGGGCTTGTCCCTGATGAGGATATCAAAATAGAGTATACCGGACTGCGTCCGGGCGAAAAACTTTATGAAGAAATATTTCACGACGATAAGGACCTTGTTAAGACGCTCAACAATAAAATATTTACGAAAAAAGAGAGCGCCCCGCCTGGAAGCGTACAAAAATTTCTGCGCGAGTATAAAACGCGGCCTCTCGGGTTTTCAAACGCCGACGCGCGTTCGCTTTTGAAAGAATTGGTAGCAGATTATACCGAAAGCGGAAGGGGCGATGAGTTGAGCGGCAAGTATATAAGTTAATAAATATATACCGGTTTATAGCCGCTTATAGACTCTAAAGATGAGTGTTGTTTATAGTTAGGCTCGTTTACAGGGTAAGGATTTTTGGTGTTACTATCCTGATCCATTGTTATAATCCCGACCCGAACATAATACTCGCCTTCGCCTTTTAGTTGCGACGGTAATACGGGAATGCTTACATATTTTGTGCTGCGCGACCCCAAACGGGACATTAGTATTATATCATTACAAAAAAAATGCACGGGATGTAAATTATAACGAGCCGCAATAACCTCATAGGTACCGTATTCGTTCCATGGTTCCGGTATCATATATACCTCGTAGCCCGCAAAATCTTTATCAGAAGGTTCTTCACTCCATGATATTTCTAAACGACCTGCCTTATAATCCGTGTTTATCGAAAAACCCGAGCGCTCCGTCATAAGTCCCTCGAACCTGTCCATTGCGTAAGAGCAACCGATAAGCAAAAAGCATATTGTCAGGCACATCATTCGTATTTTCATCATAATTTACCAATCATACAATTTAAATGACAGATAGAAATCTCCCTGTATAACCGTCTTGTTGGCAGTCTCTATGAGTTTTTTAAGTTCGTTCGAGTCGTTATATGAGCAAGTAAATTTAAGGCCGACAGAGAAAGGACTGCCGGAACGTCCAAGTCCAAAATCAATGGAACCAAAGAAGCCGTTGGCCTTGTACCTGTCATTTTTGGAATGGACCGGCATGGCTTCATCCCAGTATTGGCAGAAACCCGCTTCTGTAATAAGTTTCAGAGAGGATTTACGCAAAAAATCATACCCTAAGGCAACTCTTGTTTCTTTAACGGGCCTCAATTTAATTGTCTTGCCGGTTCTTTTTTCAATGAGTTTTTCAGAGGCGCGCTGGAAAGCCATATAATAGTTGATATAGAACGAGTTGACAAGTTCTTTTGCGGCCGACATGGTAAACAGCGTTAAATCGGCGGTATTTGTTCCGGCGTCAATGTCTTTGTTTGTTTTTACCCACACGGCGTCAAAGGGCGCGTCGGTGTACATCGCCGACCTTTTGATGCCCAGCGTAATTTCCGGAACAAATCCGGGGAGCTCGTCCATAAAGAAAGTCCAGACCTTAGTAGGGGATACGCTTACGTCGAACGTTTGAAACTTGCTGCTTTTCATTAGAAAATTAAAATTCATCAATGAAAACAGATTAGAAGAGAAAAACCAATTCGTTTTTGCCGAGGAATCTTTAAAATAACCCATTGTTCCGTCGTCACGCGGCTCGATCGCGTTGTTTACCAGAGCGCCGGTGTGAATATGGATGTATGTTTTCCAAAAAAAAGAGGCCGCAAAGATATCATCAAAAAACTGCGTATATTTATAATCCGTTACGGATTCACTTCCGGCGTCCCCACGTTTCACAGTAGACTTTTTGGTAAGCCCGTAATGGTAGCCTAATGTTGAAAATCCAAGTATATAATTGGCTGTGTTAGTCGTATCGTCAAAACCGAGAGGAATTAAAAGAGCAAGCCCGCCGTATGTACGAACGAGACGCATGTCTTCAGGTTTTTTTTCGTGGCTCCGGCGGTCTGTCGTAAATATTTGAAAGTTGCTGACCCAGTTCAATGTTCCAAAAAGGTCGAAACAGTACCTGTTTTCTTCTATGTAATCCCAGCGTTGAAGAAAAAGGTCTTTGACGCTGGAACTGCGTTTCACCGAATTATGCAAGTTAGACGCCTCATAAACAGCGGCAAATGATGTTGTACCGACGCAAAGCAGGATAGCCGACAAAAATAATTTCATGCCCGCAGAATAACAGCGCAAAATGAAAAAGTCAATGATTATTCTTCAGAGTATCGCTCATAGTTTTAACTTCCGATAAGTGATATTATGTCGCATTAAAATTTCATCTGCTTGACATCTGGCATCTATTATTCTAATTTGCTTTATAAGTTGATGTTGATTTTGTTTTAGGAAGCGCATTATGCTGATAATAATACTTGGCGCCGGTGTTGTAGGAATTCAAATAGCTAAACAGTTGACCGAAGAAGGAAAAGATGTAGCCATAATAGAAAGAGATAAGGAACGCGCGAAGTATGTAGCAAACCATCTTGACTGCAGTATTATCAATGAAGAAGGCACAAATTTATCCTCTTTGAAAAAGGCCGGCATCGAAAAGGCTGAAATATTCATAAGCGTTACAGATTCGGACGAACTCAACATGATAGCCTGCGCCCTCGTCTCAAGCGAATTCACTAACGTACGAATTAAAATAGCGCGCATACGTAACCTTGACTATGCCGGTGCAAAACTTGTTGAAAAGACTTTTCTTGGCATAGACTATATAGTAAATTCCGAGGTAGAAACGGCTGAAAAAATAGCCAGAACTGTTGCCCTGGGCGCAGAAAGCGACGTCGTTTTGTTTGAAAATACCGATCTTCAGATGAGAAATATCCAAGTCGATGAAACTTCCATTTTTAAAGATAAATTCATCAAAGACCTGAGACTTCACATAGAAGAACCTTTTCTCATAGCCGGTATTATAAGCAACGACAATTTCATCATCCCCTCCGGCGATACCGTTATCCAAAAAGATGACATTCTTTACCTGCTTTCCAGTCCTCATGATTTTAACAAAATTTTCAGCATCTCGGGACATAAGGAAAACAAAAAGATATCCAGCATAATACTCGTGGGCGGCGGCAGAATAGGTTCATTAGTTTGCCAATATCTGTCGCATACCAGAAAAAAAATAGCCCTCATTGAAATGGATTATGAATTATGCAAAATCATCGCGGAAAAATTTCCGAACATTCTTGTTATAAACGCTGATATATCCGATGAAGGAATTTTTACTGAAGAAAACCTCGGAGGCTATGACCTCATCATAGCAACGACATCCAATCAGGAACTCAATATTCTCACTTCGGTTTACGCTAAACGCATGGGCGTAAAGCGCTGTATCTCTTTAGTCACAAATCCAAACTATCTGCCGATAGCGGCTCAGCTCGATATAGATTCAACAATAAGTCCCAAGCTCAGTACGGTTGACGCAATCATGAAATATATCCGCAAAGGCGACATAAAAAGCGTAAACAGTATTTTTGCCGGCAAGGCGGAAGTCATAGAATTTTCTATCGACAATGACAATATCATGGCCGGCAAACGCCTGCGGGATATAAAACTTCCGCCGGATACTCTGGTTTTATCTGTAATTAGGCGAAAAAGGACAAAACTTCCCGACGGCAATTTTGTTATACATCCTGGCGACGTTGTCATCATCATCTCGAGCAAAGAATCAATCGCCACAATTGAAAAAAGCTTTTTGGATTAGACCATGCTGCAGTTCAAATCTATTTTTAAAATCATTTCGATTCTCGTTTTGGCCGTCTGCGCCGCCATGCTTCTCCCGTCGGCGATAGCGCTATACTGCAATGAAATCTATATCTTTAAAAGTTTTCTTGTGACAATACTCGCTGCTGCCCTACTCTGCGGCGGTTACTTGTTTTTAACGCGAAAAAATAAAAGCCGTGTTTTTTTAACAAGAGACGCTTTTTTCTTTGTAACGATGAGCTGGCTGAGTATTTCACTTTTAGGTTCTTTCCCGTATTTTCTCTCAGGAGTTATTCCAAGCTTTACCGACGCTTTTTTTGAATCGGTCTCCGGATTTTCTACAACAGGCGCCACAATACTCCCCGATATTGAATCTCTTCCTAAGTCAATACACTTCTGGAGATGTTTCACCAGTTGGGTCGGAGGAATGGGGATAGTCGTTCTTACGGTAGCTGTCTTCCCTCTCTTGGGCGTCGGCGGACTGCAGCTTGTACAAGCCGAAGCGCCGGGGGTGGAGGTTGACAAAATAACTCCGCGCGTGACTGAGACGGCAAAAATTATTTGGCTCATCTACCTCGGTTTTACCGTAGCGGAAACAATACTTCTCATGCTTGGCGGAATGAACTTATTTGACGCCTTAACTCATACTTTCAGCACGGTTTCAAGTGGAGGAATGTCATCAAAAAGCGCCGGTATCGCTCACTTCAATTCGGCCTATATAGAATGTGTCATAATTTTTTTTATGTTCCTTTCCGGAGTCAGTTTCTCCCTGCACTATCGCTTCATATCTGGCAATTTCTCCGCCGTCTTCAAAGACAGCGAATTTAGAGCATACGTATTTATAATATTTGCGGCAGCTTTACTCATATTCATAAATATGTTTAACAGCGCGTCTGTATTTGACAACGCGCGCAGCGCCCTGTTTCACGTTGTATCTTTTTCAACAACTAACGGTTTCTCAACAAATAATTACGAAAACTGGCCCAGCTTTTCCCAGATGATCATATTCTGCCTGTTTTTTATAGGCGCATGTTCAGGTTCAACAAGTGGCGGTTTTAAAGTCATACGCTTTATCACGCTCTTGAAGCAAAGCATAAACGAAATGAAACTCTTGCTGCACCCAAGGGGCGTTTTTATTTTAAAGATAGGAAACACCGTCATAAAAAAGAATATTATATACTCTATATCAGGATTTTTCTTCCTTTATGCGGCGACTGCGGGGCTTTTGACATTTGTCGTAGCGGCCTCCGGAGAAGATATACTTACGTCTTTAAGCGCGGTATTGGCAACATTGGGGTGCGTGGGGCCGGCCTTTGGCTCGATAGGTTCTACAGGCAATTACGCTTTTATGTCCGACTATGTTAAATGGGTGCTTGCCTTTGCCATGATTATAGGCCGGCTCGAATTCTATACGGTCATCATACTCTTTACTTCAAGTTTTTGGAAAAAACCCTAAAGAAAGCAAATGGTCAGGGACGGAATCGAACCGCCGACACGAGGATTTTCAGTCCTCTGCTCTACCGACTGAGCTACCTGACCGGTGAGTCCTTGCCAAAGTTAATTAAAAGGCAAAATATGTCAATACTATTTTTTCTATTTGCAGGCAAATTTGTTTTCAGTTTCCAAATATTTTCAAGTTAGAGAAAAAACCGTGTATTCTTGAACCGATTTTCGCAATCTTGGTATGTATTTCGTTTGCAAAACTAACATTTACGTCATATATGAGAATTATAAGCGAATGCACTCTTTCTCTTATTGATCTGATTTTCGTATGGTCTGATGACGCTGATATATTTTTAGCGTATCTCCCGAATATGGCCGAGTTAGTCTCGGACTCCTCGCCGTAATGAGACTCAAGAGGAACAAGCTCTTGAGTATTTTCAGCGTATACGGATGAGACGGAAGGTTCGGATACAGAGGCAGATACGGAGCCGGCGGCATAACCTTCGCCGCTCTCAGAGTCACGAAGCGGGAGCGGACTGTCGTTTTTTCCATAAAGCGGCGAGTCGGAGGACGGTTCCGCAAAACCGCTTTTTGTTTCGGCGCTCTTTTTAAGATCGTCTTGTTTGACTGCAACATTCTTTCGGGTTGTTTTTTTATCGATCTTTTTAATGGCCTTTTTTTCGGTTTTTGCCGCGGCTTTGCCGTCGGGCTTTTTGGTTTTTATATTTGCGGTAGTTTTTTCGCCGGACTTTTTGATTTGGGCTGCGTCTGTTTTTTTAGGCTGAGCGAAAAGTCCTGAGATATTGGTTATCTTGTTCCTTGTCATAATATAGCGCGGGAGTTCATAATTCGGGTTTACCCCTATTTTCGCAATCCCCATTTTAATGGTCATCGCAAAAGAATAACCGGCTTCTTTAAGAATTATCTCTGTCTGAGGCGAATACACACCGAAAGGATACACAAAAACGTCAATCTTAACGCCAAGTTTTTCCTCAAGCACGGCCTTCGATTTTATAATTTCCGTTTCAACGGCTTTTGAGTTTTTTTTGATTGCCTTTTCATCGCAAAAATTATGATAATACCCGTGCGAGGCAAGCGTGCAGCCGTCATCCAGCATCTCTTTCAGTTGTTCCCAGGTAAGGGCAAAACTTTTCTTGTCTATAATGCCAGGATAAACCGCAAGCAAGGGCTTTATCCCAAGGGGACGCATAACTTGTTTGTAGGCCTCATAAACGGTTTTATGCCCGTCATCGATAGTTAAAAGGATATTTTTGTCGCCTTCAAATTTTCCTTTTTTAAAATCTTCAAAAGTAATAAAGGTAAAGCCCTCTGACTTCAAGTCTTCGCATTGTTTTTTAAATTCTTCCGGCGAAAAGCTATAGATATTTTTATCTCCCATAAATGTATGGTAGGCCAATATCCTCACGCCTTCGTTGCCGGCCTTGAGCCCAAAAAACGGGAATATCACTAAAAGAGCTGTAATTATAGCTTTCAATATGATTCCGCCGCGTTCAACGGACAGTTTGCCACAGATCGACATTCCAATATCCTCTTAATTCAATGCTTATTTTTTCAGCGAACTCTTTTCTTTTAGCCTCCGTTTGACGGTAGGCATACAGACTGTATATACTTTTTTGAAGCAGCGCTTCGTAGTTTTCCAAAGAAGGCAGCAGATATTCATTGATATAAGTGTAGCCTGTCCAGTTTTCTATTCCTTTATGACGCGCCATAACATAAAGAGTGAGCTCATGCAGATATAGTATTCTTTCAAAGAGATCGACGCTGTTACTCTCGCCGGTTGACTTTAAAATATTGAGTACCTCTCTATCGGTATTTTTATTATTTATCAAGTGTTGGCTCTTCACAAAAAAATAATCCAGATTCATCTCTTCGTCAAAGCCGGCGCCGTATCCCGAAACGGCGCATATTTTGCCTAAAAGTTCTTTTTGATCGTCGCTGAAGAACTTACTATCAACCCTGGTGGCGGCATAATACAGGCTGCAGGCCGAAAACAACGCCGCGCAGCATAAGAAAAATAAAAATCGCGCTTTCACAATATCCCCTTACTCAAAATAATCTGTCCGCAAAACCGCATCTTTGGCTATATCGGTTTTTACCCTGCGTCCTATGAGGCTGTCAATAGCAGACGCGGGAATCCCTGTTCCGGGACGCAGAGCCACTATATCGTCTTCGGATACAATGCTACCCGAACAAATGTCGCGATTCGCAAACAGGCTCCTTCGCGCCGCCCAAGCGACTTCCCTCTCTGATTCGCCGTAATCAATGCCGCCGTCTCCCAGCATAAGAATTGCCTCTTCAATTTCGTTTATCATGAAACTAAATTCATCAGGCGAAAGAGAAACATCCTTGTCGGGACACTCATGGTTTTTGTCAATGGTAAAATGTTTCTCAAATATCCTAACGCCGATTGCTGCAGCTAAAGCCGCAGCCTTCCAGCCCTTGGTATGGTCTGAAAATCCTATTTCCAAATCAAATTCGCGTTTCAGCGATAATATTCTGCTCAAATTTATATGCTCTGCCAAAGTCGGGTAATTGGAAACACAGTGAAACAGGGCAAGTTTTACCCCGCCTGCCGTTCTGTAAGCATTTATGGCAGCCTCAATTTCTCCGCTTGACGACATCCCCGTAGATATTATTGCCGGTTTGCCGGTCTGCGCTATTTTTTTTATAAGCTGAATATTGCTAACCTCTGATGAGGCAATTTTATAAAGGCTTATATCTAATTTCTTCAGCACATCGAGCGAATCAGCGTCAAACGGCGCCGAAAAAAAGAGAAGACCGAGCTTTTCCGCAAGAGCCTTGAGAGCGGCATAATCTTCAAAAGCAAGGGCAAAGGGCTTGAAGAAATTTATCGCTCCGTAATCAGGCCTTAATTCGCTTTCATCATTCAAAAGCGATGAGGTATATATTGAATTCAAAAGTTCAGGGACAATCGTTTGAAATTTAACGGCAGAGGCGCCGGCCAATGCGGCGGACTCTATCATCGCTGCCGCCGTTTTGAAATCGCCGTTGTGGTTAAGGCCTATTTCGGCTATATATATCCCCTTTTTATGAGGGTGCTTGTTAAATAAATCGAACATATTTACCCTATTTTATTATCGATAAAAAAGCCTTTTGGTAAGACAAAAAATACCATTGTACTTCAATTATATCTTGACTAATTATAGTTTTTAGTTTTAAATATCCTTAAAATATACCGGTTGGAGAGCAACATGGACAGACCGCTATTGGGTGAATTATTACTTCAAAAACACGAAATAACCCGCGAGCAATTGAATAAGGCTACGGAAACGCAGGCTAAAGACGGCGGTCTTATAGGTATTATTCTTATAACGCAGGGCGCTATAACAGAATCAACGTTAGTCGCTTATCTTTCGCTTCAGGCCGAAATGGTTACAGCCGCTCATAAATAACATTTACGCTATAACTTTACCTCATAAAGCCAGCCGTGCGTATCTTCAACTTCCCCCCTCTGTACGCCAACAAGCCTGTCATGAAGTTTTGTAAGTATGGCTCCGGCGCTTTTGCCGTCCCCAAAGACAAACTCTCTGTCTCCATAAGTGATTGAGCTTATCGGCGTTATAACGGCCGCCGTACCTACCGCGCCTACTTCATCAAATTCCGCAAGTTCCTCAACCGAAACCTGACGGCGCTCAATTTTCATGCCCATATCTTTTGCAAGTTCAGCCAAACTATCGTTGGTAATACTTTGAAGAATTGAAGGCGAATCAGGGGTAACATAAACATTTCCCTTTATCCCGACAAAGTTAGAAGTGCTGAACTCATCTATATATTTCTTTTCAGTCGCATCCAAGTAAAGAACTATCGGGTAATTTTTATCCTTGCCGTACTTCTCACCCCTGAGACCGGCGGCGTAATTACCGCCGACCTTGCAATCGCCTATGCCGAGAGGCGCCGCGCGGTCATATTCATTCACAATGATGGACCTCACCGGAGAAAAGCCGGTCTTGTAGTACGGTCCCACCGGAGTAACAAATATAATAAACAGATATTCCAAAGCAGGGCCTAATCCGACTTTTGCTCCCGTCCCTATGACAAAGGGTCTGATGTAAAGGCTCGCTCCGATTCCGTACGGAGGGACAAATTCGCTATTAGCCTTAACAACATCCCTGACTCCCTCAACAAAAAGCTGTTCGGAAATCAGCGGGATGGAAATGCTCTCGCAGGATTTCGCAAGCCTTTTCGCGTTGGCATCGGGCCTGAATACAACAATACGCCCGTCCTTGGTTTCAAAGGCCTTGAGCCCCTCGAACGCCTCTTGTCCGTAATGCAGACAGGGAGCGGCAATATGCATTGGAATAACTTCATCTTCGGTAAGAGAACCTTTTGACCATGAACCGTCTTTATTTTCAAAGCGTATATTACATTTAGTCTTTACATAGGCAAAAGCGAGATTCCCCCAATCAAGATCAGCTTTTTTTCTGTTCATAACAATATCCCTACTCAATAAACATAGCGCGATTACTTGTGGTATTATCAAAAAAATCTTATTCAAATGTCAACATGATTTATGTAAATAAAAGAAAAGCGCCGGGTTAGCGAAAAATACTTGCGCCTGAAAGTCCTTTCAAATAATCTTGAACGCGCTCATGAATATAGAAACTACATTTATAACAGCCGTGCGCGCCATTTCAAAAAACAAAATGAGGGCAGTCCTTACGAGCATTGGTATAATAATCGGCGTTTCCTCAGTCATTATGATGATAGGTATTGCCAAAAGCGCGCAAATTGAAATACTCGGCAAAATAAAGACTTTTGGTTACAATGCGGTAGCCGTATTCGGAAAAGAAAATCATTTTCAAATAAACGACCTCGAAACGATAAAAAAAACATTCGGCGATATACGCTACGTCTCGCCGGTATGCCATGCCGGCGAACGGCATGTGCAAAACGGGCGTTATAACTATAAATCGGTTGTTTGCGGCGCCAATAATGAATACTTCCTTATAAAGCAAAGAACCATTGTAAAGGGACGCGAATTCACTCAAGATGAAATATACAGGTCAGACAAGGTCGCTGTAATAGGCAAAACGGTCACTACCGAACTGTTCAACGGTTCCAATCCTATCGGCAAGAGGTTGGTAATAGAGAATGTCCCGTACATCATAATCGGAGAGTTAGATTCAATGGGAGAATCGCTTTCGGATTACGATAACGATAACGAAATAGTGATACCGTATACAACAGCCAACCAGAAATTTTTCTACCGTTCTTCTTTTACCGATTTTTATGTATCGGTCTGGAACGAAAATGGTATAGACACGGCGATTGTCGGTATACAAAATTTCATAAGAAAAAAATTTCATATCCCTGCCGGTCAGGAAGACACTTTCGAACTATACACCAGCAAAGAAAAAATAGGCATGGCCGCCGATATTTCAAAAGCCTTGGGCATTCTTTTGGCCGGAGTCGCCTCAATATCGCTTTTGGTGGGAGGCATAGGAATAATGAACATTATGCTCGTTTCTGTCACCGAGAGGACAAGGGAGATCGGCATACGTATGGCCATAGGCGCAAAAAGACGCGATATTCTTTTACAATTTCTTATAGAATCGGTCACGCTGAGCTCAGGCGGCGGAATTGCAGGCATTTTTCTGGGACTGCTTATATACTATATAGTCACGGTAGCCGTTAAATGGCCGTTCATATTTTCATTTATGTCGGTGGCAGTCTCTTTTTCTTTTGCCGCCTTTATCGGAATATTCTTCGGTTTTTGGCCGGCACGAAAGGCGGCGGGACTTAAACCTATCGATGCCCTTAAATTCGAGTAATCAATCTTTTTTGTATTACGAAATCTTTTGTAGAAAAAACCGTTTTTCTATCTCAACGCGGTCTTAAGTCTCGCTTTAAGCGCAGATTGTTCCGCGCTTATTTCTTCCCTCTCGGGAGAAAATTTAGCAAGCCCTGCCTTTTTCGATTCAAGTTCTTTCAGCCTGTTCTCAATCTGAGCCTTGTCCAAATCGTGTATGGCAAAAGCCCTTTCGGCGAGAATGACAACCTTGTTATCTTTTACTTCGGCTACCCCGCCCTCGACAAATAAAAAATCCGTCGAGCCGCTGCCTTTCAGCCTGATCTCGCCTGTCCCCAGTTTGGCCACAAAAGAAGTATGATTATGCAGAAAAGCACGCTCTCCGTCATGAGTATGAATAACGCTTATATCGATTTCCCCTTCATAAAATGTCTTTTCAGGAGTAATCACGGTACAATTTAATTTTCCGCTCATTATCAGTTACCTTGCAGTTTTCTTGCTTTTTCCTCTGCTTCTTTGATGTCGCCAACCATGTAAAAGGCCTGTTCCGGCAGATTATCGTATTGTCCGGAAATAAGAGCCTTGAAACTTTTGATCGTGTCTTCAAGTTTTACGAATTTTCCTGGCGAACCTGTAAACTGTTCCGCTACAAAGAAAGGCTGCGACAGAAAACGTTCGATTTTACGCGCTCTTTGCACGAGGAGTTTATCGTCTTCGGCAAGTTCATCCATTCCAAGAATGGCGATGATATCCTGTAGATCCTTATAACGCTGGATAATGCGCTTTACCTCCATAGCAACATCATAATGCTCCTGACTGACTAACTCAGGCGACAAGAGACGCGACGAAGACTCAAGAGGGTCAACAGCAGGGTAAATTCCCTTTTCGGCTATGGGACGGGAAAGAACGGTTTGCGCGTCAAGGTGAATGAAAGCCGTTGCCGGCGCCGGGTCTGTAAGGTCGTCAGCGGGAACATAGACAGCCTGCACTGAAGTAATAGAACCGTTCGTTGTCGAGGTGATACGCTCCTGCAATTGCCCCATTTCAGTAGCCAATGTAGGCTGGTAACCTACCGCCGAAGGCATACGGCCAAGCAAAGCCGATACCTCCGAGCCGGCCTGTGAAAAACGGAAAATATTATCTACAAATAAAAGTACGTCGCGCCCCGACTGGTCGCGAAAATATTCGGCCATCGTAAGGGCAGACAAAGCAACGCGCAGACGCGCTCCGGGCGGCTCGTTCATCTGGCCGAACACAAGGCATGCCTTGTTTATAACCCCTGATTCCTGCATCTCAAGCCAAAGGTCGTTGCCCTCGCGGGTACGCTCTCCGACGCCGGCAAATACCGAATAACCGCCGTGCTGCTGGGCGACATTGTTGATGAGCTCCTGAATAAGAACGGTCTTGCCTACTCCGGCGCCGCCGAATAAGCCTGTTTTTCCTCCCTTGATATACGGAGCAAGAAGGTCTATAACTTTTATACCGGTTTCGAATATTTCCGATTGGGGTTCGAGTTTGTCAAAACTCGGCGCCTTTTGGTGTATTGCTCTTTTTTCTTTTGTTTCAAGCGGTCCTTTATTATCAACGGTTTCTCCGAGCAGATTGAAAACTCTGCCAAGCGTCTCTTCGCCGATAGGAACAGTAATCGGACTGCCGGTATCAAGTATAGGAACTCCTCTTTTTATGCCATCGGTTGAAGCAAGGGCAACGGCTCTGACGCGATTGCCGCCAAGATGCTGCTGCACCTCCGTAAAAAGTTTTACCGTTTTGCCCATAATATCGGTCTCTATTATAAGGGCATTGTAGATATCCGGTAATTTACCCTCGGGAAACTCGGCATCAAGGGTCGAACCTATTACCTGTACAACTTTGCCGTAATTATCGCTCATTTATATTCTCCTTCACTAAATATCATTTTTTATCATTCAAGAGCCGCTGCGCCGCCGACTATTTCCGCAATCTCATTGGTAATCTTGGCCTGACGCACTCTGTTATATGTTACCGTTAAATCACGAATCATTTCTTTTGACGCGTCCGTGGCGTTCTTCATCGCGACCCTGCGCGCAAATTGTTCGGAAAAACCGGACTCAAGAAAACATGAAAATATTCTTACTTTAAGGTAAAGAGGAAGCAGGTACGAAAGTATTTGCTCCTTGCCGGGATCAAAATAGTAATCAACTTCTCTTCCTGTTCCGCCTTTTTCTTCAGACTCAATAGAAATCGGTAAGAGCTTAAAATTAGCCGGTTTCTGTGAACTGAAAGAAAAGACTTTAGTATAGCTGACATATATCTCGTCAAAAGTACCGTTCTCAAAAAGTTTCGTAAGCTCTGCCCCCATTTTAGCAGCTTCATCAAAGTTGAATTTATCTTCAGGGTTTTGCGCGTTTTTCCACATGGCAATATTGGAAAAATTATAATAATTTATTCCTTTTTTGCCCACCACGTAGAGAGAAACTTCCCTGCCGGCGCCTTCCAACTCGGCTTTAAATTTAAGGGTCTTATCAATGGAATGCGAATTGTAACTGCCGCATAATCCCCGGTTGCCGGTAATGTGAAACAAAAGGGCCTTTTTGGGATCGTCAACCCCTTTCAGCAGCGGGTCTTCCAAGGCAGCGCCGCCGTGAGCGATTATGTTTGCCATTATCTGATCAACTTTTTCTTCATACGGCTTTAGCATGGAAAGGCGCTGCTGCATTTTTTTCATTTTGGAGCCGGCAACCATTTCCATTGTGTTGGTAATCTTTTTGGTGCTGGTTACCGATTTTATTCTATTCTTGATGTCTCTCTTTGTTGCCACAAGCGCCTCTCGGATTATTCAGCGACATACTGGGTTACAAAATTTGTTATGATGCTTTTGAGGCCGTCAGGGTCTTTAAGTTCGCCGGTCTCTTCCATTTCTTTGATGACGGCGGAGTGGCTTGTCCTCAGATGCTGCAACAGAAGTTTTTCAAACTCTATGATATTTGCTACCGGCACCCTGTCGAGCAATCCCTCTGTGCCTGCAAATATGATGGCCACCTGCTCTGAAACATCCATAGGAATATACTGTCCCTGTTTTAAAACCTCAACAAGACGCTGCCCGCGGTCAATCTGGCGCTGGGTTGCCGCGTCAAGTTCCGTACCCATTTGGGCAAAAGCCTCAAGTTCGCGGAACTGGGCCAAATCAAGCCTGAGCGAACCGGCATACTTTTTCATCGCCTTTACCTGCGCGCTTCCGCCTACGCGGGATACCGATATACCGACATCAACAGCCGGTCTTACGCCCGCGGCAAAGAGATTAGGCAGGAGATAGATTTGGCCGTCGGTAATCGAGATAACGTTTGTCGGAATATAGGCCGCAACCTCGCCGTCAAGAGTCTCGATTATGGGAAGCGCGGTCAAACTTCCGCCGCCAAGTTCATTTGAAAGTTTCGCCGACCTTTCAAGCAAGCGTGAATGGCAATAGAAAATATCGCCGGGATAGGCTTCGCGTCCCGGAGGACGCCTCAATAGAAGCGAAAGCTCACGGTAGGCGTTGGCCTGTTTTGTTAAGTCATCATATACGCAAAGGGTGTGCCCGTTTTTTTCATACATAAAGTATTCGGCCATTGAGGCCCCCGCATAGGGAGCGATGTACTGCATAGGCGCGGGGTCAGAGGCGTTAGCGGCTACGACTATAGTGTAATCCATAGCGCCTTCGCGGGTCAGCTTTTGCACAACGCCGGCAACGGTGGATGCTTTCTGGCCTATCGCGACATAGACGCAGATTACGCCCTTACCTTTTTGGTTTATTATTGTATCTATGGCTATAGCCGTCTTTCCTGTTTTTCTGTCGCCGATGATAAGCTCGCGCTGGCCGCGGCCTATGGGCGTCATAGAGTCAACGGCCTTGATTCCGGTTTGCAAGGGTTCCTTTACCGGCTGCCTGAACGCTATGCCCGGGGCGACTGTTTCGAGAGGGCGGCGGCCTTCGGCGTTTATAGGGCCTTTGTTGTCCAACGGTTCGCCGAGGGGGTTTACAACGCGTCCGAGAAGAGCCTCGCCGCAAGGCACCGAAAGAACTGTGTTCAGACGCTTAACCTTGTCGCCTTCCTGTATTGTCAGGTAGTCGCCCAAAACCGCAACGCCTATGATATCCTCTTCAAGGTTAAGAACCATCCCCTGCGCGCCGTTTTCAAATTCAAGCATTTCGGCAGACATGGCGTTTGAAAGTCCGTGGACGCGCGCGATACCGTCGCCGACCTGAATGACGGTACCCGATTCTCCGACCTCAAGCCTTGTCTTATATTCAGAAATTTCTTTCTGTATTATGGATTTTATTTCTTCGGTTTTAATCTTCATAAGCAACTTCGCTCCTGACTTTGCTGTTCAATAGGTTATATTTCATTTTCTTTAAATTCTCAAACAATGAACCGTCAATTACAAGATCACCAATCTTGATTATAACGCCGCCGAGAATGCCGTCATCGGTTTTTTCATCAACAATTACGTCTTTATTAAACTTATTTTTTAAAACACGTTTTATATTTTCAAGAACCTGAGGCTCAAGTTTTGATACGGAAACAACTTCCGCCTTCATTCTGCCTTGCAGCTCGTCCATAAGATCGCCGAACACAGCGTTGATCCGGGGAAGCTCCGATTGGCGGCCGCTTTCTATAAGAACATAAAGAAAGTTGACAATGTATTCGGACAGATTAGCGGAAAAAACTTTTCCAACAAAATTCTTTTTAGCGTCTTTGGAGAAACCGGGAGATGTCATATACTGCCTGAAATCATCATCCGTAGAGAATAACTCAACTACAAATCCCAGTTCCTCTTGAAGCTGCTCCTGAATGTTTTTTTCACGAGCCGCATCAAACAAAGCCGTCGCGTATACCCGCGCTATATTGTTTCCAGCCACTTTAACAATCCTTCAAGTTTTAAAAACGGAAATTAAAATAGAGACAGCCTGTTATTGAACTGTCTCTATTCTGTTTAATGTTTCCCGAACAATGGACGATTGATCCTCAGGATTGAGATTTCTTTCAATAATCTTCGAAGCTATCTCGGTTGAAAGAAGAACTATGTCTGCCTTGAGCGCGTTAAGAGCGTTTTCTTTGGCAATGGCAAGTTCTTTCTTTGTTCTTTCAAGGATTTCCTGAGCCTCTTTTGTCGCTTTTTCTACTATCGCGTTTTGAATTTTTTCACCGTCTTCTTTAGCGCGAGTAATAATATTCGCCGATTCCTCTTTTGAATTCGCCAAGAGGGTCTTGTATTCGACAAGAACCTTTTCCGCTTCCTGCCGCGTGTTCTCGGCGTGATCTATGTCGTTGCGCACTTTTTCGGCTCTCGAGTCCAAAGCATTGACAATAGGTTTCCACGCTGCCTTCCAAAGAATCAACAGCAATATAAGAAACGTTATCAGCGTCCATAGAAGCAGACCCGGATCGACTTTCAGTAAACCTTCTTTAATAATCTCCATAACAATACCTGATCAATGGAGGTATTAATGAGCCTGTGTCTGCTGCGCAGCCGACGGAGCTTGATCTACCTGAGCAACCGGAGTTCCTACCTTAATAGCAAGCAATAAGGTTACAACTATGGCAAAAAAGGTGAAACCTTCGATAAGGGCCGCCGCTATAATCATCGTTGTCCTTATATCACCCGTTGCTTCCGGCTGACGCGCGATACCTTCAAGAGCGCTGGCGGCTAATCTTCCTATTCCCAAGGCTCCTCCTATAACAGCAAGACCGGCGCCGAGCCCGGCAGCAAGGTATCCTAATCCTAAATAAAGTTCCATTCTGAGAATCCTCCTAAATTAGTTAAAGGCTATATCAAACGTTCCTATATGAGAAACATTTTTTGCGTAATACAATCAATGGGAGTGCATCGACTCCCCGATAAACATTGATGAAAGCATCGTGAAAATATAAGCTTGAATAAACGCCACAAGCAACTCCAGCAAATATATCATCAGAGAACCCGCTATAGACGGAATCCCTACCCAGAGGGCCTGAAACATTATAATGAAATACAGCAATATAGTTATAATGATATGCCCTGCAGTCATGTTGGCAAAAAGTCGGATCATCAACGCAAAAGGTTTTATAAACAGCCCGACAAGTTCAAGCACCCACATAACCGGAAATAGCGGCGCCGGGATACCGCCCGGAACAAAACCCTTTACAAGCCACAGCGGCCCCTGCTTTACAATACCTACGCCAAAAATACCGATAAGCGTGCATAGCGCAAGCGCGGCAGTTACTCCCAAATTAGCAGTCGCAGTAGCAGCGCCCGGGACAAGACCAAAAAAGTTCGCAAACAGTATAAAGAAAAACAGCGTAAGAAAATATGGCGTAGCTTTTTTAGCCGCTTTGCCGTGGAAATTAGGTTCGACAATTTCATCATGAACAAAAGATATGAGGGTTTCCCATAGGTTTACCCAGCGTGATTTGGAACCGGTCAGATTCTTTTTGATCTTACGCGAGAGGGGTATAAAAACAATAAGGCACGCTATGAGGGTAATCCACAGCATGAGCACCCATTTGGTTATTCTCATATCGAAAATACCAAAAAGCTTCTCATTAAGGATAGTTTCGTTTATTTTCCCTATGAAACCTGTAGTCAAAACATGATCTGTAATATGATGCATTAATATGTCGGATACGGACTCTTCCTCGCCGCCTGAACTGGCTATGACATGATTTATTAAGCTCAACAAACGAACCATAAGGGACATTTACTCCATATCTGTATTTATATCGATTTAAGAATAAGGCATTATTTTTGTAAATACTTTTTTAATAAAAAAGTGTAAAAACAACGGATTTTGCGAGGGATGATAATTCAAATCACCCTGGGTTGAGAAGCACTTAGGCTCAGAGCAGATATAGGCGCCAACACCCACTTGCTTTTTGCCCCCGTTTGTTGACATTACTGCATACTCTGTTAGCTCTGTAAATTAATTTTATAGTTTTTCTACAGACTCCGAGAGAATCTGCGCGCAAGCCCCTCTGGCGATTGGCCGACGCTTTTTGTGACATCCTATCACGCGTCGGCATTTGAACATCCTGTTCGGCAAAGAGTCAGGGGGGGGGGGGGCAGTTCCCCCCCGGTTCGGGGGAACCCCCGGGGACATTTTTAAAAAACACGCCCCCCGGAAAAAAATTTAAGGCCACCA
>Ga0082212_10003482_pt1 | contig 22312 bp, 19 predicted proteins | sample TergutNt197P3_FD_71548 | JGI IMG/M metagenome (GOLD analysis project Ga0082212, IMG submission 71548) | Neocapritermes taracua P3 segment gut microbial communities from Petit-Saut dam, French Guiana - Nt197 P3 | ecosystem: Host-associated > Arthropoda: Insects > Digestive system > Gut ...
AGATGTTTGTTTTTGGCGGTGATTAAGTCTGACATAAGAATTCTCCATTTCTCCTCCCCATTTTTCCCAGACTTAATTCTGCCAGAAATCCGTCCCGAACTAAATTCCCCTCGCTGATCCACTGTGGAACTTACTTTGGGAATTTACTGCGAAAATAGGTGTCTGGTAAAAATTGATTTTCTGATTGAATTGTTGCGTTTTTGCTGATATACTAGTATCTCAAGACCCTTGGTCCAAATGAGTGAATTTGATGATTGGATCAAGAGGAGGGATGCTGTGATTGAGATTGTGATTGTTGATGATCATCCGCTGTTTCGCGATGGGATCCGTGCGGCATTAGCCGGCAGAGAGGAGTTTGTTATTGTTGCGGAAGCGGGGGATGGGCAGGGTGCTATTAATACGGCCCGCCGCGTAAAAATGGACATGCTTTTGCTGGATATCAACATGCCTGGCGTGAACGGTTTTGAGGCTTGCCAGATTATCCGCAGGGAGTATCCGGATATTAAGATTGTGGTTCTTACGGCTGATGAGTCGGAGAATTTTTATGGGATGTTTCAGCAGATCGGTGTTGCCGGGTATTTTTTCAAAAGCATTTCGGCAGTTAACCTTGTGGCGTATTTAAATAAAATTTCTCGAGGAGAACCTGTGCCGGCGCCGGCCGTGAGTAAGGAGGTTCTGAAGGAAGTTGCGGGGATGAAATGCAATTTTGGTTTGACGCCGCGTGAACTTGCTATTTTGAAGCTGGTGACGATGGGGGAATCGAATCGTGATATTGGTATAGCGTTGTATATTAGTGAAAAAACCGTTAAGAATCATCTTTCCAAGATCTTTCGTAAGATGCAGGTTGAGGATCGCACCCAGGCTGCTTTGAAAGCGGTTAAGCTGAAAATGATTGAAACGAATTGATGTTCTTTAGATCCAGGCGTACTCGTAGCTTTGTCGTTTCAGACCGGCCAGAAAGCGCATGGTTTCTTCCCGTCGTTTAACGGCAATGCGCCGGCCGGTACGCGTGTAGACTTTTTTGGGCAGCGCTTCCGCGAACATTTGCGCTCTGTCCAGGGCGTCTTCAGGGGTACCGATGAGAGGGTCTTCGCCAATGAGGCTGAACAGTTTCATAATACCGATATTGCCCAGATGATCAAGAATATTGGCGTCTCTGAGATAGACAGATTCATCATGAAAACCGGGTTCAGAATAATGCATATGCAATTCGACTGCTTCCAAAACGATGGGGAGCTTTTCCGGATCGAAGGAACTTTGTTTGAGCATGTTGGTAGCGATGCCTTTTGAGCGCAGGGTGTGATCAACATTAGGCAGGGCGTACATCGGGTACTTTCCCGTATCATGCAGAAGCGCCGCGATGTAGAGAACCTCATCATCAAGATTCAGATGTTGTGAAAGTTCCCTGGCTAAATGGTAGACACGCTGACAATGTTTCCAGCCCAGAGCTACCGGCGCTCCGGATTTGTTGATATAATTGAAAAGCTGTTGATGCAGGTCCATACTTTTCGACCACCTTTCTTCCCTCTCTCATAATTCAAAAACATCTTGGGCTATAGGTCCAAAGACATCCTAGGCCGAGGGTCAACAACACCTCGAACTTATCACACTTGCAAAGAATTACGGCGTTTACAAAGCTTTTCCTTCAGATGAGTTGATCAAATTGTCGAAGATTTCGGACAAGATCTATGAAATAGCGTTCCGTTTATTGGGCTTTTTGCCTGGTTTGTCATAATGACCGTTTCTTTTTCTCGCGAGAATTGGTGAAGATTCTTTCTGGACAAAGTCTGGAGATTTTTGTAACATAGGATTAGTGATCACATCGAATAAACAAGCAAGCAAACAGGAGAGCATGAGCAAAGGAGTAGGGGTGTTCCATTGAACAAGTATCAAATCTTTGAAGGCTTTACACAATCAGTTTTTTTTGCTGATTCGGTGCCGCTTCCGCGTTTCTTGCTTGAGCATTACCACAGCATGGGAATGACCAATGAGGAACTGGTATTGGTGTTGCACCTCCTGGCAGCGTCAGCAAAGATTGATGTGGCGGAATTGGCGTACCGAATGGGGCTGCGTGAGGATGATGTGGAGGGGTTGTTAGCACAGCTGCAAAAGAAGCGGATTCTGAGTGTGTACGAAAACCAAGCCAAAACCCAGTCTTTTGGTCTGCAACACTATGATCTCAGCGGACTGATGGATCAGCTGTTCGAAATATGGGGAATCATGAGCTATCGGCAGATGCACAGCGCGGCGGCCGATGACGGGCTGGCCGGGGACAATGAGGCGGCGGCAGAGTCGGAAGACCAGGCAATGGCGCAACTTAAGCTGAGTTTTGAGCAGGAATTAGGCAGGGCTTTGACGCATATGGAATGTGACCATATCCGCCAGTGGGTCTTGGCTGGTTGGTCTTCCGAGCTCATTACTCTGGCGCTGCGTCGCGGTGTGAGTGCGGGAGTCCGTACTTTCCGTTATCTTGATTCGATACTCCGCGAATGGGAGAAAAAGGGTCTTCGTACTGTGGATGAGGTTCTGGAGGATGAGCGGTATTTTCAGAACAAGCGTTCGAAGAGCCGCAAGGGGGAAAAGGTTTCGACGGATAAGATGGTTGCTCTGCGCAAAGAGTATGATGATGTGTATCTTTGATAGGAGGCTGATGTGGAGGATCTGAAGAAGACGATTGAGCAGATGACAGCGAGGGATCGCAAACCTGTAAAGCATAAACCTGTGAATAAGCAGGAGTCCGGAGGCGATCTTGAGTCTTGGGGCCGGAATAACGGCGCTGCGGGCGATGTTGGCGGTGATGTCTGTCCTGATTGCTTGGGGCGCGGTTTTGTTGTGGGGTCCGATGATGTGGCTGTGCGTTGCGTTTGTATGGATGTTCAAATGATGAACAACAGAATTAAGTCGGCGCGTTTAGCCAAGGAGTTGGTGAAATGCCGTCTCGATGCTTTTGATTTTTCTTATTATAATGATAAGGGCGGAAAAAGTTCGCAGGATGAGGGGAAAGGCCGGCGGGACGAGGGAGAATATCTGCTGAGCGCGCGCAAAGCCTGGCAAGCAGCGAGGGATTTTGTTGACGGTGTTATGGGGGATCCGAACCATATTGGTCTGATGTATTCGGGTCAGGCCGGCTCGGGCAAAACTTATCTGGCGGCGGCGATTGCTAATGAGCTTGTGCGGCAGAACAAAAGTGTGTTGTTTGTTGTGGTGCCGGATTTGTTGGACGAAATGCGCGCGACTTTTGATCGCAAGGACGTTAGTGAATATGATTTGCTTGATATGGCTAAGACGGTGCCTATTCTTATCCTTGACGATCTGGGCGCTCACAATTATACGGATTGGACCGTGAACAGGATTTATTCGATTCTCAATTACCGGGTTAACGAGAAGCTGCCTTTGATTGTGACGACGAATCTGCATCACGGGGATATTGCTTGCCATCTGGGGGAACGAACTTCGTCGCGGCTTTTGCAGATGTGCCGGGTGTTTAAACTTGATGTGCCGCAGGATATACGAAGGCAACAGTATAACGTCAGGGAGAAAGGGTAAAAAATAATTTTCCGGAACTATGCATGTCCAGCAAAAACAAGCATAGTTTTTTTATGTGATCATTGAAGATGATGTAATCCTGATCCTCGATTAAAATCGTGTAAAGATTTCTGGTCTGTTTTGCATCGGGCAAGGCAGACGACGCAGGCGGGCTGGTTGCCCGTCAAGGAGGATAACGCAGCCAGATGTAAAACAGACCGGAAAGATTGCACGATTTCAATCGAGGATTAGGATAAAAGAGCAATGAGATCACATAAAAAGCTATGGAGGTGTTCACTTTGGCTAAATTCATCACTCTGGAACGCAGACATTTTTGGTACGGCATTGTTGCCGCAGCTGTCTTAGTCGGCGTTATAATCATCAGCACCAGTCTGACCAATCAGAATCAGGTTCTGGAGAGCAGCGCCGGCGCCCCGAGCGCGGAACTTAAGATTGTCAGTGTAGATTTTGAGCCCAAAACATTGGAGCGGGATTTGGTTTATGGCGCAAGCAAAATAGAGAAAGCCAAGGTCATAAACAAGGACGCGTTTAAGATTGCGGCTGTGGTCCAAAACGTGACGGACAAGAAGATGACCAACATACCGGTGACGATGACACTGACTCTCTTGGGTAATCCTGAGAGCCAACAAATCAAGCAAGGCAATATCCCGTCTTTGGAACCGGGTGCGTCCGCGCGCATTACTTTCGAGAATCTCAAGGCCCTGGGGGATGCCGCAGGTACGTCAGGGTTGTTGGGCCAACATGAGATTGTCATGACTTTTGCCGCTGGTGAGGAAGGGTTGACCGTGGCGACTGAGACGAAAGTGAATTTCTTTGTTGATACAAAACAGGAATGAGGAATTGCCGGTGTGGTCGAGAAACAACTTCAGTGGTGGAACTATGCCATATCGGATAGTTCCTTTTCTGTTTACATAATCAATGTGACAGTATTAAAATTTTCTATAATATTATGGCCGTTTGAACCGTTGAGGATTGTTTTGCTTCTGTGGCAATGGTAAAATGGCTAAAGATGAGAAGAGGTTGAGCAATTGAGCTGGTTGATATAGGCCGGTTTGATATCGGGAATGAGGCGGCGCCGGATGGGGATAAAGCTTAAAAAATTTTTTAGAAAGAGGATTGTGCTGTTTGGTGTTGGCTATATAGCGTTGTTTTTGGTGCTTTGCCCACTTATGTGGCTGTTTGGGCCTTTTTCTTATTATCGGCTGTTTGTGACGGAATCAATTGTATTTTCGAGCCGATCTCAGATCGCTTATATCTTGATGGGTCAGGAGAAAATCGACGAGGTCATGGCGTTGGCTTCTTTGCAGGAGGTTGTGGTTGAACCGGTGATTCGGGAGAAGTCTTCGTCGTTGGCGGATGACGATAATGGGATTGTGGTTGAGTCAATTGAAGGACGCACTTTTAAAGGCAAGGTTATGATTGTTGAGAATCCGGCCCGGATCCGGGCAGCGGTGACCAAGGATTTGGGAATCGCGGGACAGCGGTTGGCGGATATTGTTGACGGCCAAAACGCAGTGGCCGGTATCAACGGCGGAGGGTTTGCCAATCCTAACTCTGATGAAAGCGGCGCGCTGCCTGGAGGTGTGACGATTGTTGATGGTGAAGCCGCGTGCGATACCACAGGGGGGGAGCCCATGGATTTGGTTGGGTTTACCCGCGACGGGATGTTGGCCCTGCGGTCCATGACCATGGATGAGGCGTTGGCTTATGGGTATGTTCAAGCGGTGACCTTTAGTCCGTTTTTGTTGGTTGACGGTGTGCCGCAAATTGCCGGTGACGGGGGCTGGGGTCAGGCGCCCCGTACCGGCATCGGGCAGCGGGCTGATGGCGCTGTGATTCTTGTGGTCATTGACGGTCGCAACGCCGGTTGGAGTATGGGGGCCACCTTGCGGGATCTGATGAATGTCTTTATTGAATACAACGCTGTTAACGCGGCTAATTTGGATGGGGGATCTTCAACAGAAATGGTGTATGGCAGGCAAACAATAAATCGGCTGTGGAATATTCTAGGTTCGCGGTATATGGCTTCGGCTTTTGTGGTGATGCCTGAGCAGTGGCAGTTGTCAGTTGACAGTTGACAGTTGATAGTTGATGCTTGACAAATGGAGCGCCGGTATGGGGGCTGCGTGGGGAAAGGGGTGAAAAGGCTGTGCGTAAAAAGATTGTTGTGGGGATTGCTTTGGCTGGTGCTGTGGCCTTGAGTCAGTTCGGGCTGTTTTGGGGACTGGATGTTTGGGCAAAGAAGACGCTTTTGCCGAATATTGCTTTCGAGCAGATTTATCGGTTACATGGGGCGACGGAGGATTTGCGGGGGGAGTTTGCGTTGTCGGCGAACAGCCGCTATTTGGCCTGGATTAGCGGCGGAGGGCTTTATGTGGAAGATTTGGTTTTGCGGCAGTGCTGCTATGCGGGGGATCAGAGTGTGGATTTGTTTGTGTGGCTGGCTGACCGGAGTTGTTTGGTGTTTGTGGCTGATAACCAACTTTTTTCTTTGGATTTGGCGGGGGAAGTCCGGCTTCAACGGGAGACGGAGGCAGAGTTGCCGGCGCCGGCTTATACATATTCTCAAATGGCGATTTCTACCTATGGTAACCTGATTTATTTACTGGGTGCCATGCCGGAGGGGGGGCAAGATGTTTTTAGAATAGACCTGCGAAAAACGAGGGAGCATTTGGAAAAGCGGGAGGACCTGGTTTTTTCTTATATTTACGCGGCCAACAAAACCGGCGCCCTGATGGTACAGGCTGAATCGGGAAACGGACCACGGCTTCTCTATTGGCAAGGGGATTCTTTGTCGGCGATGGTTTTGCCAACCCTGGAGGCTTTGCCGGTTGATGAGGAGGTCGCCTCTGGTTGGGCTGTTGAGGGTGTGAGGGATGTATTGTTAGGCGCCGACGATAAGGGTTTTTATGTGGGTCGATTGGAGCAGGCTGATGCAGGGGCAGATGTGAAAGGGAGGTTTCTCTTCCGGGCTTTGCTTTATTATGTGGCGGACGAGGAGGGCGATTTCTTAGCTCCTGCAGTGTTGTGGCAGGGGGAGCTTCCGGCGTCCACAGAGTTTCTGTCCTTCGCCACCGGCGCGGGATTGCTGGGGAAGACTGAGGATCAGGAGCCGTTTTTGCTAAAAATGGTTTGGGGGGCGAATCAACAGATTGGCTCCACCTTGTGGCATAATTTAGCGGCGCCCTTGTTATCGGAGGCAGGTTCGGAGGCGGTCGTGCGACGTGTTTTTGCGGCAAACGGGCTGACTTATCTGGAAATCAAGGGAGACGCTTATTGTTGGCGCCTTTTGCGTTAAGACAACATGAATAGGACCCATTTGAGGAGGTTTAGCATGATCCAAATGAACAACATCGTCAAACGCTTTGGCTCGCAGACTGTGTTGACCGATGTGACCTTTGCAGTTAAGGAAAAAGAAGTTTTTGGCTTGCTCGGTCCTTCCGGTGCGGGGAAGACGACCATTATCAACATTCTGACAAACCAGCTGGATGCGGACAGTGGCAGCAGCAGCATCGGGGTGACGCCGATGGAGATGGGGCTGATGTTGGATGAGGATGGTTTATTTCCCCGGCTGAGTTGTTTAGAGAATCTGAATGTTTTCGCCGGTGTTTACGGAATACCCCGCCGCAGGCCCATGGAGGCACTGGCAAGTGTTGGACTTGAGAAGACGTCGAAAAAGGCCGTCAGCGCGTTGTCCAAAGGCATGCGCCAGCGTTTGGCACTGGCCAGAGCGATTTTGCACCAGCCGAAGGTGCTGTTCTTGGACGAGCCAACAAGCGGCCTCGATCCCGGTACGGCGCGAGGTATTCATAAGTTGATTCAAAACCTTAGCGACAAGGGCGCGACAATTTTTCTGACGACCCACAACATGGAGGAAGCGGTAAGGCTCTGCGATCACGTGGCGCTGCTGCATAATGGCAGCATTGTTGAAGAGGGGGACCCAGTGGAGATTTGTGAGCGCCACAACGCTGTGAAGATGACGCCGGATCTTGAAGCTGTGTTTATCAAATTAACGGGAGTGGATTTGGCATGAGAAGCGTGAAGGCGATTTTTATCAAGCAATTATTGGATATTATCAAGAACCGTATGGTTTTAATTCAATTTGTGATTTTCCCGGTTGTGGCTTTGGTCTTCACGGAGCTGGTTGCTAAACCCAGTGAAGAGATGGCCGACAGTATGTTTGTGACAATGTTTGCGTGTATTTACGCGGGCATGACGGTTTTAGCCACCACTGCCGGCATAATTGCGGAGGATAGGGAGCGCAGGAGCTTGCGGTTTCTGATTATGGCCGGGGTGAAGCCTTATCAGTATTTGTTGGGTATCGGCGGTGTTATGTTGACTGCCAGTTTGATTGTGACCGTCGTGTTTGGGCTGATGGGAGGCTTCGGGGGGGCGGATTTATTAAAATTTGTTGCCGCTTTGATGCTAGGCGCCGTCGCTTCGGTTTTGCTGGGTGCGACGATTGGGATCCTTTCGAAGAATCAACAAGCCGCTGGGGCCATGGCCATGCCTCTCGGAATGATTCTCGGGTTTACGCCGATGCTTGCGATGTTTAATGATACCGTGAAAAAGGTGTTTGGTATTTTTTATACTATGCAGGTTGATATGCTGGTGAATGATTTTGCGGCGGGTTTCTTGAAGCCGGCTTTGGTCATCTTGGCGAATGTGACGGTTTTGCTGGTGATGTTTGTGGCGGTGTATACAAAGAAAGGTCTGCGAAGCTGAAGCCGGGATAGACCCCAGCCTGAGGGGCAGGAGGGGGCGGTGGGGAGAGGGGGCGGAGGTTGGGCGGGGCGGCCGAAGCCTTGTCCCCAAGCCGTTCTCCAGGCTGGGGAATCTCTAAGCTCCGTTCGCTGCAAACCCAAAACTCGCTTCACTACGTTTCGCTCAGACAGTTGGGTTTGCGGGCGCTCCCGTTCGCCAAGAGATTCATCCAGCCTTCCGCAAAGGCTTGGGGACAAGGCCTCGGCCGCCCCGCCCAACCTCCGCCCCCTCTCCCCACCGCCCCCTCCTGCCCCTCAGGCTGAAGTCTGATCTGTAACTTGTGGTGCAAGGTACGGAAGAACCGACGCCAGCTGAAATCCTATCCAAGAAAGGTCGCTCTGGAGAAACCAAATTCGGGGGCACACAAAGAATGCATACGACCTCATTTCATCGAGGATCGATACGTAATCCTAATCTCAACTAAAAACAGAGCCATCTTTACAGTCTATTTTCCGTCTGTCTGCGTTATCCTCCTTGTCGGGCAACCAGCCCGCCTTCGTCGTCTGCCTTGACAAACGCAAAATATCCTCGTAAATATGACTCTGTTTTTAGCTGAGATCAGGATAAGTTGGGGTGCGGAGTATCCAATCTGTCTTTAGCCAGACGAAGCCTTAGAGAAGCTCAAAAAAATCCGCGGGCTTTTGGATACTCCGCACCCCAACTTACGTATTGGTCCTAGCAAGACAGTAAGCGTCTGTCCTGCTCCGTTCTCTCCCCGAGTAGCCCTGATGGGGTTCTGAATGGTCAGACCGGTCTGAACAGTAACCACTTTTAAAATATGCACCCGTTTGACGGTACTGAGTTTTGCTTGTTGGCGTGTTATGGTGTATTATTATGAGGATGATATTAACCCTAGATATATAAGGCTACCGCAATTATGAAAGAAGGTTATAGCTCATGAACAACACACCTGAGCATATTTTTGATGTGGCGATTATCGGAGCCGGTCCGGCAGGGCTGACGGCAGCTATCTATGCGGCCCGTGGCGGCTTGACGACAGCTGTTTTTGAGTCAGCCGGTCCCGGAGGCAAGGCGGCTCTAACGGATCGCATTGACAATTATCCTGGTTTTGCCGAGGGCGCCAGTGGTTTTGAGTTGATGAACGCGTTTTTCGAGCAGGCGACTAACGTCGGCGCCCAGTTTTTTTTCGAAGAGGTTCGCGATGTGTTTCTGAAGGATGACGTGAAGATGGTGCGGACGCCGGCTCAAGAATTGCCGGCCCGGTCTGTTATTATCGCGTCGGGTTCGCGTCAGCGCACATTAGATATTCCGGGGGAGGATACCTTCCACGGCCGTGGCGTTTCGTATTGCGCAACTTGTGACGCGCCTTTTTTTAAGGATAAGCATGTGGTGGTGGTCGGCGGCGGCAACGCGGCTTTGCAGGAGGCTTTTTATCTGACAAAATTCGCTGCTCAGGTAACTCTCGTGCACAGACGGGAGGAGTTTCGCGCCACCCCGGCGGCTGTCGCGGAAGCCCGCAATAACCCTAAGATCACCTTCCGTCTTAATTCTGTACCGAAAAATATAACCGGCAGTGACAAGGTAACCGGCATTGAGGTGGAGAGCATTGTGGATCACCGTCGCGAGCTGGTTCCTTGCGATGGGGTTTTTGTCTTTATTGGTTCCCAGGCCGGGGCGAATTTTGCCGCTGCCGGTGTGGATATCGACGCCAGCGGGTATATTGTGACAGATGCTTTGATGCAAACCAATATCAGTGGTGTTTACGCGGCGGGAGATATTCGGGCGACGGTGCTGCGGCAGGTTGCTACCGCTGTGGGGGATGGGGCGATTGCCGCTGTGGCGGCGGAGAAGTTTTTGTTGAGAGGAACGGCAGAGGAGAAAACGTATGATGAAAAAATCCTGGGGTGATATCTGAAGGAAAGGATCATGGATTTAAAAACTTATTTCAAAACATATCCGGTCACATGTTCTTTTGTCATTCTCATTGTGTTCATTTTTTTGCTGATGACGTTGGCAGGCGGTTCGCAGAACGATAGAGTGCTTATAAGTTTCGGCGCCAATTTTTATCCTAAAGTTAGCGGCGGTGAGTACTGGCGTCTGATTACCTGTAATTTCCTCCACATTGGGATTATGCATCTGGTTTTAAATTCTGTGGCGCTGCTGGCGCTGGGTGGTATGGCGGAGTCTTTGTTTCGTAAAACGAAGTATGTGTTGCTCATTTTGCTGAGCGGTTTTTTTGCGGCTCTGACCAGCTGCCTTTTTCACCCGAATTCGATTTCTGCCGGTGCCTCCGGCGTGGTTTTCGGCATTGTCGGCGCGATATTGGTTAACGCCTGGAAAGAGCCGCGGTTTCGCGCGAGCGGGATAACGTCTTCGTTAGGCCTTCTGGTGGTCATTAATCTGGTTTTTGGCTTCATAATGCCTTATGTTGATAACGCGGCGCATATTGGCGGTTTGATTGCCGGCGTAATTGTCGGTGGCTTTTATCGGGGGATTCGTTATTTCCGCGAAAAAGAGCTGTGATCATTGTTTTTCCATGCAACGGGCTTTGTTGGCTCCGGCGTGCAAGTGATTTAATTCACTCCGAGGGATTACAATGTTTAGCAAGAATAGTATATAATTGCTATGTGTTATGGAAGCGAGGGGTCTATGGGAACATCTAAATCGAAATCCCGTTCACGCATCAAGAAAAGAAAATATTTTCGCCGTGAGACAGTTGTTTATGTGTTTTTTGCGGCGCTGTTTTTTTTGATTGTGGGCTGGCTGGCTTTTATTCAGCTGTTTAGCGCATCAGAGATACGAGCGAAGGCTTCCCGTTTTGCTTTGACGGATTCCCCGGTGGCCACGCCCTTCCGTGCCAGTATTTTCGACGCTCAGGGCCACCTTCTGGCTTCCAGTGTCGAAGAACGGCAAATTTTTGTCGATCCGATCTTCATTCGGAAATTCCTTGACTCATCACGTAACACTAAGGATTGGACGACGGATTCTTTGGCGGAAACGCTGGCGGATATGTTGTCTTTGGATAAAGCATACTTATTGGAGGTGCTGGAAAAGAATATTCAATATGAGCTTATTGCCTCCAACGTGAACCTGGATCTGGCTCAGCAGGTCATGGATCTCGGTATTGACGGTGTAGGATCCCATAAGTCCTATCGCCGCAGCTATCCCTTGCAGACTTATGCTGCGGGCACGTTGGGTATTGTGTGGAGCGACGGCACCGGTGTGGAGGGGTTGGAACGGTCCTACAACAACGAATTGCTCGGCAAAGGGGTCTCCGAAGCGCAGTCCCTTAAACTGACGCTGGATTCAACGATCCAACACTGGATTGAGAAGGAAGTAACAGAGCTGATCAATGAATACAGACCGGAGCGGATCTGTATTTTGGCGATGGATCCAAGGACGGGTAAGATTCTCGGTAACGCGTCCTACCCGAGTTTTGATCCTAACAATTATGCCAAAACGGATGCGGAGAATAGGAAAAACTTGGCCGTGACTATGACTTATGAACCGGGGTCGGTTTTTAAGGTTATTACCGGCAGCGCTGCTATTGAGGAAGCTGTGGTCAGCAAGACAGAGTTGTTTGAAGACCCGGGGTTCCTCAGCGTCGGTCAGATGACCATTACCAATTGGGATGCCAGTATGGTTCCCCATGGGCTGGTGACCTTCGCCGACGGGATGAGTTCATCTTCCAATGTTGTGTTGGCCCAGGTGGGGCAGCGGTTGGGCAGAGAAAGATTTTTCTCATACCTGCGTTCCTTCGGGTTCGGCGAAAAAACAGGTGTGGATTTGCCGGTAGAAGAGATTGGTCTGCTTGTGGAAGAAAGCAAAGCCCGTGAAATAGAGTTGGCGGTCATGTCTTTTGGACAGTCTAACTTGGTGACGCCGATCCAGATGCTTTCGGCTATTTGCGCTGTGGCCAACGGCGGAACCCTTTTTAGACCCTATATTGTCGATACGGTTTATGACAGCCGCGACAATATTGTTCGCCAAAACCAGCCGAAGGCTGTGCGTCAGATTTTATCCTGGGAGACTTGCGATATCATGAATGATATTTTGGTTGATGTTGTTGACAAGGGAACCGGCAGCCGCGCGAAGGTTCCTGGTATTAAGGTGGCGGGCAAAACGGGTACGGCGCAAAAGCTTAACCCGCAAACCAAAGAGTATTATACCAATAACCATATTGTTTCTTTTGGGGCCTACGCGCCGGCTGATGACCCTCAAATTGCCCTTTTGATCGTGGTGGACAATCCCCAAGGGAAAGACGTTCAGGGGGGGCAGGTAGCAGCTCCGGCGGCGAAAAATATTTTGGAAGGTGTTCTGCAATACATGGGAGTTCCCGTTGAGCGGGATACACCGGATAATATCGATGCCGTCAAACCGAAGGAGGGGCCGACAACAACGGAGGTTAAGCCGTTGAGACCGCTGGTCAGCGGCGAAGCGTGTGTCCCCAATCTTCAGGGTATGACAATGCGGCAAGCGGGTCTGGCCTTATCAGATCAGGGGCTGACGTTTTCTTTTCATGGTAGCGGACTCGCTGCTGAACAGTCGCCGGCAGCCGGAAGTATTGTAAATATTGGAGACCGGGTTGAGGTCACGTTTAAAGGCAATTGACAATGGTCATGGTCTTCAGGATGTTTCTATAATGCTGAGGCGATGAGGAATGAGCGCATATAATAATTGTCCTTTGTCAGGTGTCTATTAAGGGGGTGACAAATGGATAACCGCAATATAGAGTTTGCTTGTGTGGATGTTGAGCGGCAGAACCGCCAGGGGTTTGCTGAGGTGGTGTTTTGTCAGGGGAAGACTCATGAACAGGTTGTTTCGATACTGGAGATTCTTTTGCGGGAGTGTCAAGGCAATGTTTTAGCGACCCGGGTGGATCCGATCCTTTATGATTATGTTGCTGAGCGTTTGGAGGGCTTGGAGTATAATGACTTGGCGCGTACGATGGTTTGGCGGCGGGGACCTCAGGCTGAGGAGGGGCGGATTCTCGTTATTTCAGCGGGGACTTCCGATGTGCCGGTGGCAGAAGAGGCGGCTGTGACAGCGTCTGTTATGGGCAATCGGGTCGAACGGCTGTATGATGTCGGTGTCGCTGGTATTCACCGTATGTTGGAACATATGGATGTGATTCGGCAGGCCCGGGTGTTGGTGGTGGTTGCGGGAATGGACGGCGCGCTGCCCAGCGTTATTGGTGGTCTTGTGGATACGCCGGTTATCGCTGTGCCGACCAGCGTCGGCTACGGAGCCAGTTTCGGCGGGTTGGCGGCGCTTTTAACAATGCTGAATTCCTGCGCGGCGGGGGTGGGTGTTGTCAATATTGATAATGGATTTGGGGCCGGACGTTTAGCGTCAACGATCAATCGATTAGGGGGGGTTACCATATGATTGTAATTATCGGGATGGGCCCGGAGCAAGCTCAGTGGCTGCCTGCACATAGTTTGGATGTGATTGGTTCCTGCGATATGCTTGTAGGCAGCCAGCGGATGAAGAATCTTTGCCGCGATGTGCCGGACGTTAAAGAGAAGAAATTCCATTTGTCAGGAAATTATCTGCAGACATTGGAATTGGTCAAAAATTATCATAGGGCAGAGCAGCGCTTGGGGGTTCTGGCGCCGGGAGATCCGGGGTTTTTCGGGATTTTACCACATTTGAGAGCGGTTTTTGCGCCTGAGGAGATTGAGCTTCATCCGGGGATTGGCTCTGTACAATTGCTTTTTGCTAAGGCTGGGATGTCTTGGCATGACGCTTCTTTTTTTGATCTTGAGGATCATGATGTGGCTGTGTTGCCCCGGGGAATTTTGCGGCCGTTGGTGGTGATGACCAGGGAGAAAAACACAGCCCAGCAAGTGGCGCAGATTTTTTTGGAGCGATCCCAGAATCCGACAATTTCCGTGGGGAAGAACCTGGGTCAGCCCAAGGAATTTTTTCAAACGTTTTCGGCGGTGACGCTGGCGCGGCATTCGGAAGCGCTGGCTGACGTGGCTTTGCTGGTTCATGCCGGTAATTATCAGAATTCCTGGCTCCAGGGGGGGCTGCGTATTGGGATTCCCGATCGGGAGTTCGTTCGTGGCGACGCGCCAATGACCAAGGCGGAGATTCGGGTTCAGGTGCTGTCTAAGGCTCAGATTTCTTTGTATGATTATATTTTGGATGTGGGATCCGGCACCGGCAGCATCGGGATTGAAGCCGCGGCCATTGCCAACGAGGGTATGGTTTTTGCCATCGAAAACAATCGGGAAGCCCAACAGCTTATCCGTGCCAATATGCGAAAATTTGCCGTGGCCAATTTGAAGTTGGTTTCCGGCACGGCGCCGGAAGTATTTTCCAAGATCCCGCCTGTCAACATATGCATTATCAACGGAACTCGGGGAAGATTAAGGGAAGTACTTACTGAAGCCCCGCTTGTGCCGGGGGGGCGCATGGTTGTGACGGCGGTGAGCCTGGAGAAGGTCGCCAACGCGCTGGCGATTATGCGTACGCTCGACTTTGAAGAGATCGAGATTGTTTCTCTGCAGGCGGTGCGCTGGCCAGAAATTGATAACTTGCATATTGCTCAAGCTATTAATCCGGTATTCATTATATCGGCGCGGAAGGAGCAGTTGACTTAACGATGTTTTAGCAAATACTTTTGGGAGGTTGAACTGATATGGCAAGAATGGCGATTAATGGTTTTGGGAGAATCGGACGGTTGTCTCTGCGGGCAGCGTTGGAAAAGGACAGCCCTGTGGATGTTGTTGCGGTGAATGACCTGGGTAAACCGGATATGCTGGCTCATCTGTTCAAGTATGATTCGATTCATGGGAATCTGCCCTATGATGTTCGCCTTGAGGGCGACACCATGAAAGTGCAGGGGAGAAGCATTAAGCTTCTAGCCGAAAGAGATCCGGAGAAACTTCCTTGGCAAGAATTAGGCGTTGATGTTGTTGTGGAGTCCACCGGGCGTTTTGTGGCCAAACCTGACGCGAGCAAACATTTGGCGGCGGGTGCGAAGAAGGTTGTCATTTCCGCTCCGGGTAAGGATGAGGATATTACCGTTGTTATGGGTGTTAATGAGTCCATGTATAATCCTCAGCTCCATAACATTATCTCGAACGCTTCTTGCACGACAAACTGTCTGGCGCCTGTGGCTAAGGTTCTGATGGATTCCTTTGGCATTGAGCAGGGGATGATGACCACTTGTCATTCTGTGACAAACGACCAGAGAATTCTTGATTTTGAGCATAGTGACTGGCGTCGGGCCCGGGCAGCGTTTAATTCGATGATTCCGACGACGACAGGGGCAGCTAAGGCGGTTTCTCTTGTTATTCCCGAGCTGAAGGGCAAAATGCATGGTATGGCAATCCGGGTGCCGACTTCCAATGTTTCGGTTGTGGATCTTGTGATTGTCTTGAGCCGGCCAGCGACCAAAGAGGAGGTTAATGCCAAGCTGAAAACCGCCGCTGAAGGGCCGATGAAGGGAATTTTGGCTTATTGTGAGTTGCCTCTGGTTTCTGCGGATTTCAACGGCGATGCCCACAGTTCAACTGTTGACGCCCTTTCCACGATGATGATAGGTGATAAAATGTTGAAAGTGCTGTCTTGGTATGATAACGAATGGGGGTACTCCAACCGGGTTATCGATCTTGTCAACTATATTGTCAAGACAATGGACAATTGACAATTGAATTAGGGGGTACAGTTGGCGATGAGACGGACCAAAATCATATGCACGCTGGGACCGGCAACCAAATCTCCGGATATGATTAAACGCTTAATGGAAGCGGGTATGAACGTCGCCCGGCTGAATTTTTCCCATGGAACTTACGCGGAACATCAGAGCCTAATTGATATGATTAAAGAGCAGGCGTCTTTGCTGGAGCTGCCGGTGGCGATTCTTCTGGACACCAAAGGTCCGGAGATCCGCACCGGCGCGATGCCGGCGGCGGGTGTGACGCTGCAAGACGGGCAGGATTTTCTGCTCGATCTTGACGACACCGTCGGTTCCGCCCAAAGGACTTCTGTTTCTTATGATAAGCTTTGGCAGGAAGTGGCTGTGGGTTCACGCATTCTTCTTGACGACGGTCTTATCGAACTCCGGGTTGTTGAGATAACGGCGGGTTGTATTGCCGCCCATGTTGTGCATGGTGGATTATTGCAGTCGCGCAAGGGGGTGAACGTCCCCGGCGCGGCGATCCATCTGCCGGCTCTGACGGAGAAAGATATCGAAGATATTGAGTTTGGGTTGAAAAACGATGTGGATTTCATCGCTGCTTCTTTCACCCGTAAGGCTGCCGATATCTTGGAGGTGCATAAAGTGGTGGAGCGGCGGCAGGGCCGCGTTAAAATCATCGCAAAAATTGAAAACCGGACCGGCGTGGAGAATGTGGATTCCATCCTCAACGTGTGCGACGGCATTATGATTGCCCGCGGTGACCTGGGTGTAGAAATCCCGGTGGAGGATGTGCCTGTTTATCAAAAGGATATCATCTGCCGTTGCAACGCGTTGGGTAAAACGGCTATTGTCGCCACGCAAATGTTGGATTCGATGATCCGCAAGCCTCAGCCGACCCGAGCCGAGGCCAGCGATGTCGCCAACGCTATTTTAGATGGGGCGGATGCTATTATGCTTTCTGGCGAAACCGCGTCGGGAAGATTTCCGATTGAGGCTTTGGAGATGATGGATCGTTTGGCCAGGCGTTCGGAAGAGATTCTGTTCCAAGCGAAAAGCGTTGGCAAACATGCTGATTCTATTTCCGACGCCATTGCCCACGCCAGTGCCACTATTGCCGAGGATTTAAACGCGGCGGCTATTATTACGCCAACCCAGACAGGGTTGACCTCTAGGTTTATCGCGATGCACCGGCCTAGGGCTCTGTCTATTGCTACGACGGCGTTTCCCCAGACCGCGCGCATGTTAGCGCTAACCTGGGGCGTTTATCCGATTATTGTTCCCGACGTGGAGGGTACGGATGAATTGCTCTCAGTGTCGGTGACATACGCTCAGAAAAAGAACCTGATTAAAACGGGGGATATTGTCGTGTTGACGGCCGGCGTGCCCGTGGGTCAGGCAGGGACGACCAATTTGATTAAGGTTCAGGTCGTGGGAAAGGTTTTGGCCCGCGGTCTGGGGATTGGCCGCGCCGTGATTTCCGGGACAGCCAATCGGTCGGCGAATTCTGAGGGTTTTGTGGAAGGCCAGATTTTTGTGGCCAGCACAACCGACGGCGATGATATGTCCGTAATTGCCAAAGCCGGCGCTCTTGTTGTTGAGGAAGGCGGCCTGACTTCCCATGCCGCCATTGCGGCCCTTGAATACAAGATTCCTGCTGTGGTGGCGGCTCATGATGCCTTGAAGCAAATCCAAGAGGGCCAGTTTATTACTGTCGATGCTATTACCGGCGTTATTTATGAAGGCGCGGTGGCGATGCTTTAGAAAATCATCGCCGGTAGTGACTGATGTGCGGAATAAACTGGTTTTTTTGACCTATAATTAGAACGAACGATAGTTTGATTAGACAATGTATGATTTCGATTATTGCCCGAGAAGGGGGGTGGATTTCAAGGAGAAGCCTCTGAAACAATGTTTGCCTCGATTGTTATTAAGGCAAAAAGAAGGGAGGATGGAGCGATATGCTTCGATCATACCCAATTGAAATGGAGATTGCCGGCAATACCGCTATGTGGACGAGGCCTGATTGCGGCGACTGCCCAATGAGCTATCCGGCGCCTACCTATTCAGCGGTTAAAGCGATTTTTGAATCGGTTTTGTGGGGACCTGCTGTGGAAATTGCGCCTACCCAAGTGGAGATCTGTTCGCCGATTCAGTTTCATTCGTACACGACGAATTATGGGGGTCCGCTGCGCGAGTTGAAATCAGTCCGGGAAGGCAACAACTACCTGCTTTTGGCTACGGTTCTCATGGATGTTTGTTATCGCCTGCATGCTGATGTGACTCCCAACATCCGGAAAAGTACTTTGCCGAAGAGCGCCCAGGTTTGGGACAGCAAAACCACGTCACCCGGGCATGCGTATCAGGCAATTTTCCGACGGAGAATCAAGAGGGGGCAATGTTACACCATTCCTTCCCTGGGATGGCGGGAGTTTACCCCATCTTACTTCGGAGCTTTTCGTTCGGAAACGCGAATTCAGGAGGATATATCGCGCGTTGTTATTCCCTCGATGCTGCGTCAAGTTTTTTCTCAAGGTTACAATTCGCCGGTTTCTTTTGTTTATGATACCAATGTTGCGATTGAGGGCGGAGTTTTGCGGTATGCCGCAAAGGAGGCCTTGTCATGTTGAATGAGCTGCGAGAGCTTTCTGACATCTTGCGCGAGATGAAGATTGCTGTCAAGGAGTGGCACCGGGAGTACAAACCGCTGCCCAAATCTACGTTCAGGGTTTGGTTGGCAGGCGACGGTTCTGTCTGGGACATCGAAGAATTGAGCCCGGATTTGGTGCGTCATCTGCGCAGATTCGGCAACAATCAGAACGCCTTTCCGGCTTTTAATATTGCTTCTCTTTACCGGGTTACCGATGCGTCACATCTTTATGAATGGGAGCAGGTGAATTTGTTCCCAGCTTTGTTGGATGTTGAGCAGGTGCGGTCATGGTGTGTTCATGATAATTGGCGGGACAGCCGTGTGCAGCAGATTGACCGATGTTTGCATAGAACGTCTCTTGATTTGCTTAATATTCTGGAAGAGTACGGCCGTGAGGAGACTCGGAGTGTAATAGAGTTGATTCGCCTGGCTCATGGGTTTGATAGAGATGGCAGAAGCGGTTTGCGGGCAGCGTTGGAAGACTGTATCTTTGCGAAGCTGGAAAAGCGAGAGAATATTTTTGCAATGCTGTCTATGTTGCTGTATAAGGGTAATCCCGCGAAGCCCGGTGAACAGGATAGCGGTTCATGTTCGATCATTCTGGACCTGGCCGATTGGCAGAAGTATGGTTACCCGGCCGCAAGCAGTCAAACCACCGATGGGATTAACCAGGCTCTCCTAAGAAAGGAAGCTTCGAAGTGTATCGATTTGGCAGATAACACGGTTAACGAATTCTCCCGGGAAGGACTTGGTCTGCTGGCGGGGCGTTATGATGCCTTTGGAATGTCCTACAATCCAATTGGTGAACCTATGCCTAATGTCAAGCTGCACGGTTTTGATGTCACTTTACGCACTATGTTTCATGCACAGGAGTGCCAATATCGTTATGGAACCATTGACGACGCTTCATATCCTATTGCTAAACAGAACAGGTCCCGGGCTAAGGGGGCTTTGGAATGGATGGCCCAAGTGGAATGGGAGAATGTGCTATGGAAAAGAGTCGATGAACGGGAAATCGTTTTTGTTTATCCTGATAAGTTGATGGCCTCAGGTCAATCGGTGCTGCCGCTGAGGTTTGCCGAGTTTTTCGGACCGGTGTACAGGAATCCTGTGCAAGGAAACAAGCAAGGGACGCGCGAGGAACGCAGACAAAATCCTGGACAAGAGCGCGCGCCTTCAAGCTTCGAGGGTGTTGTTGAAGAATTTGTCCAAACGTTGGAATACCTCCCCGCAGAGGAAAGACCCGGAACCATACAGATCTTTTCTCTACGGAAAATGGATAGAGCCCGCTCTAAGGTGCTTTTCAGCCGCAAGTGTTCTCTGAAAGGGTTTTTGCGAAATGTCCGTTCTTGGAAAAGGGGTTGTGAAAATATTCCTTCTCTGTGGTTGACAAAACGCATTACGCCATTTCCTCTTCAAGTTGCGCGTGTCGTCAACAATGTTTGGAAACAAGGGGGTGAGATGACAGCTCAGGGCAAAACCCTAGTGAAGAGGATGCAGTATTATCAGGGGCTGGAGCTCTTGTTGGATGAGGTGGGGCAGGAAACATTGCGTTATTATTTGTCGATTCTGATTGCGAATTCCAATAATTTGGTGAGTTATGTGGGTAACCAGCATAACAAAGGCAGCCTTTGCCTGCCTATACAGCAAAAAGAAACGAGTTTGGTGCTCTCGGTGTTGGGGCTGCTTCTGGACAAATCTGGCTTGAGGAAGAAAGAGTATATGGAAAATGTGGCTTTCCTGATGGGTCAAATACTCAAAGTTTCCGATGAGCTCCATAGGCTGTATTGTCAAGCGGAGAGGGGTGGGGATATGCCACTACGGCTGGCAGGAAATTATTTGTTTACCACGGCGTTGGCCGTGCCGGAGCAGGCACTTGCCCAATTAGGGCAAAGGATGGCGCCTTATATTGCTTGGGCGCGGCAGATTGACGGCAAAAGAGAGGAAAACGGGAAGGCAGCTTGGTCTTATTGCCTTTATGAAATGGTTATGACGAAACTAAAGGGTGTTTTCATGCAAACGACACGATTCGACGATTTTGATAAAGCTCAAGTTTTTATTGGGTATCTGGCCATTTTCCCAAGCAGAGATGATGAAGAGATACAAGGAAGAAAGAGAGGTTCATTTAGTGGCAAAGAGGAGAGATGGTGATGAAGAATGAGATTATGCGAGCGACGGGACTTTTGGTAATAGAAGTTGTCAATTCCAACCCCAACGGAGATCCAGACAGGGAAAGTGACCCGCGCCAACGTCCCAATGGGCATGGGGAGATTTCTCCGGTGTCTTTTAAGCGGAAATTGCGTGATTTGTTGGAAGATAAAGGAAGTGTGTTTTTTCAAAGCCTGCCTCTGGAGTATAGCGCGCATCCGGAAAATTACTGTATTTTGGAGTCGCGGGGGCGGGACAGAAAGGCCATTAAAAAAGAGATGGCTCCTGACCCGAAACATTTCAATCAGAAGGATTTTCTACAAAGCACGTTTGTGAAGAAATACTGGGATGCCCGGGTTTTTGGTAATACGTTTCTGGAGGAAGGCGCCCATAAAGGATTTATCAAGTCGGGGGTTGTGCAGTTCGGCGTTGGCGTTTCGATTTCGCCTGTTCAGATTGTCAGACACACCAACACCAATAAACCTGGCGTGCAGGAGGGCAAAAACGCCGGTATGGCGCCGCTGGCTTTTCGTATTGTTGAACATGGCGTTTATTGTATGCCGTTTTTTGTCAATCCTCATTATGCGAGGAAAACAGGGTGTGCGGCTCAGGATATTGATCTGATGAAACGGCTGATTCCCCACGCTTATGATTTGAACCGTTCGGCAATTCGGCCGGATGTCCGTCTGCGCCATGCCTGGTATGTGGAACACAAAAACTGTCTGGGTAGCTGTCCGGAATACTTGTTGCTGGAGGCTCTGGCACCCAAACGTCTTGGCGACGCCGCTGCTGCGTCGGTCACATGGGAGGATTACGAGGATGTTCGCGGGCTGCCCGGTGAATTGGCAAGCCGCGTTGAGTTGGTGGACGATTTGATGGGATCGTTTTGATGGGAGCCTTGCGCAAAAGAGCCTTCCCTTAAAAATACGATTAAGATAAGCCGCGCCTTGAGCGCGTGGATTGAAATCATAAGCTCAAGGAATGAAGAAATGGGTCGCAATTTCACCGCAATTTCACGATAATCACTCGACAAATTATATTTGAAATCTTGGTCAAATGCCGCTATAATTTATGTTGCATCATCGTGCCCAGCGGGCGCGTGGATTGAAACGGTATTTGATTCTATTATGACTTGGGCTTGCACATTTACTTTTTCCTATGGGAATCCATTATCGCATGGAGACCACTCCCCGTTTCAGAGAGTAGACGCCCTGTACAGCAGACGGCGAAGCCGGCTTAACAAAGTTGAGCGAAGCGAAACTTTTACGAGGATTGAGACAGCGCCTCAACAAGCCTTTTGAACAATACTGATGCTCCCGAATGTAATAGAAATTCTAATGTTTTGAAAAGATTGTCTCGACTTCCTTAATCGTTTGCGCTAGATACATATAATGATGGCTACAAAGCTATGGGCGATGCTGTTGTCGTACCCGTTACAACATTCATAGGGGGGTGCATATTTAAAAAGTGCATGAACTGACGATAAGGATAAGCAGAGCTTTCTGCCGCGGTGTTTTCCCGCAACTCAATGGTGAGTTGGAGGCAGATACCGCGCTGGCCAGTAACAGTGCCACGTCAGGGGTTGGGGAGCG